>Ga0116168_1000479_pt1 | contig 38875 bp, 29 predicted proteins | sample AD_UKC129_MetaG_FD_89795 | JGI IMG/M metagenome (GOLD analysis project Ga0116168, IMG submission 89795) | Active sludge microbial communities of municipal wastewater-treating anaerobic digesters from Canada - AD_UKC129_MetaG | ecosystem: Engineered > Bioreactor > Anaerobic > Digestate | place...
CTGGCGCCGTCCCCTGCTCAAGGGCGGGAGGATCGCGCGGATTGAGAAGGGGGATTCCGGTCGGCCTGCGCTTCGCTCCGGCCTCCCTGCATCCCCCTTCTCAAAGACCAACGCAAAGGCACAGCTGCAAACATGAAGGGGACATTTTCTCCTGAGTCGAAACGGGGACATTTCTAAAGAGTTTTGACACTGGAAACCGGGAAGAAAGATCCAACATCCAACATCGAACATCCAATGAACATCGAGGATCGGGTATCCGGCATCCGATGAACGGTGTGAATGTTCCGGGGATTGGCTTTGACCGGACGGGTGTGTGTTTCCGGGGCCCTGGCCTACTTCACGGTGTTGACCAGCGGGGCGAGGCCCTGGATGCGCACTTCCAGACGATCGCCCGATTCGATCGGGCCGACGCCGCTGGGGGTGCCGGTGAGGATCACGTCGCCGGGCAGCAAGGTCATGTTCGTCGAGACGAAGCTGACGAGCTGGTAACAATTGAAGATGAGCTGGCTGGTGTTGGAGTTCTGCCGCAACTGCCCGTTCTGGAAGAGCTGGATCGTGAGATCGTGCGGATCGATCTTGGTTTCGACGTACGGGCCCAGGGGGGTGAAGGTGTCGAAGGACTTGCAGCGGGTCCACTGGCTTTCGCTGTTCTGGATGGTGCGATCGCTGATGTCCTGGGCGCAGGTGTAGCCGAAGATGTAACGCGGGGCGGCGGCCGGGGTTACGTTGCGGACGCGGCGTCCGATGACGATGCAGAGTTCGGCTTCGTAATCGGTGCGGTGATTCGGGAAGGGGATCTCGATCTTGCCGCCGTCCGGTAGGAGTGACGTGGTGGCCTTGAGCCAGAAGAGCGGTTCCTTCGGAATCGGCAGACCGGCTTCGCGGGCGTGGTCCGCGTAGTTCAACCCGATGGCGATAATCTTGGAGGGAACAACCGGCGTGAGGGTGCGGACGCCCTTGGCCGAAATGGGTTTCCGATCAAAGGAGGGCGACCCGAACACATCGCCTCGAAGCCGGTAGAGTTCGCCATCCACCGCTTTGGCGTAAAAGATTTCGTCACCTTTCTGGAATCGGCCGATGGCTGCCATAACAGCGGCGGCACTGTAACAAACCGCCGCACCCGGCTGCAAGGTGAAAGCTGGATAAAGCCGTTGGGCGCGGCCCGGGACCTGTTTTTGTCTCGTCTTCTCCTTCCCGGGGCAGGGAACAGTGCCGGGATCCGGCTCAACGGGTTGCGCGCCTGCAAGCCTGTTGTAGCATGTGCCGATCGTGAAATCCGGCGGTCCATCCGAGTTGTGCACGTCCTGCGGCTTGTGCTGCAACGGCGTGATCTTCGCCCGCGGCTCGTTGCGGTCCGGTGATGACCCGAGCCGGCTTCGGGAGCTGGGGTTGCGGATTCGGGCTGGTGCGAACGGGGCGGCGCGGTTTGCGCAGCCCTGCCCGGCGTTGTGCGACGGGTTATGCCGGATCTACGAGGAGCGTCCGGGGCATTGCCGGGAATTCGAATGCGTTCTGTTGAAGCGGGTTGCCGCGGGCCGGATCTCCGCCGCGGCGGGTCTGAGGACAATCCGGAACGCATTGCAGTGCGCGAACCGCGTGACGGACCTGCTGCGGGAGCTCGGTGACCGGGATGAAGGCTCTCCGCTCGCGCTGCGATTCCGTCGCTTGAACCAGCGGTTGGCGTCCGGGGCGGTGGGGCGGCGGGAAGCGGAACTGTTCGGCAGGCTCACTGTGGCGGTGCATGAGTTGAACATGCTCCTCGCGAAATCGTTTTACCCGGGCCAGATCGGTTAGAAGCTTCGGCTATTGAGGCGCAAGGCGGTAAAAACTCACCGGCCGGTCCACCGCGCCGGCATCAATGAAATCGATGACGCCGTTGCTGTCTGCGGTGGCGCTTCCGATGGTGAGCCAGTCTGTCGAACTGAGATCCGTGGTGACGAGGACGTCGTAAGTGGTGCCGGCGGTGCCCGCGCCCAACAGGTGGACGCCGCCGTTGTCGAGGCGGGTGAGGGACGTGAAGCGCAAAGGCATCACGTCGTTGAACACGTGGCCAATGCGCAGGTTGTCGAGGAATAGTTCGCCCATTCCGTTCGCCGGATTGTCAAGGCCGGGCGAGACTTGCTTGAAACCAAAGTAGGCATGGACGTATCCGGGGCCGATGTAATAGGAGTGGTCGGCGCGTCGCTCCATATCCGTTTCTGAAACCGGATCCACCCAAAGCGTGGAAGTATATAAGCCCTGGTCGACGACCAGGCGGAGCACGACGGTGTGAGTATCGCCGATTGAAAGGTCCACGGGAATCAGGACGGCGGATTCATTGATGGTTACCACGCCAAGACGATACGTGCCCTCAACGGTTCCGTTGGTAATCCAGACACGGCCGAGGTACGCCGACGCGCTTGCGCGGAAGTAGGCGAACCAGTTTCCGTTGCCGTTCGGCAATGCGGTTACGCGCAGGTTGAAGCTTGCCGTGCGGCTGCCTTCCGCGAACGTAGCCGGGAGCTCGTAGCGCACGCTTTCCTGTTCCGTTTGGGTGAGAAAGAGTTCGCCGGAGACAACATCCACCTGGTTCGAAGGGGTGCGATCGCTCTCCCAGGGAGAATTCGGTGCGGTGAGGAGTGGTCCGTCCGGATAGTTGAAATCTTCCTGGAAGATCAACTGCGCCGAACCGTTGACGCAGACGAACAGGCTGGCGATCCACACAAGGCTCCTCCGCATTGTTTTGGGGAGCGAACGACTCCAGCCTTGTCGAGGCGGGTGGTTGTGCATGTCCGCACTTGTAAGGCAACAAGGCGCGGAGGATCAATGGTCCGAAAGTTCCATCGAACGCAACTAGTTCGCGTGGCGCATGTCGTCGGGCTGGCGTTCGAAGTGCAGGGCGCTGTCATTGATCACGGCCTTGCCGCTTTGGACGATTTTGATCATCTCGGCCCCCGCGAGGAGCACCGGTCCGTAGCCGTGAGCGGCGAACGGGCTGCGCGGGCGGTAATAGTAGAAGGCCGGGTCCATTCCCATGCCGGTGCCGACGCAGGTGCCTTCCACCTGGCCCTGCGCGTTGACCTGGGTGGTCACGGCGTTCCAGCCGAGTTGCGCCACCGGGCCGTAGGCGAGCGGGTCGATCCACCCGCGGTTGATCGCGCGCGCGATGCAGAAGGTGAAGATCGCCGTGGCGGATGTCTCGAGATACGAATCGTTGCGGTCGAGTAGTTGGTGCCACATGCCGTTATGCCCCTGGACAGCGGCGAGCCCACGGATATGCGCGCGGAGCAGGTTGAGAATGTCGTCGCGTCCGGGATGATCTTCGGGCAGCACCTCGAGCAGCTCGGTTTTTGCCAGCAACGCCCAGCCGTTCGCGCGCGCCCAGCGGAATTCGGGATGTTCCTTCATGCCGGCGATCCAGCCGTGCATGTAAAGTCCCTTTTCCTTGTTGAACATGCGGCCGGCGAACTGCGTGATCTGCTTCACCGCCTCGTCGTAGTATTTCCCGTCGCCCGTGAGTTTTCCCATCTGCGCCATGCACGGCACGCTCATGTAAAGGTCGTCCAGCCAGATCGAATCCATCATCGGACGCTTGCGCGCGAGGGTGCCGTCGGCCAGGCGATACTGTCCGGTCATGACGTAATCGGCGTAGCGCTCGATGAGCGGCTGCGCCTGGACGAGGCCGGCGCGCTGGGCCTTGATGAAGGCGGCGCACATCGATCCCGCGTCGTCCAGCGCGTTGGGATGCAGCACCGACCGGAACGGGTTGTGCTCGCCGGTCAATCCCTGCTCGTCGAGCGTGTGGAAGTAGGGGGTGGTCTCGACGATGAAGTTCAGGCGTTTGGAGGCGTAATCCCTGAAACGCGTGTCGCCGGTCACTTCGGCGGCGAGAAGCATGCCGGAGTAGGTCACGCCCCATTCGTAGCTGATGATCGGGAAATGGCCGCGCTCGACAACGGCGTTGCGATTGGGAGTCGAGAGGTCGGTGATCGCGGCGCCGGTCTGGCGATCCACCAGTCGCGCCGGAGTGTTGGCGTCGAGATAGGCGTGAATGCGGTTCAACACCTCGGTGATCGCCTCGACGGTGGTGGGCCCGTACGGAACCGGATAATCGGGCGGCAGACGATGCAGCGCCGTCGGAACGCGAACCGGATCCGCTCCCGACGGCGAGGCGGCGTGTGCGGACAAAGCCGGAAGGACCAGAGAAACCAGAGCAAGGAGAGTGAACTGTTTCATGGCACCGTTTGCACCGACGTTAACGGCCGGTCGGCGGTTTCAAAATAAAAAATGCGCGTGCCGGATTCGGGAAAACGGCTGTGGGGTCGAAGAAGTCCGATGTTCAGGGCGATTGCGGCACTTCCTGGAGGTAAAAGAACTGGTTGTCGGGATTGAAGGGGAGTGTGATGGAAGCCAGGCCGGTGGCGGCGGATTCGTAGCGCTGGACTTCGACGTACGGACCAGCCGCATCCCTGGCTGCCATGACACGATAGGCCCTTTCCGCGGTCGCTCCCCACGACAGGACCGTACCGCCCTCTGTATTGAACGTGATGGTCGCTCGGAAGACGGGTTTCTCCGAGAATTCGCCCTGGTTCTTCGAGATATCCCACAACAGGGACGGGCGGCTCACCGGTTTGCCCTTTATATCGTAAGCCGTGTAAACGATCTCGATTTGCGAGAAGTTGAACTGCACGCGGTCCCCGACGCCTCCGTTCGTGGACGCGCTCGAAACCATCTGCACCTGAATTCCTTTCAGGGTGATTTCGCAGAAGAGGAGAAGATTGCCCGCGTGCCGAATGAACTCCAGGCGGCCTGTGGGGATGGGCTGGCCGGTCGCGCAGAACTGCATCAGCCCGGGCGTGGCTTTGCTGACAGGCATTTCCATCGTGAGAAACGAGAACCGGGGGGGCGGGGTCTCCCGGGGAACGGACGGCACCCAGATGGGCCGAGTGAACCACAATCCAGTCCTGATGAAATGCCGAGGTGGCTTCGCCGTCGATCCCATCCAGCTTCAAAAAGTAGTCCACCTGGGCGGCCTGTGAAACGGTGACGCCCATCGCAGCGCAGAGCCAGGCGGAAACGATTGCGCGGATCAGGCGGACAACGTTGCCGGAACAGTCTGCACCGAGGACTGTTTTCCGCCTGCAGTTCATGTGGGGGGTTGAGTGACGTCGTAATGGAAACTGACGGAACCTTCGGCTTCGCCGGTTTCGCGATTGTAGGGCGTGTATTCGAGCTCAATTTTCTCGAAGTTGAGCGAAAAGCTGTCGACCGGCACAACGTCTCCGCTGCTCCCGCCGGTCTGGTAACTCGTGACCAACACGTCGGTCATGGTGATCTTCAAAAACACAACCGGATCGCCGGTGCCTTTGGGGTTTGGCCTGGTGACGATGAGCTGAACCTCGGGGACGGGTGCTCCCGTGGCGCAGGCGAGCATCAGTCTTGGAGTGGATTTGTCGATCGCTTTCTTGATTACGATCTGGTCAACCACAAACTTGCTGCCCTGGCCGGTGAGTTCGGGTTCGCGGCGCATGCCCCAGGCGAATGAATCAAGTTCGATCTCGCCCTTGTGGTTTTTGGCATCGGACTCGCCTTCGATGTCGGAGATTTTCAGGTAATAGTCCACCTGGGCGGCCGGGAGCCACACGGGCAACACAACCAGCAGGAACACAATGGTGCGAAGCAAAGGCGGGGCTTTCACGGGCCCGACTGTAAACCGAACCTCTGCCGCGTCAAGCCGCCATAGTGGCGCTGGCGTTACGCATCCGGCGTGACGTCCCTCCTGCGGAGCTGGGGTTTGGACATTCTATGTTTCTGACTTTTGCCTGGAATCCCAACGGGATTCTGCCCCGCAAGGATACCTGCCGTTACCGGTTGCTCGGGAGCAACCTGGGTCCTTTCAAGAGCGTCACTTCACCTGATCTCGTCGCGAATTCCCGGACCGTTTCCCCGAAGCGCACACGACAGGGTTTGCCCAGGAGCGACTTGATCTCCGCCGTTTCCACGGCGCCGTCCTTCCATGTCACGCTGATCTCGAATCCGTCGCGCGCGCGGAGGCCCTTGAAGCGGCCGGTGTTCCATGCTTTCGGCAGGGCGGGCAGGAGCACGATCTCGTGACGGGCCTTGCCTGCGGCGGGTTTCCGTTCCGCGCCGGCAACGTCATGGCTTTGGAGCAGCATCTCTGCGATGCCGGCGGTGCCGCCGAAGTTGCCGTCGATCTGGAACGGCGGATGCGTGTCGAACAGGTTTTTCAGCGTGGATTTCTGGAGGAGCAGTTGGACGTTCTCGTATGCTTTTTCGGCGTCTTTGAATCGCGCCCAGAAGTTGATGATCCATGCGCGGCTCCAGCCGGTGTGCCCGCCTCCGTGCGCGAGGCGGTAGTCAATCGTCTTGCGCGCGGCAGCCATATACTCCGGCGTCCGGTTCTGAGTGAACTGGTTTCCCGGATGCAACCCGTACAGGTGGGAGATATGGCGGTGGCCCGGCTCCGCTTCCTTGAGTTCTTCGATCCATTCCATGAGGCGCCCGTCCTTGCCGATGCCGGGCCAGGCCAGCTTCTCTATCGCAGAGTGCACCTTTCGCGTCAGGTCATCTTCAACGCCCAATTCGTTGGCCGCCAGCAACAGGTTGTTGAAGGTGTCCCAGGCAATCTCCTGGTCCATCGCGTTGCCCATCGCGACGCTGTACCTCCCGCCGTCGGGTCCGATGAACGCGTTCTCCGGCGAGGCGCTCGGCCCGAGCACGAGTTTGCCGGTCTTCGGATGCTCGACAAGCATGTCGAGCAGAAACAACGAGGCTTCGCGGAGGATGGGATAGGCGCGCTGTTCGAGGAACTCGCGATCTCCGGTGAACCAATAGTGCTCCATGAAATGGCGCGTCAACCATGCGCCGCCCATCTGCCATAAGGCCCAAAGTGGATCGCCTCCCGTTGGCGTGTACAGCCACGCGTCCGTGGCGTAATGACCGACGAACCCGCGAGCGCCGTAGATGTTCGTCGCCGCCTTCCGCCCGGAGACAGCGGCGTAGGCTTCGACGAAATCGAACAGCGGCAGGTGGCATTCCGACAGGTTGCACACTTCTGCCGGCCAATAATTCATCTGGATATTGATGTTGATGTGATAATCGGCGCCCCACGGCGCGGAGAGGTCCTTGTTCCAGATGCCCTGAAGATTCGCGGGCAGATCGCCAGGGCGCGACGACGCGATCAACAGGTAACGGCCGTATTGGAAGTAGAGTTCGACCAGGTGGGGATCGTGAGCGCCCGATTGGACGGCTTTCAACCGTTCGTCGGTCGGCAGGTCGGGAGCGGGTTCGGAAGAAAGCTGCAGGTCGACCCGCCGGAACAGTTCGCGATGGGCGGCCACGCTGCGCCGTTTCAGTTCAGAAAAGCCGAGTTCGCCAGCGCTCTTCAGCAGCGCGAGAACGCGCGCGCGGCGATCCTGTGCGAGGGGTTGTCGCGGGTCTCGCAGGTTGTAGTCCGATGCGGCAGCGATCACGAGGGTGACCGCGGTGGCATTGGCGACGCGCAACGTGTTGTTGGACGCGGAGACGTCGCCGCCCTCCGGCAAAGCGGTCAGGCCCGCGGCAAAACGCACGCCGTTGGTTCGATTCCTCACAAGCGCCTGGCCGGTCATGAGCAGGGTGGGGTCTTCATCCGGCTCGACGCGCGCGTTGGCTCGTGAGAGATCGGCCGTGAAGGAGAGATGTCCCGGCCGGTCGCACGACAGTCGGATGACAAGCGCCTGGTCCGGAGCACTGGCGAATACCTCGCGCCGGTAGGTCACGTCGCCGACCCGGAACGTTGTGGTTGCGATCCCGCTGTCGAGGTCGAGGGACCGGCGATAAGCCGAGGGCTCGCCCTGCAGGTCCATGTAAATCCTGAGATCGCCCAGGGTCTGGTGGCTGGTCCAGTCTTCCCGGGGGCCGGCCAGCAGGGTGCGGCGCGCGAGCGCTTCGCCTTCCCGATACCGGCCTTCGAAGAGCAGGCGCCGGATTTCCGGGAGATGCTCGGCTGCGCCGGTCGGTGGATCCGGGCGCGGCCCGCCGGCCCACAACGTTTCTTCGTTCAACTGGATGAGTTCGTTGGTGGTTTCGCCGAAGACCATGGCGCCGAGACGTCCGTTGCCCACGGGCAATGCCTCCGTCCATTCCGTTGCAGGTTGCCGATACCAAAGAACGAGATTGCTTTCGGGGGTTTCCGTCGCGCCTGCAAGATGAACGAAGAGCAGGGCGGCAGCGGCAGTGAACAGGACCGGAGCACGATTCATAAGGATGAATGACGATTCGGCCTGAGGTTTCAGTTTGCCGAACTGCGCGTCTTCAGGCGGCTGAGCGCTTCCAGGAAATAGTAGTCGGCATACACCAGCGGAGCGTCCACCTCGCCCTGACGGGGCAGATCGCCGACGCCGTGCATCAGGAGGAAGTGCCCGTTCTCGCCCGGGTTCGCCCTGTAGGCCGGGGAAGCCAGGCTGCGCAATTGCGCTGTGGCGAATTCGCGGTAGCGCGCCGCGTCCGCCGGTTCGACGAAGTCGCTCAACTCGAGCAGCGCCGACGCCATGATGGCGGCAGCCGAAGCATCGCGCGGTTCGTTCGGTATCCCGGGTGCGTTGAAGTCCCAGTACGGCACCTTATCCGACGGCATGTTGGTGTGATGGATCAGGAACTCGGCGATCTTTCTGGCCTGATCGAGGTAGGCGACGTTCTTCGTTTCCCGGTGCATCATGACGTAGCCGTACAGTCCCCACGTCTGGCCGCGCGCCCAGGCGGAGGCATCATTGTAGCCCTGCCGGGTTTCCTTCGAAAGAATCGCACCCGTGGCCGGATCGTAATCCACGACGTGAAAGGTGCTGTTATCCGGCCGGAAATGGTTCTTCAGTGTCGTGTCGGCGTGCTTGATGGCGACGTCGCGGAACATGTCTTCGCCCGTTTCCTTGTGCGCGAACATCAGCAACTCGAGGTTCATCATATTGTCGATGATCACCGGGTATTTCCACGTGCCCCAGTCCCAGGAGCGGATGAGGCCGACGGTCGGGTTGAATCGCGACGCGAGCGTGCGCGCGCCGGCGATCAGCACGTCGCGGTAGGCGGGATCGCGTGTCAGACGGTAGCCGTTGCCGTAACTGCAATACAGCATGAACCCGAGATCATGGGTTTCACCGTAGCTTTTGATGGCTTCCAGTCGCTGCGTGTAATTCGTCGCATGCGCCTTCCACTTCGGATCACCCGTATGCTCGTGCAACAGCCAGAGCGAGCCCGGGAAGAAGCCGGACGTCCAATCGCGCGGTCCCACGAGCGCAAGTCGTCCGCGGGCGTAGCTGCGGGGGAACCGATTCTGTCCTTCCAGGCTCTTGAGCATGCCTTCGTATTGGGTGGCGGCGAAGGCGTATTGCTCGTTGACGAACGCGGTCAGGTCTGCGGCGGACGCGCGGCCGGTGAAGAGGATGGAAGCGATCAGTGATAGCAGGCAAACGGCTGCTCTTGTGCCGAGCGTTGGGCGTTGATGGTGTTTCAATTCGTGTGGCGCAGGGCGGTCGGACGATGAAGCGGGGTAAACCCCGCGCCCCATGTTGCGCAGATTCTTTTGGAACGAAGCGAATGTGTCCTTCATAAACGCAGGCGATCAGCGGGCGGCCCGCGTTTCCGCGGGACCGAGATAACTCGGCTTCAAACCGCCGCAATCGATGACGATTTTGTCCAGCACGACGCCGGTGTCCACCATATAAAGCTTGAGCCGGCGAGTTCCGGGCGCCGGCACGATCAATCTGCCTTCCGCAGTCACCGTGGCGTTCAACACGCTTTGCGCCCACGCCGGAGATCCATCGCGCGCGGTGGTTTCAAACAACTGAGGCGGGGCGTTGTCGAGCGCGAGCGCGAATCGAAGCCCGCCGCTGCCGCGGATGGGTTGGGTCGGGATGAGATAGACCGTCACCGGGAACTCGCCGGTCGAAGTGAAGTGGATCGTGTACTCCAGGGCGGGCGACGCGTTCGCCACGCGCGCCAACGGAACACTCGCGATGGTGGTGGGGAAGACCGCAACCGAATCGCCGGTGCGGCCGAGCCCGGGAATGACTCGCCAGCCCGCGCCGCCGCGATCGCGCCTGCTGCTGAAGTTCTCCGCTTCGATCGAAACCACTCCGTCGCGTTCAACGAATTCGGGATTGGATCCGCTGTCATTGTCGGTTGACCGGAACGGGTGCGCGGCGTCCTCGGACGGAGGGGCAGGCCGCAGAACGGGGGGAGGTTCCCATGGCGCAATGCGCATGCTGCGCCATTGGCGGTCGGCCGGTTCGAGCGACATGAAATGCTGCCACTTGCCGCCGGCGATCTCCTCGTTGTAACGGCGGGTTTCCTCTTTCAAGAGCGTGTCGGCGGCAAACGCCGCGGCCGAGCCGCGTTCGCCCATGAAATAGCGGATGTTCGCGAGCGCCGACCCGCGCACGGGATAGGACACGAGTTCGAAGAAGGCATCCTGCAACTGCTCGGGCAGTTCGGCCGAAATCCGGTTTGCTTCGCTCGCCAGTTTCCTGAATCGCGCCAGGCGCTCATCCACTTCGGTGTCCGTCAATGGACTGAGGCGCGGCTGCTCGTTCGGAAGCCACCATTGCAGGTGCTCCGGCTTTCGCTGGTAGTTCAACCGGAAATACTCGTCCAGCATCGCCGCAATGGCGCCGGCGTGATGCTCCCCGAAATGACGCCGCGCCCAGTGCGGCAGGAATTCGGGAAGCGTTTCAAGTCGCCACCGGTTGATGTCCCAGGCCATCTCGAGGAAAAATTCGGTGCCGATCTCCGCCGGTTTCAGATCGCCGATGTTCGCAATCCAGATCGTGCGGGCGCCATGATCGTAGGCCTTCGACATCTCTTCCCACACCAGCGCGGGCGGCGTGGTGTAGAGCCACAGATACGACAACGGCCTGCCGAGGTAGGAAAGGTGGTAGTACACACCGAAGCCGCCCTTGCGCTTGCGTTCCTCGGCGTTCGGGAAGTTGCGGATGTAACCGAAGTTGTCGTCGGGAAACACGATCGTGACGTCGTCCGGGACTTTCAGCCCGCCGCGGTAGAGATCGAGCACTTCCTTGTAGGCGCAGAACATCTGCGGCACTTCCTCGACATTGGTGGAGACGTGCTTCTGCAGCAGCTCGCGTTGGTCGGCGAAGATCTGTTCCAGCGTTTTGATCTGGTTGGCGCGGCCGCGAACGCCTTGCATGGCGGAATCGTGAATGCCGCGCATGCCCAGTGTGTAAATGTTCTCGAAACGCCCGTTCGACGCGACGCGCTCTTCCCAGTATTTCAACACGCCTTCGCGGTTGGTGGCGTAGTTGAACGCCTGCGGCGGAGCAGTCCATTCACCCACATTGTTCCGCAGCATCGGCTCGGCGTGCGACGAGCCCATCACGATGGCGTAGTCGTCGGCGACGCGCTTGTTGTCGGGATAATGATTGAACGGCTTCGTGCACTCGTGCATCGCAGGCCAGAGCGTGTTGGCCTTCAATCGAAGCAACAGCTCGAAGATCTTCGCGTAGGTCTTCGGTCCGATATCGCCCGTTTCCGGCTCGAATGTCTTGGCCGCCCACGGTTGAAGCCCCCAATCCTCGTCATTCAGAAAGATGCCGCGATACTTGACGGAAGGCGGTCCGAATCGGCGCGTGCCGGCCTTCACAAACAACGCCTCGCGGGGGGTGGGAGTGACGTCCGCCCACCAGTACCACGGCGAAACGCCAATGGCCTGCGACAGTTCGTAAACGCCATAAGCCGTGCCGCGTCGATCGCTGCCGGCGATAACCAGGCCGTGCTCGACGCCCGGCAACGGGTTGGTGACGGTTGTGATGAGGAAGCTCTCCCACTGACCGCGCAGGGTTTGTGCGTCGATTTTTCCTTCGCTCGCGAGCTGATCGATCAGCGCGCTCTTGCCGAGTGTTCCGACGAAGACAGCCGAGCCCTTGAGGCTGGTGCTGTTGGTCCTGACGACGGGTTTGATTCCGGTGACGCGTTGCACGTCGAGCGCGAGATCCCGGACCGCGATGCCCACAACGGTTGCGTCGGAAGCGTCGAAAACCAGTGCGGCCGCGTTTCGGTTGCTGACGAGAGGGAAGCTGCCGGACGAATGGGAGAATTGAACCCACGCTTCGTCGTTGGGGGCAGCCGGCGACGTCAGAACGCCGGCCAGGAGCAACGCGAATGCAGCATTGGCCTTCACGGGTGGTGAGTGAACCGAAAAATGCGCGGGCAGGCGACTGAAATCAATGATCAACCACGGATGAACACAGATAAGGCAAAGTCAAAGGCGTGACGTGAATTGCGCGAATGGACACGAAATTACCGGAGCGCGGCTGTCCTCAGCCGCAGCGCGTGGACGAAGCCGGCGACTCCGAGTTCCACACGCACGCCGATCCGACACGGTGACAGAGGGACACAGAGACGGCAAGGCGGTCACCACGAAAGGTCCGGCGCGCTAACCACGGATGGACACGGATGGACACGGATAAAATGGTGCCAGACGGTGGGGCGAGCGTCCTCGCGCCTGCCCCGCCGTAGTCTCGGCGAAGGCGGGAGCCGTCGTGCGATCACCAACATCGCCGTCCAAGATCCTCGCAGAATTGAAGGCCTCTTTCTGGCGATTACTTAATTCCTGGTTGCGGCTACGCCGCGCCGAGGCTTCGTGCTTAGTGGTAAAAATTCCTGTCGCCCTTACAGGGCTAAGGTTGAACTTGAACCTGGTACCCAGGGCTGACATGTGGCGGGCCTTCAGCCCTGGACGGATCGAGACATTCAGTTCAATACTCAATCGCTACATTCCGCCGAACGCGGCGCTATCGCGCTATTTCTCGTGGCTGGTGGCAAGCTCTTTCCAGAGCGCGGCGGCCATCAGTTGGCCTTTCTCGAAGCAGTCGAGGCTGAACTTTTCGTTCGGCGAATGCGCGTTGTCGTCGGGCAAGGCCAGGCCGAGGAGCAGCGTGTCCACGCCGAGGATTCTTTTGAAGTCGTTCACAATCGGGATCGAGCCGCCTTCCCGCATCAGGATGGGTTCGCGCCCAAAGGCCGTTTTCAATGCGCGCAACGCCGCCTGCGCCTGCGGGCTCGTCGGCGACACCAGGTACGGATCGGCGCCGTGTCCGGCTTCGATCTCGATCCGCACGGTGGGCGGGCAGAGCTTCTTCAGATGGCGCGTGACCAGTTTGATGATCTTCGCCGGTTTCTGGTCGGGCACAAGGCGTGTCGTGATTTTTGCCCGGGCCCATGCGGGCACGATGGTCTTGCTGCCTTCGCCCTGGTAACCGCTGGTCAATCCGTTGATCTCGAATGTCGGCCGCGCCGAGCGTTGTTCGAAAGGCGTGTAACCCTTTTCGCCGAATAATCGCGGCACGCCCAGCATCTGCCGGTATTGCTTTTCCGAAACAGGCAGCCGGGCGAGTTGCTTCCGTTCAAACGCCGACAACGGGCGGACGTCATCGTAGAACCCCGGAATGGCGACGCGGCCGTTCCGATCGCGCATCTTTGCCAGCAACTGGCAGAGCGCCATGGCGGGGTTGTCCACCGTGCCGCCGAAAATGCCGGAGTGCAGGTCGCGCGCGGGGCCGCGCAACGTGACTTCAAAAGCCGCAATGCCGCGCAACGCATAGGTCAGCGCCGGGCAATCAGGCGCGGGCATGCCGGTGTCCGAGACGACCACAGCATCGCAACGGAGTTCGTCCCGGTGCTTTTGCAGGAAACCCGCGAGGCTGCTGCTGCCGACCTCTTCCTCGCCTTCGATCAACAGCGTGAGATCGCAAGGCAATTCGGTGCCGGTTTTCAGGTAAGCCTCGATTGCTTTGAGATGCGCGAGGTTCTGGCCTTTGTTGTCGCTGGCGCCGCGCCCGAAGAGCGAGCGGCCTTCGATGCGTGGTTCAAACGGAGGCGACTTCCAGAGTTCGAAGGGTTCGGGCGGTTGCACATCGTAATGCCCGTAGATCAGGAAGTGCGGTCGCTTCTTTCCGGGATTGGACGGACGCGGCGTGCGCGCGAGGACGATAGGATTGCCTTCCGTGGCGCGCAATTCGGCGGTCAGGCCGGCATCCCAACACCGGGCAACCACCCATTCGGCGCACGCGATCATGTCGGCGCGATGCTGCGGCTGGGCGGAGACGCTGGGAAAGCGGACGTACTGGCAGAGTTCGTCGAGGAACCGGTCCTGGTTGGCTTTCAGGTAATCAAAGACAGCCTGCATGCGGAGTTTCTTAACAGGGAATTGGTGGAAAGCAAAACAGTTCCAGATGGTTTCTCTCTCCTTCCGAAGGAGGAGAAACATTCAACATCCAACATCGAACATCCAATGGACGGCGGTGGTCGGACCGCGGGCCTGCGACGTCTGCGCCCCGCAGCGACGTGCGAAGACGACGGGTTGTGGGATTTGATGCAGATTCCTGAGAGGCCCTGCTGCCAACGTTGCTGCGACTCGCAGAGTCGCGGTCCGACCACGTCCCTCTTTCTCCGTTTGGGGGAACGGGAGTCATGGCCGTTTGCATTGACGCGGTGATGGCGTGCCTGTAATTCGTTGGCGCTCTTGCAGGATTCGAAGTTCACATCGACGCCGGCGCTGCGGTTGGTGTTCATGGGCACACCCGCGTTGGCGGGCGTGTGCCTGAAAGCATTACTGGACGCGCCCGACGTGCAGGTGGCGGCGGTGGTCACGCAACCGGACCAGCCGAAGGGCAGGGGAATGAAACTCCAGGCCTCGCCGGTCAAGGAGATCGCGCTGGCCGCGGGCATTCCCGTGCTGCAACCGCACCGCGCGCGCGATGAAGCGTTCCTCGGGCAATTGCGCGAGTTCGCGCCCGAACTGATCGCGGTGGCCGCTTACGGGCAGATCCTGCCGGCGAGCGTGCTGGAGTTGCCGAAGCACGGCTGCCTGAATGTGCACACGTCGCTGCTGCCCCGGTACCGGGGCGCGTCGCCGATCCAGCGCGCCATTCTTAACGGCGACACGGAAACCGGCGTCACGATCATGAAGATGGATGCCGGGATGGACACCGGCGACATCGTTGCGCAGGAACGGACGCCGATTGCGCCGGAGGACACGGCAGCGACACTGAACGATCGCCTGGCGGTGATCGGCGCGGAGCTGCTGGTGAAGGTGATACCGCGTTACGTGCGCGGTGAATTGAAACCGCATCCGCAGCCCGCGGAGGGTGTGAGTTACGCGCCGAAAATCCGGAAGGAGGAGGGGCGAATCGATTGGACGCAGCCGGCGCGTGTGATCGTGAATCATGTGCGCGGGATGAACCCATGGCCGGGGGCGTTCACTCAATGGCCCGGTTCGTCCGGTCCGGTGCTGCTGAAGATCTGGGAAGCCGAGGCCACGGGGCGACAGAGTGAACCGGGGGTTGTTCTCCAGGCTGGCCGCGACGGAATTGTCGTGGGCTGCGGCGAAGGCGCCTTGAAGATTCGCTCGCTGCAAAAGGAAGGGGGGCGGCGATTGATGGCGCAGGAGTTTCTTGCCGGGAATCCGCTGAGGGCGGGCGAGAAGTTGCTGTAGAACCAGCACGGTGAGGAAAACATCCAATATCCAACATCGAACATCCAATGGCACTGAATGTTCGGCGTTGAGCGTTGAGTGTCGAATGTTGCCGACTTCAGAATCACGCCTCCTCCCTGACCCTCCTTTGGGGGAGGAGAGGGAACAACAGCAAAAGCGTTTGGAAGGGAACGCGCCGATTGGCTATTGTTCCGGCGTGAACAGTTCAGATCGTCTCACCCGTCGCCGGTTCATCAAGGTTGCTTCCGCCTCACTCGGCGCGCCGCTCATTCTGCGTTCAAGTCTTTTTGGCGCCGACACGCCGTCGAATCGGATCACGTTGGGCTTTATCGGCATGGGCCGGCAGAACCGCTCATTGCTCGGCCGGTTCCTGCGGATCGACGGCGTGCAGGTGGCGGCGGTGTGCGAGGTGGATCGCACCCGGCGCGAGCACGCGCGGAAGGTGGTGAACGACCACTACGCCGGGCAAACTGGCCAGGGAACCTACAGCGGCTGTGCCGCCTGCGTGGATTTCCGGGAACTGCTCGCGAGGAAGGATATCGATGCCGTCGTGATCGCGACGCCGGATCATTGGCACGCGATCATCGCCATCGCGGCAGCGCGCGCGGGCAAGGACATCTACTGCGAGAAACCGTTGTGTCAGTCGATTCACGAAGCGCAGGAGATGGTGAGAGTGATGGACGAGACAAAGCGCGTGTTCCAGACCGGCAGCATGCAACGGTCGATGCGCGAGTTCCGCGGCGCCGTGGATCTGATCCGGAACGGCGTCATCGGCAGGGTGGAACGGATCGATGTGGGCGTCAGCGGCGGTCCGGGGATTCCCTGCGATCTGCCGGCGGAGCCCGAGGAACCCGGATTGGACTGGGACCTGTGGCTGGGGCCGGCGCCGGTGCGTCCGTACAACTCGATTCTCAGCCCGCGCGGTGTTCACGATTTCTTCCCGCAATGGCGCCGCTATCGGGAATACGGCGGCGGCAAGGTCACGGATTGGGGTGCGCACCACTTCGATATCATCCAATGGGCGTTGGACAAGGATGAGAGCGGGCCGGTCGAGTTCCTTCCGCCGCCGCAGCCGAACGCGCAGTATGGCGCGCGTTTTGTGTATGACAACGGAACGGAGGCGACGCACATCGAGGGGAATACCATTGTGTTCCACGGGACCAGGGGAAAGCTTCACGTGAACCGCGGCAACTTCGAGCTGTGGATCGGTTCAGAGGAGGTGGCGGTTTCAACGTCGCAATTGCCAGCCGTGCTTTCGAAGTATCTTCCTCCGGACGCTCCGCGCGTCGCGGTGAGCGACAATCATTACACGAACTGGCTGGACTGCATCCGGACGCGCAAACAGCCGATCACGCATGTGAAGATTGGCGCGCGTTCGGTAACGGTGTGCCACCTGGTGAACCTGAGCTACTACCACGGGCAGCGGATCAAGTGGGATCCGGCGCGGCAGGCGTTTGCGGATGGGACGGGCGATCCGAAGTGGATGCGCGTCGGCTACCGCGAACCGTGGGATGTGGCGTAGAGGCGGTTGAAATCCGATTTTCGAAATTGGAAGTCCAAATCGGTGGGGCGAGCGTCCCCGCGAGCCGTCGTCCGATAACCCTGACAGTTCGTAAGACAGCAGGAACGGACTTTAAACCGGACACTTTCACTCGGCAGGCTCGTTTTGTTCGATCAAAGGTGGTGGTATATCGGTGGGGCGAGCGTCCCCGCGAGCCGTGGTCCGATGACCCTGGCAGCTGGTGATGCATTAAAAAGAAACTCCACGGGTGATTTTCAGTCAGAAGGCTTGCAGGTATCGTTCGATCAAGCTGGTCGTGTGACGGCTCGCGAGGACGCTCGCCCCACCATTGCAAAGCCAGTCGTGACGGCTCGCGAGGACGCTCACCCCACCAAGGTCAGGGCCATCGGACGACAGTTCGCGGGAACGCTCGCTCCGCGGACATTCTAGTGCTCGCGCCTTCTGAAAGGTTTCCCGCGTCCGTCCCGTTGCGAGCGGCGCTTGCGTTCGAGGTATTCGCGGTGCCGCGCGGCTTCGTGCAGATAGGCCAGTTCGCGTTGCAGCTTGATGTATTGCTCGTAACGCTGGCGGGCCAGCTCGCCGCTCTCCACCGCCGCCAGAACGGCGCAGCGCTTCTCGTTGGTGTGAGTGCAGTTCGGAAAATGACAGCGTAACGCGATCTCTTCCACGTCCGGAAACGCGTCCTGCGCCAGCTCGTCCGCCATCCACATCTGGAACTCGCGCATCCCGGGCGTGTCGATCACCAGCCCGCCGTTCGGGAGCACGATGAGCTCCCGCCAGGTCGTCGTGTGACGGCCTTTGGCATCGCTCTCGCGCACCTCCGTCGTGGCCTGGATGTCCTCCCCGTAAATGGTGTTGATGAGCGAGGATTTTCCGACGCCGGAGGCGCCGATGAAAACGACGGTTTCGCCCGGGCGAATGAGCTGCGTCAGGCTGTCGATGGCGCGCCCGGTGCGCGCGCTGACCGCGATGACCGGGGTATCGGCGGCGACTTTTTCGACCGAGGCCAGTTTGTCGAGGATGTCATCGCAGAGGTCGGCTTTGTTGAGCACGATGACGGGTTTGACGCCGCCGGCGTTGACCATGGCGAGATGCCGCTGGAGCAGGCCCAGATTGAACGAGCGATCGAGCGCCTGGACGACGAAGGCAATATCGACATTGGTGACGAGCACCTGTTCTTCGGTCTGGCGTCCGGGCACCTTGCGGGACAGCCGGGTGCGGCGCGGCAGCACGTGGTGGATGAGGCATTTCTCCTGGTCGCCCTGGACCGGAGTAAAGGTTACCCAATCGCCCACTTTCGGAAGCTCGGAGCGGGCGGGGACTGAATGGAGGAGTTTGCCGGTGACCTGACCCAGCCAGGTCCGCTGGTCGGCAAAGACGACGTAATGGTGTTTGTCCTCGATAGCGATGCGACCGGGCTGAAGATCCGGGTTCTGCAACGCTGCGAGGTGTTCGGCCCAGGCCGGGGACCAGCCGAGAGTTGCGAGACTGATTGCAGATTCACCCATTCCGATGCGCTGCTTCCATAGCACATGACAAGGCCGCGAACAAAGTTTTTGTAGCGGAGTTGGGGAGTTGGGGGGGTGTCGGAGACTCTTTCTCCTTCAATCCTCAAACTGAATTCTGCATGCTCGAATGCATGCTGAAACGCACGCCGCTTTTTGAAGCACACCGAAAGCTCGGAGCCCGGCTCATCGACTTCGGCGGATGGGAAATGCCCGTTCAATACACCGGCATCGTGGATGAACACCTCGCGGTGCGAAACGCCGCCGGGATCTTCGACATCTCGCACATGGGCGAAATCACCGTAAGCGGACCGGCGGCCGCGGAGTTTCTGAATGGTGTGCTGACGAATGACATTCGCAAGCTGGCGGACGGCGAGGGCCAATACACGCTGATGTGCAACGAGCGCGGCGGTGTCATCGACGATCTTTACGCCTATCGGCTTTCCGGCGAAGTGTTCCTGCTCATCGTCAACGCCTCGCGGGTGGCGGCCGACGTTGCATGGCTCCAGGATTCGCTGGGCCGGTTCGCGCGGGCGTCCGATGTCAGCATGACGGACGCGTCGCACAACTACGCGGCTGTGGCTGTCCAGGGACCGCGCGTGAGGGAGTTTATCGACAAATGCTTTCCGGAGGCGTCCACGTCCGGGACGCGGGTTGCGCGGGTCACGGACCTCAAGAAGAACCAGATCGGCGGGTTCCCGTATCAGGGCGGCAGCGTGCTGATCTCGAGGACCGGCTACACGGGCGAGGACGGTTTCGAGATCGTGGGTCGAGATGATGCGATCTGCAGCGTCTGGGAGCAGTTGCTCGCGGAAGGGGCGTCGTTCGGTTTGAAACCGTGCGGTCTGGGCGCGCGCGACACCTTGCGCACGGAGATGAGTTATCCGCTCTACGGTCATGAACTGGACGAGAACACAACGCCGATCGAGGCCGGCCTGGGTTTCTTTGTGTCCCTGGACAAGGGCGAATTCACCGGGCGCGCGGTTCTGGCAACGCAAAAAGCCAGTGGGGTGACGCGCAGGTGCATCGCGTTCAAGATGACCGGCAAGTCCGCTCCGCCGCGTCCGCATTATCCAATCCGGGTGAAGGGCGAACGTGTGGGCGAAGTGGTGAGCGGAACTCAAAGCCCGTCATTGAACATTGGAATCGGCCTGGGGTATGTGTCCGCGGAATGCGCGAAGGCGGGCACGGCGATGGAAATCGAGATCCGAGGCACGGCGTGCCCGGCGGTGATTGTGCAAAAGCCGATCTACCGGAAAGGGTGAGGGGAGAACATCCAACATTCAACGAACGCAATGGTAAAGGCGTCGGAGGGAGTGCCACAGATTTCGGGTTTGTTTCGGCTTTCGGATTTCGACGGTTGGACTTATTCGTGGGTTACCACTTGAGTCCGGGCGATGCATCTGCGACTCTGCGCGGACTGTTATGAGCGCCAATATTCCTGCAGATCTGAAATACGCGAAGTCGCACGAGTGGGTTCGCGTCGAGGGCGATATTGCCACGGTCGGGATCACCGACCATGCGCAGCATGAATTGACGGACGTGGTGTTTGTGGAGTTGCCGGCGACCGGCCGCCAGGTGAAGGCGGGCGAGGCGTGCGCGGTGGTGGAATCCGTGAAAACGGCGAGCGACATCTACTCGCCGGTGAGCGGCGAGGTGGTGGAGGCGAACAGGGCGGTGGTGGAGAATCCCGCGCTGGTGAACACGGAGCCGTATCAGGGCGGCTGGTTTTACAAGGTGCGGCTGGCCGATTCGAATGAATTGAGCCGGTTGCTGGGGCCCGAGCAATACGCGGCCCAGATTGGGGGGTAACAACTTTCCGGGGACGGCATTTGAATTTTTCCCGATGTCCTGCAGTTTATAGCGTGAAACCGAAAAGGGTGCGTCTCTTCATCAAGCCGTATTGCGGCTGGTGTCACAAGGCCATGCGCTGGCTCGACGCGCGCGGCATCGAGTACGAAGCCATCGATGTGATCTCGGACGAGGCGGCGTTTGACGAGATGATTCGTTTGTCGAACCAGGACCTCGCGCCGGTGATCGAAGTGGACGGCGACGTGCTGGCGGATTTCGGCCCGGATCAACTGGCGGTTTTCTGGCAGAAAATTGAGAGGAAGCATGCCCGCGCCTAGTCCCAGCGTGCCGCAGCGGCCGCGTCTTCCGGAATGGTTGCGCCGGCGCCTGCCGACTTCCGATACCTTCTCCCACACCCGGTCGCTGCTGGACGAGCTCAAGCTGCACACGGTGTGCGAAAGCGCGAAATGCCCGAACCACTGGGAATGCTGGAGCAGAGGAACGGCGACGTTCATGATCGGCGGCGACCGTTGCACGCGCGCCTGCGGGTTTTGCGCGGTGTCCACCGCCAAACCCCTTCCCCTCGAAGCCGACGAGCCGCAGCGCGTGGCGGAGGCAACCCGCCGGATGAGGCTCCGGCACGTGGTCATCACGGCCGTTGCCCGCGACGATATCGCCGACGGCGGCGCGGATCATTTCCGGCGGACGATCGAAGCCGTGCACGCGTTGAACCCGGGAACGGTTGTTGAAGTGCTCACGCCGGACTTCAACGGATCGGTCCGTTCCATCGATGCGGTGCTGTCCGCGCGCCCGGACATCTTCAATCATAACATCGAGACGGTCCGGCGGCTGACGCCGTTGGTGCGGCATCGCGCGACCTACGATCGTTCGCTCGCGGTGTTGCGGCAGGTGAAGGAGCGCGCCACGGGAAGAATCTATACGAAGTCGGGTTTGATGCTGGGCCTGGGCGAGCGCGACGACGAAGTCGAGAGGGCGTTGCAGGATCTGCGCGACGCGGGCTGCGACATTCTCACGCTGGGGCAGTATTTGCAGCCGACGCTGAGGCATCTGCCGGTGGTGGAGTTTGTGGCGCCGGAGAAATTCGCGTGGTTCGGCGAGCTGGCGCGGAGCATGGGGTTCGTGCACGTGGCCAGCGGACCGATGGTCCGCAGTTCCTATCACGCGGACGAGTTCAACGCCGCGGAGTCAGCAGGTCCGGATTCCGGCGCATGAGATAGAACAGGGCGGCGGCGACGAACAGGGCGAAGACAATTGCGAGGGCGGTGGCGATGTATTTGATCAGGCGCGCCTGCCGAAAGGCCCTTGCGGTGCGTTCCTTCTCGGCGGCCATGAACATGGCGAATTCCTTCTCGAGGGAAATGATCGCGTCCTCGTCCTTGAGCCGGAGGGTCAGCCAGCCGGATCCGGCGCCCGCCCATTCGGGCGGCAGGCGGCGCAGTTCGTCGGCATCCGCCGGATGCAGTCCCTGGTGTTTCCAGAAAGGCGCCTGTTCCCGCGTCCACAGGCGCACCATCCCGTGATTGGCGGACAGGGTCTGCACGCGTTCCCACAGCAACGGCCGCACCGTGTCGGCGAGCGCGAAATCGGAGAAGCTCTCGCTGTGAATATCCGCCTGGCGGTTGAGCATTCGGAAGCCGATGCCCCCGACCACTTTCCCGTCCGCGTCCACCGCCACCTGGAATTCGGTCAAGCGTTTCTCCAGGTCGGCCACGGGGAGGTTCAGGCTTTGCCACATCGGCCGGAGCGCCGCGAGATCATCGAGAACCGCGCGCCGCACGCGATAGGGTGCCGAGTTCATTCGCGCGGATTGTAGTGAAGAGCGGAGCGGGAGTCGAGAGGGGGCGAAGGGGATTTGCGATTTACGATTTACGATTGACGCGGGTGCCGTGCGATCCGTGCCGGGATGGGTATTCGGAGCGCGGCTGTGTCCCGCAGAGCGGACCAGCCGCAGCACGTGGACATAGCGGGAGTGTGCGGGTTCTGCATGCGCGCGAAGGGTGCAGCCATTGAACATTCGACATTCAACGCCCAACATTCAATTTCCACGTCCACGTGCCAGGGTGATCGTGCGACGGCTCCCGCCTTCGCCAGGACTACGGCGGGGCAGGCGCGAGGACCCGCCTTCGCTGGCTTCGGCGTGGCAGGCTGCTCGCCCCACCCACATAGCAGCCAACGGCAGCGCGAGCGCGTCAGTGGTCACTCGTCAATCGTACATCGCCGAAGGCCTACGCGCGCAGGCCGGTGTTGCTTTCGATGATGCCTTTGGCGATGGCGTGGCGTGTGAGTCCGGCGACGTCGTGGATGCCGAGTTTGTTCATCACCTGCTGACGATGTTTCTCGACGGTCTTGATGCTGATGCACAGCTCGGCGGCGATCTGTTTGTTCGCGCGGCCTTCGGCGATCAGTTGCAGCACCTCCGCTTCGCGCGTGGTCAGGTGATCCGTCCTTCGCCGCGCCGGCTGGCCGGAAGCGAACGCCTCGCGGCACTGATCCCGCAGCCGCTTGGCGATCGACGGGCTGAAGTACGCGTTGCCCCTGTGCGCCTCGCGAATCGCCTTGAGCAATTCGTTGCCCGCCGTCTGTTTGATGAGATAGCCTGCCGCTCCGGCTTCAGTCAGTTGCTGCACATAATCGTCGTCGGCGTAGGAGGACAACACGAGAACTTTGGTTGAAGGAACCGAATGTGTGATCTGCCGCGTGGCTTCGAGACCGTTGAGCTGGGGCATCGCAATGTCCATCACCACCACGTCCGGCTCCAGCCTCCGCACCATCTGCACCGCTGTCCGGCCGTCGCCGGCCTCGCCCACAATGTCGATGTCTCCCTCGGCGGACAGCAGGGCCCGCAACCCCTGTCGGACCACGGTGTGGTCGTCGGCCAGAAATACCCTGATCTTTTGCATACGCTCTGCTGGGTTGAGAACTTTCTATAGTGTCTGGAACCTAATGCGAGTTGAATTTTGCGCCACCCCCATTTTTCGACTATTTGCCGGGGGTAAAACCCCATCATCTTTTCCCTTAAAGCTCTTAGGGTGAAGGCCATGTTCCGATTTCGTTCGGCGATGCTCAGCGCGATGCTCAGCGCTTGCCTCGTGCTCGCAACGCGGAGCGCGGCCGGCGGCGCGGATGCGGATCCGCCGCTCGCTACTCCGCGGATCGGCGAGCACGCGCTGCACATTCTCACGCCCGAATGGATCGAACTGACGCTCGTCACAACGAAGGAAACGAAGGCGTCTCCCGCGGACGCGTGGAACTTCGTCGAGGAGGGACGTGTTCGGCTTCCAACGGCGGGGCAGATCGAGGTGCTGGTCGATGGCAGCAACGTGCCGGTGAGCGCGGTCGGTTTCAGAAGACGCGTCCTGTACGCGCCGTTGAAGGAACGCGACCTGCGCATCGGCAACAGTCTGTTCCTGCGGTTGTCGAAACCGCCTGGAACCCGTCAGCAGATCGAGGTGCGGAATCCGGACGGCAGGTTGTGGAGCGATCGGATACGGTTCGCGGCGCGCATGACGGACGATCGATGGAGCCCGGTGATTCACGTGAGCCACATCGGCTATCTTCCCGGGCGCGCCAAAAAGGGAATGGTGGGTTACTACCTTGGAAGCGCCGGGGAACTCGAACTGCCGGAAACCGCAGACCGTGAGTTCGCCCTCGAAGATGTCATAACCCGAAAAGAAGTGTTCCGGGGCAAGCTTGAACCGCGGCCCGATCGGGGGTTTCCCTTCACCGCCTATCAACATGTGCTGGAGGCGGATTTCACGGAGTTCAACGCTCCAGGGTTCTACCGGTTGAAGGTTCCCGGCCTTGGCGCGTCGCGGGCGTTCGAGGTGGGGGACGGCGTCGCCGGCATCCTCGCCCGCACCTACGCGCTGGGGCTGTATCATCAGCGCTGCGGAGCCGCCAATGAATTTCCGTTCACCCGCTTCACGCACGGTCCCTGCCATCTCACCCCCGCCGAGATCCCGTCCCTGTCGGCGCGATTCGAGAACGTCAATCATGTGCTGGAACTCGAGACGAGCGATGCGAAGGAGAACGCGCGGCACAAAGCGCCCGCGATGAAGGACGTCCGCTCGTGCCTGTTTCCGTTTGCGCAGCGCGGGCCGGTGGACGTGCGGGGCGGGCACCATGACGCCGGCGATTACAGCAAATACACGGCGAACAGCGCGACGCTCATTCACCTGCTCGTGTTCGCGGCGGACAACTTCCCGGGGGCTGGCGACCTCGACAACCTGGGGATTCCGGAGAGCGGCGACGGGAAGAGCGACATTCTTCAGGAAGCGAAATGGGAAGCGGACTTCCTGGCGAAGATGCAGGATGCGGACGGAGGTTTCTACTTTCTCGTGTATCCGCGGGAGCGGCGCTACGAGAATGACGTGCTGCCCGATGAAGGCGATCCGCAGGTGGTCTTTCCGAAAACAACGGCGGCGACCGCGGCCGCCGTTGCGGCACTGGCGCAATGCGCTTCGTCGCCGAGGTTCAGAGAACAGTTCCCCGAGGCGGCGGCGCTGTATCTCGAGAAGGCGAAACGGGGCTGGGCCTTTCTGGAGCGCGCGCTGGCGAAGCACGGAAAGGACGGCGCCTATCAGAAAATCACGCATTACGGGAACGACTTCATTCACGACGACGAGCTGGCATGGGCGGCGTGTGAGATGTTCCTGGCCACGGGCGACGAGTTTTGCGCGAAGGCGGTAAGCGACTGGCTGAAGCCTGCGGATCCGGCATCGCGGAAGTGGGGCTGGTGGCGATTGTTCGAGGCGTACGGGCACGCGGCGCGCAGCTATGCATTCGCGGCGCGCAGCGGGCGTGTTGATGGCAGCCGTTTGCAGCCGGACCTGCTGGAGCAGTGCGAGGCGGAGATTGTGGCGGCGGCCCGGGACCAGTTGCAGCGGGCGCGTGATTGCGCTTATGGCACCAGTTTTCCGATTGAGACGAAAAGGACGCGGACGGCGGGCTGGTATTTCGGCACCGACGCGGCGTTCGACCTGGCCGTGGCGTGCCAGTTGGAGTATCCGCCGATGAACGATCCGCGGCCCGCGATGCTGGATGCGTTGCTGAGCAACCTGAACTTCGAGACCGGCTGCAATCCGGTGAATGTCAGCTACCTCACGGGCGTTGGGTGGAAGCGCCAACACGAAGTGGTCCATCAATACGCGCAGAACGATCGGCGTGTGCTGCCGCCCTCCGGTATTCCGCTGGGGAGCATCCACGACGGGTTTCACTGGATGGAGCAGTACGGAGAGGAATTGGGGGCGTTGACCTTTCCCGCGGACGATGACCCGGGCGCGCCGTACCCGTTCTATGATCGCTGGGGTGACAGTTACAACCTGAAGCAGGAGTTTGTGATATCGAACCAGGGCAGGGGACTGGCGGTGAGCGCCTGGCTGATGGCTGAGACCGGTTTGAAAACGCAGCGATGGAGATCTGCCGCGGCGGTTATCTCCGGAGTGCCGGTGGTCGCGCAGCGGAATCGTCCGCTGAAACTGGAACTGTCCGCGGACGGGATGGATCTCTCGACGGCAGAGATTGTGTGGGAGGCGCGGGATGCACAACCGGCGTTTGGAAGAACCTTCACGCTGACGCCGTTCAGGCCGGGAGTGCATTGGGTTGAGGCGGAGGCGTTGTTGCCGGACGGGCGCCGGGTGTTTTCGGCGACGAACGTGGTAGTGCGGTAGCCGCCGGAGGAACACGCATCATTCAACATTCAACTTTTCCATACTCAACATTCGTTCTTGCCATCTCCCTTCGGGAGAAGCCGTTCCGCTTGACGCCTGGCCCGCTCGTGGCACATTTTGCGCGCAGATGGGCGTGCTAATGAATGCCCGCTTATCATCGCAATCAGCCCGATCGCCGCGCTCAGAACGGCGATCACCGCCGTTTCGCGCAACAGCCACATCCTCGGCCGCCGATGAACTGTGACGGGCGATGGCTGGTTTCAGTTGATGAGCATCATTGCGCTTGCATCGGTCGGTGTCGTTCTCCTGATGAGAACGGCTGCTGATATCCTCGTTGCGGCGCTTTGCGGATGGATGGCTGCCATGGGGCGGGGGATGGGCGAGTTGGTTGGATCGATCCGTCCTGTGCGGCGGAAACCGTAGGCTCCGGCGCACCCGGTCATTGTCCCGCAGTCCGAACCCGGACTGGCAAAGCGGTCTGGAATTCCTGTAACCGCTTGTCTGCAGGCGTCCTCTAGTGGTCTGTTGGACTTTCAATTCGTTCGAATTGGGTTTCACACAAGCAGCCGAATAGATGCCGCTGTGGTCTCGTCATTTGTTGGAATGAAGAATCTGTTGATCATACTGGTTGTTCTCGGTTTGGCCGCCGGGGGCTATTACTACTGGCAGGCCCAGGCGGAGGAGAGTGCGCCCGAACAACCCGAACGGCCCACCACCGCTGTTGTCGAGTTGAGGGATATCACCCTCGCGGTGGCCGCCGCGGGAGATATCGGGCCGGACGAGATGGTGTCGGTTCGCTCCGAAGTGAACGGGCGCATCGCCGTCCTCCCGGTGGATATCGGTGATGAGGTAAGGAAGGGTGATTTGCTGTGCGCGCTGGATGACCGGGACCTGCAGACGGAGCGTTCGTCGCGCTTGACGGATATCGAGGGGGCGCGGCTGCGCCTGCAGCAGGCCGAGCGGGTGTATGAGCGAAACAAGCGGCTGTATGCGGACGCGCTTGTTTCCCAGGAGGTGTTCCAGGAGGCCGAAACCGCCTACGAGCTGGCCAGGAACGCGCTCGAACGCGCCGAGAAGGCATTGGCCCTGGTGGAGGATCAATTGTCCAAAACCCGCATCGTTGCTCCCTTTGACTGCACCGTGCTGACGCGCCCGGTTTCCATCGGACAGGCGGTGTCGGGTTCGGGCGGGTTCAACAGCGGAACCGAGATCATGACAATCGCCGACCTGCGCGAAATGATCATCACCGCGCACATGAACCAGGTGGACGTCATTCGTTTGAAGCCGGGGCAGGAGGTGGACGTCCAGGTGGAGGCGGTTCCCGGCTTGAGACTCAAGGGCGTTGTCGAGCGGATCGCGCCGCAGGCCACGCTGAGGAACAACCTGAAAGGTTTTACCACGGAAATCCGGCTGAAGGATCTGGATCCGCGTGTGCGGCCGGGGATGACGGCGAATCTCACGATCCCGATTCACTCGGCCGAGAACGTCCTGGCCATTCCGCTTTCGGCGGTGTTCACCGAAGAAGGAGAGCGTTTCGCTTATGTGAAGACGGGGCCGGATTCGTATGAAATGCGGCCCATCGAGATCGGGCTTTCGGATTACCACCATGCCGAGGTCGTGAGCGGCCTCCGGGAAGGCGAGGTTGTCTCTCTGGTAAGGCCGCGGGGCAACGTCACGCGCGTGGACCGGGTGCCCGAGCCGGGTGGAAACCATCGCACGCAGGCCGCCCCCGGCATTTCGAGCACACCGCTGAATGTGCCGCCGCTTGCCGCGTCGCTTCCTCGAATCCTGCTCGTGCGCTGATCCGGTTGTCTGTTATGGCGCTCATCGAGCTCAGGAACGTCAGCAAGATCTACTTCCTCGGCGGGGAGGAAATTCGCGCGCTGGACAATGTGTCGCTGGACATCGAAGCCGGCGAGTTCGTTTCCATCATCGGCCCCTCCGGCAGCGGCAAGTCCACGTTGATGCATATCGTCGGCTGCCTGGATTCGCCGACGCATGGAACCATCCGGCTGGATGGAGTCGAAATCCAGGGCGCGTCGTCCCGGGAACTGGCGCGCATCCGGAACCGCAAGATCGGGTTCGTCTTCCAGTTCTTCAACCTGCTGCCGAAATTGAACGTGCTTCAGAACGTCGAACTGCCGCTGATCTACAGCGGCGTTCCCGCGGCCGAGCGGCGGCGGCGCGCAATGGACGCGCTCAAACTGGTCGGGCTCGAAAACCGCGTCCGGCATCGTCCGATGCAGATTTCCGGAGGCCAGCAACAGCGCGTCGCCATTGCCCGCGCGCTGGTGAACGATCCCAGGATCATCTTTGCGGATGAACCGACGGGCAACCTGGATTCCCAGACCGGCGAGACGATTCTCGAGTTGTTCCGCGACCTGAGCCGGCAGGGGCGTACGATTGTGCTGGTGACCCACGATCCCGAGATTGCCGCGATGACGCCGCGCCGGATTGAGATTCGCGACGGCCGGGTGGCGCCCCAGGTGAATCCGAAGCTCGCCGGGCTCGATCGGTTTCCCGCGGCGCAGGCGGCTGGAGCCAACACTCCCGTATGAACCTGTTGAATGCCATTCTCGTCGGGTTCAAGGAGATCTGGGCGCACAAGTTTCGCTCACTTCTGACGATGCTCGGCATCATTCTGGGCGTCTCGAGCCTGGTCGGCATGTCGGCGCTCGTCAAAGGCATGGAGAACGGCATGCGCGAAGCCCTTGTCGCCGTCGGCGGCGTGGAACGCGTGCGCATCGAGCAGGCCGACATTCCCGCCGAGCAGGCGCATCTGGCCGACCAGGCGCCGGGCATCACGATGAACGACGTGTACGCGTTGAAGCACAACGCGACGCTGACGCGGCTGATCACGCCGGAGATGCGCCTGCGCAACGTGACGATCACGCGCGGTGGGCGCCACGCCACTCCCTTCATCTTCATGGGCACGTGGCCCAGCGCGCTGGAGATGAACGAGCACGAGATTCAGTACGGGCGCATGTTCAACGAGATCGACGACGAAAGCGCGCGTTCCGTCTGCGTCATCGGCACGGAAGTCCGGGACGCTCTCTTCGGATCGCCCGAGGAACTCGGCTACGATTACAATCCTGTCGGCCAGCAGGTGAATATCCAGAACCAGGTCTTCACGATCGTCGGGATGTTCAAATACTACGAGAGCGAGCAGGATCGCCGGAGGCGTCTGGCGGAACAGGCGCGGCTGCAGGTTGCGGCGATGACGTCCACGAACAGCGCGGGCGGAGCGAGTCGCGATCGCGGTCGCGGGGGGCGCGGCCGCGCGAGCTGGGTGTTCCGGGTGAAGAACAACACGGTGTACATCCCGCTGAACACGATGTGGCTGCGATTCCGCACCGCGGCGGGCACGAACAACACACCCGACCCGCGTCTGACGGGGCTGGCGATCAAGGTGGCGGACGTGGATGTGCTGGAGCCGGCGATTGAGCAGGCGCACAAGGCGCTGTTGCGGGTTCACAACGGCGTGGAGGATTTCTCATTCGAAACCCAGGAGAACTGGGCGGAGAACATCGCCTCGGCGATTCGCAACGCCCGGATGAGCGGCGGCATCATCGCCGCCATTGCGTTGCTGGTGGGCGGGATCGGCATCATGAACATCATGCTGGCCAGTATCACCGAGCGCATTCGGGAGATCGGCATTCGCAAGGCCATCGGCGCCACGGGCACGGCGATCTTCATCCAGATCCTTGTCGAGAGCGTGGTGATTGCCATTATCGGCGGCCTGGCCGGGCTGGTCACGTCATTCGGCCTGGTGCATGTGCTGACCTCCATCTCGCCGACCGACAACGCGCCGGAGATCACCTTTCTGTCGTGCGCGGTGGCGTTCAGCTTCAGTGTGGGCGTTGGCATTCTGGCGGGCCTGATCCCGGCTTTCAAGGCGGCGCGATTGGATCCGATCCAGGCGCTGCGTTACGAGTAGCGCGGCGGCGTTGCCGGCAGTTGCCACTCACAAGCGTCTGGTGTATATGCATCGGCATGAGCACCCCGTCCATTCCCGCCAACGTCCTCAATGAACTCAATCGGCAATACAACCAGGAACTGAGCGCCGCGCACAGTTACCGCGCCCTGTCTTTCTGGTGCGAAGCGCAGAACTTCAAGGGCTTCGCCTGTTTCTTCGACAAGCAGGCGGAAGAGGAAATCGCGCATGCGAAACGGATCGCGGCGCACCTGATCGACCGGCGCGTGCTGCCCCAGACCGGCACTCTTCCCGCGCCGAAGCACGACTTTCAGTCGCTGCTCGAGGCGGCCCGGCACGCGCAGTCAATGGAGGAAATCAACACCAAAGGCATCCATACCGTTTACGAGGCGGCGCTGGCGTCGAAGGATTATCCCGCGCAGGTGCTGATGCATTGGTTTATCAACGAGCAGGTGGAGGAGGAACGCTGGAGCACAGAAATGGTCGAGCGCGTCCAGGCCGCGACCTGCGCCGGCAGCCTCTCCGATCTCGACCGCCATATCGAACGCCTGCTGGCCGAGAAGCTCTTCGCCGATCTGGAGAAGGACGACGAGTGAGCGGGGGAAAGGCGAACATCGAACATCCAACATCCAACGTTCAAGGCACGGCAACGACATTGAGGGGTGAATCGATTGGATTGAACGGGGAATGTTCGAGCGACATTCCGCTCGCGCGCCTGAGGAGTCGCTGATTCAAAATCCCAATGAGGTTGCGCAGCGGCACACAACGCGAATGTACCGCGACAGGTCGATCGTATGTTGAGTGTTCGATAGAACTCACGCTTTCAGTCCGTCCGGCACGAGCGGCATAGAGCGCAGGCGCACGCCGGAGGCGGCGTAGATCGCGTTCGCGATCGCCGGGGCCACTCCGATGATGGGCGTTTCACCGGCCCCGACGGACGGCAGGTCCTTCCGATCGAGCAACACGATTTCAATCGGCGGCGTGTCGCTGAAGCGGGGCACCCGGTAGTCCACCAGGCGCGGATTCAGGATCCTGCCGTCGGCGAAATCAATCGCTTCAAACAGCGCGCCGCCCAGGCCCATGACAATGGAACCTTCCACCTGGCTTCTCACGTGCACCGGATTCACCACCGCGCCGCATTCGTAAGCCGCTACGATGCGGATGACGCGGACGTCGCCGGTGTCGCGGTCTGCCGCCACTTCAACGCAGGTAGCGATGTAGCTTCCCTTCTCGGTGCCGCCGGCGATGCCGAATCCGCGTCCAGGGCCGGGTTTTCTTTGGCCCCAGCCGAATGCCGTTGCGGCAGCTTCGAAGACGGCGCGCAACCGGTCATTGCGCAGGTTCTTCAATCGGAACTCGAGAGGGTCCATGTTGACCAGGGCCGCGAGTTCGTCCATGTGCACTTCGCGCGCGAAGTGATTCGCCGTTGCGGCCAGCGCGCGATACGAACCCTGGCGGAGCGGCGATTCGCTGTTGCGGAATTCCGAGACCTGGTTGGGAACCTCGTAGGGACTGCGAATGCCGGAGCCGCCGGAGGTGTAATTGTAGAACTCCCAATGCGCCAGGGTGCCGTCGGGCCGCACGGCGCTGGCAACGTCGATCACACCGGCGGGGCGGAAGTAGGCCCATGTGAATTCCTCCTCGCGTGTCCAGACGAGTTTCACCGGCTTGCCCGCGGCTTTGGCGAGACGCGCCGCTTCGACCGCGGCTTCGCCGGAGTGCTTGCCGCCGTAACCGGAGCCGGTATCCGGAACGATCACACGCACCTGGCTTTCGGGGATGCCGAACGCCCGAGCCAGTTCGGTGCGAACGCCGAAAGGCCGTTGTCCTCCGGTCCACACCGTGAGCTTGTCGCCGTTCCATTCCGCGACGGCCGCCCGGGGCTCGAGCGGCACATGCGCGATGTAGGCCACTGTGTAGGTCTGCTGCAACCGGCGCAGCCCGTCCGGCTCCGCTTCGGAACCATGGTGTGCCGCGTTCCGAGTCTGTCCGCCGTTCGCTCTCTCCTTCAGGTAGGTGAAGATCTCTTTCGCGGAAGGCTGCGGTCGCGTCGTCCACTTTGCCTTGATCGCGTCCAGCGCGCGGTTGGCGGTCAGAATGTCCGGCGCGGCGACGCCCACGAAGTTGCCGTCGCGCACGACGGTGACTCCCGGCATCGCTTCGGCCTCGCTGGTGTCGATCGAGTCGATCGTTGCCCCGAACGCCGTGGGTCGCAGCACGCGCCCGTGAAGCATCCCCGGGCGTCTGATGTCGGAGGTGTACTGATGTCTGCCGGTGACGAAGTCGCGTCCGTTCACCTTGGGCAGGGACGTGCCGGCTACCTTCCATTCGGCCGCCGGAGTCAATGGCGTATTGGAACTCACCGACCTCACCAGCTTCTGTCCTTTGGTCAACGCTCCAAACCCGATCGATTCCTGTCCGTTGCCGCGGGAAACCTTGCCGTCGGCAATTCGAAGCGAGCCGCGATCCACCTTGAAGTGTTCGGCGGCGAGATCCAGCAATGCTTCGCGGGCGGCTGCGGAAACACGCCGCAACTGCACCGCCATGTCCGGCGTTGTGCGGCTGCCGAACGTGCCCGCGTCAAACGGTGTCAGGTCCGTGTCCGCCATCACGAGTTTGATCGAATCCACGGGCGCCTTGAGTTCCTCGGCGACCGCCTGCGTCAGGGACGTGCGGATGTTCTGGCCAACCTCGGTCTTGCCGGTGAACACGGTGACAGTGCCGTCTTCGCCGATGTGCAGCCATGCGCTGATTTCGGTCGGGCGCTGATTTCCGCGGCCGCGCCCGGCGCCTCGGAATTCCTGGCTGGAACCCACTTCGCAAAGCAGCAGCACGACCACGCCGGCGCCAAGCACCCGGAAGAATTCGCGGCGATCCAGGTCAAACCGGTACGTGGGCGCCGCGTGCAATTCGTAGCGTTCCGGCTCGATAAAAATCTCCGGCGCGTTCCGTTCTTCAAATGTGTCAGGTCTTTTTGTGTTCACCGGACACCTCCTTGCAGGGTTCTGGCAGCTTCGCGGATCGCATCGAGGATGCGCCGATACACGCCGCAGCGGCAGATATTGCCATTCATCGCGCGGATGATCTCGTTGTCGGAAGGGTTCTCCCGTCTTTGCAGAAGTGCGTAAGCGGACATGATCATGCCCGAGGTGCAGTAACCGCACTGAAGCGCGTCGAACTTGAGGAAGGCCTCCTGCAGCGGATGCAATTTGCCGTTCTGCTCCAGGCTCTCGATGGTGGTGACGTTGCGCCGGCCGACGCTGCCGACGGTGGTGACGCAGGACCGGGCGGGATTTCCGTCGATCAGGACTGTGCAGGCGCCGCATTGCGCTTCGCCGCAACCGTATTTCGCTCCGGTCAGGCCCAGATCGTCGCGGAGGACGCTCAGCAGGGTGCGCTCGCCGTCGGCGTCGATCCGGACCGCCTTTCCGTTGACGTGCAGTTCAGTGACTTTGGGCATGGTATCAGGGCGCATTGACGCGCCGTCGAATTGAGTGGACGCGGGAGATCTTTTCCTGGTTTCGGCTCTTGCGGCAAGCCGGAAACGGCGCCGGTTTTACGAAGGAGAGGCTGGGGTAAGTGCACCAGAGCGGGTGGAGGGCTTTTCCGGGGTCCGCGGCGGTCATCACCCACTTTGTCGGTGGAACCGCATCTTTTACGGTGCTCGCAGGAATGTGCGATGACAGGAGTGAACCACAACAGCCGGCCGATCGTAACGGGTCTGGCGCTCCTTATCGGGCGAGGGGGACCGGCCGGGTTTCTGACCTCGGAAACTCACAACTATGATTAACGACCACGCGAATGCACTGCTGCTTCGGCGGGATGGTGCTGCCCGGACCCCCTGTCGACGGCTTCTTCTCAACCTCCGGTTCCAGTGCCAGCGGCTGCGCGCGATCTGGATCGCCGGGGGGACAGCGTTCGTAAAGCGCAGCATCGACGTCGTTTTCAGTTTCGTTCTCCTGATCCTCTGTGCTCCTTTGTTTCTGCTGGTGGCGATGCTGGTGAAGATCGAGGATGGCGGGCCGATTTTCTTTGCGCAGCGCCGGGTGGGGCAGCACGGCCGCGAGTTCCGCATGTACAAGATCCGCTCGATGTGCCTGGACGCGGAGCGGCGCCTGGAAGAGTTGCTCGCCAGGAACCAGCACAAGGATGGTGTGACGTTCAAGCTCAGGTCGGATCCGCGCATCACCCGTGTCGGGCGCATTCTCCGCAAGTTTTCCCTGGATGAACTGCCGCAGCTCTACAACGTGCTGAGAGGCGACATGTCGCTGGTGGGCCCGCGCCCGCCCGTGCCGAGCGAGGTTTCCAGATATTCATTGGCGCATCGCCGTCGATTGGCGATCAAACCCGGGATCACGTGCCTCTGGCAGGTGAGCGGCCGCGCTGAAATCGATTTCTCAGGCCAGGTCAAGCTCGATGTCGATTACATCGAGAACCTGGGGCTGTGGACGGACCTCAAGATTCTGGCTCGAACGGTTCCGGCCGTGATCTCGGGAAAGGGCGCCTATTGATGAACGCCTTGCTGATTTGTCCCTCGTCGCGTCCGGGGGTGGAGTATTTGTCGGCACTGGCGCCGCTGGCGGCGATTCCGTTGCTCGGCGAAAGCCTCGTCGAGTACTGGATGACGCATCTGGCCATGTCGGGCCCGACCAGCGTGCGGATTCTTGCGAGCGACCGGCCCGAGCGGATCGCCGCCATCGTGGGCAACGGCGCGCGCTGGGGGCTCCAGGCCGAGGTGATCGTGGAAAACCGCGAACTCACTCTCGCGCAGGCGCAGATCAAGTATTCCCGCGAGATCTCCTCGGGCTCGAGCGAGATCGTCGTGCTCGATCATTTTCCCGGCACCTTGCATTCGCTGTTCACGAGTTACGCCGATCTGTTCGGCGGCGTGCTCGAATGGCTGCCCAACGCGTTCATGCCGGACCGCGTGGGCTTTCGCGAGATACGCCCCGGCGTGTGGGCGGGACTTCACACGCGCATTTCGCCGGAAGCGCACCTGAACGCGCCCTGCTGGCTGGGGCACAACGTCTTCGTGGGCGCCGGCGCTGTCGTCGGTCCGATGACTATTGTCGAGGACCGCTGTTTCATCGAGTCGAAAGCCGAAGTCGTGAGCAGCCTGGTGGGGCCGGACACGTTTGTGGGAGAACCGGCGGTGATCGGCGAAGCCATCGCCTGGGGCAATAGCGTTATCGGCTGGAAAACCGGCGCGTGCATGAAAGTGCAGGACGCGTTCGTCCTGTGCGCGCTGCGCCGTTCCGCGGTGGCGCCGTCGAACCCTTCCGGCCTGTTCACGCGTTTGAGCGAAACCTACGTGCGCAACAAGGAGGAACTGCAGATGTTCTGGAAAAATCTCGTGACGAACAAGGAAGGGTAGGGAGGGAGAACATCCAACATCCAACGCTCAACGCCCAGGGGATTTGCGAATTGCGATTGACGATTGATGATTGACGCGGGTGTTTTGGGATTCGGTGGCGGAGATGGATCGACCGGCTCTGGAGCGGGATTGCGCCGCTGAATTCGGATTTCGGAATTCTTTCGGTTTTCGAACCTCGGAGTTCGGATTTCCTTACTGGCGCGCTTTCTGTTCGCGATTGAACGCCACCACGTCCGCATAACGGACGCCGGTTCCGCCGAAAATATCCAACGCCGATCCGATCGTAAGATCCACCTTGCCGCTGCTGATGCGCGTGACCTCCTCCAGGTCGCGCAACGAACTGGCGCCCCCGGCATACGTGACCGGGCGCTCGCTCCATTCCGCCAGGGCCGACACGAGTTCGGAATCGATGCCCCGGCAGAGCCCCTCCACATCCACCGCATGCACGAGGAATTCGTCGCACTGATCTCCGAGCCGCAGGAGGGTTTCGCGGTCCAGCCGGAGGTCAGTGAACGTCTTCCAGCGATCGACGACCACGATGTATTCGTTCCCGCGTTTCCGGCAACTCAGGTCCAGCACCAGTCTGCGGCGTCCGACGGCTTTCAACATTGCGGCCAGACGGTCGCGATCGAGCCGGCCTTCGCGGAAGATCCAGGAAGTGACGATGACATGCGATGCGCCGGCGTCGAGCCATGCCGCGGCGTTGTCCGCGTTGATGCCGCCGCCGATCTGGAGGCCGCCCGGGTAGGCGCGTAGGGCGGCGCGTGCCGGGTCCTCGTTGCCGGGGCCCAGCATGATCACGTGTCCTCCCTCCAGGCCGTCGCGCCGATACAACTCGGCGAACCACTCGGCCGGGCGATCTGAAACGAAGTTCGTCTTCAGCGCGCCCGGTTCCTGGCCGAGAGTGCCGCCGACGATTTGTTTGACCTTGCCCTCATGCAAGTCGATGCAGGGACGGAACATGGCGGCAGGCTAAAAGGGAAGGGCAGGGGTTCCAAGTGTATTCAAGGGAAACATCCAACATCCAACATCGAACATCCAACGCCCAAGGGAACGGCTCGGGGGTTTCCCATGAACATGGTTCATGGGTTCAAGGCGCGGTATTCCAGGTTCCGAGGTTTCAGAAGGTGGTGCGGTGGGGTGAGGAGCCTGCCGTGCCGAAGCTCAGGGAAGGCGGGCTTGCCGGTCGGCCCCTGGTGAAGGCGGGGGCTATGGTCCGGTTCGCGTGCTCTCTGAATCGATTCCTTTTGTATCGGGTTGAAGGCACAGGCTTTACGCCATGATCGCGCATCCCTGGGGGCTGGCCCCCCGGAAACAATTGCCGGTATGCGCTTCTCGGTTGTTGCGTTTTCACGTGATGAGAGCACAATCGGCGCCTCGACACCACACATGACAAGTTGCCGCTTTTTGTCGGTTGCCATGTTCGCGGCAGCCGTTTTCATCACCAGCGCTTCATCGACGATTCTGCTGCCGACGGCAGATCTGCTGCGCGTATCCGCCGCGGTGTGCCGGGGCAGGGTGGTGGGCATGATATCGTTTCGCGGAGAAGACGGGTTGATCTACACGAGGACTTCGCTGCGGGTGCACGAGACGTTCAAGGGCAAGTTCCCGGAAACAGTCGCCGTTGTGCATCGGGGCGGCCGAATCGGCAACGAGGAGGATTACTTTGGGCTGTCGCCGAAGTTCGCCGCCGGCGCGGAATACGTTGTGTTCCTGGCGCGAGGGCGGGACGGCCGGCTGCACTGCACGCAGGGGGCGGCGAGCGCCTTCTACCTGGGGGGACCGCAGCCGCTTTCGTCCGGAGCGGCCGCAAGCGTGCTGGCCGAGTTGCGTTCTCTGACAGCGGACGGAGCGGCCGAAGGCGCGGACGTGACAGACCAGGTCGGCAATGCGGAAGTGTCGCCGTTGGAGACCGCGGGGATGTTGAACAACGTGAACGCGCGATTCCTTCAGCCGGATCGCGGGGAACCAATCCTGTATTTGATCGATGCCGATACGCTTCCGGAGGGCATTACGTTGTCGCAGGCCACAAACGCTGTTCATAACGCGCTGGAGGCGTGGGCGGCGGTGACCAGTCTTCAGTTCCGGTTCGAAGGCATTCAGAGTTTCGGCCAGGGCGCGGACACGATCGCCCTCAACGACGAGAAATTGCGGATTCAGTTGCATGACAATTACAGCAGGATCACTTCACCGAATGTGCTGGGCATCGGAGGGCGCGGCGCGATCAGTTCCGTCAATCCCAACGGATGGGATATAGGCGGGAATGTCGCGGGCAACGAGTTCTGGAAGAGCACCCGCGGTTATGTGATCCTGGAGGCGACGAACGCGTCCATGCAGGTGCTGTCCACCTTCGAGGAAGTGCTCTGCCATGAAATCGGCCACGCACTCAATCTGGCGCACTCGAGCGAAGTGGAGACGAATGATCCGTTCCTGACCGAGGCGATGATGTATTTTCAGGCTCACAAGGACGGGCGCGGCGCCACTCTGGGTGCCTATGATCCGCCGATCATCCAGCAGATCTACCCCTTCAACACCGCGCCGTTCACATTCGACCGCTTCATGGACGCCGTGTCGGCGCCAATGTTCTTCCTCGTGGACGGCATCAATGAGACGGAAGTGGCCGGGTACGACCTGCAGAGCACGGACCTGACGATCATCCTGGGTGAGGAAAGCCAGTTGAACGGGTTGTTCTCAGTGTTTGGAAACCGGATCCGGTACACGCAATCGGCCTTCGGCGCGTTCGAGGACAGCAACCGGTGGAGTCCGGAGGAGAATATGCATTGGGATCTGGTCTATTTCCGTGTGAGCGACGGCACCAATGCGTCACCCTGGGCGACGCTGCGGGTTCTGTCATTTGCGGCCGACAACAGCGCGCCGACTGACGGCATTCCGGACTCGTGGATGGTTCGCTATTTCGGGCATCCGGACCCGCGGGCGGATGATTTGTCCCGGGCAACGGATGACCCGGACGGCGACGGCCTGACGAATCTGCAGGAGTACATAGCGGCCACGGATCCTACAGACCCGAATTCGGCGCAGCGGATCACGGAGTTCAGCCCGGGGACGATTCAGTTCCAGGCCAGGGCGTACGATTTGTATGAGATCCTGGGTTCGACGGATTTGCAGACGTGGACGCTGGCCGCAGTGCCGCATGTGCCGACCAATGCGCCGCCGACGCTGCTGACCAATATTCTCCAGACGAACATACTGACGACCGTGTCGAACCTGCCCGCCAACGGTTCGCATCGGTTCTTCCGAATTCGAAAGGTGCCGTAGTAAGTGGGGTAGTTGCGTTCCAGGCGCATCCCCGTGCAAACTTTTGTTGCATATGCAACAAAAGTTCGCACGGGAGCGAGCGTCCTCGCGGGTCGGACCGCGGGGCTGTGACGTCTTTGACCCGCAGCAGCGTACGAAGGCAGCGGGATGCGAGGTCTGATGCGGATTCCTGGTGAATTGAGGTGGACCCCAATGTTCGAACCACTGGGCGCGTTTTTTAAGCTAGCATTTCTCGAGGCTGCTCCGGTCTCTTTTGGTTCTCTGTCTCTTTGCGCCTCATTCATTTTGGAAAGAGAGAA
>Ga0116168_1000480_pt1 | contig 38765 bp, 36 predicted proteins | sample AD_UKC129_MetaG_FD_89795 | JGI IMG/M metagenome (GOLD analysis project Ga0116168, IMG submission 89795) | Active sludge microbial communities of municipal wastewater-treating anaerobic digesters from Canada - AD_UKC129_MetaG | ecosystem: Engineered > Bioreactor > Anaerobic > Digestate | place...
CAGGCCGGGGAGAAGGCCGCAGGCGATTTTAAGATACATATCAAGGAAGAGTACTCCACTTTTGACTGGGTCATGGAAGGGCTGCTGCAAAAAGCCGGCTTTGCCCTGGAAAAAGCGGATTACAGCCACGGCTTCCTGGCGGCCTACCTTTGTACAAAAAAATAGCCGGCGCGGCTTTGCCATATCAAAAGCTACTATCCTTCTCCCCTGGCCTGTTCCAGCCCAAAAGGACAGCCGCCCCCGGCCGCCGAGCAGCGGCATTTCTCCTTCCCCCATTCGCCCCCTTGGAAGGAGGAGGCTTCTTTCAGCAAAGGGTTAAGCCCCTTCCCGGGGAGGACTGCGGCCGCTGCTGCCGGCAAAGACTTTTCCTCGAAGTTAATTAAGCGGACTCCACGGTACAGGCGATCCCCTGCCCGCCCCCGATGCAGAGAGTAGCCAGGCCGCGGCGGGCTCCGCGGCGGGCCATTTCATGAAGAAGGGTGACAAAGATCCGGGTTCCGCTGGCCCCGATGGGGTGCCCCAGAGCAATGGCCCCTCCGTTAACATTTACCCGGGAGGGATCCAGATCCAGCTCCCTTAAAACATAGAGGGCCTGGGCCGCAAAAGCCTCGTTGGCTTCCACCAGGTCCAGGTCTGCTATCTTCCAGCCTGCCCGGGCCAGGGCCTTCCGGCTGGCGGGGACCGGCCCGGTACCCATGATCACCGGGTCAACCCCAGCGGAGGCGCTGCTCCGGATCACGGCCATGGGCTTAATATTCAGCTCCGCGGCCTTCTCCGCGCTCATGACCACCACCGCGGCGGCGCCGTCGTTTATGCCCGAAGCATTGCCGGCGGTAACGGTGCCTCCCGGTTTAAAAGCCGGCCGCAGGGAAGCCAGGAGCTCCAGGGAAGTGCGGCGGGGATGTTCGTCCACCTGGAAGAGCAGGGGCTCCCCCTTCTTTTGGGGCACCGGAACGGGTACGATCTCTTCTGCAAAGCGACCGCTTTCGATGGCCGCCCAGGCCTTCTCCTGGCTGCTCAAAGCAAACTGATCCTGCATCTCCCGGCTAATTTGAAAGCGCTCGGCAATATTTTCCGCCGTTATCCCCATGTGGTAGTCATTGAAGGCGCACCAGAGCCCGTCCTTGATCATCAGGTCCACGGCAGCGGTGTCATTCATCCGCAGCCCCCAGCGCACTCCCGCCAGGCCGTAAAGGGCGGCGCTCATGTTCTCCATACCGCCGGCCACAATTATCTCGGCCTCTCCCAAACGAATGGCGCCGGCGGCCATGGTTATGCTCTTCAAGCCCGAGCCGCATACTTTATTGATGGTGGTGGCGGGAACTTCCACCGGCAAGCCTGCCTTCAAGGCGGCCTGGCGAGCCGGACCCTGGCCCAAGCCGGCCTGCAGGACACAGCCCATGATCACTTCGTCCACCATCTCCGGCTCCAGCCCGGCCCGCTCCAGGGCGGCTTTAATGACCATGCCGCCCATTTCCACGGCGCTGATCCCTTTCAGACTGCCCCCAAAAGTTCCTACCGCCGTGCGTACCGCGGAAACGACAACGACTTCCCTCAACGCGAACCCCCCTTAACTGATCTGAAACAAACAACTCTTCAAAAAGTTTCTACGTCCCGAACCAGGTTCCTGCCCCTCCCGGAAAATATCGCCCTCCGGGGCCGGGTCCGGCGGCCGCCTTTCCCCCGCCGGGGAGGGGCGCCGGCAGGCAATGAAAAGACTAGGCACGTTAACAATGTGACGTATTACGTCACATTAGTTTCCCGAACAGGAATCTTCCCAGGGTAAGTTTAATTTTAATAATATTCGCTTCATTATCATTACAATTAAGCCATGCCGGCCCGGCCTTTAAAGAATTTGGCCCGGTTTTTCCGCCGGCGGTTTTTGGCATATTTTTTGCAATAGTAATTATTCAGAAAAATATATGGCAAAAAACAGAGGAAATCTTGGGAGGAGGTTAGGAAAAATGGGCAACCGCTGTGAGTTCTGGAAAGAGTACGATTCTGTTGCCGGTGTAGTGAGCTACTGCGAGCTGGCAGCCTTCAACCGCCCCGTCAACCCGGATTTTCTGGCCAAGATTGGCTGCACAGCAGAAAAGCGCAAGGAATGCCTGGGCACCATGGAGTTGAATATCGGCTGGGGAACTGTTCCCGGAGTAGCGGAGGCCCCTCCGGCGCCGCAGCCCGCACCGGCCCCGGCAGCTCCCGTGCTGGCCTGCGACCCCCCGCCGATGGTCGCCAGCACAGCCGTGGAATCGGCCAGGAAGAAAGCGGCCACCAAGGCCCCGTCCTTACAGCTCCTGGCTATTCTGGCCGGCGCCTATATCGCCCTGGGGGCCATCATGTATACCATCGTGACCAACGACCTGTCCGCCCACTTGGGCGACGGGCTCTCCCGCCTGATCGGGGGAATGTCCTTCTCCCTGGGGCTGATTCTGGTTATCCTGGGAGGCGCCGAGCTCTTCACCGGCAACAACCTGCTGGTAACGGGCCTGCTGGAACGCAAGGTAACCTGGAAGCAGGTAGCCAACAACTGGACCTGGGTCTACATCTTCAACTTTGTCGGCTCTCTTCTGGTGGTCCTGCTCTTTTTCTACTCGGGAATTTGGAAGGCCAACAACGCAGCCATCGGCATGCGGGCGGTGAACATCGCCTATCTTAAGGCCACTTTGAGCTGGTCGGAAGCCTTCTTCAGGGGCATTATGTGCAACTGGCTGGTCTGCCTGGCAGTGTGGCTCTCCATGGCGGCCAAAGACGGCATCAGCAAGATCCTGGGGATCATGATCCCCATTACCGCCTTCGTCGCCGCCGGCTTCGAGCACTCCATCGCCAACATGTATTTCATCCCCATGGGCATTGTGCTCAGCCAGAGCCCGGTACTCCAGCCGGCTCTCGATGCCGCCGTTTTGCAAGGATTAACGGTCTCCAATTTCTTCCTGAACAACCTGATCCCCGTCACCCTGGGCAACATCGTAGGGGGCGCCATCTTCGTGGGAGTAGCCTACTGGAGCGCCTATCTCCGGCCTGCTTCATCGAAAATGGCCAACGGGAGAATAACAAAATGAAGGAGGGTTGCCCGTGGAGAAAACAGTTAAGTGCCGTTACTGGAAAGAATATCAGGGCCTTAACGGCTGGGTAATGTTCTGCAGTGCCGGAGCCTACGCCAAGAAGTTGACCATAGCGGAAGCGGAAAGCCTGGGCTGCACTGCGGAACAGCGGGAAATTTGCGAGAAAATAATGCTGGGCCACGCGGGGTTTGGTCTGCTGCCGGAGATCGTGGCCGACCGGCCGGCGGACCGGGAACGCGCCGAGGAGCGGGAGATCACCGTTTAGCGCACCCCGGTGCCGGAGCAGCCTTCTAACGCAACCGGAACCGGAGCAACCGTTTAGCGCACACCGGAACCGGAGCAACCGTTTAACGCACAGCGAAATAAATATACCCTGATTTTAAAAATCAGGGTATATTTTTTATTTTGGCAAAATAAAGGATTTGCCTACAGCGTTACAGAATTAACAACTGACGTAAGTTTCTTGACCGGGAGTTGGCAAAATGTATATCAGCAAATTTGTGGCCCCGGAAATTATTTTCGGCATGGGCTCCCTGAATCAAGTTGGCGAGTGCTGCCTGCGCCTGGGGGCTTCCCGGGTTTTCTTCGTCGCCGATTGCGGCGTTATCCAGTACAAGTGGGTGGAGAAGACCCTCCCCTTCCTGGCCCGGTGCGGCTTGAAATACCAGGTCTGGTCCGATTTCTCCTCCAATCCCCGGGATTACGAGGTAGAAGAAGGAGCCCTGCTCTACAATAAAACCGGCTGCGACGCCGTGGTCGCCTTCGGGGGCGGCAGTGCCATCGACGCCGCCAAGGCCGTAGCCACCCTGGCCACCAATGGAGGCCAGATCAGGGATTACGAAGGGATCGATTTAATCCAAAAGCCCCTGCCTCCGCTAATCGTGATCCCTTCCACAGCGGGTTCCGGTTCCGAGGTTTCCCAGTTCAGCATTATTGCCGACAGCCAGCGCAAAATCAAGATGACCATTATCTCCAAGTCCCTGGTCCCGGATATCGATATCTGCGACCCGCTGGTCCTCTCCACCATCAGCAGCCGGGTAACGGCCCATACGGGGATGGAAGCCTTGAGCCACGCCGTGGAGGCCTACCTCTCCCTGGCGGCCACGGATATCACCGATTTGCACGCCCTGCACGCCATCAAGTTGATTGCCGGCAACCTGCGCGCCTCGGTAGCCAGCCAGGTCAACGAGGCGGCCAAGGTGGCCATGGCCACCGCCAGCTTTCATGCCGGCCTGGCCTTCTCCAACGCCGCCTTGGGCCTGGCCCATGCCATGACCCACCAGGTGGGGGGGCTGCTGGATCTGCCCATCGGCGAGATCAGCGCCGTACTCCTCCCCCACGTGATGCGCTTCAACATGATCGCCGCCCTGGACAAATATGCGGCCATCGCCCGGGCCATGGGCGCCAAGATCGACAACCTGACTCCCCGGGAGGCCGCAGAAAAAGCCATCGACATGGTGGTGGAGCTGGCCCGGGACGTGGGGATCCCCCGGGGCTTAGGTGAACTAAACCTGCCGGAGGAGGTCATTCCCGAGCTGAGCCGCAACGCCATCAAGGATGCCTGCTTCATCACCAACCCCCGGGATGCCGACGTGGAGGATATCATTAGAATATTCAAGGCTGCCCTTTAAGGAGGGTTAACCTGGCATGATCATCAAGAACAAGAGCATCTTAATCGAAAAACTAACGGGGGTGCACAGCTCCAAGAAATCCTATTACGTGGAGCTGAAGCAGAAGATTAAGGAGACCACCAAGCGGAACACCCAGCTGGACATTATCAACCAACTGGCCAAGAGCATCGGCGTCGACATGTCCCCCCGGGAGATCGTGGAGAACATGATCCCGAAGCTGCAAACCCTGGTCCGCTTCGACCGGCTGGGGCTGTACGTGGTGGAAGAGAACAAGCTGGTCAGCCGGGGGCACTTCCTGGCGGACAACAAGAACAGCAGCGGCTACACCGCCCTGGATTCTCCCCTGGAAATTCCCCTCTTCCTGCCCAAGCAGAAGGAGTTGAACCGGAGCATCTGGCAGCTGCTGCGGGAGAAGAAGCCCCTTCTCTTCCAGAACGTAAGCCACCCCATCTCCCAGCTGGCGGTCAAGGAACAAAAGAGATACGCCTCCGTGCTCCTGATCCCCCTCCTGGTCAAGGAAAAGGTGATCGGGGTGCTGGAAATTGCCGGCACAAAGCCTTTCAACGAAGACGACCTCCCCTTCCTGGAGCAGGTGGCGGATCAACTGGCCGTCTGCCTGGAGAACGTGCGCCTCTACCACGAGGTCTGGAGGCACAAGCAGGAATGGGAGATAACCTTCTCCGCGGTGACGGACCTGCTGGTCTTTATTGACAAAAACTGCGAAATCCGGCGCCTGAACAAGTCGGCCATCGACTTTTTCACCCTTCCCGAGAAGAAATTGCTGGGCCGCAAATGCTATCATCTCTTCTTCGGCCGCGACACCAAGTGCAACCCCTGCCTGGCGGACCAGGTGCTGCAGACGGGGAAGACGGCCTACCAGCAGTGCCGCACCCGCTTCAACCGGGTCCTGGATATCTTCGCCTATCCCGCCTACACGGAGAAGGAGGAGCCGTACGGGGTTACCTATTATGCCAAGGATGTCACCCGCTTTGTGGACTCCATCAAGTTCGTCTCCCTGGGCGAGATGTCGGCGGGGGTGGCCCACGAACTGAACAGCCCCCTGACGGCTATTGTGGGAAACGCCCAGCTGCTGCTGCGGGAAACCCCCCCCTCGGATCCCCATTACCAGTTGATCAAGGACATTAACAACTGCGGCATGCGCTGCCAGCGGATCATCCAAAACCTGCTGACCTTCTCCCGCCAGGAGGAGTACACTTTTGAGCCGGTGCAGATCAACGACGTGGTGGAAAGCGCCTTGAGCCTGATCCAGTACCAGGTGGAGAAGAGCAAGATCAAGCTGACCCGCCGCCTGCAGCCGGATCTGCCCCCCATCCTGGGGAACGCCCACAGCCTGGAGCAGATCCTGATCAACCTGCTGCTGAATGCCAAAGACGCCGTGGAACAGAAGGAGAACGCCGAGATCTCCATCGCCACCATGATTCGCCCGGAAAACTTTATTACCGTGGAGGTCAGGGACAACGGCTGCGGCATCGAACCCGGCCATATACCCCATATTTTCGACCCCTTCTATACCACCAAAAAGGTGGGGAAGGGAACGGGCCTGGGTCTCTCCGTCAGCCTGGGCATCGCCCAATCCCACGGGGGGATTATCGACGTGGAGAGCAGCCCCGGGGAAGGCAGCTGCTTCAGCCTGATCCTCCCCATCAACAAGGATAATCATCATGAAGATGATGATAAAGAAACAGAGAAATAAGCTGGAGTTGAATGACCATGACCCACAAGCCCTGTTTTCTAATTGTCGATGACGAGCAGGAGGTGTGCAACTTTTTCGGCTACCTGCTCCGGAAAAAAGGCTACCAGGCCCTCAGCGCCAATACCGGCAGCGAAGCCCTGGCCCTGCTGAAAAAACACCGCTTCAATGTGGCCCTGGTGGACCTGATGCTCCCGGACAGCGACGGCCTGACCATCCTGAAGGAGATCAAGAAAGAGCAGCCCCAGTGCGAGGTGATCATCATTACCGGCTACTCCACGGTGAAATCCGCCGTGGAGGCCATTCAGCTGGGAGCTTACGACTACCTGGAGAAGCCCTTCGTGGACATCGATGAAATGGAGAAGCTCATCGACCGGGCCTTAAACATCCGGCTGGAGCAGGAGCGGATGGCTGAAATCCACCGCCAGTACGGCTTCATCGTGGGGAAGAACCAGAAGATGCTCAACCTCCTGGCGGCGGCCCAGAAAATAGCCAAAAAGAATATTACCGTCCTGATCCAGGGGGAAACGGGAACCGGCAAGGAGGTCCTGGCCCGGTACATCCATGCCGTGAGCCACCGCAGCGACCGGCCTTTCCTGGCCTTTAACTGCGGCGCCTTTACTGAAACTCTCCTGGAGAGCGAGCTCTTCGGCCACGAAAAAGGGGCCTTTACCGGGGCTACCGGGAGGAAAAGAGGGATTTTCGAGCTGGCCCACCGGGGAACCCTCTTCCTGGATGAAATCGACTCCGCCAGCCCGGCCATCCAGATCAAGCTGCTGCGCATCCTGGAAACGGGAGAGTTTTTGAGGGTGGGGGGCGAAGAGCTGGTCAAGGTGGATGTGCGCATCATTACCGCCACCAATACCGACCTGGCCTCCCAGGTGGAGGCGCACAAATTCAGGGAAGACCTCTTCTACCGGCTGGACGTGGCCTCCCTGACCATCCCGCCCCTGCGGGAGCGGAAGGAGGACATCCCCCTCCTGGTCAACTACTTCCTGGAGCGGGAAACAGTGGAGAAAGGCCTGCCCGCCAAGAGAATGGACGCTGAGGCCATGGAGCTGCTCTTGAAACACCCCTGGCCCGGGAACATTCGGGAACTGGCCAATACCATCGCCCAGGCGGTAGTCTTCAGCAAAGGCCCGGTCATTTATGTCAGCGATCTTCCCCCCCGCATCCGGCGGGAGGAAGCCGTAGAGGCGTCCAAAAAAGAGGAGCCCGCCGCCGCCAAGCCGGCGGTTCTGATCCCCTCGGATCACCCGGAGAAGGAAAAACTGGCCGAACTGCTCCAGCAGTTCGAAGAACTGCTCCTGGAGAAGCTGGAGATAAAAAAGGGCTTTGACCTGAAGACCTTGCAGGAAAGCCTCAAGGGGTGGGTGGATCGCTTAAGCAGCCAAATCATCGCCAAGGCCCTGGAGGCCACCTACGACAACCAGACCAAGGCTGCCCGGCTGCTTCACATTACGCCCCGGGCCTTGCGCTACTCCAGGCAGGAAAAAAAATCTGCTCCAGAATAAGAAGGGAAGCTCCGCCGCCGGGATGGCCTATCCTCCGGCGCGGGGAGGGGATGGAAGTCCGCCCTGCGAGGCCGCGGGCCGGGCTTATTCTCCCTTTAGGGCGGCGATGGCCCGGCGGGCCAGCAAGTCGCACCGGTTGTTATAGGGATTGTCTCCGTGCCCTTTTACCTTCAGCCATTCAACCTGGTGCCCCTTGGCCAGGAACCGCAGCTCCCTCCAGAGGTCCTGGTTCTCCACCGGCTTGCCCGCCACCGTCTTCCAGCCGTTGCGCTCCCAGCGGTCCAGCCAGCCCTGCCGGAAAGCGTTGATCAGATAAGCGCTGTCGCTGAAGAGCCTGATCCGGCAGGGCTGCTCCAGGGATTGCAGCGCCTTCACGGCCGCCAGCAGCTCCATGCGCTGATTGGTGGTATGTGCCTCCCCGCCGCTGATCTCCCGCTCCCGGCCGTCGGCGTCGATAATCACCGCCGCCCAGCCCCCGGGCCCCGGGTTCCCCGAACAAGCCCCGTCCGTATAGATCTCTACCTGCCGGCTTTCCTTCACTCTTCCCCGCCTCCATAAAGTCGTTCCAGCTCTTGCAGGACCCGGCCCAGTTCCTCAATTTTGCTTCCGTAGCCGGCCCAGTCTCCCTCTCTTTGGCGCTCCAGGGCTTCTTCGAAAAGCTGCCGGGAGCGTCTTGCCAGGGAGGCCATCTGGGAATCTCCTTCTCCCGGCCCGGGCTCTTCCGGCACCCCCGGGGAGGAGGGGTCCGGCTCGCCGGGTTTAAGGGGCCCTTCCCCCCCAAACAAGCGGGCCAGGGCCTGCTCCAGGCTCTCTTCCATCACCACCGTCTCCCCGTGGACCACGATAACCCGGGAGAGCTGCGGGACACCCCCTCCTTCGGACTCCAGGAAAATCGGCTCCACGTAAAGGACGGAGTCGTTAATGGGCAGCACCAGCAGATTGCCCCTGATCACTCGGGAACCGTGCTGGTCCCACAGGGTCAGTTGCTCGGTAATCACCGTATCCTGGTTGATCAGGTTTTTGATCTGCCGCGGGCCGAAGGTGATCCGGCCTTTGGGGAAAAGGAAAAGCTCCCCTTTTCCGTAGTTGGCTCCGTCGCAGCGGGCGACCATCCAGGCAATCATGTTATCCCTGCGGGCCGGGGTAAAGGGGAGAATCAGAACAAACTCCGGTTTTTCATAGCCGGGCAGCTGCAGGATGGTGTAGTAGGGTTCCATGGGCTGTTCGTCATTTTCCAAGGGAATGTTCCAGAGGTCTTCCGAAGTATAGACAATATTGGGATCCGTAGAATGATAGAGGGTTAGCCGGCGGGACTGAATGTTAAACAGCCCCTCCGGATAGCGCAGGTGCTGGACCAGGCCTTCCGGCATCTCTTCCCGGGGGCGGAAAAGATCCGGGAAGATGCGGCGGTAGGTTTCCGCCAGGGGATCTTCAGGATCCATCAGGTAGAAGTCAACGCTGCCGTGGTAGGCATCCACCACTGCCTTGACGGAATTGCGAATATAGTTGATCCGCCCCAGGGGAGCAGAATAGGGGTAGCGATCAGTAACGGCATAAGCATCCTGGATCCAGAAGAGGCGCCCCTGGCTGAGGACAATGTAGGGATCTTCGTCGTATTGCAAAAAGGGAGCCAGCTTGGTAATCCGGGTCTTGATCTGCCGGTCGAACATGATCCGGCTCTCCCCCGTCAGCTCCCCGGAGATCAGGATCCGGTAATCGCCGAACTTCAGGGCAAAAAGGAGCCGGCGCCAAAGGGAGTTGAGGGGAATGCCGCCCTTCCCCTGGTACGTGGTATAGACGTTTTCGCCATCGGTGGTGCCGTAGTGGAATTCCCGGGTCCTGGTCTTGACGATCACATAATCGCCGGTGATTTCCCCATAGTAGATGGAGGGCTCCTCTATCTCCATGCCCTCGACAGCCGTTACCGGAACATCTTGAACGAAGTAGATGGGATTCCCGCTGGAGGTTACTTCGGTCACCGGGCTGACGGCAATCCCGTAGCCGTGGGTGTATTGGAGGTGCATATTTACCCAGGTCTGGGCTTGAGAGGAGAGGAGGCTTTTGTCCAGTTCCCGGGCGGAAAGCATCACCTGGCGATAATCTTCCCCGACCTGGTAGCGATCCACATCTACGTCTACAAAGCGGTAATACTGGCGCAGGGCTTGCAGTTGGTTTAGGGTAGTGAGCAAGGGGCGGTAATCCCAGAGGCGCACGTTGTTCATGGTCCCCGGGTTTTCCTGCAGGTCAGCCCAGGAGAGCTCGCCGGCAGCGGCGAACTGGCGGGTGCTGAACCGGTCCAGGCCGTAAGCCCGGCGGGTAAAGGTGATATTATGGGCAATATATTCCTTTTCGTAGGCAAATTCGCTGGGATCCACCATCAGCTTCTGCACGGCCCCGGGCAGGATCCCCCCCAGGAGGGAGGCCCCAACTATGGCCAGCACGCCGTAGAGAAGAAGGCGCGGGCGCCTCAGGAAGGCGTTAACCAGGAAGGCCGCGGCGACCAGCGCCGCCAGCACCATTAAAACATTTAAAACGGGGACCCTGACGTGGACGTCGGTATAGCCGGCGCCGAAAAGGTATTCCTTCTCCCCCTTGGAAAGAAGGAGTTCCAGCTGTTGAAGGCGGTACCCCCAGGCCTTAAGCCCCAGGATGCCGGCCAGCAGCGCCGAAACATGCCCCAGGCCGACGGAGGGGATGTAGACCAGGCGCTGCCCCAGCCGGGTGGGAGGGTTTAAAATCAAATAGATCAGCCCCACCAGGATCAGGGGGACCGCCAGGGCTATCATCAGGTAGCCGTAAAGAAAGCGGTAAAAGGGAAGTTTAAAGACATAAAGGGAGAGATCGTTATGGAAAATCGGATCCGCCTGTTGAAAAGGGGTGGCGTGGATAAACTGGAGCAGATCCATCCAGTGTTCGGGAGTATAAAGGGAAAGGAGAAAGGAGAGGACCAGGGCGACGACCAGATAAATCTTGTTTAAGCGCCGGGGCACAAGAAAACGCATGAAGCCGCCGGCCATCAGCTTTTCCCTAAGGGAGAGGTTGGGGAAGCGGCGGATCTCTCGGCGGGTTGCCAGCAGGTTGATCCACAGGAAGGCAAATAAAAAAAGCCAGCATGCCAGAAAAATTCCCCCGCGGGCCATTAGGCGGGTCCAGTAGACGCCTTCCGCCTCCAGCTCCTGGAACCACATCAGATCGACCAGCATATTGATGCCGGCCGCCACAATTAACAGTCCCAGAACGATGGCGGCAATCCAGCCGATGATTTTTCGGTTCACTTAACTGGCCACTCCTCTCCGGCAGCTTATTATTTGAACAGCCTGTTATAGCTTTAATTGTAACTTAACGGCCGGGCGGCTGTCAAAGAAAACCAAGGCTCCCTCCCGGAACAGCTATTCCGGGCCCTTTTTCGGCGGCCCCGGGACGGCCGGCAGGATTAAAGACTGCCCGTTGCGAATATGGCTAGGATATTAAAGGAGGAGATATGGATGAGCCTTATTCGTTCGCCGGAACTGGCCCCGGAAGGAGAAGAGCGGATCAACTGGGTCGCCCGGCACATGCCGGTCCTGCAGGAACTGGAACGAACCTTGGCCCCCCGGCAGCCCTTCCGGGGGTTAAGGATAGCTATCTGCCTGCACCTGGAGGCCAAAACCGCTTACCTGGCCAAAGTTTTGCAGCGTTGCGGCGCCGAGGTTGCCATTACCGCCAGCAACCCCCTTTCCACCCAGGATGCCGTGGCCGCCGCCCTGGCCGCTTCCGGCATCGAGGTTTTCGCCTGGCACGGAGCCACCGGGGAAGAATACTGGGAACACCTGCGCCGGACCGCCGCCACGGCGCCCCACCTGGTTATCGACGACGGCGGCGACCTGATCACCCTGCTGCACCGGGAGTTCCCGGAGCTTCTGGCGGGAATTCGCGGGGGGGCCGAGGAGACCACCACGGGCCTGCTGCGCCTGCGCGCCCTGGCCCGGGAAGGGCGGCTGGCCTTTCCCGTCATCGCCGTCAACGACGCCCACTGCAAGTACCTCTTCGACAACCGCTACGGTACCGGGCAGTCCGTCTGGGACGGCATCATGCGGACCACCAACCTGCTTATCTCCGGAAAGATGGTGGTGGTAGCCGGGTTCGGCTGGTGCGGCCGGGGAATAGCCCAGCGCGCCCGTGGCCTGGGCGCCCGGGTTATCGTCACGGAGGTGGAACCCGTGCGCGCCCTGGAGGCGGCCATGGAGGGCTTCGAGGTTATGCCCATGGAGGAGGCCGCCTCCCGGGGGGATATCCTGGTCACCGCCACAGGCTGCGCCCAGGTTATCCGGGAAGAACACCTGGCCCGGCTCAAGGACGGCGCCCTCCTGGCCAACGCCGGCCACTTCGACGTGGAAATTGACAAGCAGGCCCTGGCCCGGCTGGCCCGGCCCACGGGGCGGCCCCGCCGCAACATCGAGGAGTACACCTTCCCCGAGGGGAAAAAAGTATTTCTCCTGGCCGAGGGCCGCCTGGTCAACCTGGCCGCCGGGGACGGCCACCCGGCGGAGATCATGGACCTCTCCTTCGCCTTGCAGTTGCTGGCCCTGGATTACCTGCGCCGCCAGGAGCAGCCCCTGCCCCGGGAGGTGCTCCCCCTCCCCCGGGAGCTGGACCGGCAGGTAGCCTCCTTGAAGCTGCACTCCCTGGGGGTGAAGATCGACCGCCTCACCCCCCAACAGGAACGCTATTTAAATAATACCTAAACATAAATCAGGGGGACGGTTCTCCTGATATAGGTCATTGCATATACCACAGGGACAGTTCTTGTGATATATTTCGGGCCCATCTGGGGACGGTGCCTGTTTTACATTTTCGGCTCAGGAGTCAAAAAAGAAAAGCTTCCCATATAAGAGGAAGAGTCCTCCCAATCATATGTTGCCCAATGCAAAAAGGGACGGTGGCAAAACGAAAACCGTCCCCATTGCATTTTGAAACAGGGACGGTCCTGCACAGAAAGAAGTTTCCGGATGGCCGGCGCGCTGACGGGCCTCCTTCCCGGAAAGGGGCCCTGGAAACCGCCTGGACAGCCGGGGGGGCAGGGTCAATAAACGGTAATCAGGTCCTTGAGGTTGTTGAAGATGCCTTCCCCGATGCCGCTGACATTCATGAGTTCCCTTATATCCCGGAAGTAGCCGTGCTCCTCCCGGTAGCTTATGATCTGGCGGGCCCTGGCCTCTCCAATGCCGGGAAGCCGGACCAGTTCTTCCACGCCGGCCCGGTTGATGTTGATCTTGGCCTCCGCCTGACCGGAGGTCTCGCCGCAGCGGGGAATGATCACCTGTTCCCCGTCAAAAAGGGGGCGGGCCAGGTTCACGGTCTCCTGGTCGGCATCCTCCAGGAAGCCGCCGGCCAGATGGATCAGCTCATGCAAGCGGGTGTCCGGCGGGACCCGGTAAACGCCGGGGTTAAGCACCGCCCCCACCAGGTGGACAGTGATCAACTCCGGGGCTTCATTTGCCTCCGGCGGCGCTCCCTCCACCTCCAGGAGCACCTCCCCGGAGGGGGCTCTTTGCAGCAAGCGCCACGCCCCGCCGACCAGCACCAGCCCGGCCAGAATGCAGAGAATTACCTTCTCCCGAAGAGTAAAGGCCGCCCCCATTTCGGGTTCCTTGCTTTATTTCTCCTCTCCGCTTTTGTTGGCCAGGTTAATTCCCATGACGTTAACGTTGATCGCCGCTACCTGGAGACCCGTGGTCTCCTCCACCGTTTTCCGCACCGCCTGCTTTAACTGCTTGGCGGTATCCATGATTTTGACGCCGTATTCCACGATCACGTTCAGGTCAATGCGCACTTTCCTGTCTTCCAGGTAAACCTTGATCCCCTTGGCAAAGTCCTTCCGCCCCAGCATTTCGGTAATCCCGCCCACGATGCCGCCGCTCATGCCGGCGATCCCGGGGACCTCGCTGGCGGCAATGCCGGCCAGGATGGCGATCACCTCCGTGGAGATGCGCACGCTGTCGGCTTCGCTATCGTTGGCCTGTTGAACCACCATCGTTTCATCGTTTTTTTTCTCTTTTTCTTCCATGTCCATTCTCCTTTGCTTGGTAATAAATAAACCCTTGCCCAAGTGATCTGCGTCCAGGCCGGGTTTTCTACTAAAATCTGGTTGTCCGATAATTAAATTATAGGCTTGCCAGAAGATGGTGTCAAGAAATTTTTCCTGGGCCTTTTCAGCCTGTGATATTGTCATCCTGTAAGGGGACTGAAAGAAGCGACCTTTTTTCAGTCCAAATCAAGCATTTTGGGTGACCTCTTCACCGGCCGCTGACAGAAATTTTCCCCGGCCGGGGCAGCGTGTCAGGCAGAGCAGATCCGCCACCCCGCCAAAAACCCCCCTGGCCGCCGGCAGCCAGGCTTGCCTGCTGCCGGGGAGGCGAAGGGGGGTGAAGGGCAAAAAGCGGGGAGCTTGAGCATCCCTCGCCGGACTTCTATTTTCGGGCATGTACAACACCGGCATAGGGGCGCGGGAGCCAAAGCGGCACTAGCCGATAACCAGGTTCACCAGCTTGCCGGGGACGGCCACGGCCCGCCGGATCTCTTTCCCCTGCAGCAGTTCGCCAATCCGCTGGTGCCCCCGGGCCAACTCCACCAGTTCTTCCTGGCTGCAATCCACGGGCACCGTCATCTTGCCGCGCACCTTGCCGTTGATTTGAATAACGATCTCCACCTCTTCCCGGCGCAGCAGCTGCGGATCATACTCCGGCCAGGGCTGGAAGAAGACGCTCTCCCGGTGCCCCAGGCTGCTCCAGAGTTCTTCCGCCAGGTGCGGCGCAAAAGGAGCCAGGAGCAGCACTATGCTCTCCAGGGCTTCCCGCCAAACAGCGGGGTGGTGCCCGCCCTTCTCCCGCTCATGGAGATAGTTGTAAGCCGCGTTCACCATCTCCATGATGGCGCTGATAGCCGTATTGAAGTTAAAGCGCTCCTGGATGTCTTCCGTGACCTTTTTAATGCCGGAGTGGATGATGCGCCGCAGCTCCTTCTCCTCTTTGCCCATGACCGCGGCATCCCTCTCTCCATCGGCCAGGGCCCGTCCCTCTTTCACCAGGCGCCAGACCCGGCGCAGGAAGCGGTGGCATCCTTCAACCCCCTGATCGCTCCACTCCAAGTCCTTCTCGGGGGGAGAAGCGAAAAGAATGAAGAGGCGGCCGGTATCGGCGCCGTAGCGCTCTATAATCTCGTCGGGGCTAACCACGTTGCCCTTGGACTTGGACATCTTCGCCCCATCCTTGTAGACCATCCCCTGGGCCAGGAGGCGGCTGAAAGGCTCTTCCACCTGGACCAGACCGGCATCGTAGAGGACCTTGGTAAAGAAGCGGGCATAAAGCAGGTGGAGCACGGCGTGTTCGATGCCGCCGATGTACTGGTCCACGGGCATCCAGTAGTCGGCCTCCTTCTTGTCAAAAGGCGCCTGGGTATAGCCCGGGCTGGTGTAGCGCAGGAAGTACCAGGAGGAGCAGATAAAGGTGTCCATGGTGTCCGTCTCCCGGCGGGCGGGTCCGCCGCAGGAGGGGCAGCTGGTCTCCACGAAAGAAGGATAGTGCTCCAGGCCCGGGACCCGGCTGCCCGAGAGCTCCACCTCCAGGGGCAGCTCCACCGGCAGGTCCTCCTCGGGAACGGGCACCGTGCCGCAGCGGTCGCAGTAGATGATGGGAATCGGCGCCCCCCAGTACCGCTGGCGGGAGATCAGCCAGTCCCGCAGGCGGTAGGTTACTTTGAAATCGCCCTTCCCCTGTTCCCGCAGGTGTTCGGTGATCTTCTTCATGGCTTCCCTGTTGGGCAGGCCGTTGAAACTCCCGGAATTGACCAGGATGCCTTCCCCGGTGTAGGCCTCCTCCATGGTGTCGCCGGACAAGTTCTCCCCTGGAGGCTGGATCACTACCCGGATGGGCAGGCCGTACTTGCGGGCAAAAAGAAAGTCGCGCTGGTCGTGGGCCGGAACCCCCATTACCGCTCCCGTTCCGTAGCCCATAACCACGTAATTGCCCACCAGGATGGGGACGGCTTCGCCGTTTACCGGGTTTATCGCATGGCGCCCGGTAAAGACCCCCAGCTTCTCCGTCTCGGCGGAGGTCCGCTGGATCTCATTCTCCCGCCGGACCCGCTCCACGAACTCCAGCACCTCTTTCTCCCTTTCCGTCCCCGCCACCAGCCGGCGCACCAGGGGATGCTCCGCGGCCAGAACCATGTACGTGACCCCGAAGAGAGTATCCGGCCTGGTGGTAAAGGTGCGCAGCTCCAACTCGGGAAATTCCTTTATGCCGAACTGGATTTCGGAACCTTCGCTGCGCCCGATCCAGTTCTCCTGCATGATCTTAACTCGTTCCGGCCAGCCGGTGAGCTTGGAGAGATCCTTCAGCAGCCGTTCCGCATAGTCGGTTATCTTCAAGAACCACTGGCTCAACTCCCGGGTCTCTACGGGGGTGGCACAGCGCCAGCAGGCCCCGCCTTCCACCTGCTCATTGGCCAGCACCGTCTGGCAGGAGGGGCACCAGTTGACGGGAGCCTTCTTTTTATAGGCCAGCCCGCGGCGGTACATCAGGAGGAAGAGCCACTGGGTCCAGCGGTAGTAGTCGGGATGGGAAGTATTGACCTCCCGCTCCCAGTCGTAGCTGACCCCCAGCTGCTTCTGCTGCTCTTTCATCTGAGCGATATTCTTCTCCGTCCAAACCGCGGGGCTGATCCGGTTTTCGATGGCGGCGTTTTCAGCGGGCAGGCCGAAGGCATCCCAGCCCATGGGGTGAATAACATTGTAGCCCCGCATGCGCAGGAAGCGGGCCAGGACATCCCCAATGGAGTAGACGCGCATATGTCCCATATGCAGCTTTCCCGAAGGGTAGGGAAACATCTCCAAAACATAGTACTTGGGCCGGGCGGGGTCCCTTTCCGACCGGAATTGCATCTGCTCCTCCCAGCACCGCTGCCACTTCTGTTCTATCTCCCTGGGCTTGTAGCTATCCATGCCTGCATCAACCTCCATCTTTCTGGCCGATTAAAAGGCGGTAAAAAAAAACCGCCCTCATGAAGGGGCGGGGGTAGCCCGCGGTACCACCCTTGTTGGTAAAAAAAGATGGTGGAGCTGGCGGGAGTCGAACCCGCGACCTCTTCCATGCCAAGGAAGCGCGCTCCCACTGCGCCACAGCCCCATACCTTTAATTACCCGCTCTTGACCGTTAACGCCGGCATACGTCGGCGGCTACCGCAGCGCTTCGCCGCCGCTTCTCCGCGGACGAGTTCAGCAGGGCTCCCACCGGCTTCCACCTGCCGCCGGCTCTCTGATGGTCCGCCCCTGCCTAGTACTTCCGGTCATTGAAGTTCCCTATGGCGACACGCACTATTTATTATAATTACTGCCCCCGGCCTTGTCAATAGAGAAGGGCCGTCAACATTTTGCTCAAAGGGGCCCGCTAGCCGCTCAGCTTAATGATGGACAGGTCTCCCGAGAACATGTCTATCACCAGCAGCTTCCCGCGGAGCACCTCTCCCTTTCCCGTGATAATCTTCACCGCTTCATTTACCTGCCAGGAGGCCACCATGGCGGGAGTGGCTGCGGGATTCCCCAGCCGGGTCTCCGCACCCCGGCCGCCGCCCCGTTGAGGATCGCTGTAAATTGCTGGAAAGAGGGGCCGGCCCGGTTCGATCACCGCCAGCTGGCCCATGAAACCGGCCACCGCCCCGTGAACCAGGGGGACGCCCGCTCGCTGGCAGGCCTCCTCCACTTCGAAGCGGGAAGGGAGGTTGTCCAGGCAGTCCAGGACCACGCTGCAGCCTTCAATAAGGCCGGGAAGGTTGTCCCGGTCTCCCTTCACCGCTACCGCCTTGACTTCCACGGCACCGTTTATCCGGCGGGCCCGCCGGGCGGCTACCCGGGCCTTAAGGCGGCCCAGGTTCCTTTCCACGGAGAGGAGTTGCCGGTTTAGGTTGCTCTCCGCAAAACGGTCTCCGTCCACCACCACCAGGTACCCGACTCCCATGCGGGCCAGGAGCTCCACCACCAGGCCCCCCAGGCCACCCGCCCCGATTACCGCCGCCCGGGAGTTTAGGAGGGCGATCTGTCCCTCCAGCCCTATGGTTCCCAGGTTGCGCTGGTAACGCTCGGGGACAACCCCGGCGCCAAGAGCCGCCAGCTGTATCTCCCGCCGGGTGCGGCCGGTCTTCCGGGCCAACTCTATCTCTTGGTCGATGCTGAGGCCTAGGTAACTCTCGCCGCCGGGCGTCACTCCGGAACCGGCGGCTTCCAGGATCATCTTTTCCAGCTGCAACGATGCTTCACCTCCCGCCTGCTGCTTCCCCGCCGGAGAGCTCCACCAGCGGGGCGGCACTCCAGAGCCGCTCCAGGTTATAAAAAGCCCGGGCCTCCCGCTGGAAAACATGGATCACCACGGAACCGTAGTCGATTACCACCCACCAGCCCTCCTCGTAGCCCTGCAGGGAGAGGCGGGAGTAGCCCGCCTCCTTTATTTTTTCCAGCAGGTGGTCGCAAATGGAGCGCACCTGAACCGCCGAAGCTCCCGACACCAGGAGAAAGTAGTCCGCTACGATGGAAATCTTCCCGATATGCAGAGCCAGCAAATCTTCCCCTTTCTTCTCCGCTGCCAGCCGGGCCGCCAGCTCTACCAGCTCCCGGGAGCTTTCCTCCCTGGACAAACGGCAACCACCCCTTTCCATCAACTGTTAATCATCATTTTGCTCGAAATTTCGTCCAATTATAATTCTGACATCTACCGTCGCCTCGGGATCAGGGCGATGCAGCATGGAAGCCTCGGGCACAAAAAGAGCCACCGTGCGGGCTTTATCCACGGAGGTGCCCAGGGCGATCACCTGGGTTTGCTCGTAATCGGCGGAGTCGGCATTGCCGATCCCGGCCACTTCAAAGCCTTCCGCCTCCAGCGCGGCCGAAAGGCGGGCCGCCAGCCCGGGGATGGTGGTTCCGTTGAGCACCTCCACCCGGATCTCTTCGGGCGGGATGGAATAACCCTCGTTGTTGATCTGGCGCAGCAAATCTTCAATGGCTCCATAATCGGGGACCCAGCAGAGACCGCCGTTAATCAACTTTTCCTCCCCGGGGAGGTGGTTTATCGCAACCTCGGCAAAGTCATAGCTTTTAAACTGTTCCCGCAACTCCCTCATCTCCCGCCAGGAGAGGTCGGTCTCCACGTAGGGGCGGAGCTTGCTCATGTAGCGGGCCAGCCGTCCAAAGCGCTTTTCGGAGAGGCGCTCCCACAGCAGCAGCAAAACCTCCCGCCGGCGCTGCAGTTGCTCCTCGGGGGTCTGCCCGTAGCTTCCCGTAAAATAGCGGTACAGCTCGAAGCCCCCCAGGGGTTTCGAACCCGCCGGCAGCAGCCCTTCTCCCCCGTATTTCAGCTGGCGGGGCTCGATCCCGCCAAGCAGATCCGCCAGCACGGCGATGGCCTGGTAATTCAGCTCCAGGTAATGTTGAACGGGAAGGCCGGTCAACTCCTGGACCCGATGAATAAAAGCGGGATTCCCTTCCCGGCGGTATAGCTGTCCCAGGAGCTCTTCCCCTTGCTCTCCCGTTTCCACCAGGGTATTTCCGGGAACAAGGATCAGGTTAACGGCGCCGCTGCCGGTATCGTGGTGCACCACAACCAGCTGTTCCACGTACGGGTTGGCGCCCCAGTAATCGATGCCGTAGAGGAGGAAAACTTCTTCCTGGCCCTCTCCCTGCCGGCGAAGTTCCTTGGCCCAATCGGTGCTGTTTTGCCAGGCATTGGTGGAAGCCGCCAGGTTGACGGCATATACAAAAATCAGGACCAGGAGCAGGAAGGCGATGATGAAGAGGAGCTGCCGGTGGCGTTTGCCCAGGGCAAACTTGCGCTTAGCAGGTCTTACAGGAGGATCCCAATACACGCCTAGCCTCCTTCCATCCCTTTTTTTGCTGCCAGAAGGCTGTTTCGAAACTCGATGGAATCGGGGTGCAACAGCATATCCCTGGCCAGCACGGACCTGATAGTGTTATTCACCGCCAGGAGCAGCGCCGACTCCAAATCTTTAAAGGCGGCCTCCCGGATCTCTTCAACCCCCGAGTAGCTGCGCCCCGGCTCGATGACATCGGCCAGGTAGATAACCTTATCGAACAGGTTCATCTCCCGGCCCCCGGTGGTGTGCAAGGCAACCGCCCTGACTATCTGGGGGTCGGAGATCCCAAATTCCTCGGCCAGCAAGGCCGCCCCCACGGGAGCATGCAAAAGTTTCGGTTCGGCCAGGGCTACCCAATCCAGGGCCAGCCTCTTCCTCTCCGCCAGTCTTCGCAGCTCTGCGGGGGTATAGGATTTGCCAAAATCGTGAACCAGCCCGGTTAAATATGCTTTCCGGGCTTCCACACCGTAGCGCCCGGCCAGAAGGGAGGCCGTCTGCGCCACGCCCAGGGAATGTTGATAAAGCTCCTCATTCAGGCGCTTCCGCATAATCTCTTCAATATGTACCAGATCTGCCATCTCCGCCATAACCCGTCCGGCGCTCCTTTATCTACTGGATCTACGGTCTCACCCAACAGGCTGTATCCAAGCGTTTGCGAGTCCGGCGCTCCTTTATCTACTGGATCTACCATGCCCCCTCCGTATCTTCCCTGCTCTTAGGCAAAAGAAAATTCCCTACTTTTCGATAACTTGGCCCACAGGCAGCCCCTTGCCGCCTCGCTGTTTTTACGGCTGCTGCTCCCTGGGCTTGGCTTCGCTGACCACCAGGCGGCGGCCCTCCATCTCCATGCCGTTGGTTTTCTCCATGATCTGCTGGGCTTCATCGTCGTTCACTTCAATGAAGCCATAGCCCCGGGACCGGCCTGTACCCCGCTCGGTTATAATCCGGCAGCTGATCACCTGGCCGTGTTCACTAAAGAACCGCATCATTTCATCCTCGCTGACGCTCCAGGGGATATTGCCCACATACAACGTTTTTACCATTAACCGCACCTCCTTCAGTATTATAACCTTTTTTCCACGGAGCAATCCTTTTTTCCCGGCAAGTAAAGCCCGTGTTTATGTATATATTGCTCCACGGGCTCCGGTGTTAGGTACTTGATGGTCAATCCCCTGGATACTCTCTCCCGGATGTAGGTGGAAGATATGGCCAGGGCAGGGATCTCCAGGAAATGCACCTTTTCCAGCAGGCCGGGGATCTTCGGGGCCACCGTGTCGCAAACCTGGTCCAGGGGGTAGCCGGGCCTGGTCACGGCAATAAAAGTGCAGAGCTCCAGCAGCTCCCGGTAGTCTTTCCAGGTCAGGATCTCCAGGATGGCATCGGCCCCGGTAATAAAGAAAAGGCGCCTCCCCGGCAGCCTTTCTGCAAAGTAGCGTACCGTGTTGATGGTGTAGGAGGCTTCTTTCCTCTCGATCTCCACCCGGCTCACGGTAAAAAAGGGATTGGACATCACCGCCAGCGTGGTCATCAGGTAGCGGTGCTCGGGATCCGTTACCGCGCCCTTCTCCTTGTGGGGCGGATAGCCTGCCGGGACAAAGACAACCCGATCCAGGGCAAACTGCTGCCGCGCCTCTTCGGCGGTAACCAGGTGCCCCATGTGAATGGGATCAAAGGTGCCGCCCATTAGGCCTATGTTTTTCACGTCTTTCATGGTTCTGTGGGACAAGTCTCTTTCTCCTGGCCGGGATTGGGGTAAACTTTTTATTTCTGCCCTTCTCTCCCGGCCCCAAGGGAAGCATCTCCTTCTCACTGGCCGGAATGGGGGTAGAAGTGAAACTCCTTATCTCCGATGGCCACCGTATCCCCCTCCCGGGCCCCCTGCCGTATTAGCTCCTCCTCAATTCCGCTGCGCCGGCAATACATTTGAAAGCGGTGGAAGGCCTCCTCGTTTTCAAAGTCCGTTTGCGCGGTAAGCTTTTCCACCTTGGCTCCCCGCACTATAAAAATATCCCCTCTTTTCTCCACCGTAAAGGCCTCGTAAGGCTGTTCCGGCACCACCTCCGGCTCCTCCAGGGGCTCCCGCGGCTCCCTGGAGAGCCTGTCCACCGTCTCCGCCAGGTGCCGGACCAGCTCGTCCACCCCGGCCCCCGTAGCGGCGGAGATGCCCCAGACCCCGGTCCCGGGGTCGTCTTCCTCGACCGCTTTTTTCAGGAGCTCCAAGTTCTCCCCCGCCCCGGTCAGGTCCAGCTTGTTTCCGGCGACAATCCTGGGATAGCCGGCCAGGCGTTGGCTGTACAGCACCAGTTCCTGCTTCAGCTGGCGGTAGGCCTCCACCGGGGGCGGGTTCGCCTCCGGGGAGAGATCGATCACCAGCAGCAAGAGCAGGTTGCGCTCCACGTGCCGGAGAAAACGGTGCCCCAGGCCGGCGCCCCGGTGGGCGCCCTGGATCAGGCCGGGCAGGTCGGCAACCACAAAGCTGCCTCTCTCGCCCCCTTCCACCACCCCCAGGTTGGGCTGCAGGGTGGTAAAGGGATAATCGGCCACCCGCGGCCGGGCGGCGGAAATCCGGGACAAGAGGGTCGACTTTCCGGCATTGGGGAAGCCCACCAGGCCCACCTGGGCCACCAGCTTCAACTCCAGGTGGATGATGCGCTCTTCTCCCGGCTCGCCCTTCTCGAACAAGCGCGGCGCCCGGCGCCGGGAACTGGCAAAGCGGAAATTGCCGCGCCCCCCGGCACCGCCCCGGGCCACCAGGGCCCTCTGCCCGGGAGAGGCCAGGTCGGCCAGCAGGCGCCCCTCCTCGGTGCGGACCATGGTTCCCACGGGCACTTTTACCACCAGGTCGGCGCCCCGCCTTCCATTCTGCTTCTTGCCCCGGCCGTGCTCGCCGTCCTCCGCCCGCAGGTGCTTCTGGTAGCGAAGATCCAGGAAGCTGTGGACCGACGGGTCCGCCTGGAGGTAGACGGAGCCCCCGTCCCCGCCGTCCCCGCCGTCGGGCCCGCCCAGGGGGACGTACTTTTCCCGGCGGAAGGAGAGAGCCCCGTTGCCGCCCCTTCCGCCCTTGACGGAGAGGGAGATTTCATCCACAAACATGTCATAAACCACCCGGTATAAGAAAAAGTCCGGGACAACCCGGACTAGTTGGCGGCCTCCGCTTCCAATGGATAGACGCTGACCTGCTTCTTGGCCCGGCCGTTAAACTCGAAGACAACCCGGCCGTCAACCTTGGCAAAGAGGGTATCGTCGCCTCCCCGGCCCACGTTGATTCCGGGATGAATGCGGGTTCCCCGCTGGCGAACAAGAATGCTTCCCGCCGTCACCAGCTGGCCCCCGTAGCGCTTCACGCCCAGGCGCTTGGATTTGCTGTCCCGGCCGTTGCGGGAACTGCCGACCCCTTTCTTATGAGCAAAAAGTTGAAGATCTATACCTTTAAACAGCATTCTTTACACCTCCTCGCTATCCTCAGCAAGCTCTGCTTCGGTAATCTCTTTTAAGGAAAGATAAGTCCCATAGCTTTCGGCCGTCTCTTTCAAGCCCTGGACCATGGTCTCCAGGATAAGCTGCCCTTCCCGTTCCGGAGCCGGCTGGAAGAGGCACTTCAGATTGCCCCGGCGGCAATGGAACTGGGCCGGCCGGATCCCCAGCAGCCGCTCCAGCCCAAGCAGGGCGGCCTGGGTCAAGGCGGATACGGCGGCACAGACAATGTCCTCTCCCGCGGGGGCATAGCCGGCATGCCCCTCCACCTGGAATCCGCTAATGGGGCCGGCGGCCTTTCGCCATACGGTAACCCGGATCATTTAAGCACCGGACTTCTCGATTTTTTCAATGAGAACCCGGGTAAAAGGCTGCCGGTGTCCCTGCTTGCGCCGGTAGTTTTTTTTTGGTTTATATTTAAACACAATAATCTTGCGATCTCGACCCTGGGCGACGGCCTTTCCCTTGACCAAGACCCCCTCCAGGTACGGTCGTCCTACCTCCAGCTCGCCACCGTCGCTAAAGAGGAGGACCCGGTCGAAAACTATCTCCTCCCCCTTGGCTACGGGCAGCTTTTCCACCTTTATAACCGAGCCTTCTTCCACGCGGTACTGCTTGCCGCCTGTCTCGATAATGGCATACATACTGCTGCTTTTACCCCCATTTCAGGACTCGCCGAAGCAAGGCGCCCCGCCCGGCGGGGTCTTTCGGGCCTTCTTCGAGCGGTACGATCTAAAGCAAATTTTAACATACCCCCGGGCTGCTGTCAAACAAGCCGTGTAGAAAGGGGACGTACCCCCGGGCTCATTCAAACAGTCAACCAAACGGGGCCACAACTTCTACCGGTGGCTCAAGACTAAGCCAAAAGCGCCGTCTTCTTGGTTCACTGCCGGTAGTTCAAGAGTGAGCCAAAGGCACCGCCCCCCGGGTCCCCCTGGTTCACCAGGATGACCCAAAGCTACCGCCCCCTGGGCCAGTCCCCCTGGGTCACTCTCAGACAAGCGGGAGCCCGGGCTATTTCCCCCGGGAAGGGGAATCGCCGGAAGAGACCACCACCGCCCGGGCGCTGGTCCGGCTTACTTCCACGATCTCCACTTCCATCTCCCGGCCGACCTGCTCCCCCGCCCCTTCCACGTTGACCACAAATCCCTGCAGGCGGGCGATTCCGTGCTGGGCATTGAGGGCGTGGGGCTCTTCGATGGTCACCGTCAGCCGGTCTCCCGTGGAGACGGGAAGGGCCTTGCTGCGGACCTCCTCCCTGCTCCCCTGGAAAACGATCCGGTATTTCTCCAGGTGGATATCATCGGAACCCCGGATAAAGATATACTTCCCCACTTCCTCTTCCAGCCTTTTCAGATGCCCCCCGCCGGCACCGATAATCAGCGCCGCCACTTCGTGGTGCATCTCCACCAGGACGGCCTCGGAGCTCAGCTGGGGCAGGATCCGCTTCAACTCCTTTTCAATCCGGCTGCCGGCCACCGTGGGAGTCAGCACCCGGCCCACCCCGCCGCAGTAGGGACAGGGCTGCTGCAAAAAGGCCGCCAGGTCCTGGCGCACTTTCTTCCGGGTCATCTCCACCAGGCCCAGGCTGGTCAGTCCCAGAACGTAGGTCTTGGTCCGGTCGGCTTTGACGGCTTCGTTCAAGGTGTCCAGCACCTTCTGCCGGTGCTCTTGAATGCTCATGTCGATAAAATCGATAATGATCATCCCGCCGATATCCCGCAGGCGGATCTGCCGGGCGATCTCCCGGGCCGCCTCCAGGTTGGTTTTTAGGATGGTATCGGCCAGGTTGCGCCGGCCGATATAGCGCCCGGTATTTACGTCGATGACCGTTAAAGCTTCGGTCTCATCGATAACCAAGTAGCCCCCGCTTTTTAACCAGACCTGCCGCTCCAGGGCTTTCTGGATCTCTTTCTCAATGCCGTATTTCTCAAATATGGGCTCCTCTTCCTGGTAGAGGTGAACCTTGCTTTTCAGGGAGGGGGAGACGTAGTCCAGCATCTCCAGAACCTTCTCGTACTCGCTGCGGTTGTCGATGAGAAAGCTGCTGAAATCTTCCACGAAAAGATCCCGGACAATGCGGCAAGTCAAGACCAGGTCCTGGTAGATTACCGCCGGGGCGCTTTTCTGCTGGTAGCGGGTCTGAACCCGGTTCCAGAGCTGCAGCAGGAACTGCAGGTCCTGCTTCAACACCTCCGTCTCCACACCCTCAGCCACGGTCCGGACGATGAGGCCGTGGCCTTCGGGGCAGATGCTCATCGCCTCCCGGCGCAGGCGGTCCCTCTCCGTCTGGCTCTCGATCCGTCGGGAAACCCCCACGTAATCGGCCCCCGGGACCAGGACCAGGTAGCGCCCCGGCAGGGTGACCTGGCCGGTAAGGCGGGCTCCCTTGGTTCCAAAAGGCTCCTTGATCACCTGGACCATGATCTCCTCGCCCACCTTCAGCAGCTTCTCGATGGGGTTCCGATTCAGGGGCGGCGTATCTTCCTGCCACTCCAGGAAAACATCGTCCACGTACAAAAAGGCATTCCGCTCCAGGCCGATATCCACAAAAGCAGCCTGCATTCCGGGCAGCACGTTGGCCACGATCCCCTTGTAGATATTCCCCACCACCCGCTGCTGCAGGGGGCGCTCCACATAAAGCTCTACCAGGGAGCCGTCCTCCAGCACCGCTACCCGGGTGTCTCGGTGATCAAAGTTAACCACGATTTTCTTATCGGTTTTTTTCAAATCAGTCCTTCCTCCCGTTACATGGGCTCCCGCAAGAAACCGTCGCGATAAATATAAAGGCCGGCCCGGTGCAGCCGCCAGGGCAATTGCCCGTCGGCACCCTCTTTCCCCGGCAGTTCCCTTAAAATTTCCCCGGGAGAAGCCCCGCCGGAGCTGCCCGTTCTAAGGAGGAGTTCCAGGCAAGGCTCCTCTTCCCCGGCAACCCGGATGGCAAATATATGGGGGCGCAGGTCCACCCGGGAAGGCTTCTTCCCCTGGCGCTTTCGGATTACCGGAATCTCCTTTCGCTCCAGCAGGCGGCGGATTCCTTCTTCCAGTGCCTCCCTCCCCTCTTCCCCCTCGGGGAAAGCCCGGTAAAGGGCGGCGTTAATAACGGCCATCAGGGGCGGCTCCGAAAGATCCGCCTCCGCCGCCCGGACCAGCTGCAGCCCCCCGGGGAGGCAGCCGTTTAGCCGGCGCATGAATTCTCCGGGGGGAACCGCCTCCCGCAGGAGGATCTCTCCGTACTCCGCCTCCGAGGTAACCCCCAGGGGCAGGGGCGGGGAAAGCCCCAGCAGCGGGTGGGGATGGTAGCCCTGGCTGAAAACCAGGGGGAAAGCTCCCCGGCGCAGCCCCCGCAAGAGCAGGCGCATGGTATCCAGGTGGGAGATGTATTTCAATTCGTCTCCCTTTACAAATTGGAAGCGCATCTTTATTCTGGGGTCACTCTCCGCCATGCCGCTGCGCCTCCTCCCAGGCCCGGCGATGCTCCCGGAGCAAAGCCTCCTTCTTAACTCCCGGGGAGAGGTGGTCCCAGGGCAGGGGCTCCTCGTAAGCATAGCGCCGGTAGGCATAGCTTTCGGGATGGATTTTCTCCTCCTGGAAAGCCGCCCGCCACCGCTCCAGGGAAAACTGCTCCGTCCACCCGTCAAAGCGGCACCCGCTGCGCCAGGCCCGCTCCAGCACCGGGGCCAGGAGCCGGTCGCCCCGGGCAAAGACCGCCTCCAGGAAACTGGCTTCGGCGTCGTGGTAGCTCAATTCCACAGAGCGGAGCCCTTTGAAGGCAGCCTTTAAAAGGCGCTGCCGCTCTTTCACCCGGCTTAGCTCCAGCTGCGGCTCCCACTGGAAAGGCGTATGGGGCTTGGGCACGAAGGTGGCGACGCTGACGGAAATGCGCAGGCGCTCCTTCTTCCCAGCAAAATGGTCCAGCAGCCTCCGGACCAGGTCGGCAATCCCTTCCACATCCCTTTCCGTCTCCCCGGGCAGTCCAATCATGAAATAGAACTTGAACTGTTTCCAGCCGGCCTCCACGGCGCTGCCGACAGCCCGGTACAGGTCGCCCTCATCAATCTCCTTCCGGATTATGCGCCGCAGCCGCTCCGTCCCCGCTTCCGGGGCAAAGGTAAGGCTGCCCCGCCGCTCCTGGCGGATCTGGTCGGCCAGGGCTCCGGAGAAAGCATCCAGGCGCAGGGAGGGAAGGGAGATGCGCAGCTTCTCCACCGGGCTTTCAGCGGCCAGATCCCGGACCAAGGCATCGATCTCCGGGTAGTCGCTGCTGCTCAGGGAGACCAGGGAGAGTTCCTCATACCCCGTGGCCTGCAGCAGCTCCCGGGCCATCTCTTTCAGCCTCTCCGGGCTGCGCCGGCGCACGGGGCGGTAGACTATCCCCGCCTGGCAGAAGCGGCAGCCGCGGCCGCAGCCCCGGAAAAGCTCCAGGGCCGCCCGGTCGTGAACTATGCCGGTATAGGGGACGATGGGAGCACAGGGAAAGGGAGCCCGGTCCAGGTCCCGGACGACCCTTTTCCGCACCCGTTCCGGGGCCCTTTCGTCCAGGCGCTCCATCCCCTGAAAAACCTTCCCGCGGTAGAGGGGCCGGTACAGGGAAGGAACATAAACCCCCTCCCTCCGGCTCAAGGCGGCCAGAATTTCCCGGCGGTTCCCGGAGTGCTCCCGGGTCAACTCGGCCCAGGCCCGCAGCAGCTCCGGCAAGGCCTCCTCCCCGTCCCCCAGGAGAAAGAGGTCAAAAAAGGGCGCCAGGGGTTCCGGGTTAAAAGCACAAGGCCCCCCGCCGATGATCAGGGGACCCTCTTGCCGCCGGCTGCTGTACAGGGGAAGGCCGGCCAGGTCAAGCATATTCAAGACGTTGGTGTAGCTAAGTTCGTACTGGAGGGAGAAGCCCAGCACGTCGAATTCTTTAACCGGCCGGGCGCTCTCCAGGGCAAAGAGGGGCACCCCCCAGCGGCGCATCAGCGCCTCCATGTCCCCGGCCGGGGCAAAAACCCGCTCCAGGAGCAGGTCTTCCTCCCTGTTGACCGCCTCGTACAGCACTTTCCAGCCCAGGTTGGACATGCCTACTTCGTAGAGATCCGGGAAGGCGATCACCGCCCGCACGGCCACGGAGTCGTGCTCCTTGTGCACCGCGTTCCATTCGTTGCCCAGGTAGCGGGCCGGCTTCTGCACTTGGGCCAACAGCTTGTCTAGGACTTCCCGGAGGTCGGCCAATTAAACGTCATCCTTTGGGGCCATGATCATATAAATATCTATTTATTATAGTATCTTTTTTACAGGAATATCAAGCCCCTTCTGCATAGCGGCCTTGACCAGAGCCTTCTCCGTCAGCTCGCCCCGCAGCCGCTGGGAGCGATCCAGCACCCGGATAAAATGATAGCGCTGGGGAGCAAAAAGGCGGAAGATATCCAGCAGGGAGGTCTCTTCCAGGACCACCAGGTATTCGCCGTGCAAGCCACCCCGGCGAAAAAGCTCCCGTTCTTTAACGCCCAGGGAGCGCAGAAAAGTGTAGATCGCCTGGCGCCGCTCTCTTCCGGCGGCCAGGTAGAGGAAAACACCCACGAGGATTAAAGAAGGGTTGAAAGGCCGGTAAAACCAGCTGACCGCCCCCCAGGCACAGAGGAGAACGGCCAGGAATTGCCCCGCCCGGGCCGCCTGCTCCGTGGCCCAGCGAAAATCGGCCAGGGGCGCCAGGTAGGAGCGCAAAATGCGCCCCCCGTCCAGGGGAAGGGCCGGCAGCAGGTTAAAGCAGGCCAAAACCAGGTTGGACTGGAGGAAAAAGAGGAGGAGCTTTTCATCCATGGCCGTGCGGTTCAGGAGGACGATTCCCGCCCCCGCCAGGGCCAGGTTGGCCGCGGGGCCGGCCAGAGCCAGCCGCCGCTCCACGTGGGGCTCCAGCTCCAGCTGTTCATCGATGCGGGCCACGCCTCCGAAGGGATAAAGCTCGATCTCCCGGACCTGGAGCTGCCAGCGCCGGGCAACCAGGGCATGGGCCAGCTCGTGGATCAACACCACCGCGCAAAGGATCCCGGCTTCCACGGCCATCCCCGTAAAAAACCAGAGGGCAAAAAAGAGCAGGAAAAGGGGGTTTAAGCGCAGCCGGATCCCCCATATCGTCCCCAGGGGCAATGGTTGAACACCTCAATTTCAAAGCGGTTAAAGATTGCGGGAGCGGAACTGGGCCAGCCACTCCGGGGGAGGGGCCACCGGCCGCCCCCGGTAGCGCAGCTCAAAATGAAGATGGGGAAGTTCCCAGAGGCGAGAGGAACCTAAAACGCCCAGCTGCCGACCCTTTTCCACCCGATCTCCCGGCTCCAGGTCAACCTCTTCTAAGCCACGGTACACAGTCTGCCAGTCGGCATCATGCTTCAGGAGGACGGTGGCCGTTCCGGACCGGTCCGCAGCGACTTCCACCACCTCTCCTTCCAGAACCGCCGTTACCGGGCTCCCCTCCGGGGCAAGCAGGTCGATGCCGTAATGCATCTCCGGGGCTCCGGTAACGGGATGGCGGCGCAGTTCAAATCCGCTTTGCAGGCGGCCCGCCACCGGGTCCGGGGCCGGGCTGCCGCCGGAGAAAAGGGACCATTCCCGGAGGAGCTTCCACTCCTGCCCGATCTTTTTCACCACAGGAACCACCTCCGTGGCCAAAGCCCGGAGATCGAAGTCCCGGCCGGCAACCTCCCGGGCCGCCTTTACCAAGGGGGCTCCCCAGGGGAAGTCAAAGCGGAGGGTCAGAGCAACCAGCAAAACCAGGACCACCGCCAGGGCAGTCTTGGGCAGCAAGAAGCGGTGCATGCTCTGCAGGACCTCCAGCAGAAAAAATGGTCGGCGGGCTTCCTCCTCCGCCAGGCCCGGCATCTTCTCCGCATCTGCTGAAGCACCAAAACGGCGATTAAGGCTGGCTCTAAGGGTGGAAACCGGCGCAGTCCGGCGTCTCCTGGCCACGGCAGCTGACTCCTTCCCCGGGAAACAATCCGGTTGTCCTGTTTATAAATATTTTAGACAGGCCTGAATTATGATTCCGGGAGGCTTAAAACTGGATCTTGTGGCGGCGCATGCCCACATTGAGGACCAGGCCGATGCACATGAGGTTTACCAGAAGGGCGTTGTTGCCGTAGCTCATGAAGGGCAGGGGTATCCCCGTTACCGGCATCATGCTTATGGTCATGCCGATATTAACCAGTATCTGGAAGGACAAGATGATGGCCACCCCGCAGCAAATAAGGGCTCCGAACTGGTCCTTGGCCTGGGTGGCGGTCCAGAGGATGCGGTAAATCAAAAGAAAATAGAGCAGCAGCACTCCCGCGGCCCCCAGAAAGCCCATCTCTTCCCCCAGGACGGAGAAGATAAAATCGGTATGGTGCTCCGGGAGGAAGTCCAGGCGCACCTGGGTGCTGTTAAAGAGGCCTTTGCCCGTGAGCCCCCCGGAGCCGATGCCGATCATGGACTGGAGCAGTTGGTACCCGGACTCCGTGGGATCCAGGTCGGGATTGAGAAAGACCATCAGGCGCATCTTCTGGTAATCCTTCAGCAGTTTAAACCAGAGCAGGGGGAAAGCCGCCAGGCCGGCGCCGATTATAATCAGAAGGTGGTTCCGCTTGGCTCCCGCCATGTAAAGAAGCCCCAGAAGCAGCACGATAAAGACCAGGGAAGTTCCCAGGTCCGGCTGGAGAAAGATAAGGACCATGGGCACCATGGTGGCCAGCAAGGGCACCAGCAGGTCCTGGAAGCGGTTTAACTTCCCCTCCCGGTCGGCCAGAAGCTTGGCCAGGACAATGATCATCAAAATCTTGGCCACCTCGGAGGGCTGCAGGTCAAAGGGCCCCAGGGGAATCCAGCGCATCGAACCCTTGGCCGCCCTCCCGATAAAGAGAACCGCCGCCAGAAGGACCAGGGTGACGGCATAGAAATAGCGCGCCCAGTGCTGGAAGTTGATGTAATCCACAAAGCAGATCAGGAGCATAACCCCGATGCCGATCCCAAACCAGAGGAGTTGCCTTCTCAGATAGTAAAAGGGATCGGGGATATCGCTCATCCCGTGGGTGGCGCTGTAGAGGGTTAGCATGCCCACGCCGCACAGCGCCAGCAGCAGCAGAACCAGGTAGAAATCGAAGTTTTTTATCAAGCGGCGGTCCAGAAGCACCGTTTACCTCCCCGTTCCCCGGGCTGTGATTGCCCTTTGCCTCTTTGCCGGCTTTATTCCTCTTCCAATCGGCCGGCTTCTTCCCGTCCTTCATCCAACTCTTCCCGTTCTTCCTCCACTTCCTCCAACTCGTCCCGGGCTTCTTCCTCGGAGCCGCCTTCTTCCTCCGCCGCCGAATCCCCGGTACTCCCGGTAAAGTAGTATTGCATGATCTCGGCGGCTACCGGGACCGCCCCGGTGGCACCGATGCCGCCATGCTCCACGATGACGGCCACGGCTATTTCGGGATTCTCCACGGGAGCAAAGCCCACAAAAAGGCTGTGGGCGGGGATGCCGCTGCTCAGGGCGGCCACCTGGGCCGAGCCGGTCTTCCCGGCCACCGATACCGGCAGTCGGGAGAAGTAGTAATAGGCCGTCCCCCCCGGCTGGGTCACCCGGCGCATCCCCTCGCGGATAATGCTGAGGGTCCGGGAAGAGACATTGACCTTCCGGAGGGCTTCGGGCTGCGTCTGGTGCACCACCTTCCCCTGGTAGTCAACCACCTTATCCACCAGGTAGGGTCGGTAATGGGTCCCCCCGTTGGCCAGAATGGAGGTATAGACCGCCAACTGCAGGGGGGTAAAGCTGTTGTACGACTGCCCGATGGCGGCGCTCATGGTCTCGGCGGGGTACCACATCTCCCCGCCGGTTACCTTTTCTTTGTACTCCCGGCTGGCGATAGTCCCCTGGGCTTCTCCGTGGAGGTCGGTCAGCCCCGTGGGGACCCCCAGCCCCAGCTCCGCCGCGTAGCGGGCCAGGTTGTCGATGCCGGCGGCCAACCCGACCTGGTAAAAATAGATATTGCAGGAGACCGCCATGGCGCTGTAGAAGTTAACCCGGCCGTGAGCCCTGTTGTTGAAGCAGCTCTTCGTATCATTGTACAGGGTAATGACGCCGTTGCACCGGTATACATCCCGGTCGCTGATCTTTTTCTCTTCCAGGGCCGCCGCGGCGGTGACCATCTTGAACGTTGAACCCACCGGGTAAGTGCCCTGGATGCTCGTATTGCTTAAAGGCCGCAGGGGGTCCTTGGCCAACTCCTCGTAGTTTTCGCTAATATTGTTGGGATCGAAGGAGGGATAATTGGCCATGGCCCGGATGGCCCCGGTACGGGTATCCATGACCACCGCCGCCGCCCGGCCGGCATACTTGTTTCCTTCCTTCTGGAGCGCCTTAACCCGCTTCTCCAGGGCCTTCTCCGCCACTTTCTGCAGATCCAGGTCCAGGGTCAGGTAGAGGTTGTTCCCGGGGATGGGCTCCGTTTTCTCAAAATAATTGATGGGCTGCCCCAGGTTGTTGGTCTCAATGCGCTGCTCCCCGTCCTTCCCCCTTAAAACGGGTTCCCAGGTGCGCTCCACGCCGTCCTGCCCCACCAGGTCCCCCACCTGGTACTGGTAGCCGGCTTCGGCCCAAAGCTCCTGGGTGCTCTCTCCCACCGTCCCCCGCCCCAGGTAGCCCAGGACGTGGGCGGCCACGCTCCCCTCCCGGTATTCCCGAATGGGCTGGACATCGATGTTTACTCCCTTGAGTTTCCAGCGGTTTTCGGCGATCCGGGCGATAATATCGGGAGTAAGGTCGCTTTTAAGCTGCAGCGGCAGGTAGCGCATATACTGGCGGCCTTCGATGGCGCTGTAGATTTCCTCCTCTTCAATATCCAGGATTTCGCTGAGCAAGCTCACCGTCTCCGGGTCGTACCCTTCCCCCATGTCCATCAAGGAGACCACGAAGCCGGGGCGGTTGCTAACCAGCAGCTTTCCGTCCCGATCGTAGATCTCCCCCCGGGGTGCGGGCAGGGTAATCTTGGTAAACCGGTTCATTTCCGACCGGTACCAGTAGTAATCGTGCCGGAGGATCTGCAGGTAGGCCAGCCTTGCGGAGAGGAGGACAAAGACCACGATCACGGCAATAAAGACAAACCGGACTCGTCTCAGCATCTGCTTGGTCACGTTTAAAACCTCCTTTCCCGCAGGGCGGCTTTCAAATTGGTAAAGCGATTCCGGTAATAGAAATTGAAAACCGCGGGATAAATCAAGAGAATAAGGCCCATGTTGTAAAGAGCCTTGGGTATGAAGAAGCGGCTCAGGCTCCACTCTACCGGCACGCCCAGGCCAATGAACTGGCTGATTAAAAAATAGAGGATGAATTCATGAGTCAGGGTGCCCACAAAAACAATGAGGGTAGGGGCCAGGAGCTGATCCTGGTAGAATTCCCGGCCCAGCAAACCGACTCCATAGCCGATGGCCATTTTGGCCAGGGCAAAATAGCCCAGCCCCGGCCCCAGCATGGCGTCCTGGAACAAGCCCGCCAGGAGGCCGATCACTGCGCCCCGCTTCTCTCCCAGCAGGAAGCCCAGGCTTACCACCAGGACCAGGAAAAGGTCCGGGATGGCCCGGTCCAGCATGAAGAAGGAGAGCACCGAACTCTCCACCAGCATGGAGAGGATAAAGCACAAAGTGATGACCAGGTAAAAAAGCACGCTGCCGCACCTCTATCCCTTACGCCGCCTTATTATTCGCCGGAGCTTCGCTTTCCGCCGGAGCCTCGAACAACCAGGACCTCCTCCAGCCGGTTGAAATTAATCCGGGGCTCCACCACCACATATTTTACCAGGCCGTACTGGTCCTCCCCCACTTCCTTAACCGTGCCAATGGGCAGCCCCTTGGGGAAAACTCCCCCCAGCCCCGAGGAGATGACGGTGTCGCCGGGCTGGACGTTGCAGTCGGGAGGGAGGTTGGTCATCCTCAGCAAGGCCGGCTCCTTGGGATAGTTCTCCACAATCCCAACGATCCCCGGATCCCGGGAGCGCTGGATCAGGGCGCTGACAGCCAGGCGCGGGTCGGTAAGGAGGATAACCTGGCTGGAATTGGGCGAGACGCTGTAAACCATCCCCACCAGCCCCCGGTCGGTAATCACAGGCATCTCCTTCCGGATCCCGTCCCGGTAGCCCCGGCTGATGGTAATCATCCCGAACCACTGGCTGGGGTCCCGGCCGATTACCTGGGCCGGCAGCAGATCCAGAGAACTGTTCTCCTGGAACTCCAGCAGCTGCCGGTAGCGGTAGTTCTCTTTCTGCAATTCTTGCAATTCCAGCAACTGCCCCTCCAGGAAAGCCAGTTCGCGACGCAGCCGTTCGTTCTCCTGTTTTAGCTCTTGAAAGGAGACGATGGCGTCAAAAAAAGACTGGATCTTTCTCCCTGCCGAAGAGAAGACCTTCTGGGCCGGAGAAAAAATGGCCAGCATGGCATCTTCCAGAGGAGTCCGGTTCTCCCGGAGACTGGTAAAGTAAATCAGCAACAACAGGGCCAGCACGGCCGCCAGAAAAATGAACAGCCCTTTTCGGCCCTGAAAAGGTTTCGCCAAGAAACACACCCTCTTGAACTAGCAAATTGAGTTCGTACCTTCTTTGCTTAAGAGATTCTCCGGGGAGCCAGGGCTACCCGGCGCAGCATCCGCAATTCAGAGAGAGCCTTGCCGGCACCCAGGACGACGCAGTCCATGGGATTTTCCGCCACAAAGACCGGCATGCCCGTTTCTTCGGAGACCCGGCGGTCGAAGCCGTCCAGCAGAGAGCCGCCGCCGGTTAAGACAATGCCCTTATCCATGATATCGGCAGCCAGTTCCGGGGGCGTCTTCTCCAGGGTCACCCGGATTGCCTCCAGGATGGCCTCCACCGGCTCCCGCAAAGCTTCCTTGACCTCCTCGGAAGTTATCTTCCTGGTTTTCGGTAGCCCGGCCACCAGGTCCCGGCCGCGAATCTCCATCTCCGCCTCCCTGTCCTTGTGGTAGGCGGTGCCAATTTTAATTTTGATCTCTTCCGCGGTCCGGTCGCCGATCATCAGGTTGTACTGCTTCTTGATATACTGGATGATGGCTTCGTCCATTTCATCCCCGCCAACGCGGATGGACCTGCTGGTCACAATACCCCCCAGGGAGATAATGGCCACCTCGGAGGTGCCACCGCCGATATCCACCACCATGCTGCCGGTAGGCTCCTCCACGGGAAGGCCGGCACCGATGGCCGCCGCCATGGGCTCTTCGATTAAGAAAGCCTCCCGGGCCGCCTGGCTGGTGGCATCCAGCACCGCTCTCTTCTCCACTTCCGTCACTCCCGAAGGGACGCAGACAATTACCTGCGGCCGGAAAAGACTGCGGTTTGGATAGGCCTTGTTGATAAAATGCCTCAGCATGGCCTGGGTAATGTCAAAATCGGCGATAACCCCGTCCTTCATGGGACGAATGGCAACAATATTCCCCGGGGTGCGGCCGATCATGCGCTTGGCCTCGGATCCTACCGCCAGGATCGCCCCTGTATCCTTGCGGATGGCCACCACCGACGGTTCCCGAAGGACAATCCCTTTCCCCTTAACATAGACCAGCGTATTTGCCGTTCCTAAATCGATCCCAATTTCTTTGGAAAAAACCCCGAATACTGAAGGCATGAGCGCGCTCCTTCCCTAAATCTAAGGCTGGTTTCTATGGATGAATCATCGGTCAATCTACGCAGAGAACAGTGCCTTATTTCTATCCCCTATTTTCCCCTCCCTTTTGTTAATTTATGTCAACTTCTAGAGAAGCCCCTTCTCCTTAAAGCTGAAGTAGCAGCCGTCACCGATAATCAGGTGATCCCTGACGGCGATGCCCAGGATGCTGCCGGCCTCCACCAGTCTCCTGGTCACCTCCAGGTCCTCCTGGCTGGGCTGGGGATCCCCGCTGGGATGGTTATGAACCAGGATCAGGGAAGCGGCACTTTTTTTCAAAGCGCTGCCGAAGATCTCCCGGGGATGAACGATGGAGGCGTTTAAGCTGCCGATGGAGATCTCTTCCCGGGAGATGACATGGTTCTTGGTGTTAAGCAGAAGGACTTTGAAATGCTCTTTCTTCTTGTAGCGCAAGTCCTCCATGAACAGCTGGGCCGCCTGCCGGGGGCTGGTTATGCTCCAGGTCTCTTCCCGGGGAGTGGTGGCCAGGCGTCTGCCTATCTCCAGGGCCGCCTTGATCATAACCGCCTTGGCGGTCCCCACCCCCCTGATCTCTTCCAACTCCTCCAGGCTAAGGTCGGGCAGCGCTTTCAAGCCGCCGCTGCGCGCCAGGATCCGGGCCGCCAACTGAACCGCCGATTCCCGGGCGGAACCGGTGCGCAGCAGCACCGCCAGCAGCTCCGTGTTGGAGAGAGCACCGGCCCCGTACTGCTTCAGCTTCTCTCGCGGTCTCTCTTCCAGGGGCAGGTCTTTAATCGTTAACCTCTCTTCGCCGTTCATCTCCATCCCTCCAGTTATGACATGGATTTATATCCATGCGGGATAGAAGGAGATAGAGCCGGCTGAGAGGCAATCCGACCACGTTAAAATAGCATCCCTCTATCTTTTCTATAAAATAGGCGGCTTTTCCTTGTATTCCGTAGGCTCCGGCCTTATCTTTGTATTCCCCGGCAGCCAGGTAGGCATCGATTAGCTCCTTCTCCAGCTCCCGCATCCAGACCCGGGTCTCTTCGAAGTCGGCAACGGAGCGCCCCGTGGAGGCATCCACCAGGGCCAGGCCCGTGAAAACCTGGTGGCAAGTGCCGCTCAATCGCTGCAGCATCCGGCGGGCCTCCTCCTTATCCCGGGGCTTCTCCAGGTATTCATCCCCGGCCACCACCACGGTATCGGCCCCCAGGACCACTCCCCGGTCCAGCCGGGAGGCCACCTTCCTGGCCTTGTCCAGGGCCAGGCTCATGACCCGCTCCGGGGGAGGCAGGTGGAAATAGCCTTCTTCAATAAAGCTGGGCATTACCCGGTACGGGAGGCCTACCTGTCGCAGCAGCTCTGCCCGCCTCGGGGAAGCGGAAGCCAGTATTAGAACCATTCTTCATCTCCTAACCGCTGAGCTGGCGCATAACCCGGCGCGTCACGCTTTCCAGGTTGCCGGCCACCAGCCCGGTAAACAGGCCGGTAGGCACCGCCAACAGCAGCAATATGGGATAGTAGCCCTGCAATAGTGTCAAGTTGCTAATAATTAAACTGGCCACCAGGATCTGGGCCAAGTTGTGGGCCGCTGCGCCCAGAACGCTCACGGAGATCAAGCCCACGCACCCCCGGTTCACCAGGGACATGATGGAAGCCATCACCAGGCAGCTAACCACTCCCCCGGCCAGGCTTAGCCAGAATCCAAAGCCGAAAAAATTACCGACAAAGAAGCTACCCAGCAATATGCGCAGCACGGTAACCAGCAAGGCGCTGCGCAGGCCGTAAAGAATTAGGGTCAAGATGGTTATAATGTTGGCCAGGCCCAGCCGCACGCCGGGGACGGGCATGGGCAGCGGCAAAGCCGCCTCCACGGTATGGATGACCACTGCAAAGGTGACCAGGATAGCGATATAGGTTAAATGGAAAGTCTTTTTCACCAAATAACAGCCCCAATTTTTGCTCCTCTCCGGCTACTCCATGATCTCCTTCATGCCTTTCGAGGCGATGGTCTGCTGGTCGGGCGTCACCATGAAGACTTCCACACCGGAGAGGCTTTCCACCAGCTTAAGGCCTCGCTCCGGTCCCAGGACAAAAATAGCAGTGGACAGCATGTCCGCCTGCATAGCCGTGGGGGCGGTTACAGTTACACTGATCAACTGTCGGGCGGGCTGCCCGCTTTCCGGGTCGATAATGTGGTGGTAGCGCTGCCCCCCTTTTTCAAAAAAGCGCTGGTAGTCCCCCGAGGTGACCACCGCTCCCGAAGAGAGATTCAGAACGGCCACCAGTTCTTCCGCATCCCGGGGATGGCGCACCCCGATGCGCCAGGGGGTCCCGTCGGGCTTCCCCCCCAGGATACCGATATCCCCGCCGGCGTTAATGAAACCATGCTTAATCCCGTTTTCAGCAAGTATATCCAGGGCCCGATCGATTATATACCCCTTGGCGATACCCCCCAGGTCCAGGGCCATGCCCTCCCGCTCCAGGAAGATGGTCTCCTGCTCCAGGTCCAGCTTCACCAGCCGGTAATCCACCAGTTCCAGGGCCTCCCGAAGTTCGGCGGGGGAAGGCACGTTATACTGCCCGTCCAGGAAGCCCCAGCATTCCAGGAGGGGCGCCACCGTGGGGTCGAAGGCCCCTCCCGTCAGCTCGCTGCCGTACAGGGCCTGCTCCACCACCTGCAGCAGCTCCGGCTTTACCTTAACCGGGGCTTGTCCCGCCCGGCCGTTAACCCGGGCCAGTTCGCTCTCTTCCAGGCGGGAGCTGAAGATCCGCTCCAGCTCTTCCATCTCCGCGAAAACCTGCTCCTTGATCTGCTGCGCTTTTTGGTAACTGGGGCACTGGAATTCCA
>Ga0116168_1000483_pt1 | contig 38597 bp, 30 predicted proteins | sample AD_UKC129_MetaG_FD_89795 | JGI IMG/M metagenome (GOLD analysis project Ga0116168, IMG submission 89795) | Active sludge microbial communities of municipal wastewater-treating anaerobic digesters from Canada - AD_UKC129_MetaG | ecosystem: Engineered > Bioreactor > Anaerobic > Digestate | place...
CATTTAGTTATTTAGCTAAATATTAAAATATAAAATATTGTTAAAAATCTAGTTAAAGGTTTTTGGGAAAATAATTTTGGGCGTAAGCCCGCCCGTGCGCCGAACGGCGCACGGGCTTTATGCTTACACTGTCTGAGCTAATAAAAGATGAATTCATTTTAAAATTAAAAAGGCAAGTTACTTTAATTCACTTGCCTTCATTTGATGTTTTAGTAATATTAAATATTTTATTTGTTTGTATTTCTTAATTCTTTTACTAATCTATCAGCTTTGTAAACAGTCTTTAAAGCTTCGATTATACCTTCGGAATCTACTCCTATACAACGATTTGATGACGGCTCGTAAATAAAATCACCAGCGTTACTTTCAATGTTTCCGTCAAAAGCTATGCCAATAATTTCTAGATTAGAGTTAATCATAGGGCTACCAGAATTTCCACCAATTATATCATTTGTGCTTGCAAAATTGAAAGGTGTTGATAATTTTACATTTTTCTCTGATTTTTTCCAACTATGAGGTAAATCCCAATCTTCTTTTCCGAAATGTGAGTAATATCTGTCGTATAAACCATAGAATGTAGTTTTAGGTGGAGCTAATGTTCCATTGTATTCATAACCTTTAATTAAACCATCAGAAATTCTAAGCGTAAAGGTTGCATCTGGTGAAATGTTGGTACCATATACTTTGAATAATGCTTCACCTAATTGATTTAAAAATACATCTTCTTTTCTTGTTAAATTCATCATTTTACCATTAAGCTCATTATATTTGGTGAGAATTTTAGTTACAAAATTATAGAAAGGATCATTAGTAAATGACTTTTTCCCGCTTTTTAAAAGAACTTTTAATTTATTTACATTTGTAATTTGCGAATTTGATAAAATGTATTTTACAGCTTCTGCAGGTGTTAAATTATTTGTAAACTCTTGGAAATTTGGATCATCTTTAAACTTTGGATATATAATGTTAAGTAAATCTAACAATAAATATTCTTGTATTTTTGGATAGTATTCGGTTTTTCTATTATCGGTAAATATTTCATTTGCAAGAGTATCAATAATTTTACTTAAACTGTCATCAGTAATTTTATTTGTTTTATTATAAACTCTAATAGCTATCTTGAAATAATCACATAATGCTCTTCTACCATCAGCAATGTAAGAAAGAGGTAAATATTCTGGGTATAATTTCTTTTGTTCTTCTTTAATTACTTTTATACTATCCCATAAATTACCATATTCTTTATCAAGTTTTAATTCGAAATATTTATTTTTAAATTGGTTTTGAAAATCTTTCTTTCTTGCCATTATAACAGGATTATGCAAATATTTTATAGAATTATCATAAACTTTTTGCGAGTTACTTAAACCAAATAATTCTTCTTTAATTTCACCATCAGATTTTTTTGTTTCTGCCATGTATTTTTTGTAGGCATTAATGGAAATATTTAAGTAATTTAATGTAGCTGGATAAGCGTAATCTCTATAAAATTCTAGTTGTTCATAGGTTTTTAATCTATTAGTTCTTCCTGGATTACCAACAGTGAAAACTAATTCATTTTCTTTTGCACCAGCTTTACTCCATTTGAAATATGTATCAATTTTTACAGGTTTTCCGTTTTCGTAAGCACGGAAAAATGAGAAATCTCCATCATATCTTGGATATGTAAAATTATCGTAATCTCCACCATAAAATCCAAGCTGAACTTCAGGAACAAAAACTAATCTAATATCTTTATATTGTTTATATCCATATAACGAAAATTTACCACCATTAAAAAATTGAACAACTTGTGTTCTATCCAATTTTTTACTTTCTTTATATTCTTTTTCCAATTTTTCTATAATTTCTTTTTTAGCAGCTGCTTTTTCTTTATTTGTTTTTGCTGCTTTCATAGCTTGAAGTACTTGCTCGGTTACATCTTCCATAAAAACTAATTGTTCAACAAATAAATCAGGTACTGTGCGTTCATCATTTAATGTTTTAGCATAGAAACCATTTTCTTGAAAATTTTCACCTTGCTTTTGAACTTTTAACGCAACTTCTCTTGCACAGTGATGATTTGTCATAATCAAACCATCCGGTGAAACAAATGAAGCAGAGCACCATGTAGCAAACTTTAAAGAACTCATTCTTGCTTTATTTAACCATTCTGGGGTTGCATTGAAGCCATAAGTATTTTTCCAATATTCAACAGGAGGATAATCGAATGTCCACATTTTACCAAAATCGATAAGAGATGATTTAACTGTATCAAGGTTAATGTTTAAGTACATATTTTGAGCATTAACCTTAGCAAAAGAAACTAATAAAAATGCTAACAACAGCATCTTAAAAAGTTTTTTCATAATAACTCCATAAATTTAAGTGTTTGAAAAATTTTAATTTTTTTTGAAAACAATACAAACAATAATACAAAAAACAAAATAAAGAAAAAATAAGTTTTAAATAAATTTGAAAAATGTTTAAATTTGAAAGTTATAAAAAAATGGAGTAGTTATGTTTCCAAATATTAATCCAACAACAACAAACGCATGGAAAGAATTAACATCTCATTATGATGAGATGAAAAAAATTCATATGAAGCAACTTTTCCAAAATGATCCTAATAGATTTAAAAAGTATTCTTTACAGTTTGGTGATATATTAGTTGACTATTCAAAAAATATTATAACTGATAAGACTTTAAAATTGCTTTTCCAACTTGCTGAAGAAACAAATTTGAAATCAGCTATTGAAGCAATGTTTACTGGTGAAAAAATTAATAAAACTGAAAACCGAGCTGTTTTACACGTAGCTTTAAGAAATAGAGCTAATACCCCTATTTATGTTGATGGAAAGGATGTTATGCCTTTAGTAAATGCAGAATTAGATAAAATGAGAGATTTTTGTTTAAAGTTGGAATATAAAGAATGGTTAGGATTTACTGGTAAACCAATAACAGATATTGTAAATATTGGTATTGGAGGTTCTGATTTAGGCCCCGTGATGATAACTGAAGCATTAAAACCATATGCATTACCACATTTAAAAACTCATTTTGTTTCCAATGTTGATGGTACACATATAGCAGAAACCCTTAAAAAATTAGATCCAGAAACAACATTATTTATGATTGCTTCTAAAACTTTTACTACACAAGAAACTATGGCAAATGCTTATACTGCTAGAGAATGGTTTATGAAAATAGCATTTAAAGAAGAATTTATAAAAAATCATTTTGTAGCAATTTCTACTAATGAAAAAGAAGTCGTAAAATTTGGTATTGATCCTGAAAATATGTTTAAATTTTGGGATTGGGTAGGTGGAAGATATTCTTCATGGTCTGTAATCGGATTATCTATTGCTGCAACTATTGGTTATAATAATTTCATACAATTATTAGAAGGTGCACACAGCGTTGACAACCATTTTAAAAATGAACCATTTGAAAAAAATATTCCGGTGATTTTAGCATTACTTGGTGTTTGGTATAATAATTTCTTCGGTGCTGCTAGCCATGCACTATTACCATATGATCAGTATTTACATCGTTTTGCTGCTTATTTCCAACAAGCTGATATGGAAAGTAATGGTAAATATGTAGATAGAAATGGCCAAAAAGTTGATTATCAAACAGGCCCAATTATTTGGGGAGAACCAGGTACAAATGGCCAACATGCATTTTATCAATTGATTCATCAAGGTACTAAACTTATTCCTTGTGATTTCATTGCTCCTGCTATTTCTCACAATGCTATAGGTAATCATCATAATATGTTACTATCAAACTTTTTTGCACAAACAGAAGCACTCTTGTTCGGAAAAACAGAAGAAGAAGTTATCGAAGAATTAAAAAAACAAGGTAAAACAGAAGAAGAAATTAATTTCCTTAAACCGTTTAAAGTTTTTGAAGGTAATAGGCCTACAAATTCAATTCTAATTAAAAAAATAACACCTTTCAATTTAGGTGCTTTAATTGCTATTTATGAACATAAAATTTTCACACAAGGTGTTATTTGGAACATATTTAGTTTTGATCAATGGGGTGTTGAACTTGGTAAACAATTAGCTAACAAGATTTTACCTGAGCTACAAAATGATGAACCTATAACATCACATGATGTTTCAACAAATGGATTAATAAATGCTTTCAAAGAAATGAGAAAAAAATAAATTTAATTTAATAAAAAGCTGTTATTACTACAGCTTTTTTATTTTGTGAGGAAATATGCAAGAAATAAAAAAAATTAAAATAACAGGAATGACCTGTTCTATGTGTGTAAGAACTATAGAAAAAAAATTGAACAAATTAGAAGGAGTTTACAAAATTAATATAAATCTTACCAGCGAAACTGCATCAGTCGAATTTGATAATAACAAAGTTTCAATTAATGATATTATTCAAAATATAGAAGATGTTGGGTACGGTGCCAAGATTGACGTTGAAAGTGAATTTCCAGTAAAAAAGAATGCTTTAATTTTTCCTATAGTGTCTTTGGTTATTTCAATTCTAATGATGTTAAGTATGAATTTTGATTATGTTCATCATAAATTCTATTACTTCTATCCAATAATAACATTTCTAATTTTACTTTTTTTATCAAAAGATATTTTTATTAATGCTTATAAAAATATAAAAAATTATAACCTGAATATGGATGTAATGTATGCGACTGGGATCTTTGTATCTTTTGCATCTTCACTACTAGGTACTTTTTATCATATCGATTATGAATACTACGATACTGCTATTATGCTTGCAGCATTTTTAAGAATAGGAAAATTTATTGAAAATAACGCTAAAAAAAATACTAATCTCGTCCTGAATAAATTAAAAAAAATGATACCAGAAAGAGTATTAAAAAAAGTTAATGATCAATTTGTTGAAACTGATTTAAAATTAGTTAATAAAGATGATTACATAAAAATTTTACCTGGAAATATTATACCAGTGGATGGCTTTGTAGTTGAAGGGAATTCAGTTGTAAATGAAGCATCAATAACCGGAGAACCTTTTGATAAATCAAAGACAGTAAATGATTATGTTTATGCTGGTTCTATAAATCAAAATGGATATTTAATAGTAAAAGTTGATAAAATAGGTGAAAAAAGTATTATTGGTGAAATTATAGAAATTTTAGAAAACGCTCAGATAGGTAAAACACAATATCATAAATTAGTTGATAAAATTTCTAAAATATTTTTACCAATTGTTTCTTTAATAGCTATATTTTCATTTATAATAAACTTTCTTGTATTAAATAATTCATTGGCTTTTTCATTAAGTTCAGCAATTTCCGTTCTTGTAATTGCATGTCCTTGTGCTCTGGCTTTAGCAACACCAACAGCAATATCGGTAGGCTTTGGGATAGCAGCAAAATATGGTTTTTTAATTAAAAATATCGAAACGGTTGAAAGATATGTTGATATTGATACATTAATTTTTGATAAAACAGGAACTTTGACATATGGTATTCCAAATGTTGAAAAATTATATATAGTAAAAGGTAGTCACGAAAATTTATTACAAATTGCATATAATTTAGAAATTAATTCAAATCACACATTTGCCTCTGCAATTATTGAGCAAGCTCAAAAGCATAGTTCTAATAATCAATTACCAATAAGTGAATTTCATGAAATCCCAGGCAAAGGATTAAACGCAATTGTAGATGATAAAAAATATTATATTGGCTCTTTTAATTATTTATTAGAAAATGAAATTTATTTAAATAGTGAACAAAAATTATTATATCAAAATATAATTGAACAGGGTGGATCTCCAGTTTTTCTTTTTACAGATAAAGAACTATTGGCATTTTTTGATATTCGTGATAAAATAAAGGAAGAGGCCAGAGAAATAATTGAATATTTTAAATCAAAAGAAAAAGCTATTTATATTTTATCAGGTGATAATAAGAAAACTGTAGAAACTATAGCTAGGAAACTAAATGTTTGCAATTATTATGGAGAATTATTACCAAACGATAAAAAAAAATTGATTGAAAAATTGAATCAAGAAGGTAAAAATACAATGTTTATTGGTGATGGAATAAATGATATCCTTGCATTAACAGAAGCTAAACTAGGTATAGCAGTTTCCAATAGTACTGATATAGCTAAAGAAGCAGGTGATATTATATTACTAAATAAAAGCCTAAAATCTTTAATATTACTTGACAAATTGTTAAATAGGATATTTTTTCAAATAAAGATTAATTTATTTTGGGCAATGATATATAATATTATACTAATTCCTATTGCATCAGGGGTGTTTTATAATTATATTAGAATAACAATATCACCAGGAATATCAGCATTATTTATGGCTATTAGTTCAATATCAATTGTTCTTTTTTCATTATCATTAAATAAGTTTAGAGGAGAAGTATTATGAAATATCAATTAGAAATACCTAATATGTCATGTAATCATTGTGTTATGAAAATTAAAAAAATATTCGAAAAATATTCTGTAGAAGTTACTGATGTTAATTTATCCGATAAATTTATTATTATTGAGGACAAAAGTGAATTAAAAGAAATTGATAAAATTAAAGAGGATTTGGCCGATTTAGATTATTTTGTTGAAAATATTAGAAAAATTGAATAATTTGTAATAATATTTTTTGATTTTTAGAAAAATTTCTTTATTTTTAAAGACTTAAATTATGATAAATTAGAGGAAAAAAATGAAACGCACATATCAGCCACATAATACAAAAAGAAGAAGAACACATGGCTTTAGAGCAAGAATGAAAACAAAGAATGGAAGAAAGGTACTTGCTGCAAGAAGAGCTAAAGGTAGATGGAAATTAACAGTTAGTGATGAATATACTAAATAAATAGCTTTGAGACAATTTTCATTCCCTCGTAGTCAACATTTAAAATCAACTAAAGATATTAAAAATTTATTTTCTCGGGGAGAGGTTATTCTTTCCGAGAAATTGTTTATTAAATGTCATTATTTAATTGAAAGTTCTATTAAATTTGAAATTAAGATAGGTTTTGGAGTATCAAAAAAAGCAGGAAATGCAGTTTGGCGAAATCGTTTCAAGAGACTTGCAAAAGAAGTATTCCGACAGAATAAGGACGTTTTTAGTTCTATTGAATATGTGAAAATAATAATTATGGTTACTCCTTATAAGTTAAATTCAACTAAAAATAAAAGATTAGAGTTAAAGTTGATATATGATGATATTTTTAGTCTTTTGAAGCTTGTCGCAGAGAAGGCAAATAATTATGAAAATAATATTCATAGCTTTGATTAAATTTTATCGAAAATTTATTTCTCCTTTAAAACCTCCATCTTGTAGATTTTATCCTACTTGTTCCGAATATTCTTTACAAGCATTTCAAAAATACAATATATTTAAAGCTTTTTATAAATCAGTTTGGCGTATCATACGGTGTAATCCTTTTAGTAAAGGTGGGTATGATCCACTTGATTAAACAAAATTGATAATAATAATAAGGTATCTTATGAGTAAACGAGAAACATTAGCTTATATTTTAATCGGTATCATTTTATTTGCATGGGTTTATTACACAACACCACAACCAGAAGATATAAGTAAAAATAAAAAAGAAAAAAATAAACAAGAACAAATTAAAACTATTGAACCTAAAAATGAAGTTCCTAATCAAACTCAAATAAAGCCTTCGTTATCTACTAATACCAATTTATTGCAAGCAAAAACTATTTCGTTAGAAAATAAAGTTATTAGACTTGAATTTACTACTACTGGAGGTAATTTAAAGAAAGTATTTTTAAAAAATTATACAAATTGGTATTATAATAAAAAAGATAAAACAGCTAGATATTATCAAAAGGAAGTACAATTAATTAATCATAAAAATGTTGGAGATTTTTATATAAAATTTTATGATAAATCCGGTAATGCTGTTAATACTTCATATTTTAATTTTAATTTAATTAACTTTAATACTAATAATAAAACAACAGAAGTAATTTTTGAGTTGCCATTTTCGAGTGGTGCAAAAATAATAAAGAGATATTTTATAAAAAATGATAATTATGATATTAAAGCCAATGTAGAATTTATAAATTTCGATAAAATAGCTACAATTGATAAAGGTTACTCAGTTATATGGAATAATGGAATTAGATTTGTTGAAGAATATAGTCACGATGAAGCTAGATATGCAGATTGTGGTGTTTATCAGGGTGGTGAGCACGTTGTATATAATGTTGATAATTCAAATCCATATCTTGAACATTTAATTAGAGGAAAAATTGATTGGGCAAATATTAGAAATAAATACTTTACTTTTGTCTTTATTCCATTAAAACAACTTGAAGATGATGAACTTAAAATTAAAGGATGGCATAAATTTATAAAAGGTGCTGAAAATGAAATATATAGCTTTGAATATAAAACATTATATAAAGGTAAAAACAATGTTTATCAAGATGAATTTAATTTATATTTAGGCCCAATTGACTATGATATATTAAAATCATATAACAAAAATTTACAACAGATAGTCGATTTCGGTAATCTATTTGGTATTAAATTTATAATTCGTCCAATAAGTGAGTACTTATTTTTACCATTATTAAAATTACTGCACTATGTAATTCCGAATTATGGTTTTGTAATAATAATATTTGCTTTATTAGTTAAATTATTGTTGTTCCCAATATCAAAGATTACACTTCTTTCACAGAAGAAAATGTCCTTACTTCAACCTGAAATTGAAAAAATCAGAAAAAATGTTGAAGATCCAACAAAGCAGCAACAAGAAATAATGAAATTATATTCCCATTATGGAATAAATCCTATGGGGGGGTGTTTCCCATTATTATTGCAGATGCCAATATTAGTTGCTTTATGGAGTTTATTTAATGTAGCTATAGATTTAAGAAACCAACCTTTTGCATTATGGATTACAAATTTATCAGTACCTGATGTAGTTTATACTTTACCATTTAAAATTCCTTTATTTGGTGTAGACCAAATTTCGGCTTTAGCACTTTTATTAGGTTTAACAATGTTTTTACAACAAAAAAATCAAATTACTGATCCTTCTCAAAAAGCTATGGTTTATATGATGCCAATAATGATGACAATGCTATTTATGGGTTTTCCTGCAGGTTTAAATTTGTATTATTTTGTATTTAATATATTTTCAATACTTGAGCAGAAGTTATATTTCAAATTAGTTGGTGATATAAAATTGGAACCAGTGAAAGTGAAAAAGAAATCATGGATGCAAAAAATGATGGAAGAAACTGAAAAAAGACAAAAAATGACGCAACAAATGAGAAATCAAAGAAAAAAGTAAAAAAAGTTAAAAAATATTAAGGATGATTAGTTGTGAAACTTTTCATCCTTCTTTTTAATATAATATATGAGAAAATATTTATTTTACATAATATTGTTGCCGTTTATTTTATTTTCCCAAAATATAGATACTATAAAATTCAATTACAGGACTAAATCATATTACTGGGGATTAAATCAAAACGTACCTGATATTCAGCCACAAGTAACCTTAGTATTAAGTGGTGGTGGCGCTAGAGGTTTAGCCCATATTGGTTTACTTAAAGCTTTAGAAGAAAATAATATTCATGTTGATAATATTGTTGGAACAAGTATGGGAAGTATAATTGGTGGTTTATATTCTGTAGGTTATACTCCTGATCAAATAAAAGAAATTTTTTTAAATGCACCATGGGATGATTTATTAAAAATAACAAAAGAAACAAAAAGGGAAGATCTATTTTATGATCAAAAATTAACTGAAGATAGAGCTCTTCTAACATTAAAAATTAAAGGATTTGATATAATTCTTCCAACATCTCTAAATTCTGGACAAAAATTTAATAATTTCCTTAACAAATTAGTATTAAACTCACCTCTTAATAATTGTTCTGATTTTGATAAATTACTTTATAATTATAGAGCTGTAGCAACAGATTTAAAGACAGGAAAAAAAATAGTGCTTTCAAAAGGTTCATTAAGTATGGCAATGAGAGCGAGCGCTAATGTATCATTTATATTTGAACCTGTTAATGTCGATAGCTTTAAGTTAGTTGATGGAGGTCTAGTTGCTAATATACCTGTCTCTGTAGCAGATGAATTTAAAAGTGATTTTATAATAGTATCTAATGCTACTAGTAGATTAAATAATGAAAATCTACTTGATAAAATTTTGTATGTAGCTGATCAGACTATAAGTATCCCGATAAATATTATTAGTCAGTATGAACTTAAAAAAGCAAATTTTATAATAAATCATGATATAAAAAATATAGATTTTGTTGATTTTAAAAATTTAGATAGTATTATTAATCTAGGTTATTTACAAGGGCTAAAATATATAAAAATACTACAAGAGCAAATAGATTCTGTAAAAAAACAAAAATTAGGTTTGAAAAACAAAGTCATAAATTTCCCCAAAATTAATATTGATAATAAATATAAAAATTATTTTGATTATTTAAATTTTAAAGAAAAAATTCAATATTCGGAAATTTACTTCATTATGAGTAAAATTTTATTAGAAAATCAACAAGTAAAAAATATTTATGCTATAATAAATAATACTAAAAACATTATTGATATTAAAATTGATGAGTATGAAATAATAAATCATATAGATTTAATTGATATTCCATTATCAGACCTAATAAAAATTGATAAAATAACTAATAAATTATATGGAATACCAAACAATCCAAAGGTAATAATAGATTCTGTGATTAGTATAAATAGGATTTTTAGGCAAGATTCGTATGTTCTTTTGGGAATAGATTCGATAAAAATTGATAAGAATAAATTATCAATAAAATTTAATAATGGCTATGTTGATAAAATAAAAGTGATAGGAAATAAAACCTTAAAATCATATATTATAAAACGTGAACTTACATTTGAAGAAAATTCTTTATTAAAATTAGAAGATATAGAAAAATCATTAAAAAATTTATACTCCACTCAATTATTTACAAATATTGAGATTAACGTAAAAAATGAAAGTGGTGAAAATGTTGTATACGTGAAAGTTGAAGAAAAATTGACTAGTTTAATACGATTAGGGTTAAAAATAGATGAAGAATTTGGAACAATTGCAATGGTTGATATTAGAGATGAGAACTTACTTGGAGATAATTTAGAATTTGGTTTTAATTTAGAAGGTGGAAGAAATACAATTAAAACTTTGTTAGAACAAAAAACTAGAAGAGTTTTCAACTCATATTTTACCTATAAATTAGGTTTCTTTTTTAATGATCAAGTAAGAAATTATTATGAAAGGGTTGATAATTTAAATCGATATAATGTAGTTGGTAAATATGAAATAATAAGCTACGGTGGACTTTTAGCATTAGGATTACAATTAAAAAAATTAGGCAATTTAATATTTGAAACAAAATATTTTACTGATGAAATTAAAAGACTTGAAGATATTACATATAAAGGATATAACAAAATTCTGTTTACAAATAAATTGAAGCTTTCAATTGATTCCAGAGATGATATTTCGTTCCCTACACAGGGCTCTTTAATTAATACTTATTATGAAACAGCAAGTAAAACATTAAATGCAGATATAAGCTATTCTAAATTCTTCTTTGAGTATAGTAAATATTTAAATTATTATAAAAATAGTATTATAAGTACAAAGATTGTTTTTGGTTATGGTGATCATACCCTACCAGTATCGCAATTTTTTGATTTGGGTGGAAGTAGAAGTTTTGTTGGTTTTAAACAATATCAGTTTTTAGGACGACAAATTTTTCAATTTTCTTTAATGCATTCAAGTAAATTACCTTTTAAATTATTCTCAAATACCTACTTAAAGTTTAAGTATGATATAGGTAATATTTGGGAATTTAAAAAGGATATCAATTTTAATGAGCTAAAACATGGTCTCGGAATTATTTTCCAAATCGATTCTCCAATTGGGCCGATGGAGGTATGTTTAGGAAGAAGTCTTGAGTTTAAGAAGTTAAAATATATTGATAAATATAAAATCGGAAATCCAGTAGTTTATTTTAATTTGGGTATTTAATTAAAATCTTAATTTACCACCTATTGAAAATATGGCTTTACTAATCTTATTATTTTGTAATAATTCATGTAAATTGACAATTGCAAAATCTAAAGTATAAAAGTTAGATTCAAAGCCAGTACCAAGGCTCCACATAAAACCGTAAAGACCACCAGTTGAAAAACCTGTTCTAACATAAGGTAAATATTCAGATATATTCCAATTTATTCCAGCAGAAATTCTGGCTTTTTTGCTATTTCCTGGCATATTATTTAATCCAATATTAAAATCAAAAGTAAAAAACATAAGCCCAGGGAAATCATCAATTAAATTATTAATTTGTGTTGCATAGCCAATCCTTATAGCAGTTGGCAGTGATGACTTAAAAGAATCATTTGGTGCAAATTTATCTAATGTGTCTAAAGTTCTTTGTAGGGAATCTTGAATTTCAGAAATATTACCTTTTCCTAAGCCACTATATTTAAAACTTCCAATAGCGCTATATTTTGCAGTATTTTTAAACCATTTAATATTGCCAACATCGGTTAAAGCAAAAGAGAAAACGTGATATTTTTTAAATCTAAAATTCAAACCAAAATCAAATCCGTATCCTCTACCTGCTTCTTTTGGAAAAACTTGTTTGGGTATATGAGTTTTAATAGAAATTTTTTTATAATCATATTCGGGACCAAAATTATCAGAAAGTGATATATATGAAAGGTTGTTGATAGAGATATTATATTCGTATTTTTGAGAAATTGTGTCATTTGTATGATTAAATAGTATGCTATTTTTGTCAAAACCAGCATATGCAAAACCACTAATATATTTTATACCTAAACCAAAATCAATTTGATCAATATTAATATTTTTAGTTAATTCCTTTATAAAATTAAAATTATTTAATGTATATCCCATGCTGAAAGAATAAGAGCGTAACCACCAAAATTTAAGATCAAAGGAGGAAAGGTCAACATCATCTGTTTTTTGCAAAGGGGAAAGATTGACTAAAGAAAGTGGCAATTTCTTTGGAAAGATAGTATTAGTCATAATATATTCATCTAAAGATATAGCGAAAGATGGATAAATATCATTATAGTGGTAATAAATTTTAAAAATACCACTATTAACATTTGAAAAAATATTGATATTATCTTTTAATAAATCGTTAATATCAGAAATATCGGATTTTGTTATTCTTCTAGGTTTAAGAATATTTGCTGAATCTATTGGTGTAAAATATTTAATTACATCATTTAATTGTAATGAATTATTGCCAATTGCAATATTTAAACTTGGAGGAAGAAAAATTGTTGACATCTCGAAATTATTATTTTTAGAATATACAAGATTGGCTGGATTAACTCCAGATGAATAAAAACCTCTTGAAGAAGATACATAACTATTTCCCATTGCTAAAGAAATTGGAGATACTATGGCAGATGATCCTGTTACTTGTGCAAATATTAAAGAGTATACGGTTAGAAAAAATAAAATTATTCTCATACAACTCAAAAAAAATTATAAAAAATAATTATAAATATATAAATGCTAAAATAAAAATTATAAAAAAAATATTTTATTTTCAAAATAAAAAAATATTATTAAATTTGTAAATAGACAATAATTTTAATTATCCAACAAATTTTACTAAGAATTATGAAACTATCAATTAATATCGATCATATTGCAACATTAAGAAACGCTAGAAGAGGTAAAAATCCCGATCCTATCCAAGCTGCAATAATAGCTGAACTTGCTGGTGCTGATGGGATTGTTGTTCACTTAAGAGAGGATAGAAGACATATTCACGATAGAGATGTTTATTTTTTAAGAGAAGTGATTACAACAAAATTAGATCTTGAAATGGCTGCTACTTCAGAAATAGTAAAAATAGCTTGTGATGTAAAACCTGATCTTGTAACTTTAGTACCAGAAAAAAGAGAAGAATTAACCACTGAAGGTGGTTTAAATGTTATTGATAATATTGATCACTTAAGTAATGCAATAAAGGAACTCCATTCTGCTGGAATACCAGTTTCTTTATTTATAGAACCCGAAAATAATCAAATAGAAGCTTCATTAGATGTTGGTGCTGATTTTATTGAAATACATACAGGTAAATTTGCTAATTTATTAAATGAAGAAGAAAAACTTGAAGAATTAGAAAGAATACGTTTAGCAGCTAAATACGCAAAAAAATATAAACTTGGTGTAAATGCCGGTCATGGGCTTGATTACAATAATATTAAACTTTTTAGAGAATTGGAAAATATTGATGAAGTTAGTATAGGACATTCTATTATTGCAAGAGCTGCTCTTGTAGGCTTGGAAAGAGCAGTAAAAGAAATGCTTCAATTAATTAATTACGGGTATTAATATGGCAGAGTATGTAGGGATAGATGCTGTTACTCCAGGTCAAAAATTAGCCAAACCTGTTTATAACAAATTTAAACAAGTACTCCTTCAGGAAGGTGTTGAATTAGATGAGAAAAATATTAAATTATTAAAGATCTGGGGAGTAACAATGGTTTATATTGAATCAATTAATGAAAATAAAGTTGTGTTTACTGAGGATGACATTGAAGATGCTAAAAAATATGTACGACAAATGTTTTTATGGGAACCTATAACTCTATTTGAAAAATCATTATTTAATTTAGCAATAGAACATCAAATCAAAATAAGGAATAAATAAATTGGCAAGTGTAGCTGATAAAATATTAGCTCATATAAATAATTTACCTACTTTACCAACAGTGTATTCTGCTATTAGTGAAGCAATGCAAAATCCGTTAGTAACTACAGATGAAATTGCAAGGATTATTTCATCTGATCAATCTACAGCTTTTAAAGTTATTAAAGTTGCTAATTCAGCATATTATGGATTTACAACAAAAATAGATACAATATCTAATGCTATTTTTTATTTAGTTTTTAATGAAATTAAAAATCTCGTACTCGCTGTTTCTATTATGAATATGTTTTCAAAAAACAAATTATTATTAAAATTTAAACCTGTTGATTTCTGGGCACATTCTATAGCTGTTGGTGTTGCTTCCCGATTGATAGGTGAAAGTGTTGGCAATATTAATCTTGATAATTATTTTTTAGCAGGTGTTCTACACGATATCGGTAAATTGATTTTTTTTGAATATATATCGGACGAATATGCAAATGTTCTCACTTATTCTGAAGAAAGCGCAGTTGAAATAAGAGAAGCAGAATTGAAAATTTTAGGAATAAATCATCAAACTATAGGTGGTTTGGTTGCTGATCAATGGAAATTACCATCTAATATAAAAAATGTAATTAGATATCATCATAATCCCAATATTGTAACCTCAGCTGATAAATTAATGGTAAGTGTTATTCATTTGGCAGATATTTTAGTAAAAAGTTTATGCCTTGGATATTCTGGTGATAATTTCGTACCTCGTCCAGATAAAGAAATTGTTGCAAATTTAAAACTACCAGATGATATCTTCCATAAAATATATAACATTTTAGTCGCAGAATTCCAACAAACATCAGCAATGCTATTGAGTAATTAATGGATAATTATAATAACATAGTTACAAGATTAATCAAAAATTATAATGAATTATTTTATAATAATAAAAATTTACCTATAAATCAAATTATATCGAATTATTTGGAGTTGCTTAATTCAATTAGCTTTGTTAATGTTGTAGCTTTGTTCTCATTAAAACAAAACAATCAAGGGTTTATCAACCTTAAAACTATTCCTGAAGCTTTTGAGCAAAGTGTAACATATAATATGTTTCAATTATTTAATCATGGAATTCTAACAAAATCCCTAAACTTTAAACAGATATTGTTTACAGATTCTGAACTTTTTAAGATTCCATTTAAAAATTTTATTTTTCCATTAGTTATAAGTAATGAACCAATAGGAATTATTTCAGTTTATTGCGATTTTGAATTAGAATGTTTACCAACAAATATTCAAGACGCAATAATGATTGGTAATATCGCTTTAGCGTCATACATAATTAATTCTCGAAAAAATAAAGAATTCGATTCTTCTCAACAAATTATAAATCAGCAAATTATTGATAAAACTTTAAAATATAATCAATCTTTAAATCAAATTAAATATATACTAGAAACTTTACCTATTGGATTCTTTTTACTTGATCCTGACACAAAAGAAATTTTAGATACAAATCTTTATACTGAAAAATTAAGTGGGTCAAATAAAGCAACACTAATTTCTTCTTACAGAGACTTTTTTATCGTAAATTATGTAGATGATAATTTTGAAATAGTTGATTTTAATTTTAGTCCTACGCCATTAAAAACATATTTTAAAGATATCAATGATAATATATATCCAATTTTGCTATTTAGTAATTTCTTAGAAACTGATAACAAATCATTTGTTATTGAAGTTTTTATTGATAATACGATGCAAGATAAACTTATTAAAGAAATATCTATTTTAAAAAATAAACAATATCAACTTTTTACCTTTAGGAACGAAGTAATTGGTAATATTTCCAGAGAATTAATCAATCCATTAAATGATATTATAGGGATTTCTGAAATATTGGAATCTGAATTATCTAATGGTAATTTAGAATTAGTTAACGTAATCAATAAAGCCGCACAACAGCTCAACACTATTATACATGCTTTAATAGATTGGACAACATTCAGTATTACGGAAGTTAACAGTTTGAGAAGTAAAATCGAGTTGAAAAAATATTGTGAAAAAATTCAAATAATACTAAGTTCAATCTTTGATAAAATTTTCATCATAAATGATAGTCATTCGTCAGAATTTATATTTATTGATGAGTGGATTTTAGATAAATATTTAATTTATAGTATACAATTTTATAAAAATATAATAAAACTTAATGAAATAAAAATTCTTCTTACTACAAATGAAAATAATTTGTTGCAGGTTGATATATTATTGTATTCAAATGAGTTAAATATAAATGAATTAATAAAATATAATTTATATAATGAGGAAATTGATTTATTCAATAATACAAACTTTGATTACAAATACTTAATTTATTATAACACACTAAAACAGATTAATAATATTTTGCATTGTGAAATAAAATATTTTTATGAAGAAAATTATTTCAAAATTTCTTTAACACTTTAAATTATGTTAATATTAAATTATGAATTCTTAGAAGAATTATACAATAAATACAATAATGAAGAGTATGACGATCCTGTATTAGTTTGTAAAAAGTTGAAATATGAAAATGATATCGAATTATTTTCTTTTATTTCAGCTCTATTTGCTTATGGTAGTATAAAACAAATAAAGAAATTTCTTTTTCATCTTCTTGATATTTTTAATTATGAACCATACTACGCAATAAAAAATTTTAATTTGCTAAATAATGAAATTTATTATAGATTCCAGACAAAAAATGATATAGAAATTCTTCTTAGATTTTTAAAACATATTACTTTAAAATATAACAGTATTGGAAATTATTTCTATAAGCTAAAAGTTAATAATTTAGAAGATTATTGTATTGAATTATATAAATTATTTTTAAATTTTTTAGAATCTCAAGATAATAATATTACTCACGGATTAAAATTTTTATTTCCTAATATTAGTAAAAACACAAATTGTAAAAGATTATTTCTCTTTTTTAGGTGGATGGTTAGAAAAGATAATATAGACTTTGGAATTTATAATTTTATTAAACCTAATCAGTTGATTTATCCCATTGATATTCATTTAAGTAAAATTATTAAAAATTATACAGATATTAAATTTTCAAGTCCAAATTTAAGAATTGCAAAGTCTTTTACTGATTATATGAAAAAAATAAATAATGATGATCCTTTGAAATATGATTTTGCATTATGTCATTGGGATATGAATATAAAAGGAGGGGAAAATGGATGAAAAATATTTTATTGAATATAAATTCTATATTAATAACGCAGAAACTAAAAGTTATAAAATTATTTTTGATGATAAAGAAGAAAAATGTCCATTTGAAAAGAACAATTGCCTAGATTGTATTAATAATAATGAAAATAAATGTATACTATACAAAAAATTAATTGAATATATAGAATTTTTTGGTAAATTTCCTTCATATGAAAATATTTCAGTCGAAGTTATAACTCCATACAGAACTTACACAAAAAAATGTAGTTTGCAGGAAGGGGCTCGAAGTTTATTAGGTATAATTATGCCAACAAGTGGTTGTCCTGTTTTTAAGTATTTATATCCTATGGCTAGGTTTCACCTACCATTTTCTAGTATTGAGGAGACACAGTTTAGAGTAATGGGAATGTATTTGCTGGGACAATATTTAAGAATGAATAAAGATCTACCGACTGATTGGGGATTTGAAAATTTAATCAATATATATTCGAATATTAGAGATATAAATAAAGCTATTTGTAATAAAATAAGAGAAAGTTCATATATGGATGGTAGTATAAATGCTATTATTATATTAGATATTTTAGCTGATCAAGTATTATTTACAATAGATGAAAAAGAATTAGAATTTTTTTATAGAATTTATGATATATATCTAACTATTTAGTGTTCTTCAAATATTGAATATATTTACTAATTTCTTCAATTGTTTTGATTGTAATATACTCAAGTTTATTAATATAATCGGGTATATTATCAAATATTTTTTGTTTTATTTCTTTATCAATATTTGCGCATAAATCGTGAAACTTAGAAGCACCTAAATTTCCTGATGAACCTTTTAATTGATGTGCAATACTTCTAATTTTTTCAAAATCTTTTTCTTCAAATGCTTTTTTAATTTCTTGGAATGATTTTTCAGCTTGAATTGTAAATAAATCAAGCATTTCTAAAGCAAAATCTTTATCAGTTTCTAGATTGAAGGTATTTTTAAATTGGTTTTCATCAAAATATAAATAATTTTCCGATATGTTTTCTTTTGATGTATTTTCTTTTGTTTGTTGCTTTTCATCTGTAGACGTAGGTGAAGATACCAAAAATTTTGAAATTACATTTTCAACCATATCGGGTGTTATTGGTTTTGTGATAAAGTCAACCATACCAGCTTCTATACATTTAAGTTTATCATCTTCTTGAGTATTGGCAGTCATTGCTATAATGATGGGTTTTTTGACAATATCTTTATCTTTGAGTATTTGTTTTGTTGCATCAAAACCATCGACTTCTGGCATTTGCAAATCCATAAAAATAAAATCATAGGTATTTTCTTTAGCTTTTAAAATAGCTTCAAATCCATCATTTGCAAAGTCAACATTATAACCTAATTTTGAAAATATAAAACCAGCGACTTTTTGATTTAATTTATTATCTTCAGCTATAAGTATTTTAAGTTGATTAGTTTTTTCCGCAGATTTTTGCTGTGCGGTATCTTCATTTTTATATAAAACATTAAATAATGCTTTGCAAGTAAAAGGTTTATAAATTACATTATAAGTTTTTGAAATGGTAGGTAAATTAGTATTATTAGAAAATTTCTTACTTAACACTAACAATTTATATTTATATGCACTAACATCTTTAAAAGTTAATTTATTTAGATTTGAGTTTGATACGTCAACATCTAAAACATCGAATGGTGGTAATGGATTATCAATAAAAGATTCATAATCAATGGAATGAAAGACATTAAATAAGTCAGCAAATGTTTCATTATAATATTCTTCTAACTTCGGATTATCATAAATCAATAAATATGACATCTTCTTCAATGAGTTAATTAACTCGGTGTTATTTTCGGTACTGGATTCTTCATATTCCATCTTTAGAGTTAAATGAAATGTTGTTCCGTTTCCTATTTTACTATCTATCCAAAATGTTGCATCAAAAAGATTCGCAATTTCTTTAACAATAGCAAGTCCTATACCAATGCCACCGTATTTACGTTTGTTGGATGAATCTACCTGATAAAAAGGGTTAAAGATATTAGGTAAGTTATTATTATCAATACCTATACCAGTATCAAAAATTGAAATTGATAATGTTACAAAAGTATCAGTACGGTTCAATTCTTTTATTGAAAACCCCACAAAACCATTGTCGGTAAATTTTAAAGCATTGCTTAAAATATGAGAAAGCATATCCTTAAATTTTTCATAGTCTATCTTTACAGAGTAAGTAATTTTGGGATCAAAATAAACATAAAAATCAATCCCTTTTTGTGATGCTACTGATATATATGAAGAGAAGAGTTCAGTTAATAAATTTTGTAATTTGATTTTAGAAGTATGAATATTTGCTTTGCCAGAAATTAAATTAGTATATTGTAAAATATTGTTAAGAATATTCAATAAATTTGTACTATTTTTCTTTATTATGTTAATGAGATTAATTTGATCATTAGTTAATTTAGAATTTTCAAGAATATTTAGTATTCCTAGAATACCATTTAAAGGTGTTTTTATTTCATGTGACATAATAGTTAAAAATTCGGAACGTGATTTAAAACCTGCTTCTGCTTTTTCTTTAGCTTCAAGCAATTGCTCCTGCAATATAATATCTTGAGTAATATCGTGAAGATAAGCAATATAGTTTGATAAATTACCATTGTTATCAAAAATTGGAGATATTTGTATTTCATTCCAGAAGAATGTTCCATCTTTTTTATAATTACGTAATATAGTTTTGCAAGGTAAAGCTTTTTGTATAGAATTTTTGATTAATTCTAAGTTTGGTTGTTGTTTATCTTCTCTATATAAAAATCTTGGGTTTAAATTTATAACTTCTTCTTTGCTGTAGCCTGTTAATTCTTCAAAAGCTTTATTAACATATACTATCGGGTTATCAACAATATTAGGATCTGTAATGATAATTGGTAAAGTTGAAGAATCAATTGCACTTTGTAAGATTGTGAATTTAGATTCAATTTGTTTTTTCTCAACTATATTTCTACCAGTTATTAGATAGTAAATATTTTTATTTATAATTAATTTATTTCTATAATTGAGCTCGTAATCAATACTTACATTGGATTTAGTTTTCAGTTGTAATAGGATTTTTTCATTTAGGAGGTTTGGATTATTAGAAATTTTATTTATAAAATTGTTAAAAAGATTTAAATAAGAACTTTTTACAAATTCTAATAAAAATTTATTATCAACTTCTTCTTTATTTCTTTCCAATATTCTTAGAAGTGAATTGCTATATTTATATATTCTTAATTTGTTATCAATAAGAACAAAGAAATTATTAGTGGATTCAAAAAGTTTATTTAAAACTTCTTTATGTTTATTTAATTTGATCTCGTTTGTAATTTTCAAAGTTTCATCTTTAATTGTTAAGAGGATTAAATTGTTTTCGGTGGGTTTGAAGTTGAATAATAAATATTTATCATTTAAAATTAAATGGAAATCCAATGGTTGAACTAACAGACTTTTATCTAAATAAGCTAAATTATTATCAAATTTATAAAGATATTCAATAATTGCTTCTTGATTTTTTATATTGATATTGAAAATAGATTTAAAATATTCTTCAGTTTTTTTACCATAATTTACAATTTGAAGATTTTGATTTAAATATATGTAAATTGAATTTATATCAATGTTGGAAAGTAAATATAATTTGTTCTGAAGATTAACAATAAAATTTTGTATATAAATAAAAACATCATTTAATGAGTTATAATTTTGATTTTGTTGGGGAAAAATATTTGAAAATAAATTCGTTATATCATGTAGAAGATTTGCTTGATAATTTTGTGATATTTCATAAGTTAAAAATAAAGTAATAAATGATAAGAAAGATGAAATTAGTAATATTAATAATAATAATTCTGATGTCAGGGAAGGAGATACTTTAACATTAAACAAAACTGAAACGTTATTGTCTGCAACAAAAACTATAGGAATAGATGAATTACTATCATCAGATTGTAGGTCTAGAAATTTTAGTATTTGAACTTTTGATACTTTTTTTAAATAAATAACGTTATTTAAATATTTAATAAAATATAAATTATCATTAAATGCAATAAACTTATATGTCCTATTTTTATTTTCAAGTAATAAGCTAAAATAGATTTGTTCAGCTGGAGTTAAAGTATTGTTGATAATATTATTTTGTTTTAATGGGATAACATTATTGTTGCCATTAAATAAAAAATCGTAGTATAGTTTATAAATTTCGGTTGATACTAAATTTGTATAATATTTATTATAATTTCGATAAATGTTTTGATAATGATATGTAGTTAATAAAATGATAAATAATATATTTATTAAAGTAAAATAAAATATATTTTTTTTCTGCGTGATAAAAATAAAAAAATTTTTCATATTCAAACTGTTTGTTATTTTTAAATTGAAATTAATATATTTTTTTTATATTTTAAAATTGAAATTAACAAATTTGGAGATGTCCCATGTTAGAAATATTAAAAACAGATGGTAGTACAGTTGTACTAAAATTAAATATTGATAGAGCAACAATGGCAAATGTAGAGAACTTTAAAGCTAGTTTGGATGGTATTGTATCTCAATACAAGAAAGTTATAATCGATTTATCAGCAGTAAATTTTATTGATTCAGTTTTCCTTGGTTCTTTTGTCGTTTTACTTAAAAGATTATCTGTAAATAATGGAGAACTTAAATTAGTTGGATTACAGCCATCAGTTAGAAAATTATTTGAATTGACAAGAATGGATAAAATTATACAAATTGTAGAAACACAAGAGGAAGCATTAAAATAAATGACAGAAATTATCATACTAACAAATGGTTCTCATTTTTCTAATTTATTAAATCAATTTCTGATTGAAAAGGGTTATGCAACAAATATAATCAATTCTTTTGAAGAAATTAAAGATAGTAATAACAAAATTATTGTTTATGATTGTTTTGCTGTGCCATTGGATTCTATATTAGAAAATTATAATCTCAAGAAAAAAAATTTTACAACTTTGCCTCTTTTATTCTATAAATTACATAATTTGCTTGCACCAAATATCGAAAAGATTTTAGAACCTTTTGATAGTATAATTGATTTTGATGAGAATATTGAAAATGTAATTCAGCGTATCAATTCTGTTTCTAAAAAGATTGATATATATTCTAAATTTGTTGGTACTGATAAGGTCATTAGTCAACCTCAAGAAGTTTATGAAAAGTATAAAATACTTTTAGTTGATGATGATCAGTATATAATAAAATTACTAAGCCATAATTTGAATAATGCTGGGTATGAATGTTTAACAGCTAATTCAGCTAATGAAGCATTCGAAATAATAAAATATAATACACCTGATTTAATTTTATCTGATGTTATGATGCCTGAGATTGATGGTTTTGAGTTTAGAAAAAGAATATTACAAGATGAAAAGTTTAAAGACGTACCATTTGTCTTTTTAACTTCCAAAAGTGATGAAGATGATATGCTTTCAGCTTATGATTTAAGTATTACAGATTATATTGTTAAAACATCCGGACCAAAACTAGTAGTTGCTAAAGTATCATCAATTTTAAAGAGTTTAGGAAAAGAAAGACAAAAAGTTGTTAAGGAGCTTAATAAGGCTTTAGATAATTTTCAATTGAAAGTAGTTCCTGATATAATTCCTCAAATTAGCAAATTTGAAGTAAAACATTGGCATCAACCTTATCAAGGTATACCAGGTGGAGATTTTATAGATTACTATAAGATTGATGATAATAAAATGCTTGTTGTGTTAGGGGATGTAATGGGCAAAAAATGGAATGCATGGTACTTTGCAGTTGCTTATGCTGGTTATGTAAGAAGTTCTATACGTTTTACTATTCAGAATACAGATATTTTTACACCTGCAACAATTATTGAAAAAGTTAATAAAACTGTATATAATGATGCTAAAATAGCTGAAGTATTTGCAACTTTATCTGTATTGTTATTGGATGGAGAAAACAATATAATTTTATATTCTGGTGCAGGTGATTTGCCTATTTATCATGTTACAGCTGAAGGTATAAAAAGTGTACAATCAAATGGTTTGTTGTTAGGATTTAATGATTTGAGCACGTATGAAGATGTAAGTATAGAATGTAACTCTGGGGATGTGATTTTATTAACCACTGATGGTGTTATGGATTCAAGAAATAGTTTAGGAAAACCTTATGGGGAAGAACAATTTGTTGCTTTTCTTCCAAGTCTTTATAAGGATCCAGCACCACTAGAATTACTAAAAAATAATTTTAGTGAATATGTCAATAATGTATACGAGGATGATATAAGTCTAATTTCCATAAGGGTAATATGACGAAAAAGCTATTATTAACCTCATTATTATTGTTTTTTTTGTATGGTTGTGGTACAGTAAGTAATCGTTATAGTGCTGATAGTCAGAGAGATGATTATTTTGATACTAAGAATAGAGAATTATATGAAGAAGTAGGAGATATATCATACTACGCAGAAGATTTTCACGGAAAGCCAACAGCTAATGGTGAAATTTTTGATATGAATAAAGTTTCAGCTGCTCATCCTAAATTCCCACTAAATACTATTATTAAAGTAAAAAACCTTAAAAATGGTAAAGAAATAATAATCAGAGTTAATGATAGAATGCCTCCTAATCCCAAAGGCAGAATACTAGATGTATCTAAAGCTGCAGCCAAAGAGCTTGATTTTATTAATGATGGAGTAGTTAAAGCAAAAATAACAGTATTAAAATGGGGTGATGGAAAAAGTTTAATGGATATTGATAACAATTTACTTAAGCCTACAATAAGATACTAATCAAAATTTAATAAAACTCCATTATGAATTGTTGTTTCAACGATTCAGATATATTACAATTTATTAACCTATCATAAAAATATCTTGCTAAATTATAATTCCCAGTATTTTTATAAAGATAAGATAAATGGGCATAAGCCAAATGTATATCGTTATAGTTTTCTAGTTCTTCCGCTAAATTGATATATTGCATTAAATATTCAATTGCTTTTTCTAGATTGTTTAGTGTTATATGTTTCATAGCTTCTGAAAATTTAGTATTCAAGATATTTACAGAACTATGATAAAGATAAGTAAATATTTCCCCAGGATATTGAGATAATTTGAAATTTTGTTCAATAATTAGTAGTGATGTTAAACGCTCGCAAAACATAGCTAGAAGTTTGTCATTATTTTGCATATAGGGTATGCCATTAAAAGAGAATCTAAATTTTTGGATAACTTTTCCTCTATATATTCCTGCGATACCATGAAGGAAATATGGATTAGTTGATATATTTAATAATTTGGTCAGACCAATATTTCTAATAAAATTATCAAATTGTTTTTGTAGGATTTCAGGTAAAGAATTAAAGAGAATATTTCCGATAACATCAACATTAAGGTTATTTTCAAGTAGGTGAATGCTAAAAACGAACCAATTTTCATTGAGGAAAAAGTGGTCATCGTGAAGTAAGAAATAATAATCGTAATCAGGGAGATTACGAATTAAGTAATTAAAACCGGCTGGATCAAGGCCGGTGTTTTCACGATAAAAAGTATAATCGAAATTGGTTTTAAAAGAATGATTTATGGTTGAATCTGTATTAAAAACAACGGCAAGATCGAATTTATCTCTGTTTAATAAAAAACAATCGTTAAATAAAATATTATTTAGTTTTTCATATGTTTTTTCCGAAGAAACTACTGCTACTACTGTATTTTTCATTATATTTCTATTGTTTCGTTGAAAGGGATTATTTTACATTCATAACCTTTTTGTTTAACTTTTTCTGCAAAAACTTTAGGATCGCTATTTATCACTGGGAAAGTGTTGTAATGCATTGGTATAACAACTTTGGGTTTGATAAAATCAACAGCAATTAAAGCATCATCTATTCCCATTGTAAAATTATCACCAATAGGTAATAATAAATAATCTATTTTATTAAGTTCTCCTATAAGTTTCATATCACCGAAAAGTCCAGTATCGCCAGTGTGATAAATTGTTTTACCATCGATAGTTAGAATAATTCCAGATGCCAAACCAAGGTTTTGCCCATCAGGAGTTTCAGAGCCGTGTAATGCTAAAGTGAATTTGACCTTTCCAAAATCAAAATTATGAGCTCCACCAATATGCATATTATGAACTTTACAACCTTTATTAGCGCAGTAATTTGCTAATTCATTGGTTGCTATTACTAAGGAGTTAGATTTAGAAGCAATTTTAAAAGTATCGCCAAGGTGATCACCGTGGCCGTGGGTAACTATGATATAGTCAGCAAAAACATTTTCTGATTTAATATTGCAGTGCGGGTTGCCATCGAGGAAAGGGTCAATTAAAATGCTTGTATTATCTTTTGTAATGATTTGAAAAGCTGAGTGACCAAAGTAAGTAAGTTTCATATTATCCTCCTATAAAAATAAATTACACTAAAGAATTTAAAAAAAAATTTGCAAAAAAACAATAAATTTGTTATTTTTGAAATTCAAAATAAATAAATGCCGAAGTGGCGAAATTGGTAGACGCGCTAGACTCAAAATCTAGTCAGGGTTAAACCTGGTGCCGGTTCGAGTCCGGCCTTCGGTACAATAAAAGACTGCTATATTTATTAGCAGTTTTTTTTTATATTTTCACTTAGCTCAGACGGTGTAAGCTTAAGCCGCTTGCAGCATAACTAAAGCTGCAAGCGGCAGCGGGCCGAAGGCCCGCTAAAAATCTTTTATTATATTACCTTACACAGAGCTGTGTTTTCAGTTCTTAATATTCAAATCTTTCTCTAATACGTAGCATCTTACAAATAATGGAATTTTTTTATAATAAAATTGTACATGCAATTATATCGTAATTACAATTTTAGCTAAAAAAGTGTCAACCTGTATAAAACAAAAAAAAAGAAACACATTCAGTCTCTAAATATTATTGTCATTACTCTACAAAGTGTTAACCAGTCCTGTGTCTGTAAGTGTTTGAATTATAAACTTAATTTGTCATTTATATTGTATTTACAAATATATTATTAAAGATTACTGATATATCGTATATTTAATTCTATAGCTAATACAAATATATTATTAGAAAAAGTCAATATATCGATAATACAATTATATCGTATTTACGAAAATATTTTAATGCTTTAAGTTTGCTATTACTTTGGAAAATTTTTAGACAATAGTTATTTTGGTAAAAGAGTAAATTTTGTAAGTTGTTAGTAATATGGAAGATATGGTTTAATTAGTGAAATATATTTGGGCTTTAGCCCGCTCGTGCGCCCTCGTGCGCACGGGCTTTAAGCTTACACCGTCCGAGCTAAATATTTAAAGAAAAGCTCTCTTGAGAAAAAAAGAGAGCTCAATAAATTTATTAGACTAAATGCAATGCTTTTTTCATTGTGGTGCCAAGTTCAGCTGGGCTTTCTGCTATGTGGATGCCACATTTTCTCATGTAATCTAATTTGAAATCTGCGGTATCGTTACCACCAGAAATTATAGCACCGGCGTGCCCCATTCTTTTACCAGCAGGAGCGGTTTTACCAGCAATAAAACCAACTACCGGTTTTTTGAAATTATCTTTGATATAATCAGCAGCTTCAATTTCAGCTTGTCCGCCAATTTCACCAATTAGTATAACGCCATCTGTTTGTGGATCTTCATTGAAAAGTTTTAAGATATCAATAAATTGTGAACCAATGACGGGATCTCCACCAATACCAACACTTGTGGATTGTCCTAAACCTGCATCAACTAATTGTTTAACTGCTTCATATGTTAAAGTTCCACTTCGTGATATAATTCCTATTCTACCAGGTTTATGGATAAAACCGGGCATAATTCCGACTTTTGCTTGTCCAGGAGTTATAACACCTGGGCAGTTAGGTCCGATTAGTCTAGTATTAGTGTTTTTGATGTAGTTGTAAACTTTAGCCATGTCCTGGAAAGGAATGCCTTCTGTAATGCAAATTACAAGTTGGATTTTTGCATCAGCAGCTTCAAGAATTGCATCGGGCGCAAATTGAGGCGGTACAAAAATAACGCTGGTGTTAGCTTGAGTTTTTTCGACAGCTTCTTTTACCGTATTGAAAATAGGAACTTTATCCATAAAAAGTGTTCCACCTTTACCGGGCGTTACTCCAGCAACCACCTTAGTACCGTATTCTAACATTTGTTGAGTATGGAAAGCTCCTTCTTTTCCTGTAATACCTTGAACTACTAAACGAGTGTTACTATCAACTAGAATTGCCATTTGGCCTCCAGATTATATTATGTTGAATATTGCAAATTTTAAATAACTTGTTTCTTCCATTGCTGGGTTTACGGGATGATCTGGACCCGCTGTATTGAAATATAACAATTTAGCAACTTTATTATTTTTTAATGCAGCTTTATTAACAATTTTTATAAATTCATCTTTAGTTAAATGATGCGAACAGGAAGAAGTTACAAGTAATCCCATATTTCTAACACATTTTAGCGCCAAATTGTTCAATTTTTCATATCCCATGATGGCATTTTTAAGATTCTTTTTGCTTTTTGTAAAAGCTGGAGGGTCGACCATTACTACATCAAATTTTTTCCCATTTGAAATTTGTTTTTCAAGGTAAGTAAAAGCGTCATCGGTTATTAAATCGAATTTATCGAAGAAATTATTTAATGTTAAATTGTTTTTTATATTATCAATTTCATTTTCTGAATAATCAACAAAAGTTACATGATTCGCTCCTGCTTTTAGTGCATTTAAGCCAAAACCACCACTATTGGCAAATAAATCTAAAACTTCAGCATCCTTGCAAAATTTACTGGCATAAATTCTATTATCAACTTGATCAAAAAAGAAACCAGTTTTTTGTGAATTGTTAAATTTTATTTGATAGTAAACGTTCCCATCTGTAATAATTTCATTCACTTCATTGGTTCCTAAATATACTTTATCATTATCATCTAAACCTTCTAATTTACGGAAATAAGATTCATTTTTTGTAAAAATGTTTTTAGCTTTTAATTCAGTTATTAAATAGTTAATAATTGGACTTATATTTTTTTCCATACCAAAACTATTTATCTGCATTACAAATGTATAATTATATTTATCAATTATTAGACCAGGTAGTAGATCACTTTCAGAAAAAGTAAGGCGGTATGAATTTCTGTTTTTTAAATATTTTTTTCTTAGTAGAAAAGCATTATGTATGTTTTCAGTTAAAATTTCGTTTGTATCTTTGTTTTTAATTTTTGAAAATATTCTAACAGAAATTAAAGAATTTTTATTGAAGAAACCAGTTCCTAAATATTTTCCATTAAAGGATTCAACATCAACAATATCTCCATTTTGAAGATTATCAGAAACTTTGAAAATTTCATTACTAAATATCCATAGATGGCCGGCGAGAATTCTTCTCTCTTCATTTTTTGCTAAAATTACTTTTTTATTCATAATTCCTTGAATGTTTATTTATAATTTTTGAAATTAAAAAAAAGTAATTTATTTTACAACAATTTAAAAAAAATATTTTGCAATGAGATATATTGATTTATATTTAAGTGGTGAATTAAAAAAGCGTGCATCGTTAGCAGAGGAATATTTAAATAATTGTAATATTTGTCCTAATAATTGTTACATCTCCAGAATTGAAAATAAAATGGGTGCATGTTATTCTCGATATTTACCGATTGTCTCTTCTTACACTCTTCATTTTGGTGAAGAGCCTGCATTAGTTGGGGAAAACGGAGTTGGGAATATATTTTTTGGTAATTGTAATTTGAAATGTAAATATTGTCAAAATTTTGAAATTAGCCAGAATTATAAAAATGAAATAAAAAACGAAGTTACGTTTGAGAGATTAGCTGAAATTATGTTAGAACTACAGGAAAAAAAAGCAAATGCAATTGGTTTAGTTTCACCAACTCACTTTGTGCCGCAAATTTTAAAGTCATTAGTAATTGCTATTGAAAAAGGTTTAAGAATACCTTTGGTTTATAATTCCAATGGTTACGATTCTGTGGAAATGTTGAAATTATTAGATGGCATTATTGATATTTATTTACCTGATATAAAATATGGAAATAACGATTATTCAAAAGAATTTTCAGGTATAAAAAATTATTTTAATTGTGCAAAATTAGCTGTTAAAGAAATGTATAGGCAAAAAGGTTATAAAATAATTTATAATGATAAAGGAGTAGTTACTTCTGGTTTAATTATAAGACATTTGGTTTTACCAAATGATTTAGCAGAAACTGAAGAAGTATTAAAATTTATTGCAAATGAGTTGGATAATAGAATTACTGTTTCGTTAATGTCGCAATATAATCCACTTTTCAAAGCAAATAATATTCCATTATTATCAAGAAAGTTAAGGTATTCAGAATATGAGAGGGCAATTACACTTCTCGAAAAATATAATATTACGAATGGATGGTTACAAGAGTTAGAGAGTAGTGATAATTATTTACCAAATTTTAATCAAAATCGTGAAAATCCATTTGGAATTTAATGGTATCTTTAAAAATTAACTTTACATTTAAAACAAAAAATATTATATTTAAATTTATTTAATAAATAAAGTCTGTTTAATGAAAGAAATAAAATTTGTTAAAATGACTGGTGCAGGGAATGATTTTATTATAATTGATAGAGAACTTTCATTTATTACTCCTTCACAAGAACAAATAAAATTAATGTGCGACAGACGTTATGGTATTGGTGCTGATGGCGTTATTGTAATTAGTAATTCATTGGATGGTAAAGGAGCCTTTAAGGTAGATTTTTATAATTCTGATGGTTCTACAGGGATGTTGTGTGGTAATGGGGCGAGATGTAGTTTAAAATATGCTAATTTAATAGGTAGAATCGGTAAAAATGAAGTAGAGTTTTTATTTTCTGATCGTTTATATAGAGGAAAAGTAGAAAATAATGATTTGGTAAAATTTTATATTGATGAAGATATTTTTTTTGAAAAAGTCAGTGATATAAATTTAAATGGTCATTTATTAAATGGTTATTATGTAGATTTAGGAACACAACATTTAGTTTTAAATATTGATAATTTTATTGATCAATATCAAACTATAGATGAGCTACCAGTTTATGAAATAGGTAGAAAATTACGTTATCATGATAAATTTATGCCTAAGGGAGTAAATGTAAATTTTATTTCAGTTGATAAAGAAAAAGACGTTATATATATTAGAACATACGAAAGAGGCGTTGAAGATGAAACTTTAGCTTGTGGTACTGGTTCTATTTCATCTGCAATTGTTGCTTCTATCACCACTAAACTCAATCCACCAATTAAGCTTATCACTCGTAGCATGGAGGAATTAGTCGTTGATTTCCAGATAATCAACGACAAAATAATTAAACACATTTCTTTATTAGGTCCTGCAAAAGCTGTTTTTACTGGTAAAATTAAAGTATAAAACAAAAAACTAAATAAAATTTTTTAAAACAATTTATCAAGGAGTGGATATGTTTAAAGGAGTAGGCACAGCCTTGTTAACACCTTTTAATGAAGATTATTCAATTGATTATATAAGTTATGAAAAATTATTAAAATATCAATTAGATAACAAGATTGATTATGTTGTTGTTTTAGGTACAACTGGTGAAACTCCAACTATTACAACAGAAGAAAAAGAGAAATTAATTGATTTTACTATGCAATTTATAAATGGTAAATGTAAGGTAATTGTTGGTACTGGAAGTAATAATACCTTAAGTGTTATTGAAAATAACAAATTAGCAGAAAAATATAAAGCAGATGGTGTTTTGATAGTCAATCCTTATTATAATAAAAGTTCGCAAAAAGGATTAGTTGAACATTATAAATATATATCTGAACGTACAAATTTACCAATAATACTTTATAATGTTCCTGGAAGAACAGGTATGAATATTCTACCAGATACAGTTTTAGAAATTGCGAATAATTGTAAAAATGTTGTTGCAATTAAAGAAGCAAGTGGGGATATTTCACAAATAGCTAAAATTATTGCTAATGCACCTAATAATTTTTCTGTTATTTCTGGAAATGATGATCAAACACTTCCTGTTATTTCATTAGGAGGAATAGGGGTAATTTCTGTATTTTCAAATGTATTTCCGAGAGAGATGAAAATGATAGTTGATGCATGCTTAAATAATTCTTGGAATGAAGCAAGAAAATTAAATAATCAATATTTAACAATGATGAATTTATTATTTATTGAGTCAAGTCCATCACCTGCAAAATTTGTAGCTGAAAAACTTGGACTTATGAAAAATATATTAAGATTGCCATTAATTCCTGTATCTGATAGTTCAGAAAAATTATTATTTGAAGAATTAAAAAAATTAAATAAGGTATAAATATGAACTATGGTATTATAGGTTTCTCTGGTAGAATGGGGCAAGAAATTCATAAATTGTTTCAAGAAAAAAATTACAATTTAGTTTTTAGTTATGATGAAAATGGAGAAAAATTTATTAGTAAGCCAGATATTTTGATTGATTTTAGTTTACCAAATGTTTTAAATAAGACAATTGAATATGCACTAAAATTTAATGTTCCTATAGTAATTGGAACAACTGGGTATTCTGATGAAGAATTAAAAAAAATAAAAGAATTATCATCCAAAATACCAGTCTTTCAAAGTTATAATTTTTCAATAGGTATTCAGCTTTTGCTGAAATGTATAGATTTAGTAAAAAAATTTACTAATGATTGGGATATAGAAATTGAAGAAACCCATCACCGATTTAAAAAAGATAAACCGAGTGGGACAGCGATAATGTTAAAAAATCGATTGAATAAGGAAGTAAACATATCATCTTTAAGGTTGGGAAATGTTGTTGGTGATCATAAAGTTATTTTTGCTAGTTTAGGTGAAATTGTGACATTACAACATACTGCTATTTCCAGAAGAACATTTGCAGAAGGAGTTTTAATGGCTTCAGAATTTTTAATTAATCAAACAGTTGGATTTTATAATTTTTCAGATATAATTAAATAAGAGGGCAAAATGAATTCTTATGAAATTATCGATTATATAGCAAAATCAAAAAAGGTAACACCATTAAAAGTTTGGATTAAATTTAAAAGTGATTTTGATTTAAATGAATATGAATATTATGGAAACAATAAAACAGGTGTATTATTTATAGAATATAATGATTGGTTGGCTTTTTATGAAAAAAACAAAGAAATAATCGAAAAATTTAGAATTGAAGTTGATCGTAGAAATTCTGGTGTGCCATTAGCAGATATTACAAAATATAATGCTAGAATAGAACCTGGTGCTATCATAAGAGATAAAGTTGAAATTGGAGATAATGCTATTATTATGTTTGGTGCAGTTATCAATATAGGTGCTAAGATAGGTCAAAAAACAATGATAGATATGAATGCTGTAATTGGTGGCAGAGCAGAAATAGGTGATAATTGTCATATTGGTGCTGGAGCAGTTATAGCTGGAGTTATTGAGCCGCCGAGTGCTGAACCAGTAAGAATTGGCAACAATGTTTTGGTAGGTGCCAATGCAGTAGTTTTAGAAGGTGTAAAAGTAGGAGATAATTCAGTTATTGCAGCGGGGGCTGTTGTTATTAATGATGTTGAGCCTTATACTGTTGTTGCTGGTGTTCCTGCTAAAGTTATTAAAAAAGTTGATCAAGTAAATAACGAAAAAATTCAAATTGTTGACGCACTAAGAAATATTTAGGTGATAAATGAGGGTAATAGTTCAAAAATATGGTGGTAGTTCAGTTGCAACTACTGAAAAAATTAAAGCAATAGCTGAAAAAAATAAAAAATAAATCGAATGAACAAAAACATATTGTAGTAGTTTCCGCAATGGGTAAAACTACCGATCAATTAATTTCATTAGCAAAAGAAGTTAGCTCTAATCCTGTACCACGTGAGTTAGATATGTTACTTACTACTGGTGAACAAATTTCAGCAGCATTGTTATCCATGGCATTGAATGAAATAAATATCAAAGCTATTTCATTAAATGGATTTCAAGCAGGTATAGTAACAACACCAGATTTTAATTCAGCTAGGATTATTTCAATCGATAAAGATAAAATATTAAATTTATTGGATGAAAACGATGCTATCGTTATAACAGGTTTCCAAGGAGTTACTGAAGAAAATGAATTAACAACTTTGGGAAGGGGAGGTAGTGATACTTCAGCTGTGGCATTAGCAGCTCATCTAGGGTTTGATGTTGAAATATATTCGGATGTGGCTGGTATTTATACAACGGATCCAAAGTTACATCCAAATGCAAAAAAAATTAAATATATTTCATATGACGAGATGCTTGAGTTAGCAGGTTCTGGTGCAAAAGTTTTACATAGCAGATCAGTTGAAATTGCTAAAAAATATAATATAAAAATATATTGTGCTTCAACATTTTCTAATGAGGAGGGAAGTTACGTGGTAAATGAAGAATTAATAATCGAGAGCCCGGTTGTATCCGGTTTATCTGTTATGGATAATCAAGTGCAAGTTACTATTAAACAATTACCACTTGATTATACATTAGTTCATTCTATTTTTGAAAAAATTGCAAATTCTGGTTTTAATGTAGATATGATTTCAATTATAAATTATGAAAATTCCTTAGCTGTTTCTTTTACTGTAATCCAAGAACAAAAACACGAAATTATTGAAATGCTTCATAACACATTAAAAGAATTAGATGATTATCATATTGAATACCATAAAGGTTTTTCTAAAATTTCAATTGTTGGAATAGGTATGAAATCTGCAAGTGGTGTTGCAGCTAGATTTTTTAATGCTCTTAAAGATATACCAATTCGTTTAGTCACTACTAGTGAGATTAAAATTTCTGCTTTGATTGAAAATGAAAATAAACAAAAAGTTGTAGATGCATTGGCAAAAGAATTTGATTTATAATATTTTGAAAAATAAATTATTCTCTTTATTTTTATATTAACAAAAGTAAGTTTTTATGAAATTATCTTCTAAGAAAAAAAAAGAAGAAAGTCGTTATAAACATAATGCGATAACTAATTTACAAAATAAAAATATTCCAAAAGCTATTGAAAATTTTATTAAAGCTTTAGAAGAAGAACCATCTGATGTTTATTGCTTAAAAATGTTAGGTTATTGTTATTATTTAGTAGGCAATTACGATGCTGCTATAAAACTATATAAAAAAGTATTGGCTTTAAAACCTGACTTGGCTGATGTTTACAATAATCTTGGTAATGTTTACTATAAGATTAATAAAATTGATGAAGCAATTGAAGCTTATACTAATTCAATTAAATATAATCCAGAAAATCAAAATGCTTATTTTAATTTAGGAAATTTATATTCTCATAAAGGAGACTATCAAAAAGCTATAGAAGCTTATGAAAATGTCCTGAAAATAAATGATAAAAATGCAAAAGCATGTAATAATTTAGGTAATGCATATTATCAGACTGAACAGTATGATAAAGCGATTGAATATTTAGAAAAAGCAGCAAAACTTGATGGTAATCTAGCAACAGCATATAATAATTTAGGAAATGCGTATGCTAAAATAGGTCAAATGGAGAAGGCTATTGATGCTTATAAAAATTCGATATTTGTAAATCCTGATATACCAGAAACTTATAAAAATTTAGCAATTACACATGTTGAAAATAAAGAATATGATAAAGCTGTACATTTATTTAAAAAACTAAGTATAATGCAGCCTCAAGATCCTGAACCATTTATTAAACTTGGGCACTCACATTTTGAGAAGAGAGAGTTCAATAAAGCAATTGATGCCTACCTAAATGCAATATTAATAGATCCTAAACCAGAATTTTATATATTTTTAGGTGATTCTTATATTGAAAAAAGGGCCTGGGATAAGGCAATAGAAGCTTATGATAAAGCTATAAGTAAAGATCCTAATAAAGTTGAATACTATGTGAAATTAGGTATTGCTTGTACAAATTATGGAAATTATTCTAAAGCTATAGAATCGTTTGAAAATGCAATAAAATTGGCTCCAAAACATCCAGAAGCATACTATAATATGGGGCGTGTTTATGCACTTAAAGAGGATAAAGAAAATCAATTGAAATATTACAAACTCGCAGCAAAATACGGTGACAAAGAAGTGCAGAATTGGTTAAAAGAAAGAGGTCATAGTTGGTAAAAAATGTTCTCAACAAAAGGGGAGCTTTTTTTATTTATTGACTCAGACAGTATAAGCTTAAGCCCCTTGCGGCTTAACGAAAGCCGCAAGGGGCAGCGGGCCGAACGGCCCGCTAAAAATCTTTTCTTTATCACCTTACTATGTGTAGTGCTTTCTGGCTTTAATATTCAAATCTTTACCAAATATGTGGCAACCTATAATGATTCAATTTTTTTTATAATAAAATTGTATTTACAATAATATCGTAAAAAAAATATATTGTAACTACAAATATATTATTGAAAAGTTACTTTTAAATCGTATATACAATTATATTGTAAATACGAACATATTTTTTAATTTTGCTAATACATCGTAATCTCTAATATATAGGAATAACGATATTAAGTTTTTTGATTTTTTTACATGAACTAAACTATCCTAAAAAAATATTTAAACAACTTTTAGTTATTTAGCTAAATATAAAATATATTGCAAAAAATATATTGTTAGATATTAGCGAAATATTATGGGCGTTAGCCCGCCCGTGCGCCGCATAGCGCACGGGCTTTAAGCTTACACCGTCCTAGCCCATAGAAAAATATTTTAAAATAAAAAAAGCAAGCTCGCTTACGCTCGCCTGCTTTAATTCGATGAGTTTTCAATATTTTTTCTTGTTTATTGAAAAAGCGTATCATCAATATTGCTGTTTATTTCAATATTTTCAACAGTAAATTCAATTAATTGTCCCATCACCGTTTGTTTGATTTTCCAAGGATACTTTATACCATTTGTTTCTTTATAATTATCATATTCAGTGACTGTTGTAACTGGTCCTTGTGGTCCTTCTTCTGTTTTAATTTCTTTTATCTTAAATCCACTTTTAGCATCAAAAAATTCATACCATTTTTTATCATTCTTTTCGAAAAATAGTTTGTAAGCTGTTTGTTTATTTACCTGTTCTTCCCCTTCGAAAGAAACTTTAATCCCAAATTTATCTAAATTTTCATATGGATTTAATGATGCTTCATAGGCATAATCAAGGTTTTGTTCTGGTGGTAGATCCATCTTCCCCATTGGTGATTCAACATAACCTTTGTTACCATCAAAAACGATTACTTGTTTCATCCCCATTACAGTTATTTCAATTCTCATTTTGTTAGGAGACTTTCTATAATTTTTTAATGTTATTGTTTGTTCACCTTGTGGTGTTTGTAATGATGCTTTTGCTGTTGAAACCAAAGTTGATATATTATTGATTGCTTTTGTTCCACCTATTGCATCTATATATTTATTAATTATCTCTTTTGGGTTAAGACTTTCTATCTTTTTATTTTCGGTTTTAACAGGATTTCCATAAATATCATAAAAAACTAAGGTCCCAAAAGTTTTTAATTTGTCTGCATTTGTTTTGGCATCACCTACAACAATTATATTTGTTTTATTATATTTAATATATTTATTTGCTGCAGTCATAATATCTTTTGATGTCGCTTTGCTAATTGTTCTGATATAATTGTCAAAATAATTTGTTGGTAATCCTAATCTTTCAATAACATATACATAATTTGCAATTTCTTCTGGGCTTTCCAATGAACGTGCAAATTCTCCTATCATATAATTTTTTGCTAATTGCAATTCATTTTCAGGTACAATTTCTTTATTAATTCGTTCCATTTCGTATAAGAATTGATAAACTGAGCTATCGGTAAATTTAGCTTTAACATCAGCAGAAGCTCGCCAAGCTGTAACATATGGATTTGACAAAGATATTGATGAATAAGCGCCATATGTGTAACTATGTTTTTCGCGTAAATTATCAAATAATCTGAAAACTCCACCACCAAGAATTGTATTAGTTAAATCAAGAACAGGGGCATCTGGATTTTTATAATTAATGTATAATGGATAACCAATTACAATGTTTGATTGTACTGCACCTTCTCGATTAACAAATATTACTTGATTTGTATTTGGTATTGGTACTTTAGGTAATTGTGTTTCCTTAATATTTTTCTTTTGCCATTTGGAAAAATATTTATCAACTAATTGTTCTGCTTTATTCTTATCAATATTACCTACAAAAGTTATATAAACATTATTAGGTACAAAATAATTTTTGTAATAATTTCTACAATCATCGATGTTTATATTTTTGTAAGTATCTTTTGATGGAACTTCAGCAAAAGGATGATCTTCTCCATAAAATACTTTTTTACTTACACGTCTTGCTATAGCATTAGGATTTACATCCTCTTGTTGCAAATTAGCTATCAATCTCTTGATAATTTTATCAAATTCTTCTTGTTTAAAATTTGAATTTAAAGTTACATCAGCAAATAGTTCAAACATTTTATCAGTATATTTACTTAAGCCAGATATTCTAATTGAACTACCAGTAGCATTAAAATCTAATCCATAATAATCAATTTCTTCATTTAAGGCATCATTATTTCTTGTCAATGTTCCTGTTGTTAGTAATTCACCAACAACATTTTTTAATCCAGCTTTATTTTTATCGAAATATAATGAATTCTTTAAATCTAAAGAAATCGATA
>Ga0116168_1000484_pt1 | contig 38523 bp, 38 predicted proteins | sample AD_UKC129_MetaG_FD_89795 | JGI IMG/M metagenome (GOLD analysis project Ga0116168, IMG submission 89795) | Active sludge microbial communities of municipal wastewater-treating anaerobic digesters from Canada - AD_UKC129_MetaG | ecosystem: Engineered > Bioreactor > Anaerobic > Digestate | place...
CTTATGTTCAGGAACCATAGCTAAACCCTCCGTATCGTGTTAGTTTGGTTACCAACATCATACAGGGTTTCTGGCTGTGGTTCCATTCATTTCTTCGTGTTGCATTTCATTCTACAATGAGCCGAGCTGAATAAAGGCGAGAAGCCCCTTGCTGAAAGCAGTTAAGTGTGCTATATTAGCAAGTGGTGTGCAAATACACACGCCTTGGGATGGGCGGTAAGGGTGCCGTTTGGTCTTACCCCCAGATGAAAAGGGCGGAGGAAAAACAAGGAAGGAGGTGGACGAATTGGCCGTAGTAACCATGAAGCAACTGCTGGAGGCCGGCGTTCACTTTGGGCATCAGACCCGCAGATGGAATCCGAAGATGGCTCAGTACATCTTCACTGAACGCAACGGGATCTACATCATTGACCTGCAGAAGACAGTCAAGAAAGTGGAAGAGGCTTACAACTTCATTCGGGAGACGGTGGCCGCGGGCAAGTCGGTGCTCTTCGTAGGCACGAAGAAGCAGGCCCAGGAAACCATCCGGGAAGAGGCAGAGCGCTGCGGCATGTTCTATGTCAATCAGCGCTGGTTGGGCGGCATGCTGACCAACTTCAAGACCATTTCCTCGCGCATTGGACGCCTGGAAGAGATCGAGAAGATGGAAGAAGACGGCGTGTTTGACGTCCTGCCGAAGAAGGAAGTTACCCAGCTGCGTAAAGAAAAGGAACGCCTGACCCGCTTTCTAGGGGGCATCCGCAGCATGAGGACCCTGCCCGGTGCAGTGTTTGTGGTCGATCCCCGCAAGGAACGCATCGCCGTAGCGGAAGCTCGCAAGCTGGGTATTCCCATCGTGGCTATTGTAGATACTAACTGCGATCCCGATGAGATTGACTATGTGATTCCCGGCAACGACGACGCCATCCGGGCTGTGAAGCTTTTGACCTCCATTATCGCCAGCGCGGTGGTGGAAGCAAAAGAAGGCATCAGTTTCGCTGAGTCCCCAGCTGAAGGGCAGGCTGACAAGACTTCTGCACCAGCTGCCGAGGACGACAATGTGGATACGCTTGACGAGGAAGAGTAAAAGCGGTGAAGAGGGTGGGAGGAATACTCTCACCCCTCTTTTCAATCGATCAGAAGGAGGGTTAATATGGCGGAAATCACAGCAGCAATGGTCAAGGAGCTGCGGGAAAAGACTGGGGCCGGCATGATGGACTGCAAAAAGGCGCTCCTGGAGACTAAGGGAGATATGGACGCCGCAGTGGACTACCTGCGGGAAAAAGGTTTAGCTGCAGCGGCCAAGAAAGCCGGGCGCATCGCCGCCGAAGGTCTCGTCACCTCTTACATACACATGGGCGGGCGCATCGGGGTTTTGGTGGAAGTGAACTGCGAGACGGACTTCGTGGCCAAGACCGAGGAATTTGCGCAGCTGGCCAAGGACATCGCCATGCACATTGCCGCATCCAAGCCCGAGTATGTTTCCCGAGATGAGATCCCCGAGTCGGTACTGGAGCATGAGCGTTCCATTTACAGAGCGATCGCGAGAAACGAAGGCAAGCCCGAACACATCATCGACAAGATCGTGGAAGGGCGCCTGGAGAAGTTCATCCAAGAGGTTTGCCTCCTGGAACAGCCCTTTGTGAAGGACCCGGATCTGACCGTGGGTGACCTTCTCAAAGAAAAGATCGCCAAGATCGGTGAAAACATCGCAGTCAGGCGTTTCGTGCGCTATGAACGCGGCGAGGGTTTGGAGAAACGTCAGGATGATTTCGCCGCAGAAGTTATGGCCCAGGCTCAAATGGGGCAGTAGGAGGACACCGCTGGTGTTCTCCTTTTTTGCTGGAGGGATCTTCCGCTTTGAGCAGAATTATTAAGGGGTGGTGTCCGTGATGAAGCCGAAGTACAGGCGAGTGGTGTTGAAATTAAGTGGAGAGGCCTTAGGCGGCGGGGGGTTTGGCATTAACCCCGAGGTGGTGAATTACATTGCCCAGGAGATCAGCGGCGTCATGAACCTGGGCGTGCAGATGGCCATCGTGGTGGGAGGCGGGAACATCTGGCGGGGTGCCACAGGCAGCGCCAAGGGGATGGACCGCAGTACCGCCGATTACATGGGCATGCTGGCCACCGTGATCAACGCCCTGGCCCTCCAGGATGCCCTGGAGCAGTTGGGGGTGCAGACCAGGGTGCAGACGGCCATTGAAATGCGCCAAGTGGCCGAACCGTATATTCGACGCCGGGCCATCCGCCATCTGGAAAAGGGCCGCATCGTCATCTTCGCCTCAGGCACGGGCAATCCCTATTTTTCCACCGATACCACCGCGGCCCTGCGGGCGCTGGAGATCGAGGCCGAGGTGATCCTCATGGCCAAAAGGGGAGTGGATGGCGTCTACAGCGCCGATCCCCGAACCGACCCAGCCGCGGTGCGCTATGATACCATCAGCTACTTAGAAGTGATCAACCAAGGCCTGGGCGTCATGGATACCACAGCCACTTCCCTCTGTATGGACAACAACATCCCCCTGATCGTGTTCAACTTCGCTGAACCTGGCAGCATTGCTAAGGCTGTCTGCGGATCAAGAATAGGTACTTACGTAGGAGGCGAATGAGATGATTGGTGAGATTTTAGATCAAGGAAAAGCCAGGATGGAAGAGGTCATTGTCCGCACCAAGAAGGCTTTTGCCAGTGTGCGCACTGGTCGCGCCAATCCAGCCCTTCTCGACCGCATCGTGGTGAACTACTACGGCACGCCCACACCGCTGAACCAGATGGCCAGCGTCACCGTGCCCGAACCGAGAATGCTGGTGATCACCCCGTGGGATAAAAGCGCCATGAAAGACATCGAGAAGGCTATCCTCACCTCTGATCTGGGGCTGGTTCCCAACAACGATGGTTCCGTGATCCGTCTGGCCATTCCGCCGCTCACCGAAGAGCGCCGTAAGGAACTGGTTCGCCTGGTGCGCAAGGATGCGGAGGATCACCGGGTCGCGGTGCGCAACATCCGGCGGGACCTCAATGAGGCCGCCAAGAAGCTGGAAAAGGACGGCGACATTTCCGAAGACGAACTGCGGCGGGCCCAAGAGGAGATTCAAAAACTCACCGACCGCTTCATTGAGCAGATCGATGAGCTTCTCAAGGCGAAAGAGAAGGAGATTATGGAGGTTTGAGCAAGCAGCAGGAATTCGCAGAGTGGGAATTTCTGATCGGTTATCCCCTGGAACAGGCGGAAGAGCTCCTCAAGGAAGAAAACGTGGCCTTTGAGGTGATCTGGACCAAGGCACCCAAGCGCGCCTCTTCCGTCCAGGAGGATGCCTATGTGATCGCGGTGCGCAGCGGTTCGCCTTTGACCCTGGTCTGCGCGGCCCCAGATTGGACTGTGGATTAGGAGGCATGCACTTGAGCGGAAGGACCAAGGGTTTGCCAGAGCATGTGGGCATAATCATGGACGGCAATGGGCGCTGGGCCAGACGCAGGGCCCTGCCCCGCACTTTCGGCCATCAAGAGGGGGTCAAGGCTCTCAAACGGGCGGTGCGCTACGCCGCCCAGCGGGGTATTTCCATCCTCACCGTCTACGCTTTCAGTACGGAAAACTGGAACAGGCCCCGGGAAGAGGTGGAGTTCCTCTTGGGTCTGATCCACAGGACCTTTCTGCAGGAGATCGAAGAGCTGCGGGAGGAAGGGGTGCGGGTGGTGCTGGTGGGGGACAGGACCAACCTTTCGCCTGACATCCAAGGGATCTGGAGGCGCGCCGAGGAGCTCACCGCCGCCAACCGCCGCCTGATTCTCAACGTGGCCTTTAACTACGGCGGCCGGGCGGAACTCACCCAGGCCGCGCGGGAACTGGCCAGGCAGGTGGCCCGGGGCGAGATCACCCCCGATGAGATCACCGAAGAGCGTTTGGCTAGCCAGCTGTACACCTGGCCCAGCCCCGATCCGGATCTGATCATCCGCACAGGGGGCGAAAGGCGGCTGAGCAATTTCCTGCTCTGGCAGGCTGCCTACAGCGAGCTGTATGTTACCGATGTGCTGTGGCCCGATTTTGGCGAACGGGAGTTTGAACAGGCCCTCCACGACTACCTTAGGCGGGAGCGCCGCTTCGGGCGAGTATCCACGAAGGAGCAGAAGTAATGTTGCGACAGCGAGTCCTCACGGCAGTTGTGGGCCTCCCTATACTGCTGGCGGCCCTCTTTTGGGGAGGTGCCGCCTGGCGTTTGTTGGTGGCCCTGATCGTAGCAATGGGCCTGTGGGAATTTGCCGCCATGGGCGGACCAGGGCTTTACCTCGATTATCTGGCGGCCGCTGGACTATCGTTTCTGGCGGTGACATATAGTGGTGTAGATGGAACAAAGCTGCTCCTATGGTTGGTCCTGCAGCTCCTTTATTACCTCCTCCGTGCTTCCTTCAGCGGCATGCACAGCTTTGCTTCCGCCCGCAATCTGCTGGGTGTGTTTTACGTTGCTGTGCTGTATAGCTTCTTGGTGCTGGTGCGGGAGCACTTCGGCCTAAGCTGGGCGCTATTTGGGTTTCTGGCCACCTGGGCCACCGACACCGGAGCTTACTTCGGAGGGTTGAGGTACGGGCGGCGCAAACTCTGCCCGCAGATCAGCCCCAATAAGTCGGTGGAAGGTGCCCTCTTCGGTCTGGTGGGGGGAGCGGTCGCGGGAATCATTTTCGCTCTGGCCACCGGACGCCCCATCCTCAGGCTCACCGCCTTTGCCCTGGTGCTGTCCTGCTGCGGGCAGCTGGGGGACTTGGTGGAATCAGCTATGAAAAGGGAGAAGGGGGTAAAGGACAGCGGTTCCATACTGCCTGGTCACGGAGGCATCCTCGACCGCTTCGACTCCCTAAGCTTCGTGTTTCCGGTGCTCTACGCCCTGCTCAGTCTCTTTGCCTAGCGCTTCGTGACCCCAAAGCGGGGTGCTGTTTTGCTGCCGCCTGCTGTGGTTACGGCCGCGGCCTTCTGCGGGGGTCTGCTCCTTTTGAAAATGGTTTTTCCCTATGCGGCCCCGTTTCTCTTGGGACTGGCCCTGGCGCTGATCTTGGACGTGCCCATAAGCTTTCTGGAAACCCGGGGCTGGCCCCGGCCGGTTTTGTCGTTTGGCCTGGTGGCCCTGTCCTTTTTGGCCCTGCCGGCCCTTTTAGGTCTCTTTCTAGTGAAACTCTGGCAGGAGCTGCAGGGGCTGGTGGCCCTGGGTCTGGTGGGCCAGCTCACCCAGGAGTTTTCCCAGCACGTGCTGGCCGTCCTGGAGAAGATACCCTTTGCCGGGCAGTGGGATCTCAGCGGCCTTTTTTCCTTGCCCCAGGTTCTTTTGAGCTGGGCACTGGCCATTCCCGATCTTTTTTTGATCTGGACCCTGACCGCGCTCAGCGCCTATTTCTTCCTCCGGGACAAGCGCCACCTGGTTGAGCTGGCCGCGGGTCAGCTGCCGGCCAAGTCCCGGGTGAGGGTGCGGGCGCTCTATCACCACACCTGGGGTGCTTTGTGGTACCTGGTGCGGGTGCAGCTTCTTTTGGTCTTTTTGTCCACCACCGTGAGCATGGTCTTTTTTTCCCTGCTGCAGCTGCCTTTTCCACTGCTCTCCGGTTTCCTGGTGGGCTTTTTTGACCTTGTTCCCGTGCTGGGACCGGGGCTTGTCTATCTTCTTCTAGCACTCATACAACTTTTCTTGGGAAATACCCAAACAGCCCTGGCCTTGGGCCTCGGTTATCTGGTAGTATTACTCTTAAGACAGTGGGGTGAGCCCCATCTGGTGGGTGAACGCCTGGGGCTGCATCCCCTAGCTGCCCTGCTTGGTGTGTACGTTGGTTTTCGCATCTGGGGCCCCCTGGGGGCCGTGGTGGGACCGCTCCTTTTGGTCCTGCTCCAAGCCTATTTACACCAAGCATTTACCTAGTCGCAAGGAAGGATTTGCCTATGCCTAATGTCGTGATCCTCGGTTCCACCGGTTCCATCGGCACGCAGACACTGGATGTCCTGCGCAGCCTGCCTGATTTTCAAGTGCTGGGCCTGGCCGCTGGAACCAACATTGAACTTCTGCGGGAGCAGATTGCCGAGTTCAGGCCCAAGTTCGCGGCGATCCTCCGGCCGGAGCAGGCCAAAGCCCTGGCCCAGGAGTTTGCCATTCCCGTGTACAGCGGCCCCCAGGCCCTGGAGGAGCTGGCCACCCATCCCCTCTGCGATCTGGTGGTGGTAGCTGTGGTGGGGGCGGCGGGCCTCAGGCCCACCCTGGCCGCCTTGCGGGCGGGCAAGCGGGTGGCCTTGGCCAACAAGGAGGCCTTGGTCATCGGCGGGCATTTGGTGATGGAGTATCGGGAGCAGATCGTGCCCCTGGATTCAGAGCACAGCGCCCTCTGGCAGCTCTTTACCGGCCGCAACCCCGAGGATGTGGCCCAAATCATCCTCACCGCCTCAGGAGGGCCCTTTAGGGATTACCCAGGTGATCTGGCCAAGGTCACGGCGGCCGAGGCCCTGGATCATCCCAACTGGAAAATGGGAGGCAAGATCAGTATTGATTCGGCAACCCTGATGAACAAAGGTCTGGAAGTGATCGAGGCCCACTGGCTCTTTGGCTTTCCCTACGAGCAGATCGAGGTGGTGGTGCATCCCCAGAGCCTGGTCCATTCCCTGATCCGGCTCAAGGACGGCACGCTCTTGGCCCAGCTGGGTACAACGGACATGCGCCTGCCCATTCAGTATGCCCTGACCTACCCCCGCACCGCGCCTTCCCAGGTGGAACCCTTGGATCTGGTGGCGGCGGGCAGCCTCAGTTTCGAAGCGGTGGATCACCGGCGTTTCCCCTGTCTGCAGCTGGCTTACCAAGCGGGGCGGGCGGGGGGCGCACAGCCCATCGCCCTCAACGCCGCCAATGAAGTGGCGGTGCGGGCCTTTTTAGAAGGCCGGATCCGCTTTACCCAGATCGCCGAGATTGTGCAGGAAGTGGTGCAGCAGTTTCCTGGGCGGTCATTTCCTGCCCTGGAGGAGATACTAGCCATAGATGCCGAAGCCCGTGCCAAGGCCCAAGAGTGCATGGGCAGGAGAGGATGAGAGCATGGTTACATTGATCGCCTTTGTAGTTGTTTTCGGAACGATAGTGCTCGTTCACGAGCTGGGGCACTTCCTGATGGCCAAAGCTGCGGGGATTCGCATCTTCGAGTTTGCCGTGGGCTTTGGGCCTGTCCTGGCCAGCACCACCAGGGGGGATACCAAGTACTCTCTGCGGATCTTTCCCCTGGGGGGCTTTGTGAAAATGGCGGGCATGGACGAACCCGTGGACTACCTGGAGGACGTGCCGGAAGACGACCCCGCAAGTTTCCAGAGCAAGAGCCTGCCCTGGCGGCTGGGCACCATCGCGGCGGGGCCCTTGATGAATTTTGTCTTCGCTATTGTCCTGTTTGTCCTCTACTTCATGCTGGTCACCGTACCGCCCATGGTCACCACCGTAGAGCCCAACTCCCCCGCGGCGGCAGCAGGCGTGCTCCCTGGGGATGTGCTCATCAGCATTGATGGGGAAAAGGTGAGCGAGGCCGATCAAATTGTCAGCCTGATCCAACAGGCCGGGGGCCGGGAGCTGGAGGTGGTGGTGCGGCGGCAGGGCAGCCTGGTCACCCTCATTGCCATCCCCGAGGGGGCCGCCGGCCAGGGCCGCCTGGGAATCGGCATCAGCGACGCCAAACCCCGCTATCCCTTCCTCACCAGCGTGCGGGCGGGGGCGGTGCAGACCTGGCGGCTCACCGCCCAGCTGATCGGGGATATTGTACGTATGATCACAGGTAAGCAGCAGGTGAAGCTTTCCGGTCCCATTGGCATTGTGCACATTGTGGGGGAAACCGCCCGCCATGGGCTGCCGCAGCTGCTCATCTTGGCGGTGCTGCTCAATGTGAACCTGGGCCTTTTGAACCTCCTGCCGGTGCCGGTCCTGGACGGCGGCTGGCTGTTGATCCTCATTCTTGAAGCGGTGCGGGGCAAGCCCCTGGCCCCTGAAACCCGGGGCATTGCCCAGTTTATCGGCTTAGCCCTTTTGATCATGCTCATGCTCTACGCTACCTTCAAGGACCTGGCCCGCTTCAGCCTGTTTTCCTAAGGGGGCTGAACCATGCGGCAATATACACATCAAGTTTGGGTTGGGCCCGTGCCCGTGGGGGGCGGCGCGCCCATCTCCGTGCAGTCCATGACCAACACCGATACCCGGGATACCGCGGCCACCTTGGGGCAGATCCAGGCCCTAGCCCAGGCGGGCTGCGAGATCGTGCGGGTGGCTGTGCCCGATGAAAGGGCCGCGGAGGCCCTGAAAACGCTGGTCCTGCACAGCCCAGTTCCCCTGGTGGCGGACATCCATTTTGATCACCGCTTGGCCCTGCTTTCCCTGGAAGCGGGCGTGCACAAACTCAGGCTCAACCCGGGGAACATCGGAGAGGTGCGCAAAGTGCAGGAAGTGGTGCGGGCGGCCCAGGAGCGGCAGGTGCCCATCCGCATTGGCGTGAACTCGGGTTCCATCGCCCGCCACCTGCTGGACAAATACGGGAGAACGGCCACCGCCATGGTGGAAAGCGCCCTAGAGCAGGTGGCCGTTTTGGAGCGGTTGAACTTTCATGATATCGTCCTCTCCGTAAAGGCCTCCGATGTGGAGCTCACTGTCCAGGCCTACGAACAGCTCAGCCAGCGCACATCATATCCGCTCCACCTGGGCATCACCGAAGCGGGGACGAAATGGTTTGGCACCATCAAGTCCGCGGCGGGTTTGGGGGCCCTGCTTTCCCGGGGCTTAGGGGATACCCTGCGGGTCTCCTTAACGGCCGACCCCGTGGAGGAAGTCAAGGTGGGGTGGGCCATTCTCTCCGCGCTGGGGCTGCGCCAAAGGGGGCCCACTTTCATCTCCTGCCCCACCTGTGGAAGAACGGAGATCGATCTGGAAGGAATAGCGCAGGAAGTGGAGAACCGTCTAAGTGACTTTCCGCTGCCCATTACCATCGCGGTCATGGGCTGTGTGGTAAATGGGCCCGGTGAAGCCAGCCACGCCGATCTGGGCATCTGCGGAGGCAAGGGCGTGGGGCTGGTGTTCCGTCGCGGCCAGATTGTCCGGAAAGTGCGGGAAGACGAGTTAGTGGACGCCTTGGTGGCTGAAGCTAATAAATTGCTTGAGAAGGATAGGGGATAGACTATGCTCATGTCGCAGTTATACGCGCCAACGCTGCGGGAAACGCCGGCGGAAGCGGAACTGGTGAGCCACCAGCTCATGCTCAGGGCCGGCCTCATGCGGCGGTCCGCCTCGGGGATGTACTCTTTCCTGCCCCTGGGGCTGCGGGCTATCCGCAAAGTGGAGCAGATCATCAGGGAGGAAATGAACGCCATCGGCGGGCAGGAAGTGCTCATGCCCATTGTACAGCCTGCGGAGATCTGGGAAGAGTCGGGGCGCTGGGCTGAGTACGGCGACGAGATGTTCCGCCTGCAGGACAGGAACGGCCGCCAGTTCTGCCTGGGACCCACCCACGAAGAGCTGATTACGGCCTTGGTGCGGTCGGAAGTGCGCTCCTACCGCCAGCTGCCCCTGCGTCTGTACCAGATTCAGAACAAGTACCGGGATGAGATCAGGCCCCGCTTTGGCTTGATGCGGGGCCGGGAGTTCATCATGAAGGATATGTACTCCTTCGACAAAGATGAGGAAGGCTTGGATAAAAGCTACTGGGCCGCCTTCCACGCCTATGAACGGATTTTCCAGCGCTGCGGCCTGGAGGCCTATCCCGTGGAGGCAGATTCGGGGGCCATTGGGGGAGATGTGACCCATGAGTTTATGGTCCTGGCGGAAGCGGGGGAGGACTTCGTCCTTTACTGCGACAAGTGCGGTTACGCGGCCAACGTGGAGCGGGCGGAAGGTGTGGACCTGCCGCACGCCGGACCCGCTCAGGATCTGCAACCGCTAACCGAGGTGGCCACCCCCCAGGTGAGCACCATTGCCCAGGTCTGCGCCTTTTTGCACAAAGAGCCCCGGGACTGCATCAAGACCCTGATCTACATTGCAGATGGCCAGCCTGTGGCCGCGCTGGTGCGGGGCGATCACAATCTCAATGAGATCAAGCTGCGCAAGTTCTTGGGCTGCCAGGTGCTGGAGCTGGCGGATGGGGAAACCATCGCCAGGATCACTGGAGCACCTGTGGGTTTTGCCGGACCCGTGGGGCTGGAAGTGCCCCTCTATGCGGACTACGCGGTGGAATCCGCGGTGAACGCGGTGGTGGGGGCCAACAAGGCCGATGCCCACCTGCTCAACGCGAACCTGGGGCGTGATTTCACAGTCAAAGCCTTTGCTGACCTCAGGGAAATCCAGCCCGGCGATCCCTGCCCCCGCTGCGGCGGTGTGCTGGAGGGTGCCCGGGGCATCGAGGTGGGCCAGGTCTTCAAGCTGGGCACCAAGTATTCCCAGGCCATGGGGGCCACCTTCCTCCAGGAAAACGGGGTAGAAACGCCGTTCATCATGGGCTGCTACGGCATCGGCGTAGGCCGCACCGTGGCCGCGGTGATCGAAAAGAACCACGACGAAGATGGGATCATCTGGCCCGTGAGCATTGCCCCCTACCATGTGATCATCGTACCGGTGAGCATGAAGGACCCCGCCCAGGCGGAAGCCGCGGAAAAGCTCTACCAAGAACTTTTGGCCCTGGGAGTGGAAGTGGTCCTTGATGACCGGGACGAGCGCCCGGGGGTGAAGTTCAAAGACGCTGATCTGATCGGGTTCCCCATTCGGGTAACCATTGGACCGAAGTCCCTGGAAAAGGGCGAGATGGAGATCAGGAACCGGCGGACCAAAGAGGTCCAGAGTGTGCCGGTGGAAAAGGTCGCCAGCGCAATTCGGAAGATCCTGGAGGCGGAGAGCTGAAGTGAGAGTGGCCGCGATAGTGCCCGCTTACAACGAAGAACAGACCATCGGGCCTGTGATTGAGGCCCTGCTGGAATGCCGGCGGGTTGAGGAGATCATCGTGGTGAGCGACGGCTCCGATGACCGCACTGCCGAGGTGGCCCGCAGGTATCCCGTGAAGGTGCTGGAACTGGAGCAGAACGTGGGAAAAGGCGGTGCCATGAAAGCGGGCGCCAACGAGACCAACTGTGAAGTACTGCTTTTTGTAGATGCGGATCTGGTGGGGCTCCACACGGAGCACATTGAGGCGCTTCTAGAGCCGGTCCTATCCGGACGGACCGCCATGAGCATCGGCGTCTTCTCCGAAGGACGGCGCAGCACCGATCTGGCACAGAAACTGGCGCCGGCCCTCTCGGGACAGCGGGCGGTGCGTAAAGACCTCTTCGATCAAGTGCCCAATCTGGAACACAGCGGTTACGGGGTGGAAATTGCCCTGACCCAGTACGCGGAGCGGCACAATGTGGAGATCGTGCGTGTGCCCCTGCCCACCGTTTCCCAGGTGATGAAAGAGGAGAAGAGGGGCCTTGTGGAGGGGATGCGTGCCCGCCTAAAGATGTACTGGGAAATAGTGCGTTCCCTGCGCATTTAGCCGGCTTTGAGCTTAGGCCCCCGCAGGGAGGGCGTACCTGTCAAGGCGCTCTTCTGTGGGGGACCTTTTTTGGGAGGTGGCTCGGTGACTTCCTTTTACATAGAACCGGAGAACAAGTTTTTTTTGGCTTCGCTAAGCTCCCATCCCCTGGTACAGGAACTGGAGATCGCCCGGATCGGAGTTGATCCCCAAACCAAGGCCTGGACCTTCGTCCTCAAGGGCAGCCCCCGGGGAGAGCAAGCCCTGTGGGATGAACTGAGCCAAGCGGTGAAGCAGCTGCACCCTGAGGTGGCTGAAGTGCGTTTTGAGTGGACAGAGCCAGAAGCCAACTACATCGGAAACGCCATCAAACAGGTGAACGGCAGGCCCATCGATTACGGTTCCTCGCCGAATAACGGCGGCCGCAACGGCCGCAGTCGAAATCTCCTAAGGGCTTCCCTCCCGGGAGAACCCACGCCCATTGCCCAGCTTGTGGAACCGGAAGAGAATGTGATCATCTGCGGGGAAGTGGTGGCCTATGAGGCGCGCCTGACCCGCACCGGGAAAACCTTGATCATGTTTGATGTTTATGATGGCACTGATACGATCAGCTGCAAGGTTTTCCAGGATGATCCAGCAGACTTGGGCCTGAAAAAGGGGCAGTGGGTTAAGGTGCGGGGCAGCCTCCAGTTCCAACCCTACGACAACGAACTGCAGATTATGGCCCAGGGGCTGGCTTTCGTGGAAGCGCCGCCCTGCCTCACCGACACTGCCCCGGAAAAGCGGGTGGAGCTGCACCTGCACACCAAGATGAGCGGGCTGGACGGTACCGTCGATGTGGACCAGCTTTTGAAGCTGGCCTCCTCCTTAGGCCATGATGCGGTGGCCATCACCGATCACGGTGTGGTGCAGGCCTTTCCCGAGGCCCACCGTGCCGCTAAAAAACACGGAATCAAGATCATCTACGGAGTGGAAGGTTATCTCATTGACGACCCGGAGAGCAAGGTCAGACCGTTTCACATCGTGCTCCTGGCCAAGAACCGAGTCGGTTTGAAAAACCTCTACCGCCTCATCTCCCATTCTAATCTGGACCACTTTTACAGAGTGCCCCGCATTCCCCGGGCCCTTTTGCAGGAGTACCGGGAGGGGCTGATCGTAGGTTCCGCCTGCGAAGCAGGGGAGGTTTTCCAGGCCGTTTTGCACCAGCGGCCCAACGTCCTGGAGGTGGCCGGTTTCTACGATTACTTGGAAATCCAGCCGCTGGCCAACAATGAGTTTCTCATCGGCACGGCCCAAGTGCGGTCCAAGGACGATCTGATCCGCATCAACCAGCAGATTATCAAGCTGGGGGAACGGCTGGGTATCCCGGTGGTGGCCACCGGTGATGTGCACTTCCTCAGGCCGGAAGATGCCTTTGTCCGCACCATCCTGCTGGCGGGTAAGGGCATGGGTGATGCGGAACACCCCGCGCCCCTCTATTACCGGACCACCGAGGAGATGCTCCAGGAGTTCTCCTATTTGACCCCGGAGAAGGCCTACGAAGTGGTGGTGGAAGCTCCCCGCAAGATCGCCGCGCAGGTGGAAGAGCTGAGCCCCGTGCCCTCGGGTTTTTACCCGCCCCACCTGCCCGATGCGGAGCAGGAGCTGGAAAAGATGACCTACGCCAAGGCCAAAGAGATCTACGGCGAGCCCCTGCCGGAGATCGTCCAGGCCCGTCTAGCCAGGGAACTGAAGGCCATTATCAACCACGGTTATGCGTCTTTATACTTGATCGCCCATAAACTGGTGAAAAAGTCCCTGGATGACGGCTATCTGGTGGGTTCCCGGGGTTCGGTGGGCTCTTCCCTGGTGGCCACCATGTGCGAGATTACGGAAGTGAACCCGCTGCCGCCCCACTATGTGTGCCCCAGCTGCCACTGGAGCGAATTTTTCACCGCGGGTGAGGCGGGTTCTGGGGTGGATCTGCCGGAAAAGGACTGCCCCCAGTGCGGCACGGCCCTAAACAGGCTGGGCTTTGACATACCCTTTGAAGTGTTCATGGGTTTCCACGGCGATAAGGTGCCGGATATCGATCTGAACTTCAGCGGGGAATACCAGGCCCAGATCCACAGCTACACAGAGGAGCTCTTCGGAAGGGGCAACGTCTTTCGCGCCGGCACCATCGGCACCTTAGCCGACAAGACGGCCTACGGCTTTATCATGAAATACCTGGAGCAGACCAATGAAACCAGGCGCAATGCGGAGATCAACCGCCTAGTGGCCAAGCTTTCCGGCGTGCGCCGCACCACCGGGCAGCACCCAGGGGGGATGGTGGTCATTCCCGAGGGGATGGAGGTCTATGACTTCACCCCCATCCAGTACCCGGCCAATGATCCGGCCAGCGGCACCATCACCACCCATTTTGAATACCATGCCCTGGACGACTGCCTGGTGAAGCTGGATATCTTAGGCCACGACGATCCCACCATGCTGCGTATGCTGGAGGATCTCACCGGGGTGCCGGTTTTGGAGATACCCCTGAACGATCCCAAGACCATGTCCATCTTCTCTTCCACGGAGAGCTTAGGGGTGACCCCGGATCAGATCGGCACCAATGTGGGCACCTTGGGGGTTCCTGAGTTTGGGACCAGGTTTGTCCGGCAGATGCTGGAAGATACTTCGCCGAAGACCTTCAGCGACTTGGTGCGCATCAGCGGCCTCTCCCACGGCACCAACGTGTGGACGAACAACGCGGAGGAACTGGTGAAAGCGGGGATCGTGGACATCAGCGGAGTTATCGCCACGAGAGATGACATCATGATCTACCTTATGCTCAAGGGCGTGGAAGCGGGACAGGCCTTCCGCATCATGGAGCAGGTGCGCAAGGGCAGGGGGCTCACACCTGAGGATGAGACTCTGCTCAAGCAGTATGATGTACCCCAGTGGTATATCGATTCCTGCAAGAAGATCAGCTACATGTTCCCCAAGGCCCATGCTGTGGCCTATGTGATGATGGCTTTCCGCATCGCCTATTTCAAGGTTCACTATCCCCTGGCTTTCTACGCTGCCCTCTTTTCGCTCCAGGCTGGAGACTTCGATGCCCAGCTGGTGATGGGCGGGGAAGAGGCGGTCCGGGCGGAACTGGCCAGGATAACCAATAAGTCCTATGAGCCGACTCCTAAGGAGCGAAGCATGGTTACCCTCCTGGAGATCATTATTGAAGCCATGGTCCGGGGAGTGCGCTTTCTACCGGTGGATCTCTACAAGTCCGCGGCCCAGACCTTCCTTATTGAGGGTTCAGCCCTCCGTCTGCCCTTTGCTTCCCTCCAAGGGGTGGGGGCCAGCGCGGCCACGGGCATTGTCCAGGCCAGGGAAGCGGGGGAGTTTATCTCCGTGGAAGACCTGCGCCAGAGGGCGGGGATCACCAAGGCGGTCATCGAGGCCCTGCGCCTCCACGGGTGCCTGGAAGGCCTACCCGAAACGAATCAATTGACATTGTTTTAGTTGCTGTGGTATAATGCGGTGTAAACTGATGAGTCGCCGGGAGAGTGGGATATGCGCCCACTCTTTTGACGTATGGGTGCCGAAAGCGGGCATAATGTGGAGAAGAAGGGGGCGATGTGAGCCGTGAGTCGCGTGCACATCGAAAAACTGGTAGCCGACTGGACCCAAGAGATCGTGGAGGTGACAGAGCTGGAGTTGGTGGATGTGGAGTATGTCAAAGAACCCAGCGGCTGGGTGTTAAGGGTATTCATCGATAAGCCCGGCGGAGTGGATCTGGAAGACTGCCGGCAGGTGAGTGAAGCCCTAGACCTCAAGCTGGATGAGGAAGATCCCATCCCCGGGTCCTACTGCCTGGAGGTATCTTCTCCCGGCCTGGAGCGGCCCCTGAAAAAGCCCTCCGATTACCAGCGTTTTGCTGGGCGGAAGGCACAGATCCGCACCTACAGCGCGCTGCACGGCCGCAAACGTTTTGAAGGGATTTTGGCGGGACTTGCCGGCGACAATGTGCTGTTAGAATGGGAAGGGGAGACCATAGAAATTCCCCTAGAGCTGATCGCCAAGGCTAACCTGGCCTTGGAGCTCTAAAATGGGAGGCCATAAGGGATGAATCTGGAATTAATTGGTGCATTAAAGGAACTGGAAAAGGAGCGGGGTATCTCCAAAGAGCTCCTCATGGACGCGATTGAAACGGCCATCGTTTCAGCCTACAAAAAGAACTACGGAGCCAGCTCTTCCTCCAGCGTACGGGTGGAGTTTAACCAGCAGACCGGGGACATCCGCGTCTACTCCCGCCGGGTTGTGGTGGAAGAGGTTGAGGACGACACCGTGGAGATCTCCCTGGAAGAAGCCCGTGAGCTGGACGCCAGCTACCAGGTGGGCGACGTGGTGGAACGGGAGGTGACCCCCGCCAACTTCGGGCGCATCGCGGCCCAAACCGCCAAGCAGGTGGTGATCCAGAAGATCCGGGAAGCGGAGCGTTCCATCGTCTACGATGTGTACTCCAACCGGGAAGGTGATGTGGTCACCGGTACCATCCAGCGGGCCGATCACCGTCAGGCCCTGGTGGATTTAGGCGATGTGGAGGCAGTACTGCCCGCCAGTGAAATGATCCCCGGCGAAGCGTATAGGCCCCACCAGAAGCTCCGGTTCTACATCAACGAAGTGCGCCAGACCAGCAGAGGCCCCCAGATCTTCCTCTCCCGCACCCATCCGGGACTCTTGCGGGCCCTCTTCGAACTGGAAGTGCCGGAAATCCAAAGTGGAGAAGTGGAGATCAAGTCCGTGGCCCGGGAGGCGGGCAACCGCTCCAAAGTGGCCGTTTACAGCCGCGATCCCGATATCGATCCCGTGGGTGCCTGCGTAGGTGCCCGGGGAAGCCGGGTGCAGGCCGTGGTGGCGGAGCTGGGCAGTGAACGCATCGATGTGGTCCAGTGGGAAAAGGATGTGCGGGAGTTCGTGAAAAACGCCCTCAGCCCGGCCAAAGTGCTCTATGTGGTGATCGATGAAGCCGAAAAAGTGGCCCACACCGTGGTCCCCGATGATCAGCTTTCTCTGGCCATCGGCAAAGAGGGGCAGAATGCCCGCCTGGCGGCACGGCTCACCGGCTGGCGGATCGATATTAAGAGTGAAGCGCAAGCGGCGGAGCTGGGTCTCCAGGAGGAATTCCTGGCCCAGATCGCCCGGGAGGAGAGCCGAGACCTCGGTGTGGATGAAGAGGAGATCCTCCAGCCCGCCGAACCGGAACTGGAAGAGGTGGAACCTGCTGAGGTTGTTGAAATAGAAGTGGAAGAAGAGATGGAAGAAGCGGCTCCAGCCGCGGCTGCCGGTACGGTGGAAACCGAACCGGAGGCAGAAGCGAAACCGGTCAAGGTGGCTGCCGCGCCCAAGACCCAGCCGGCCCAGCCCGTCAGTGTGCCTGACCTGGCCAGCTTGACGAATATCAGCAAGCGCAAGAGCTGGGAAGAGCGCTTTGGCAGGTTCGAAACGCCCGCTGCTCCAGAGCCGGAGCCCCAAGAAAAGCAGGAAACTGCCAAGCCGAAAAAGAAGAAAGAGAAAGTTATCACAGACCTGTCGCAGCTGGATTCCATCGACTTCAACTTCGAGGAAGAAGAGTAGGTGGTAGCGCATGCGCAGAAAACACGTTCCCATGCGTACCTGCGTGGGCTGCCGTACCGCCGCGCCGAAGCGGGAGCTGATTCGCGTGGTGCGCAGTCCCGCTGGAGAAGTGAGTTTGGACCCGGTTGGCAAGAGCCCGGGACGGGGAGTGTACATCCACCCCGATGAAAAGTGTTTGGAAAATGCTGTCAAGGGACGCCAGATCCAAAGGGCGCTGGAAGTGCCCATCCCGGATGAGCTCTTGGCAGAGTTGAAGCGGGGGCTGCATGAGCAAGAAGATCAGTAACGGGGACAAGTTCTACAGTTATCTGGGCTTGGCCACTCGGGCCGGAAAAGCCGTTTCCGGGGAGGATGCGGTGGAAGGTGCGGTGAGGCGGGGCAGGGTAGTGCTCATGCTTATTGCCCAGGACGCCTCCGAGAACACTCTCCGCAAGTTCAGCTCACTGGCACGCCATCACGGAATTCATGCCCTAAGAGCAGGCACAAAGAATCTTCTAGGTCAGGCCATGGGCAAAGCCCCCCGGGCAATTGTGGGTATAACTGATCGCGGTTTTGCCCGGGTGATCAAGGCAAGCGTGACTGGGTCAGTGCAGGAGAATGATGAGGAGTGATGCCGATGAAGAACAAGATCAGGATCTACGAGCTGGCAAAGGAACTGGATCTGAAGAGCAAGTTCGTGGTGGAGTTTCTGAACGACCTAGGGGCGGACGTATCCAATCACATGAGCTCCATCGATGAGGATATCGCCAACATGCTGCGGGAGCACTTTGCCCCGGAGGAAGAGGAAACCCTGGTGCGTGAAGAAACCAAGGTAGTTAAAAAGAAGCGGCGCCCGTTCAAGGAAGAGGAAGACCGGGATGATGCGCTGAAGCTGCGCGCCAAGAAAAAGCGGGGCGCCAAGAGAGGAAGAATCCAGGAACCCCCCGCGCAGAAGCCCAAACGCATTATCTTGGGCGAAAGCGTAGCAGTGAATGAGCTGGCTCAAAAAATCGGCGTGCCTGGTACTGAAGTAGTTAAGCAGCTCATGAAGATCGGCGTCATGGCTTCCCTCACCCAGAGTGTAGACTATGACACTGCGGCCCTCGTGGCCGAGCGCTTCGGAGTGGAGACGGAACCCGAGCGCGATCTGGCGGAAGAAGTATTCGCCCCAGTGGAACAAGACCCCGCTAGACTTGCACCCAGGCCTCCCGTGGTCACCATCATGGGCCACGTGGACCATGGCAAAACCACGCTTTTGGACTATATCCGCAAAACCAAGGTCACCGCGCAAGAGGCTGGGGGAATCACCCAGCATATCGGGGCCTACCAGATTGAGTATAACGGCAAACTGATTACCTTCCTGGATACCCCTGGCCACGAAGCGTTCACCGCTATCCGCGCCCGGGGAGCCAGAGTTACTGATATTGCAGTCCTAGTAGTCGCGGCCAACGACGGCGTAATGCCCCAGACGGTGGAGGCCATCAACCACGCCAAGGCCGCGGGTGTGCCCATTATCGTGGCCATCAATAAGATGGATCTGCCGGCAGCCAACCCAGACCGGGTCAAGCAGGAGCTGACCGAACACGGCTTGGTGGTGGAAGAGTGGGGCGGAGATACCATTGCCGTGCCCATTTCAGCTCTGCGGGGCGATGGTGTGGAAGAGCTCCTGGAAATGATCCTGCTTGTGGCTGAAATGGAAGATGTGAAAGCGGATCCCGACTGTCCCGCCAGGGGTACCGTGATCGATGCCAAACTGGATCGGGGCCGGGGACCTGTGGCCACCGTCTTGATCTCCCAGGGTACCCTCCGGGTGGGCGATTCCTTTGTGGTGGGCAACTACTGCGGCCGGGTCCGGGCGCTGATTGATGACCGAGGCCAGCAGATTAAGGAAGCCAAACCTTCCACCCCCGTGGAAGTCCTGGGCATTTCCGATGTACCCCAGGCCGGGGACAGCTTTGTGGTGGTCACAGATGAGCAGACCGCTCGCCAAGTGGCCGAGATCCAGCAGGAGAAGCAGCGGGAGCGGGAGCTGAGCAAAACTAGCCGCGTGACCCTGGACGATCTCTACCGGAGAATTCAGGAAGGCGCGGTAAAAGAGCTGAACCTGATCATCAAAGCCGATGTGCAGGGTTCCGCGGAAGCGGTACGCAGTTCCCTGGAGAAGCTGTCCACAGAGGAAGTGCGGGTGAATGTGATTCACCAGGCCGTGGGCGCAATCTCCGAGTCAGACGTGCTTTTGGCCAGCGCTTCCAATGCCGTGATTATCGGCTTTAACGTGCGCCCAGAGCCCAATGCCCGCAAAGCCGCGGAGCGGGACGGGGTAGATATCCGCACCTACCGGGTTATCTACAACCTGTTGGATGATGTCAAGGCGGCCATGGAAGGCCTGTTGGAGCCCGAGTTCAAGGAAGAGATCGTGGGCCGGGCGGAAGTGCGCCAAACCTTCAAGGTGCCCGGTGGCGTGGTGGCAGGCTGCTACGTGTTGGACGGCAAGATCACCCGCGCGGCTCAGGTGCGGGTGCTGCGGGACAACGTGATTGTGCATGAAGGCAAGATCGCTTCCCTCAGGCGCTTTAAGGACGATGTGCGTGAAGTGACCCACGGCTACGAATGCGGAATAGGTGTGGAGCGCTTCAACGACATTAAAGAGGGAGATGTACTGGAAGCGTTCCAGATGGTGAAGGTGGAACGAAGCCTGTAGGATGGTGAAAGCAAAATGGCGGAAAGATTAGATAGATTGGCCCATACCATCAAGCGTGAAGTGAGCAGTATCTTGGCCACCGAAGTGAAGGATCCCCGTTTGGGCATGATCAGCATTACCGATGTGGAAGTGTCCCGGGACCTGGCGGTAGCCAAGATCTACTTCAGCCAGCTGGGTGGGGAGGAAGAGCGGGCCCGCACTCTAGATGGTCTGGAGCGGGCCAAGGGGTTCATCCGCTCCGAGCTTGCCAAGCGGCTGCGGGTTCGGCACACCCCGGAGATCGTCTTTCTGTTTGACCCCTCCCTGGAACATGGTGCCAAGATCAGCGCTCTGCTCAAATCCCTGCAAAGCCCTACGGAAGAGGAAATCAAGGAAGATGAAACTCCCCATGAACAGCCTTGAAGAAATCGCGCATTTTCTCAGCATCCATGACGATTTTATCATCGTGGGCCACGAAGGGCCCGATCCCGACAGCCTCGGCTCCATGCTGGGCCTTTTCTTCGGCTTGCGCAAATTGGGCAAAAGCTGCCGCCTGGTGAGTGCAGACCCCCTGCCGCCTTACCTCACCTGGCCGGGTTTGGATCAAGTGGAACTCTTAGGTGAGGAGTTCCACCCCGGGGAAAGCACGGTCATTGTGGTGGACTGTGAGCCAAGCAGAACGGGGAAGATCGCGGCGGGCGTGCTCCAGGCCAAAAGACTTGTGAACATCGACCATCATGAGCGGGGCCGCGGCGTCGGCCAGCTCGTTTACGTAGAGCCCGCGGAGGCGGCCACCAGCGTCATTATCTACCGCCTCCTGCAAAGACTCCAGGTTCCCCTGGACCGGGAGATTGCCACGGCCTTGTACGGAGGTATCGTGGGCGATACCGGGGGGTTCCGCCATGCCAACACCAACAGTGAAGTTTTCCGCATTGCCGGCGAACTTTTGGACCACGGCGTGGAACCGGCCAAGGTGGCCCGGGAAATCTTTTCCATGCAGTCTTTGGGCTTCCTGAAGCTTCTGGGTTTTGCCCTGAGCAACCTCCAGACCGCCCAGGACGGCAAGCTGGTTTGGATGGCCGTGAGCCATGAGGACTTTCAGCGCTTCGATGTGGATCCGGAGATGACCGATCACCTGGTGAGCTACGCCCGCATGCTGGACGGGGCGGAAGTGGCCATGGTTTTCCGGGAGGTGAGCCCGGGCCTGGTCAGGCTGGGTCTGAGGGCCAATGCGGTGGACGTGGCAAGCCTCGCCCGGCACTTCGGGGGCGGAGGCCACCGCCTGGCCTCGGGAGCCACGCTGCAGGGTGACTTCCAGGAGATCGTGGCCCAGGTGACCAGCACGGCCCAGCGCTATCTGTTAACGGGTGAGCTCAATGAACGGCATAGTTAACGTACTTAAACCCCCCGGGATGAGTTCCCATCAGGTGGTGAGCTTTTTCCGCCGGCTCCTCCAGATGAAGCGGATCGGCCATGGCGGAACTTTAGATCCCGGCGCCAGCGGCGTTCTCCCCATCTTAGTGGGCAAAGCGACGCGCCTTTCCGATTACCTGATGGATTACGAGAAAACCTATGTGGCGGAGCTGACCTTGGGGCTGGCCACCTCAACCCAGGATGCCAGCGGGGAAACCACCGCCCTGAACACGGAGTTCACGGTATCGCCCCAGCGGCTCGCGGACGTTTTGGCTTCGTTTCAAGGGACCATCTGGCAGACGCCGCCCATGGTATCCGCGGTGCGGGTAGGGGGCAGACGCCTTTATGAACTGGCCCGGGAGGGCGTGTCCGTTCCCCGCAAGCCCAGACAGGTGCAGATCCATGCCATCAACATCATGGCCATCTGGCATGAACAGGAAACCCTGGGTTTCGGCACCCGGGTGCTGCTGCGGGTTGTCTGCTCCAAGGGAACCTACATCCGCACCCTCTGCCATGACATCGGGGAAAAATTGGGTGTGGGCGCCCACATGTCCTTTCTCACCAGGGTGAAAAGCGGTCCCCTGCACAGTTCCCAGGCCTACACCCTCGAGGAGATCACGGAGCTGGTGGAGCGGGGCAGTCTAGAGTTTCTCCTGCCCATGCAGCACGCCCTCCCCGATTGGGTCCAGGTCAAGGTGCATCCCCTGGTGGAGGAGCGGATCAAAAACGGGCACTTCATCCTGCCGGAGCACCTAGTGGATGTGCCCTCAACCCTCACGGTGGGGGATGATGTGGTGCTGCTGAGCCTGGATGGCCAGATGCTGGCTTTGGCCGAGATTAGAAAAACAGATCGCTTGATCTGTCAGCCCTTTAGAGTATTTATGGAATAGGTGCAGCGCATGGAACTTAACTGGATCAAGAGAACAGATGCTTCCGCCCGCAGCGTGGCCCTGGGCACCTTCGACGGGGTGCACCTAGGACATCAAAAGCTTTTGGAGACGGCAGTTGCCCTGAAGCCCCCTGGGGGGACCAGTGCCGTCTTTACCTTTGATCTGCCCCCGGAGCAGTATTTCCGCGGCCAGTTCCGCCTGCTCAGTTCTTTCCAGGATAAGGTGCACCTGGTGCAGTCTATGGGCATTGACGAAGTGGCCTGGCTGCCCTTCGGGCCCGAAATTGCCGCGCTGGAGGCGGAGGAGTTTGTCCGGGAGATTTTGGTGGACGAGCTCCGGGCCAAGCAGGTGATCTGCGGTTTCAACTACCGCTTTGGCCGGGGGCGCGGCGGTGATGTGGATTTCCTGAAGGAGCAGGGACGCCGCTTGGGCTTTGCGGTCACGGTGGTGGAACCCGTCCACAGCGAAGGCGGCGAATTGGTGAGCAGCACCTTAATCCGCGGCCTCCTCGCGGAGGGCCGCCTCAAGGAAGCCGCGGAGTTTTTGGGGAGGTTTCCCGCCTATCGGGGCACGGTGGTGCGGGGGCAGGGGCGCGGGCGCCAGCTCGGCTTTCCCACCGCCAATCTCCAGATCGATCCCCTTTTGGTCCTCCCGGGGGAAGGGGTCTACCTGACCTGGTGCCTCCTGCCTGGGGGCCAGGGAGTGGGGGCGGTGACGTCCATCGGGCGCAACCCCACCTTTGACGGCAACGTGCAGACGGTGGAGGTTTACATCCTGGATTTCGAGGCGGAGCTCTACGGCCAAGTGCTGGAGATCCAGTTCCTGGAGCGGCTGCGGGGTATTGTCCGTTACCCCTCGGCCCAGGCACTCCAAGAGCAAATCCGTGCCGATGTGCTGAGGAGCAGGCAGCTGCTGGGTCATTATCGTTTACAAGATGCAAGAGTTGTGCTAAAATAGCATTGTGCCGCGGGTTTGCGCCCGGGCTCAGAAAAAGCCCTTTGCTAGGAGCAGCGTACCTCCGGCGCTGTTCTTGGGAAGTGGTGTTAGACAAATTTTGGAGGTGGATTTGGTGCTATCACAGGAAGTTAAAGCGGAGATCATCAAGAAATTCAGTCGTCATGAGGGCGATACGGGTTCCCCGGAAGTTCAGATAGCCATCTTGACCCACAGGATTCAAGAACTAACTGAACACCTGAAGGTCCACAAAAACGACCATCATTCGAGAAGAGGCCTCTATAAGATGATCGGGCAGCGGCGTGGTCTTTTGAACTATCTCATGAAGAAAGACATCGAACGTTACCGCAATCTTATCGAGGAACTGGGTTTGCGTCGGTAAAAGACGAGCGGGTAACTTCGCCCGCTCTTTTTTGAATCGCGCAGGCTATAATAGCTGTAGATGAGAACAATCAAAATGGAGGTTAGATTATGCAAACCGAGTTTCGCAGGGAATTAGCCGGGAGACCCCTAGTCCTGGAATTCGGCGGGGTAGCCAAGCAGGCCAACGGCTCCGTGCTGGTGCGCTACGGAGAAACAGTTGTCTTGGTCACCGCCACCATGAGCAAAGAACCCAGGACGGGCATCGACTTTTTCCCACTGTTAGTGGACTATGAAGAACGCCAATACGCTGTGGGTCGAATCCCCGGCGGTTGGGGAAGGAGGGAAGGGCGTCCCAGCGAGGAAGCCATTTTGTCCGCCCGGATGATCGACCGCCCCCTGCGGCCGCTGTTTCCAGAGGGCTTCCGCAATGATGTGCACATTGTGGCCACGGTCATGTCGGTGGACAAGAGCAATTCTCCCACCATCGCCGCGCTGATCGGCGCCAGCGCCGCCCTGCACGTATCGGATATCCCCTTTGGCGGCCCCGTGGGTGGCGTGAAAGTGGGCCGGGTCAACGGGCGCTTCGTGCTCAACCCCACCCTGGCTGAACAGGCCGAATCGGACCTGGAGATCACCATCGCCGGTACCAAGGATGCTGTTACCATGGTGGAAGCAGGGGCCAACGAGGTTCCGGAGCAGGCGATTTTGGAGGCCATCTCCTTCGGCCACCAGTTCATCAAAGAGCTCTGCCTCTGGCAGGAAGAGATCAGGGCCCAGATCGGCAAAGGGAAAGCGGAAGTGACTGTCTTCCAACCCGCATTGGATCTGGACCGCTGGGTGCGGGAGCACGTCTATGAAGAGCTGGTGCAGGCCCTGAAGGCCAGCGAGAAGCTGGAACGGGAACGGCTCTTGGATGAGGTTAGGGGCGGTGCCCACGAAGCCTATCAAGAGGAGTTCGGGGAAGAGGAATACGAAGAACAAAGCAAGTTTATCGACGCGGTGTTCGATGCGGTACTCAAAGAAGAAGTACGCCGGGCCATCACCCAAGACAGGATGCGGCCCGATGGACGCCGTCCAGAGGAAATCCGTCCCGTAACCTGCCAGGTGGGTCTGCTGCCCAGGGCTCACGGAAGTGGGCTGTTCACCAGGGGGCAGACGCAGGTGCTCACCTCAGTCACCTTGGGGCTGAAATCCGACGAGCAGCTCCTGGACAGCCTCACAGATGAGGAGAGCAAGCGCTACATCCACCACTACAATTTCCCACCCTACAGTGTAGGAGAAGTCCGGCCCATCCGAGGACCGGGACGCAGGGAAATCGGCCACGGTGCCCTGGCGGAACGCGCGCTGCTCCCCATGATCCCCAAGGAGGAAGAGTTCCCCTACACCATCCGCCTGGTTTCCGAGGTTTTGGAATCCAACGGCTCCTCGTCCATGGCCAGCGTGTGCGGCAGTACCTTGGCTTTGATGGATGCCGGTGTGCCCATTAAGCAGCCGGTGGCTGGCATTGCCATGGGTCTGGTGATGATGGATGGGAAATACACCATTCTCACCGATATCCAAGGACTGGAAGACGCCCTGGGGGATATGGACTTCAAGGTAGCCGGTACCTCTAGGGGGATTACCGCTCTCCAGATGGATATCAAGATCAGCGGAGTCACCCAACTGATCATGGCGGAAGCCCTGGAGCAGGCCCGCAAAGCCAGATTGTTCATCCTCGACAAAATGCTGGCGGTTATCCCCAAGCCCCGTCCTGACCTGTCCAAATATGCGCCGCGCATCATCACCATGGAGATTCCCGTGGATAAGATCCGCGACGTCATTGGACCTGGGGGCAAGATCATCCGCGACATCATTGCCAAAACAGGCGTGGAGATCGACATCGAAGACGATGGGCGGGTGTACATCGCCTCCACCGATGAAGAAGGGGGCAAAAAGGCCCAACAACTCATCGAGCGCTACGTCAAAGACGTGGAAGTGGGTGAGACCTACCTGGGCGTCGTTAAGCGCATCATGAACTTCGGCGCCTTTGTGGAAATCCTTCCCGGCAAGGAAGGTTTGGTACACATTTCACAATTGGAGAACCGTCGGGTGAAGAGAGTCGAAGATGTGCTCAAGGTGGGAGATGAAGTTCTGGTCAAGGTTTTGGAGATTGACCGCCAGGGACGAATTAACCTCTCCCGCAAAGAAGCCCTTGCCGAAGAGAAGGAATTCAAAGGGTAATATAGAAATAAGTTAATAGCACTCTAATAAAGCAGGTATAAAGAAAGACCTGCTTTTTCATTTTCTTAACATAGGAAAAGGGGTATGTGCATGGCGGTTCTGGCCTACTACCCCCACGGCGCAGCTCTGCACGTGGGTGTGGGAACCTTGGAGGCATACACTACTGCTGTTTTTCCTCTCACTTCCCCTGAGCAGCTCTTTCCCTGGCTGGAGGCAGCCGGAATATCCCCAGATGATGTGGACTTTATCGTAACCAGCGGCACGCTCCCGGGCAGCCAGCCCAGCGGCATTTACCTGTTTAACCCGGAAGCAGCCGCGGCGCACCAAGGAGTGGAGTTTTGTGCCCTGCTGGCGGAGAGACTATCCTCTCCGGTGTATCTCATCGACCCCGCCAGCAGGGCTGACTGCCATCCCCAGGCCCTGGTCACAGGCACACCGGCTCTTGGGCGCACCTGCTCTGCGGACCACTTTCTTTTCAAGTTCCTGGCCCGCCAGGAAGCGGCCAAACGCGGCCTTCCGCAGAGCGAGGGGCGCTTCATTGCTGCCCACCTGGATGAGGTGCACCAACTGGGGGCCGTGGTGGGCACCAAGGTGGTGGACTGCCTCACCAGCCTGGAGGAAGGGCCCTTTGCCCTGCGGCAGAGCGGGGGACTGCCCTTCGACGGTGTGCTGGAGCTGTGCAGCCAGCACCAAGGACGTGAAGAAGTCCTGGACGCCCTCAACCAAAATGGAGGCCTCCACGGTTATCTCGGCCTGGAACGCCTGGAGGATCTCTTCGACCTCCAGGGGGAACAGGCGGACCTGGTCAGGCAGGCCCTGGTCTACCAAATCGCCAAGGAGATCGGCGCCCTCGCTGCCGTCCTGGAAGGCAAGGTGGATGCGGTGATCTTAAGCGGCGAGCTGATGCGCCTGCCGTCCTTCCAGGCCGAGCTGGCCCAGCGGGTGGGCTTTATCGCGCCCATCTCGGTCTACCCGGGCAACCAGGGAGTGGCTGCCCTGATGGCAGGCGCCAAAAGGATCCTGGATCAAGAACCCATCATTCTCAGCTGAAGGGGTGTGCATTATGGGATTTGCAGAACTGAAGGCAAGTCTAAAGGGACGCTCCCCGGCAGTTATCGTTTTGGCCTGGGGCCTGGACGGGGGAGTGCTGGAAGCGTGTAGACAGGCTTTGGACAGCGGTTTTTTGGGAGAAGTGATCGTCACCGGTCCCCCCGATGAGGTGCGGCAGGTAGCTCAAGAGGCGGGAGTTGCCCTTGACGGCTTCACCCTCCAGGACGCCTCCAGCCCCGGGGAAGGGGCGGCAGAGGCGGTGCGGCTGATCCGGGAGGGCCGGGGTCAGATCCTGATGAAAGGGCATCTGGGCACCAGCGTAATCCTGCGGGCGGTGGTCAACAAAGAAACGGGTATCCGCAAAGAACCCCTGCTCAGCCACATCACCATCTTCGAACTGCCCTCCGGGCGGTTGGTGCTGCTCACCGATGCAGCCATGAACATCAAGCCTGATCTCACCCAAAAGGCCCAAATCCTGGACAACGCCATCAAGTTCGCCTGGTCCATCGGCCTGGCCAATCCTAAAGTGGCGGTACTGGCCTCGGTGGAAACGGTGAATCCCCAGATGCAGGACACGCTGGATGCTGCCGCGCTCACGGTCATGGGGAATAGAAAGCAGTTTTCCAAGCCGGCCATCGTGGACGGACCCCTGGCCTTCGACAACGCCTACTCGCTGGAGGCGGCGGCCCACAAAGGCATCGGCAGCCCCGTGGCGGGGCAGGCCGATATCTTCCTGGTTCCGGAGATCACCGCGGGCAACGTGCTTTACAAGGCCCTGGTTTACGTGGGCGGCCTGTCGGTGGCCGGGATCGTAACCGGCGCCCAGTGTCCCATCGTCCTAACTTCCCGGGCTGATAGCGCCGCTTCCAAACTCAACTCCATCGCGGTGGCCTGCCTGTCCCTGGAAGGCAAGTAGGGAGGAGAAAGATGCAGCATTTGCTTCTGGTGATCAATACCGGTTCCACCAGCACTAAACTCGCGGTCTATCGCGATGCAGAGCAGATCCACACCACCAGCCTGCACCATTCCACCGAGGATCTGGCACCCTTTGCCACCATCGTGGAACAGAAAGGGTTCCGCCAGCAGGTGATCGTGGAGTGGCTGGAAGAGATCGGAGTTGAGCTCGCGGACCTCACGGCCATCGTGGCCAGGGGCGGCCTGCTCGCGCCCATTCCCGGAGGCACCTACCGCATCAACGAGCTCATGGTGCGCCACATGGCCGCGGAGCGCTACGGAAGGCACGCCTCTAACTTGGCGGGGCTGATCGCCTATGATCTGGGGCGGAGCTTGAACATCCCCTGTTATATCGTGGATCCGGTGGTGGTGGATGAACTGGCGGACGTGGCCCGCATCAGCGGCCATCCGAGCCTCGAGCGCATTTCCATCTTCCACGCCTTAAACCAAAGGGCCAACGCTAAAAAGGCCGCTGCTTTGCTGGGCCGGCCCTATACAGAGCTCAACCTGATCGTGGCCCACCTGGGGGGCGGCATCTCCGTGGGCGCCCACCAGCTGGGCAGGGTGATCGATGTGAACCAGGCCCTCTCGGGGGAGGGTCCCTTTTCCCCGGAGCGGGTGGGCTCGCTGCCCACCAACGCCCTGGTCCATTACTTTTTTGACCACGGCTGGACCAAGGATGAACTGATGAAGCAGTTTGTGGGGCGTTCCGGTCTTGTGGCCCACCTGGGGACCAACGACAGCCGGGCCATCGTCGCCCGCATGCAGGAGGGGGACAGCCAAGCGGAGTTCTACTTCAAAGCCATGTGCTACCAGATCGCCAAGGAAATTGGCAGGATCAGTACGGTACTCTGCGGTAAAGTGGATCAGATCATCCTTACCGGAGGCCTGGCCCACTCCCCCGAGCTGGTGGCGGAGATCAAGCCCAAGGTGGAGTTCATTGCACCGGTTATGGTGCTACCAGGTGAAAACGAACTGGAAGCCCTGGCCCTGGGCGCCCTGCGGGTGCTCCAGGGAGAGGAAAGGGCCCGCGACTATATCGTGGAGGAAGTGTAAACGCGCAAGATCCTGCGGAAGGGGGTGAACCCATGCGCGGTCAAGTCCTGGTTAACGAAGAGCGCTGCAAGGCCTGCAGCCTGTGCATAAGCGCCTGCCCCCATGATGTTCTGCGGTTGGCGGAACGGATCAATTCCAGGGGCTACCATCCTGTGGAAGTCTACCAACCGGAGAAATGCACAGGATGTACCCTCTGCGGTGTCATCTGCCCTGATTTAGTCCTGACTATTCAACGTGAAATTCCGGAAAGGAAGTGATCCTGTGGCCAAGATCCTGATGAAGGGGAATGAGGCCCTGGCCGAGGCGGCCATCCGGGCTGGGTGTAAGGCCTTTTTCGGCTATCCCATCACGCCCCAAAACGAAGTACCAGGCTACATGGCCGATCAGCTCCCCCTGCGGGGAGGAGTTTATCTGCAGGCGGAAAGCGAAGTTGCCGCCATCAACATGGTCTACGGCGCAGCCGGTGCCGGCGCCCGGGTGATGACTTCATCCTCCAGCCCCGGCATCAGCCTCAAACAGGAGGGCATCTCCTATATCGCCGCGGCGGAGCTGCCCTGTGTGATTGCCAACGTGGTGCGCTGCGGCCCGGGACTGGGCGGCATCCAGCCCAGCCAGGGTGATTACTTCCAGGCGGTAAAAGGGGGAGGCCACGGCGACTACCGCCTGATCGTCTTGGCTCCAGGCAGCGTCCAGGAGATGGCGGAGCTCACGACCCTGGCCTTTGATCTGGCGGACAAGTGGCGCAACCCGGTGATGATCCTCAGCGACGGCATCCTCGGCCAGATGATGGAGCCTGTGGAGTTCCCCGAAGACTATCAGCCCCTGGAGGTGGAAAAACCCTGGGCCACCACGGGCGCCAAGGGCCGGGAACGGAATATAGTCAACACTCTGGATATCATCCCCGAGTCCTTGGAGAAGAAAGTGGAAAAGCTTTTGGAGAAATACGAGCGGATTAAGCGGGAAGAGGTGCGCTGGAAAGAAGAGGGTACCGAAGATGCGGAGATCATCTTGGTGGGCTACGGAACCTCCGCCAGAATCGCCCGCTCCGCCATGGAACAAGCCAGGCAAAAAGGCCTTAAGGTGGGCTTGTTCAGGCCCATCACCCTCTTCCCCTTCCCGGAAGAGCGTCTGCGGGCCCTGGCCGGTCCAGGCCGCCAGTTCCTGGCCGTGGAGATGAGTGCCGGCCAGATGATCGAAGATGTGCGCCTGGCGGTGGAAGGGCGCAGCCCCGTTCACCTCTGCCGGCGCCTGGGCGGCATGGTGCCCACTCCCGAGGATGTATTGGCGAAAATCCAGGAGCTTGTGGAAGGGAGGGCCAGCTAATGAAGACAGTGTTCCAGAAACCGCAGGCCATGACCGATGCCCAGCTGCACTACTGCCCCGGCTGTACCCATGGAATCATCCACCGTTTAGTGGCGGAAGCCATCGATGCCCTAGATATTCGGGAACAGACCATCGGCATCGCCAGCGTGGGCTGTTCGGTATTCGCCTACGATTATTTCAACTGCGATATGCAGCAGGCCGCCCACGGCCGGGCACCGGCGGTGGCCACCGGCATCAAGCGGGTGCTGCCTGAAAGCATCGTGTTCACCTACCAGGGAGATGGCGACCTGGCGTCCATCGGCATGGCGGAGATCGTCCATGCCGCGGCCAGGGGGGAGAATATCACGGTGATCTTCATCAACAACGCCATCTACGGCATGACCAGCGGCCAGATGGCCCCCACCACCCTGCCCGGTCAAGTCACCGCCACCTCACCCCGGGGCCGCAGCGTGAACGAAACCGGGTATCCCATCAGAATCTGCGAGCTGCTGGTGGCCTTGGAGGGGGCAGCATATTTGGCCAGGGTTTCCAGCCACAACCCCCGCCACATTCTCCAGGCGGGCCGGGCCATCAAAAAGGCCTTCGAAGTACAGCAGCAGAAGCAGGGTTTTGCCCTGGTGGAAGTGCTCTCCACCTGTTCGGTCAACTGGGGCATGGCCCCGGTGAAGGCCATGCAGTGGTTGGAAGAGAACATGATTCCCTATTATCCCCTGGGCGTCTTCAAAGACGTCACGGCCAAGGAGGGTGAACAGCATGGCTGAGATCATCATCGCGGGTTTCGGCGGCCAGGGAGTACTGGTTTTGGGCCAGGTGATCACCTACGCCGGGATGCTGGAAGATAAGAATGTGTCCTGGCTCCCATCCTACGGTCCCGAGCAGCGGGGAGGTACCTGCAACTGTTCCGTGGTGGTAACCGATGGCGAGGTAGGTTCGCCCCTGGTCACCAAGCCCTCTGTGGCCATCATCATGAACGGCCCTTCCTTTGACCGGTTTGAACCCACCGTTAAGCCCGGCGGCCTCGTCCTGTACAATTCATCCCTGGTGCACAAAAAGCCCAGCCGCGACGATGTGCAGGCCATTGCCGTGCCCGCCAATGAAATCGCGGACGAACTGGGCAATACCCGGGTGGCCAATATGGTGATGCTGGGGGCCTTCATTGAGGCCACCGGTTTGGTGAAGAAAGAAAGCATCGAGGCGGCCCTCAAAGAGGTGATCTCGGAACGCCATCACCACCTCATTCCTTTGAATATGCAAGCTTTTGAGCGGGGGAGGGCATACCAATAGCAAATCCCACCAAGGGAGGCTAGAGGTATGGAGTGTTCTACCCGCTGGGGTGTGGTGCAGCAGGTGAGCAGCTTCCCCAACAGGCAGGAGCTTCTGGTGCAGGTGGGAACGGAAACCGCCAAAGCCCTGGCTTTCCCCAAGCTGACCGGAGAGTGCCGGCAGGGGGATCGGGTGCTGCTCAACACCACCGCCCTCCAGCTTGAGCTGGGCACAGGAGGCTGGCACTACGTTCTCGCCGTGGAAGGGCGGGAACGTAGTCTTTCTTCTGGGCCTGGACACATCATCAAGCTGCGCTACACGCCGCTGCAGGGGCGGGTTCTGGCGGTGGAGGAAGAGGCCAGTCCCCACCACCAGGTCTTGGCGCAGGCCGACTCCTTGGAAGGCCTGCCTGTGGCGGTGGGCAGCCTCCACAGTATGCTGGCGCCCCTGGTCTGGCTGGTGGCTCAGCACTGCCCAGGCAGGCGCCTGGTCTATCTCATGAGCGATGGCGCCGCCCTGCCCCTGGGTTTCAGCACAGCCTGCGCCCTCCTCAAGGAGCGGGGGCTCCTGGCGGCCACCATCACCTTCGGCCATGCCTTCGGCGGGGACCTGGAGGCGGTGAACATCTACAGTGCCCTTTTGGCTGCCAAGCATGTGGCCAAGGGGGATCTGGCCGTGGTGCTCATGGGGCCAGGGGTGGTGGGTACAGGCACAACCTGGGGCACAACAGCGGTGGAACAGGGCATCTTTCTCAACGCGGCGCTCCAGCTCGGGGGCACCCCCGTGGCCCTGGCGCGCCTGAGTCAAAGCGATCCCCGGCCCAGGCACCTAGGCCTCAGCCACCACACCCAGACAGTGCTGAAAAGGGTGGTGCAGGGCCCGGTGTTTTTTCCGCTCCCCGTCTGTTTCCAGGAGTTTGACCAGTGGGAAAAGCAGCTGCGGGATCTGCCGCACCCCATCTGCTGGGAGGATACAGAAGAGGACTTCCAAAGGCTTCTCACAGCGGACCTGCACTTTTCCACCATGGGAAGGGGCCTCAGGGACGATCCCCTCTTCTTCCACGGCGTGGCCGCGGCTGCGCTCTTTTTGTGCCGGCTGCTGGGGAAAGAGTGAGGGGGAAAGGGTCTTGGTAAGAATCTACGCCGATCTCCACATCCATGTGGGTCGAACCAGCCGGGCAGCCCCGGTGAAAATCACAGCTTCGCCCAGGCTGAACCTGGAGAGCATCGTGAAAACCGCAGAGCAAAAGGGCCTCCAGCTCGTGGGCCTGGTGGATGCTGCCTGCAGCGGAGTGCTGCAGGATCTGAAGGAGCTGGTGGAAAACGGAACGCTGCAACCCCTGGAGGGGGGAGGCTGCCGCTGGGGCCAGACGGCCCTCTTTTTCGGCAGTGAAGTGGAACTGGCCCACAGGGGAGAGGCAGCACATTTTCTCGCCTTTTTCCCCAGCCTGCAGGCGCTAAAGGACTATGCCGGGGCGGTGGCGCCCGCTTTGACCAACCCGGCTTTGTCCACGCAGCGTCTGAAAATGCCCCCCGATGAATGGCTGGCCGCGGTGCTGTCCGCGGGAGGGGCGGCCCTTGCGGCCCATGCCTTTACGCCCCATAAAGGCGTCTACGGCAGCTGCGTGCGGGAGCTCGGGGAAATGTTTGCCCAGCCCGAACAGATCTCCGGGTTAGAGCTGGGCTTGAGCGCGGACAGTACCATGGCGGCAAGCATATCCGACACCCACCGCTATGCTTACCTGGCCAACTCCGATGCCCATTCCCCCGGATCCATAGGGCGGGAGTTCACCGTGTATGAGCTGCCTGAACTCTCCTTTGCGGCCTGGCGGAAGGCTTTGGCCTGCGGGGGAGAGGGGATTGTCGCGCTGTGCGGTCTGGACCCCCGCCTGGGGAAATACCACCGCAGCTGCTGCCCACGCTGCAACCTGCTGGCGACGGAAGAGGAAGCCATCTTCCAGTGCCCCAACTGCGGCGGGGATATGGTGGCGGGAGTGTGGGATCGGGTGCGGGCCATCGCCGACTGCCGGGAAGAGCCGAAGAGGCGCGCCCCCTACAAAGTGCATATCCCCCTGGCCATGCTGCCGGGAGTGGGCCCCGCCGCCTGCCAGAAGCTGCTCGGGGAGGTGGGCACCGAACTTGAGGTGCTCTACCGGGCCTCCCCGGAGAAGATCAGGCGGGCAGCGGGGGAAAAGGTCACCAGGAGTATCCTGGCGCTGCGAAGTGGCTCCCTTACCGTTCAGCCGGGCGGCGGCGGGAGATATGGGCGCGTGGTCCTGCCTTAAGCGGCTTGTCCACACTGCCATTTTATTACATTATTATTACATAAATGTAAGTGTGGAACAGGGGAGGCCAGGGCATGGATTCGGGCCTTTTTCGCAAGACGGCGCTGGAAAGGATTTCTTCACCAGAGCGCCTTAATGAGTATATCAAGATCACCCATCCCGGGGTGTGGAGTGTCCTTGTGGCTTGTCTGGCCCTCCTCTTAGCCGTGGGCTTTTGGGCGTTCTACGGCAGCATTCCCGACACGATCCACGCCTTCGGAATTGTTTTCCCCGAACACGGTGTTGCCCATGTGATTCCCCCCGCGGGGGGCCGGATCACCAACATGCGGGTTAAAGTGGGCGACTACGTGGAGGCGGGGCAGATCCTGGCCGTGATTCCCCAGGAGGATCTGATCAAGCAGATCAACGAGGCCAAAAGCGCCCCCAACCCAGATGAGGACTATATCGCGCAGCTCATCGCCGAGTACGAAAGCCGCTCGCTGGTTCTTTCGCCTGTATCGGGCATCGTGCTTTCGGCCCGCAGGACCGATGAGACTGTTTCCGCCACGGAAGTTTTGGCGACCATTGTGAAACTGGAGAAGTATGCAGATAAACACCAAGTCATCGCCTATGTGCCCATGGCGGCAGCCCAGAAGCTGAAGGAGGGGATGGAGGTGCAGGTATCCCCGGAGTTTGCCCCCCGGGAAGAGTACGGGTTTATCTACGGGCATATCACCGGTGTTGGCACCCACCCGGTCTCGGAAGAAGATGTGCTGGCGGCCGTGGGCAATCTGCAGTACGCGCAGAGGCTTTTCCCCCGGGAAAACAGCGTGGAGGTGAGGGTCACCCTCACGGTGGATCCCCACTCACTCAATGGGGTGAAGTGGTCCAATGACAAGGGCAAACAGCTGCCCCTGACCCTGGGGACTTAATGCAACCTGCAGATCGTGGTGGAAACCTATCGACCCTACCAGTTAGTGTTCTGATCAGGGAGGCGGCCATGGCCAAAGTAGCGAAAGTGCCTGTAATTATGCAGATGGAGACGGTGGAATGCGGAGCCGCCTGCCTCGCCATGGTCTTGGCCTACCATGGCAAGTTGGCTGCCCCTGGAACAGGTGCGGGAAGAATGCGGCGTTTCCCGGGATGGCAGCAAGGCCAAGAACTTGGTGTTGGTGGCCAGATCCCACGGGCTCAAGGCCAATGGCTACCGGAAAGAGCCCGAAGGCCTGCGGGAGGTACCGCTGCCCGCCATCATTCACTGGAACTTCAACCACTTTGTGGTCCTGTGCGGCTTCAAGAAGAACAAGGTAGTACTGAACGATCCAGCCCGGGGGAGGGTGGAAGTCTGCCTGGAGGAGTTCGACGAATCCTTCACCGGCATCGTGCTCTGCTTTGAAAAGACGGAGGAGTTCGTGCCTCCGGCAAGCCCAGGAGTGTCTGGGAATTTGCCAAGAAGCGGCTGAAGGGCACTGCCCCTGCCTTTGTGTTTGTGGTGCTCACCGGAATCCTCCTCACGGGGGTCCAGCTCCTTACACCCATCTTTTCCCGCCTCTTCATGGATCACATCCTCTCCCGGCACAACCCCCAATGGCTGATCCCGCTCTTGGCGGCCATGGCCCTGACCCTGGCCTTTCAGTTTGTGGTGAATGTCATCCAAGGCATCCATTGGCTGAAAATCGAAGGAAAGCTCGCGGTGGAGGCCAATGCCTCCTTCATGTGGCATGTGCTCCGCCTGCCGGTGAGTTTCTTTGCCCAGCGCTACATCGGGGATATCGCCAGCCGGCAGACCAGCAATGAACAGATCGCGGCCACGCTGATCGGACAGCTCGCGCCCATTTTCCTCAACTTGGTGCTGCTGCTGGCCTATTTGGCCATCATGATCCAGTACAGCCCAGTCCTGGCGGTGGTGGGGGTGACCACCTCCATCCTCTATCTGGTCTCCATGCGGCTCGTTTCCAAGCGGCGCCTGGACCTAAGCCGCGTCACGCTGCGGGATGGGGGCAGGCTCATGGGCGCCACCATGTCCGGCTTTGAGATAATCGAAACCATCAAGGCCTCCGGCGCAGAAGGCAGCTTTTTCCAGCGCTGGGCCGGCTATTTTGCCAGCTACAGCAATGCTTTAGTGCAGTTCAACCAGGCCAACCAGTTCTACAGCCTTATCCCGCCCCTGCTGCAGCAGGGGTCCAACATTATCATCCTGGTGATGGGTGTCTACTTGATTTTGGATGGTTCCTTTACCATCGGTATGCTCCTGGCTTTTCAAGGCTTTACCGCCTCTTTTCTCAGCCCCGTGCAGCAGCTGGTGGGAGCTTCCCAATCCTTCATCGAGATGCGTTCCCAGATGGAGCGGGTGGAAGATGTCTTCAACTACCAGCCAGACGTGGAAGAAGAAGACCCCAGCTTAACGCTTCCTCTCGAAAGGCTCAGGGGAGGGGTGGAACTGCGGGGCATCACCTTTGGCTACAACAAAACGGCACCGCCCCTCATCGAGGATTTCTCCCTCACGGTCAAACCAGGGGCAGCATCGCCCTGGTGGGCTCCTCCGGAAGCGGTAAGTCCACCGTTGGTAAGCTCATCGCGGGGCTCTACAAGCCCTGGTCGGGTCAGATCCTTTTCGACGGCATCCCCCGGGAGCAGGTTCCCCGCCAGGTTCTTACCGCCTCCATCGCGGTGGTGGATCAGGACATAGCGCTCTTTGAAGACACCATCTTCAACAACCTCACCCTGTGGGACAAGTCCATTGATGAAGCCACCGTGATCGAAGCCTGCAAAGATGCCCAGATTCACGAAGACATCATGGGACGGCCTGGAGGCTACGCCCATGTGATTAAAGAAGGGGGCAAGAACTTCTCTGGGGGCCAAAGACAGCGCCTGGAGATTGCCCGGGCCTTGGCCCAACGGCCCACCATCCTGATCTTGGATGAGGCCACCAGTGCCCTGGATACCAAGACGGAGCACCTGATCATGGAGGCGGTGAAAGCGAAGGGCATCTCCCTGATCATCATTGCCCACCGCCTCTCCACCATCCGGGATTGTGATGAGATCATTGTCCTGGATCAGGGTCAGGTGGTGGAGCGGGGAACACATGAGGAACTGCTGAAGCTGGGCGGGAAGTACAGTGCCTTGGTGAGCACTTGAGGGACCGGAGGTGAACCAGGTGTCCATCGATCCACAGCTGCAAAGGCGCATCGATTATGACAGCAAAGCCATGCGGACGCCTTTTCCGACCTCCTGTCCATCGTGGGCAGAAAAAGGATGGACGCCACCGGGCGGGAACGGGAGGTACAGCTGCAGAGTGCCCTGGAAGCCATTTTTGACGCGCTGTCCCTGCCGGTGCCCGAAGTCCCCGAGGAGCTGGAGGGGCTGGAACTGCGTCTCGACTACATGCTGCGCCCTTACGGCGTTATGCGGCGCAGAGTGGAGCTCAGGGGGAAGTGGTGGCTCAGCACCATGGGGCCTCTCCTGGGCAGCACCAAGGCGGGGGATGTGGTGGCTCTGCTGCCTGCCCCGTACTGGGGCTATACCTTTGTGGATACCGCCTCTGGTAAGAAGGTCAAGGTGAACAGCAAAACCGCGGCCCAGCTGGGGACGGAGGCGTTCTGCTTTTACAGGGCGCTGCCGGCGCGCCCGCTGAAGCTGTTAGACCTGGTGGCCTTCATGCTGCGCTCCCTCAGTGTGGACGATCTGGCCTTTGTCCTGGTCATCAGCCTGTTGGTGAGTCTCTTGGGGATGTTCCTCCCCTACATGAACAAACAGATCTTCGACAGCGTGATTCCCACGGGTACCAAAAGCGACCTGTTGCCGCTGGCGGCCCTGCTCATCGGGGCCACGGTGGGCTCAGCCCTCTTTTCCATGACCCGTACCCTGGGCCTGATGCGGCTGCGGGATAAGATCAACCATTCCGTACAGTGCGCCGCTTTAGCTAGGCTGTTCACCCTACCCGTGTCGTTCTTCAAGGGCTTTTCCGCTGGTGAGATCTCCAGGCGGGCCATAAGTGTGAATACCCTCACGGAAATGCTGTCTGATACTGTGCTCACCAGTCTCCTGGCGGCTCTGTTTTCCTTCGTGTACATCTTCCAGATGGCGGGCTTTGCCCCCGTGTTGGTGGCCCCGGCCCTGCTCAGCATCGGCGGTCTTTTGACCCTCACTTTCCTCACCGGCCTGATCAGGCAGAAACACAGCCGCAGGCTCATGGAGCTGAGCGCCAAGTTGGACGGTATGGTTTTTGGACTCTTGGGCGGCATTCAGAAGATCAAGCTGGCCGGTGCGGAGCGGCGGGCCTTTGCCAGATGGGCAGCCCAGTACAAAGAGCTGGGGAGATTAAGGTACAACCCGCCCGCGCTGCTGCCCCTGAGCGGTGCCCTCCAGACCCTCTTGGTTATGGGTAGTACCATCCTCCTTTACTATGTCGCGGGCCGCGGTCTGGCGGCACCGTCGGATTATATGGCCTTCAATGCCGCCTACGGAGCGGTGAGCAGCGCCCTTTTATCCTTGGGCGGCGTGATTGTTTCCCTGGCCAACGTTAAGCTCCACCATTTTGGAAACGCCTCCAGAGTTCCACGCAGGCAAGAAGCAGGTTATGCGCCTGTCGGGCAGGATCGAAGTGTCCAATGTTACCTTCAGCTACACCCCAGATGGACCCCTGGTACTGAACAACCTCAGCCTGAAGGTGGAACCCGGTGAATATGTGGCCATCGTGGGCAGGTCTCGCAGCGGCAAATCCACCCTGATGCGCCTGCTTTTGGGTTTTGAAACACGCACCTCCGGTGCCATCTACTACGACGGTTACGATCTCCAGACTCTGGACGTGCGCAGCGTGCGCCAATGCATCGGGGTGGATCTCCAGGACAGCAAGCTGTTTCCCGGCAGCATCTACGCGAACATCATCATCACTGCACCCTGGGCCACCCTGGAGGACGCCTGGGAGGCAGCCCGCCTCGCTTGATGTAGCTCGTAAGGCCCTTACTCTCGAGGTAAGAGTAATTTTCTTCACTCTCATAGCCCGCATCAGCAATAATATTCTCGTATCTTCGACCGAGATTCTCTTCCATAGATTCCAGCA
>Ga0116168_1000486_pt1 | contig 38479 bp, 34 predicted proteins | sample AD_UKC129_MetaG_FD_89795 | JGI IMG/M metagenome (GOLD analysis project Ga0116168, IMG submission 89795) | Active sludge microbial communities of municipal wastewater-treating anaerobic digesters from Canada - AD_UKC129_MetaG | ecosystem: Engineered > Bioreactor > Anaerobic > Digestate | place...
CTCCGTTCCTTCTGACTCATCAATAACGTCTCCATTCAGAGGCAGTTGCTACCGCAACTGCCTCCCAAAGGGGACATTTTCATCGAGTCAGAAAGAGGACATTCTCAAAGAGTCACGACATTGGTGAACTTATTCCTTGCCGCTTTGACCCGGCTCGGCTAGAAGCAGTGCGACCCACTCAACCGCGCACCTGATGTATGACCCGCCGGGTCTTTTTGCGTGTGGTTCTTTGCCTGTTTCTCACAGGAACCCCGGGCCTTTCCCAGATTACCGCCGGCAACTGCCTGCGTCTTGACGGCACCAACGGTTACGCCACAGTCGCCCACGACTCCGGCCTGAATCCCTACCCCCTGACCATCACCGCATGGGTTCGCACCGCGCGCGTGGCGCCGCTCTACGACGCGATCGTCAATAAATACGCTCCGGGCTCGGGCTCCGGCTACTCCTTCCACGTTTACAATGGTCGCCTGCGCGGCTGGTATTTCCGCGACGGCTTGAACTTCGTTTACCCCGGCGATCCGGGACTTGACGGCGGCTTCATCGCCGACGGCCAGTGGCATCATGTTGCCATGGTGATTGGTCCCGGCGGCGGGGCGATCTACATTGATGGCGTTTCGCGCGGCACGCCCCAGGGTTGGACCGGCGTCCCCGGCGCGACGACGACGGTTCAGCCGATCACGATCGGGCGCTATTCGACCGACGGCTTTTCAACGAGTTCATTGGAAGGCGACCTGGACGATGTCGCGATCTGGAGCCGCGCGCTTTCCTTGAGCGAATTGAATTACCTGAAGCATCGCCGGCTCAACGGAAACGAAGACGGTTTGCTCAGTCTGTGGCGATTCAACGAAGGCAGCGGCACATCGGGAGCGGATGCGACGGCCGCCGGGCGCGTTGCGACGCTCAACGGGCCGGTGGCGTGGAAACCTTCCGCGGCTCCCATCGCGCTGGCCATGGTTGGGACGAACTGCCTGCGGTTCGACGGCGCGGCGGGTTACATTTCGGTTCCACATAGTGCGAGCTTCAACACCCTTCCCTTTACGGCAATGGGCTGGTTCCGCACCACCAACACAGCAAGCCCGCTGGTGCAGGGTATCGTCAGCAAATACCAGGACAGCAGCGGCAATGGCTGGGCGCTCATCGTGCAGAACAACAAGCTGCGAGGCTTTTACTATCGGACCCTGGCGGATTGGGGCATGGACATCGCGTCAGCGCGAATGTGGCCGACGGAGCCTGGCATCACGCGGCAATGGTCGTGGACAACTCGGGCGGAAGATTGCTCCTGGACGGAGTCGTGGTCGGGTCGAACACCTGGACGGGCGCGGCCGGCCCGCCGACCGGCATCGAACCCCTGCAGATCGGTCGTTACTACAACTACGCCGAACGCTTCTTCGGCGCTCTGGATGATATCTCGATCTGGAACCGCGCCCTCACGACCGAAGAAATTCAGGCGCTCAAGAATCGCCCGCTCACCGGCGCCGAGGCGAATCTGCTGGCTCACTGGCGAATGGACGAAGGTGCCGGAAACACCGTGACCGACGCGACCGGGCACGGACACAACGGCTCCTTCGTCGGGTCGCCGGCATGGGTCGGGTCCACGGCCTATCTGGGTGACGGCAGCGTTCATCTGCGCGCGGCGACGGACGTTCTGTTCATCCAGCGTTCGTTCGCCATCAACGGCGCGCACCAGGCAAGCGGGTTCCGCCTGGGAGCGAATGTCACGTTCTGGCGATTCCATGATTTCGGCAACGCACCGCCGAACGCGGCGGTTGCCTTCGAGATCAGTGCCGGGCTTCAGACCGCGGCCGGCACGCCGATCGCAACGAAACCAGGCACGTATTCGAACGCGTTCAGCTTCGCGGCCTACAACGCCTCGTCCCCGCCCGGATCGGGTTTTGCCGGCGGACTCGCGACGATCAACGAGTCGTTGACCGTGGAGCCCGCCAACGGCGTGCAGATGGATTCCGTCAACAACACCCATCAGATGACGGCCACGCTGAGGCACAGCGAAAACGGCGGCGCCTTCGTGAACGATGGAACGGAAGCGACCCAGGTCGCGCGCCTGCTGCACTTCAACGGGCGTGTTCTTCGGGAACGTGGAAACCGTGCTGACGAACGTGATCAATGCCCCTGCCAGCGGAACGATCACCGCTCCGACGCACCTGGCGTCGCAACTGCAGATCGCGCCCAACGGCCCCTTCCTGGCCGCCGCGCCGGGATTCACATTCGGCGGCGGCGCGGCGTTTAACGTGAATCTCGGAGCCAACGGTTATGCCACGAACCTCAACGGCAGCTTCAGCGTCGCGAACCCGACGCAGTTCTTCGAAAAGAGCGGGATCCGGTATCGCCTGCCGGGAGCGACATTGGGTGCAATGGGGCTTGTGGCGAACAGCCTGGAGGCATGGTTCCCGGTGGGCTTCGGTGTGAGCACCAGCACCAACACGCGGATCCTGAAGCCGTTCGTTACGAAGACCAACGTGACGCTGGGACCCGACCTCCTTCCGACCACCAACAACGTCGTCTTCACGGCGGCGTCCTATGGCACGAGCCGTCTCTATTTCGCGGATGAAACCAAACCGGTCCTCATTGGCGCGGACCGCGTCGAATGGCACATTCCCGAAGGTGAGTTCTTCATCCCGCCGCCGGACTGGTTGCACTTCGTCCGCCAGGCCGAGGATGATTATCTCGAGTCTCAACGCGGACTCCTCGCCAACCCGGTTGCTGCCGATCGCATCTCGAACGACGGCTATTATCGGAACGCGTCCGCGCAGGCCGGAGCTCCGGTTTATGTCCGCCCCGACACCAACGGAGTCGCGCTGGTGGACATGTCTGTGGCGCTCGCCACGAGTGTGTATCGTCCTCACCATCCCTATCTTCACGCCCTCGCCGGCGGACACATCGGCGTGCTGGGCGGGCTGCTCGAAATCGACGACGACCTCGTCAACGTCAATGCGAGTTACCTCGCGGTGTCGAATCCCGTTCCACTCGTCTATGCGCGGGATTGTTCACCCGAGTCGTCCTGCAGCGTGTTCGCCACCAACGGCCCGGCGGTGTTGAGCTTTACGGTTCCCGACACGATGAGTTTCACGCCGGACGGCGGCCTGATCGCCTCCGGAGCGGTGGCCGCAACCCATCTCACGTGGGGATTCATCGGTGGAGACAACTACGCCCATCGGACCTCGGACGTGACCAACGGCGTGTATCACATCGCCGGCACGTTCCTGCGCGGCGACCAGACAAGCCTTGCCGATGTGTTGCGCCCGGCGGTGTTGCTGCTGAGCGGTTGGGGCAGCGAAACGAACGCGACTTATGTCGAACGCCCCGGCGGCCCGGCCTACGCGGACGGCTTCGCCAATTACGCCGGGCTCAACTTCCGCTCCCCCGCGCAAGGACGCAGCTTCATCGCCGGGCAGGACACGGGCGCTTACCCGCTGGCCGCGCGTTCGAAGTATTACACGCGATACGGCGGCGTCAGCGGCATTCATGAGGCGGCGAGCTTTCCGGCGAACCTGACGTTGTACGGTTATCCGTTTGCATTCACGACGTTTCGCCTTTCGTTCCTCGACAGCGGCAATTGGGAATCGCGCACGGATGGTGCCATCGCGCTCGGCGGCCCCGCGGGATTCAACGTCGAGTTCGAGCGCCTGAGATTTCTGTGCCGCGGCAACCTGGACGACGCGCGCCTGCCTTCGAGCGTCGGATTGAAACACATGGTTTACTGGAACGTTGACATCCGGCCGCTGGCTTTGCAGTTCAAGCCGAAATCCAACGACCCCTGCAGCCTGACGGAACGGTTTCTCGTGCTTGGAGTGGAAACCAGACTGCCCTTCATCCCGGAGGCATTCCATGCGTCCCTTGGATTCAAGCCCAATGGCAATCTCGTGACGCGCGCGAACGCCGTTGAGGGAACGGACTCGCGCTTCGCTGTCCCGGCGAACCTGCGCCTGCAGGGACCGGGCGGGAGCTTTTTCCCCCTGACCACTGTTGGGAACGGCTATTTCAACAACTGGGAAACACCGGGCAGACCTGCCAACGGGTTCTACAGCATCGCCGGCCGCGTGCGCGTGCCGTTCTTTCGCGATGTGAAAATCCACGTCCACGTCACGCCGACCGGCGCCAGCACCGCGCAACTCAACGTCATGGGCGGGTGGCCTGCCGAAAGCGGGCTCGGCGCCGATCGCGGCTGGAGCAGCGCCGGACAGAACTACTTCACCACGCCGGGATTCGACCCGAATCACGACGGCTGGCCCACGGCCGTGCCGTTGCAGCACTATCGGAGTTCGCCGGATGAAACCTACCGGCCGCGGGCCCAGCAGAACTGGATCGATGTGGCCGGGTTCGATTACCCGCTCGCATGGAACAGCGCGCTGCGCGAGTTCGCCGGATTCAGCGACGCGCGCGTGACGTTGCCGGTCATCGACGTGGACAGCCGGCTCAAGCAGTTGTCGCCCGCGAAGGTGGATTTCGATTTCGCCCAGGACCTGAACGTGCAATTGCCGCGGCTGAAGGTCCTCGACTTTGCCAACCAGGCGGTGAACGAACTCAACGGCCCCATTCACTCGGTGTCGAACGCGATTCGCGCCGAGCTCGGAGCGGCGTTGGACACCACGGGCCTCACCAGCGGATTCCGCAGCCTGCAAACGTTGCTGAACGAGAACGCCGAGGGCTTCTTCCGCCCTGTCCTCCAGCCCGCGCTCGATCCCGTCGTGGACAACCTGTACCCGGCTCTTTCCAACGCGCTCGCGATCGGCAAAGCGAACCTGCTCCAGACGGCTCCGGCCATCGTGACGGCTGCCAGCAACGGCCTCCAGAACGCGATTATGAACCTGAACGGAACGGCCGCGGACGCCAACACGGTGCTGGGCAGGTTGAATCAATCCCTGACCGACGTGGACAACACGCTTGGCCTTTTCATCCGCGTTCTTGAAAAGGACGGCAAGGCCGACCGCCACGTCGTTCGCGCAATCATTCAGAAGCTGGCCAGCGACCAGGGCCCGGCGCTCGGTTTTGTGAGCACGCTCGGCGACCAGCTCGTGAACGGGTTGCTGCAGGATCTCGAACCCACGCTCGCCAAAGTGGAATCCGAACTGCGCAACCTGCGCGTGCAACTGAACCAGATCCGCGCGCAGGTCGCCAGCGCCGCCATTGATTCGGATCTCGACGAAGCGCTGATCCTGGCCAATCACCAGACCGGGGCGCTCCAGAACTACCTGCAGCTCGCCGGCGCGGGAGTGTCCAATCTGCTATCGAGCGTCGTCGGGCCGGCGGGCGATTTCTTTACCGCCGATCCCGAGCGTGCCAAACAGGAAATCCGCGAGCGGCTGATCATCGCGTTCCTCAGCTCGACCGTGGAAGCCAAATACCAGGAAACGTTCCGGCAGTTCTTCTCCGACAAGAATTTCCTGCTCGACCAGCTCATGGGTGTGTTGTTCGACCAGATCAACCGGTCGATCCGCAACGGGCTCGAAAACCAGATCGCCGGCGCGCGCGACGGCATTTTCCAGAACATGAAGGGCGGAGGGTTCCTCAGCCAATCGCTGCTGTCGGCGAAGATCCGCGGCGCGCCCAAGTTCACCGGCGACTCGCTGGATTCGATTCATCTCGATTCGGATATCCAGATGAACCTGCCGGATGAAATGAAATTCTCCGCCTACATGGACATCGTGCGCCTGAAATCGGCGACCGCGCCGGTCGCGTGCATTCCCGCGGGCGCGCCGGCGGCCGAGGTGACGCTTGGGGCGCGCGATGTGCCGCTCGACTGGCTTGGAGTCGATTCGGGTGCACAACCGTTGACGCTCAGCCTGGCGGCACGCTGGACGTTGCAGGGCGGATCGGTCAAGGGCATCGGCGGCTCCCTCGACATCGCGGGGAATGCCGGGTTCAAAGGTTGCAGCATGCGCCAGATCAAGGCCGCGCTCGCCATCGGCCAGATCGAAAACTATTTCGCCGGCCAGGGCAAAGCCACGGTGGTCATCGTCGGTATCCCGGTGGATTTCCGCGCGGGCATCTTCGCCGGGCACGCCTGCTCTCTCGACGCGCTCAGGTTCATCGATCCGGACGTTGAAAAGGTTGTGATGCAACCGGGAGAATTCACCGGCGTGTATCTCGAATACGGAGGCGGGCTGTCGCTTTCCGACATTCTGTTCGGCGAATCCACCGACCTGCTGGATGTGCGCGCCGATATCACGACCGCGCTGTTCTACCAGGACGGACCGCGCTTCGGACGCATCGGCGGCCGGCAGAAGACCTCGGCCGACATCAAGCTGCTTTATGTCCTCGGCGGTCACGTGGACTGGGCGATGGCGATGGTTCTGGACTCGGCCGGCGAATTGATCGTCGCCGGCGAGGCCAATGTCTGCGGGCGCATTGGCATATGCCCGCTTTGCAAAGAGGCCTGCGCGGGCATCTCGATCAAGGGCGTGCTGAATGACGGCGGGATTGACTATTTCATCGATTTCTAGAACGCGAACGTGAAGGTACCTGAATCCATCCAGGCACAGTTCTCCGAATTGAAGGAGAAGAGGTCTGCGCGTTTCGGTCGCAGCACCGCGACCTTGCTGCGCGGTGTCTTTCTCGGCGTTCTGCTGCTCGGGTCCGCGATCTTTTCCGCCTCGGGCCAGGGCGCCCTCTCGAACTTCGTCTTCGCCGCCGGCACCACCGCGCGGGATGCATCGAACAACGATTGGTCCTACGTCGTGCTCGGATCTCCGTCACCCGCCCTGTTCGACGGCAAGACATTCGCCGTCTTCGGCAAGACCGGGGCGCCAACAGACCCCGGCACGTTCACTGCACGCGGCACCCTGTTCCGCGCCGCCGACGCCGGGACGGTCACCGCGCGACTGAATCAATCGATCGCCCTCGGCCAGGACCTCCAGACGCTGAACAACGCGTTGAACGGTCTCCTGCGAAGCATTCCCGGAATCACGAACCAGGCGCTCGCCCAGAAAGTTTTGATCGCGTTCGAAATAGCCAACACCGACGCAGTGATCGCGCAACTGCTGGAACTTCTCGCCAGCGGAAACCCCGGCCTGCAGCTCTGCGCCGGGCGCGCCTTCTCCGAACCACTGCCGGTCACCACGACTTACGAGGTCCGCGAAATCAACCCGTTGACCGGCGCCCCGGGCGATGTTGTCGGCCGCGTCACCATCGTTCCGAACGCCCCCGTTGTCCTGCCCGCGCCCGGTCCGCCGTTCCAGGTGATGACGAATGACCCGAGCGATCACCTTCTGATTCGGCTGCGTTGGGGAACACCGCCGGAGCTGCGCCGGCTGTCGTTGCTCGGCTTCGGATACAACCTCTGGCGCATTCCGCGCGCAGCCGCTGAGGCAGGCAATTTCCACGTCGTGCCGCCTACCATCGCCCAATTGAACAGCCATCCCGACTTCACGCGCGCCAACGTCAACTCGCCCATCATGGCCTTGCGGGAAATGCCTCCCGGTGCGGGCATCGGCGCGGCAGAGGATCCGACCGACGCGATCACGTATTTCTTTGCCGACGACGGCCGGACAACCACGGGAACGAACTTTCAGGATGGAGAAGAGTTCTATTACTTCGTCACCGCGCGCGACCTGTTGGGCCGCGACGGGTTCCCGTCCCAGGGCAGATTGGCGCGCGCCTGCCGCCGGAATCCTCCAGCGCCACCCGCCGAAGTCCGCGTGGAAAACACCGTGCTGCCCGGTTCGACGAATCTGCCCCGCTTGCTCGTGGTCTGGGAGCAGAACATCGACGTCGCCGACGGGGTGAACGAGTATTGGGTTTACCGCTGGGCCAACGCCACGTCCATGCTGACCTACGAAGCCACCCCTTTGAGCAACCGGGTCGGCGTGGTCGCGCACGCGGTGGGAACCAACCTGAACTACTTCCTCGACAATTCCCCCGGCGCATTGACCAATGCGAATCCAAGCAACGTCTGGTACACCGTGCGCGCCGTGAGTCTCGGCGCATGCGATCCGCTGCTCTCGGCGCATGCGGGTCCGGCCTGGGGCGTGTTGAGAGAACGCAGCGCGCCGAACGCGACCACCGGCGAAGTGCTCGGCAGTTGCGGTGCGCCTGTCCTGCAACTGATCGCCGTTTCGACAAATGCGAATGTCTTCACATCCGACGGCAGCAGGCCGGCGCGGATCGTCATTGTTCGGCGAGATCCCGGCATCGAATGGGCGGAACTCACTGTGCTGTCGGGCCTCACAAACTTCCTTCAGCCCGGCTTCAACCAGCGCATCTACTTCCCGCCGGACGGAGACCGGATTGAGATCGTGCAACCCGTTCCCTTTGAGAACGTGGTGAACTTCCATGTCGTGTGCCGCGTCGGCAACGCGCTCGAGACCGCGTCGATCCCGGCGTCCTACGCGCGAGACACCCGGTGGCCGCCTGCAACCGAGTTTCAGGTTGAGTTCTCGCGGGCCAACTGCTGGCAACCGCACTGGCTTCGAGCGACCCGTTGCTCGCTACCGCCGGTTGCGTTCCCGCCGGCAGCGCCATACCGGATCCGACCGGCATGGTGGCGCTGCAGTTCCCGCTTCCGCCGCTCACAACGGCGTTCATCCAGGCGAATACCAATGGCGCAAACTGGTCCAGCGTGGCGCTGCTGACCTCGGATTCCAACGGCGTGTTCTGGGTGTCCTACCCCGCCTGCCTGGTTGGGCCGGTGCCGCCCTTCCGCGCGTGCCTCGTAAACCTGCCCGCAGGTGATTGCGATCAACATGTCGCTTCATCGGGCCCGGACGGGGCGACGGCCCCGTTGCGCGTGCGCTTCCGGCTCCAGCCCCGCACGAGGGAATACCGCGTGTATCGCCGCGTGGACAACGGGCCGCTCACCCTGGTCGCGCAGGGACCGGCGACCTACGACGCGCTGCAACCCGGCAAGCTGATCGAAACGCTCGACGAAGCCATCCCTGCGGTTGCCGCGCGGCTCTGCTATTTCGTTCAACTGCTTGACGAGCACGGCAACGGCAGCCCGCTCGCCTTGATCGGGTGTAAGCAGGTGCGACCGCCGAAGCTGCCGGTGCCGACCCTCAGCGAACCGGCGGCCGTGGGCGACATCAACCAGCCGCAGGTCGCATTGACATGGTTCTGCCCAACGGCCGGTGTGCATCGATTCCAGATCAAGCTGCAGGTGGCCGATTCGGAAGGTGGCGCCCAGCCGAGCGGATTCCTCAGCACACAACTCAGGAGGGACGCCTCGTTCCTCAGCCTCTCCGCCTATGCGGGTCTCCGGCCGCGAACCCAGGTGAACTCATTCGTGCAGGGCCTCGCCGCAACAGCGCTCGTCAACTTCGATGAAGCGCACCTGACTCCGCCAATCGGATCTCAATTCGGCCCCGGCCCGCAATTCACGCTGACCGCCGATGTTCGGGCGAACACCTCGTATCTCATTTCCGTCGCCGCAGTGGATGAGCAGGGAATGGTAGGGCCGAGTTCACCCGTCTATGAATTCATGTGGCGTCCGCCGGTCGTGCTGCAGAATGTTCCATGGCCGGCGCGACCGTTGCCGCATGTGGACCTGAACTATTTCCAGGCCATCCTGATCTCAAACACGAACCTTTACCCGCGATACCCTGTCGGTGTCGTTATTGGCGGGGGCCGTACCGTTCTCGACGACTACCTGTTGAACCTGCAAAACCCGGATCACATCCCGGTCCAACCGCCGTCCAGCGTGCTGACGAGAACCCTCACAGGCGAAACGGCGCTGCCTTGCGTGCTCTACCGGATGCAGGTTGCCAATGCGCTGTTCCCCCGTGTTTCAGGGGACATCATCCAGGTCTCGCCCCTGATCGAAACCATCGCCTGGCACAACCCGTGCCTCTTCGGGGAAGGCCCTTGCTTTGCATCCTACATTCGCGATCCGCTGATTCGCCCGTTGTACTTCCAGGAACTCAGCACCGGCGACACCTTCTTCTGGAGGTTCAATCTTTGCCTGCTGGACACGCAACCCGTGATCTCGGGCGCTCGTTACCGGTACTTCCTGGTTCACTTCAACGAAAAGCGCGAGCCGGACAGAATCTATCCCTGTGGGGAGGTGGACATCCCGTAATGAAAACGCCACGCGTCCATCCAGTGCCGCTCCGGGCCGCAATGCCACAGTTCATCCGAGCCAGGGTTGCGCGAGCATTCTGGTGCCTGGCGCTGTCGGCCGGCGCTCTTTCCACCCTCGCGGCAACCGTTCACGAGACACACAACGAATTCATTGCGTCCGGCGATTTCAACGGCGACGGCCTTCCGGACGCGCTCGTGCTGGACAAAGTGACGGGCAACGCGCGCATCGGCTATCAAAGCGGCGGCGGCGTGCTGTCATGGTCCCAACCGTTCACGAACGGCGTCGCGCACCCGACCGGTGTTGGCATCGGACGATTCATCGCCAGCGACCGCGACGCCATCGCCGTCACCGCGCCTGACTTCAACCGGGTCGCGCTGATGGACGTTCCTCTCTCGGGCGGCGACAGCGCGCCCATTATCATCAATGCGGCGCCCGACGCCTCAAGCGGCATCGGTCCGCTCAGCCTGGCCGGTCTCGCCGCGCCGACTGGAACCAACGGTCCGTTCGACCAGTTGCTTGTGGCGAGTTCGTTCAATCCCGCGCCACCGAATCGTTTAAATCTCCTGGGGCTGGACCTCGGCGCGGTGGCGTCGTCGCAGGAATACCTGGAAACTGCGCCGCTCGAACGTTTGAATCCGCTGCCGATCTCCAGCAACGTCACGTTCGCCATCGGCATCGCCCGCGGCAGCAACGACGTTCTGCACCTGTGGCGCTTCACCAATGCTCCCGGTCTCGCGGCCGTTTCCAGCAATCTTCCCGCCGGCTCGGAATACACTTTCGGCCGGTTCTATCTTGAACCCTGGCCGCGGTTTATCACCTACACGCCCGGCAGCTCGAACCTTACCGTCTTCGCGCTCGAGTGGATCAACACCGAACCCCGCTTCGGCGCGGCGCAAACGTATGCGCTCGACAAAGCCATTCACGGCGTTTTCTACAGCGACATGGGAACGAATGGGCAGCTCTGGGTGCAGTTCGAGGACGGTATTCTCGGCGCAAGACCGCCGTCGGGAACGGGCCAGCTTCAAACGAATTTCTGGTTGGGAGCCGGACCCGGAAACGCGCCCGCCGCTGTGATCGGATTGGGGGTGAACCAGGCCGCGTTTCTCTACTCTGTCTCCAACAGCGGTCTGACGGATTTCGCGAGGGTGTTTGCATACAACGGCACGACCTGGACCGCGGTCTCCAGCAACGCCCTGCCGCGCGTCACCACCGGAACAACGCGCGCCAATGTCTGGCTGTTCACCAGCGAACCATTCGTCAATCCCAACGCCGCCCTCGTCGCCACCCTCAGCGCGCCCGACTGGACCCGACACGTGATCAGCATGCCCGGCAACCTGTCCGTGGCTGTCGAGTCCGATGGCGGCGCCGTGAACGGGCTGGGCGATGGCGCAACCAACAATCTGGGCGCGCCTCCGGCCGGCGCCGTCTTCGGCACGCCGAACCAGTATCATCCCGCCATTTCGCTGTTCGGTTATTCGAGCGCGATGCCGCCGGATCCGGTGGTTGTTTCGATCTCACCCGCGCCGGGCACCTACCGCGCGCCGGTGCAGATCACGTTCTCGAAGCAAAACCCGACGCACACCGTGCGGTATCGCCTTGCGCACGGCGCGGAATGGTTGACCTACTCCGCACCGTTCAGCCTGACGAACAACACCACGGTGCAGTTCTATGGCGAGCACGCAGACGTCCGTGGGCGCCTGCAGTTTGCCAGCTACTCCATCAGTGGCGGCGGCGATCTCCCGCCGGCTTCGACCGTCGTCCTGCCGGGCAGCGACACCAATCCGCCTCCTGTGTTCAACACGAACGCGATCTTCATCTCACAGAGCGGCACCGTTGTCTACGGCCGCCGTTCACCTTTGGGCGCGCTGCACGGGATGCTCGGTCCGACGCCCTACACCGCCTTCACGCAAAGCCCGTTCGCGCGAACAAACGGGTTTACCTATTTCTATCTCGAGGATTTCGAAGACAGTGCTTTCAACACGCCGGGAGCCGCGCCCAGCCAGGACTGGGGTGTCGCCCAACCCGGGTTGGGAACGGATTCGGTCGATCCGGGCGGTCGCTCATTCTTCTCGGCGTTCACACAGACCAATCTGACAGTGACGTTCAACGCCGCCGCGCTCGGCGGAAATCTGCCCACACACGCCGGCATCGTCTGGACCGACGTCGGAGGAGTGACCAGTGGAACGCCCGGCTTCGGAAATGTCATCTTCACTGCGCGCGACGCCAACGGAGTGCCGCTCGGGACCAACATTGCCGTGAATCTCGGAAACGGCAGCGGTGTCGCTTCCAGCGCAGATGACCGTTTCTTCGGAATCGTTCATGCCGGCGGCATATCGAGCATTTCCATCTCGATGCCCAACAGCGTCGATTGGGAAGTGGATCACGTCCAGTATGGGCGGCTCCCGCCCGATGCGTTCCAGGGCGAGATATGGGCGATCGATCTCGACGGCAGCGGCGAGAGCTTCGTCACGACAGGGTCTCGCCCGCGCGTGTCGCTGGTTGTCCTTCCTGCGCGAGAACCATCCGGCGCCGGGTCAACATGGCCTCTGGGTCCGCGAGCTCGCGACCGGATCGGAAGTTCTCCTGCACAGCAGCAACGCCCGCTATGTCGGCCACGACTGGACGGCCGACAACTCGGGCATCATCTTCGACAACGATTGCTCCTTCTGGCGCATCAGCTTCACCAACCCGGCGAGCCTGCTTCCGTTGCCGGCCGATTGCCGCCAGGCAGCGCCCGGCGTCAATCCCATCGACGGACGGCTTGCGTTCCAGATCATCTCGCCCGGAACCATTGGCCTTTACCTCGCGCCATCGAACGCGACAACGAAACAAAACCTGGGACTCAACGTGCTCAGCCCGAGATGGCCGGCATGGTCCCCGGACGGACAGCGAATCGCGATCGCCAATGACCCGGCCCTGAGCACTGCCATTGATGCCGGGCGCGATCTATTCGTCGTCAGCCTCGGCGCGCAGACGAACGTGTATCAAATCACCGCGCTCACAGGAGACTCGGCTTTCCCCAACGGCGCCGTGTGGACTCCGGATGGCCGGGAGTTGGTCGCCGCGGGCCGCATCAACGGCGTCAACGGGCTCTGGGTCCTGCCGCTCGCAGCCGATGGTTCGGCGTGTCATTGTCCGCCCCAGTTGCTGCCCACTTCCTCCGGCGACGACATCGACTTCGCGGGCAGCGTGGTGGCGACGTCGGTCCCGGTGACTTATGCGGACCTGGGATTGTTCATCCGGCTGAGTCCCAGCGCGGTGATTGTTTACTGGAGCACGAACTACGACGGATTCGTGCTGGAATCGGCACCCGCTGTTCCCGGGGCATTTGCCTGGTCGCCCGTTAGCGGCCCGTATTTCCGCAACGGTCCATGGTTCGAATATCATGAATCGCGTGTCGCGCTTGCGTCGCAGAAATACTTCCGGCTGCACTCTCCGGGCGTGCTGGTGCTGACACCGTCGGAACCGCAGTTGAGTGTTCGCTCTCAGGCCGGCTCGACCGTCCTGAACTGGCCGCTCAACTATGTGGGTTACACGCTCGAGTCCACCACCAACCTTGCCCCGCCAGCCCTCTGGTCGCCGGTGGGCGGTCCGTACCTGAACACGAACGGCGTCTTCGAGTATCGCCACCCATCGACAGGCAAACGGCAGGAATTCTTCCGATTGCGCGCCCCCTGACGCGGAGTCTCGCAGGCACAGGCTGTCCGGATTCTGAAGGGAAGAGCGCTTGACAGAAGGAAGCGACGAAGCCGTTGCTCGAGCGGAGGATGGAGCCAATGGTCGGGATTGAACCGACGACCGACGGTTTACGAAACCGTTGCTCTACCACTGAGCTACATTGGCACCCGGACGGTGAACCTGCGGCTCACCCATGGCGTGTATAAGAGACTCAGTCCCTGTTGATTCGTCAAGCCGAAGTTCCCCTGCCGGCCACCATGCCGTTTGAAATCCGAGATCCGAAATTCGAAATCCAAAGGAAATCCGAAGTCCGAAATCCGTAAGGGCGAAAGGGCCACTTGAAATGCAGGCGACGACGTGAGGAGTCGAATCCCCTCCCCCTTGATCCCTCCCCGCAAACGGCGCAGGGCGAGGGAAAAGCATCCAACATCCATGGCTCGCGAGGTTCCGCCAGCGGGACAATTCCGCGCGCATATGCGCGCGGGATTGTCCGGGGTTCACGGAAGCGAAAATGCGTAAGCGTCAGGCAGCAAGGTGCCTGGCGATTGTGACGGGACAATTCTTGTCGCATATGCGCGCGGAATTGTCCCGATGTCCTTTCGGCTTCCGAGGGGTTCGGCCCGGTTCAGGGTATCCAGACAAAGTCCGGGTTGTCCGTTCGTGCGCGGCCGGTGGAACGGTCCCAATAGGCGGCTGCCGAGTGGCGCGCGACGTGTCCGTCGAGGAACACGAAGTTCGCGCCGCCGTTGTGCAGGTTGGTGTGCGCGAAGCTCCCCGGGTTGTTCTGGTTCGCATGCACCGCCGGCAGGTTCTTGCTGTCGAACATGTACACCACACTCGTCGGTCGTGCCACGGCCGTGAGCCGCACCGGGCGATCGCTGCTTCCCGAGCCGTCAATCAACCCGTTCACGCAGTAGTGAAACAGGTTGTTTCCGTTGCTCCGCCGCGGATTCGAAGGACAGATCCAGGTGGAACGACCCGGATCAATGCCCGCATTCGTCCGCCATTCCATCGCGTAATACCAGGGGATGCCCAGTTGCGCCGGCAGCAGGACATACCAACTGTTCGTGTGCGGCGCGCTGCTTGGCACGGGCGGCGGGTTCGCCCAGCCTTCCGGCGGCAGGAAATCGCGGTGTTCCGCGGCGTGCAAGTGGAGTGCCGTTCCCCATTGCTTGAGGTTGTTCAGACAGACGACGACATCGGCCTTGCTTCGGCCCCGACTCAGCACCGGGAACGCCAGTGCTGCGAGTACTCCAATCACGGCAACGACGACAAGCAGTTCCAACAGGGTAAACGCCTGTTTCGTTTTCATGGGTGTGGAGAACGCCTTGGGGCAAACCCTAACAGGCCGCGCGCCCGGGCGCACTCTGTTTTTTTGCAAATCAGAACTTGTTGGCGCAGAGCCGCGTGCTTCCGTATCTTTCGCGCGATGATTCGTCTGGTGTTGTTCGATATTGACGGAACGCTGGTTCACACGGGCGGGGCCGGGGTCAAGGCGTTTGCGAAGGTGTTCGCCACGCACTTCGGCGCGACAGATCATTTCGAAAGGCTGAAGTTCGCCGGGCGCACCGACGTCAGCCTCGTTCGTGAATTCTTCGGATTCCACAACATCCCTGCCACGGAGGAGAACTTTACGGCGTTTTTCGATCAGTACGTGTTCTGGCTCGATCACATCCTGTCCACGAGCAGGACCGATATGTGTCCGGGCGTAAAGGAATGGCTTGAGGGTCTGCGCGGGTTGCCGTCACCTCCGCTGCGCGGGTTGCTGACCGGCAACATCCGGCTCGGTGCCGAGATCAAGCTTCGGCATTTCGACCTGTGGGACTGGTTCGAGACGGGCGCCTTTGCCGATGACAGCGAGGATCGTGACGAGATCGCGCGCGTGGCGAAGGAGCGGGGTGGCCGCATTCTCGGCCGGCGACTGGCGGGCGAGGAGGTGTTGGTGATCGGAGACACGCCGCTGGATGTGCGTTGCGCGCGCGCCATCGGCGCGAAGATCCTGGCTGTTGCGACGGGCGGCGCGACGCTGGAGGAACTGCGGCGGAATGAGCCGGACTACCTGGTGCGCGACCTGCGCGAGATCCAGCCCGAAGACGTGTGCGGCAGGATGGAGCGTAGGGAACCCGGGAAACATTCAACACCCACCATTTAACGCCGAATATTCACGTTTGCGTCCTGGCGCCTTGGCGTCTTTGCGTTAAGAAGCGAGATCGCGCGATCAGCGCGCGAACAGTCTGGTGACCGCATGGCTCCAGCCTTCGCCAAGGCTTCGGCCGGGCCGGCGCGAGGACCCGCCTTCGCTGAGCTTCGGTGTGGCAGGCTGCCCGCCAACCGGGGCTTTGAGCGTCAGTGGCGGTGGGGACGCCCGGACGCGCAGGCGCAGCAACCGCCGCCGCCGCCATTACCCTCGCACGCGGGCGCGTCGCTCGCCCCGGTGCTGGAGGCGAACACGGAAAACTTCTTGGTAATTCTCGTCGAGCCGCAATGCGGGCACTTCGTCCCTTTCCAATCCGAGGAACGGACGAGGATCTCGCTGTCCTTGTCGCACTTTCCGCAATGAAACTCGTAAATCGGCATGGGCGGAAAATAAGCCGGCGCGTGGTTGATCTCAAGCTGTGAACTACTTCGCCGTCGCCGCGCCTTTGACGCGGAGCCGGATGGAGTAGAGTCCCTGGCTTGCGGTGATGAAGAGCGTTTGTCGGTCTTTGCCGCCGAAGCTGACATTCGCAGTCCATCGCTCGGGCACCGCGATGCGCTCGATCTGCCTGCCCTCCGAATTGAACACGATGACCCCGCGCCCGGTGAGATACAGGTTGCCCTCCTCGTCGATCGTTATGCCGTCCGAGCCCAGCTCGCAGAACAACCGTTTGTTCGAAAGGGAACCGTCCGGTTCGATGTCAAAGACGTAGGTCCGGTTTGCGCCGATATCCGCGACAAACAGCCGTTTCTCGTCCGGAGACCCGATGATGCCGTTGGGTTTGGCAAGGTCGGTCGTGACGCGCTTGAGCGTTTTGCGATCGGCCGAGAGGAAATAAACCTGCTCGGTGTCCTGCGGCTGTTCCGTATGCGTCCACCAGGTCCGCCGGTAGAACGGATCGGTAAAGAACATCGAACCGTCGCGCCGCACCCAGACGTCGTTAGGCCCGTTCAACCGCTTTCCTTCATACTCGGTTACGATCACCGTGACGGCGCCGTCGGGCGTGATGGACCAGAGCGCGTTCGTTTCGTCGGCGCACGCGATGAGGTTGCCCTTTGAATCGAAATACATGCCGTTGGCGCGCCCGGCGGGCTGCATGAACGTGGACAGCGTGCCATCCACGCTCCATTTCAGGATGCGGTTGTTCGGCTGGTCGGTGAAAAAAACATTGCCCTCGGAGTCGCATGTGGGGCCTTCGGTGAAGCTGAACCCGCCGGCGAGTTTCTCGAGTTTCGCGCCCGGGGCGATCACCGAACCGGGGCTGTTGGTTTGCGCCATGACCGGCACAATGAAGGACAGGACACTGGACAGCAACAGGCGGCTTTTCAAGGTATTCATAAATCTGGCTCCGACGGACTCCCGGTCAGACGTCCTCCGTCCCGGGAGGTTTCGCGTTGAAATGCTTTTCTCCCGGAAGCCGGTGCTGCGGCGGTGATCAGGCTGCGCCGTCGACGATCTCGCAGGCGATGGGCGTCATTTTGATGCCGGTGGCCTTTTCGTATTCGCGCTGCATGTATTCCATGAACGACAGGGCTTCGTGATGCCGGACAAGGTTGATCGTGGCGCCGCCGAACCCGCCGCCCGTGAGCCGCGCGCCAAGGCAGGCCGGGTGTTTGCTGGCGAGGTCCACCAGGATGTCCAGTTCTTTGGTGCTGTTCTTGAGAAAGTCCCGCGAGCTCTCGTGGCTCTGGAACATGTATTGGCCGAACTGCTGGTGATCGCCTTCGCGCAAGGCTTTCCCGCCCGCCACCACGCGGGCAATCTCGGTGGTCACATGCCGGGCGCATTCGTATTCGCGCTGCGTCAGCTTCGCCTTGTTGGCTTCCACGTCCTTCACCTCCACGGTGCGGAGGAACTTCGCCCCGAGCTTCCTCGCGGCATTCTCGCAGTTCTGCCGCAGTTCGTTGTATTCGCCGCCCACCAGCTCATGCTTCACGCTGGAGTTGCACACGATCACCGCCTCGCCCGGCATCGGCGGATTCTCGACGGTCAACGAGCGGCAATCGATGTCCACCACGCACTGCGCCTTGCCGAACAGCGACGAGATCTGATCCAGGATGCCGCACTTGACTCCGACGAACTCGTTTTCCGCCGCCTGCCCGATTTTGGCGAACTCAAGCCGTTCGGCCGGCGGGATCGGCGGCAACTCGCCTTTGCTGTCGCGCTGCGGCGCCTCGTCCAGTCCGCCCCCGGGTCTGAGCTTGAAGGGGAAGAGCTTTCGAACGGCCAGAGCGGTGCCCACTTCGAGAGCGGCGGAACTGCTCATGCCGGCGCCGATCGGGATGGTGCCGTGAATGGCCGCGTTGAACCCGTTGAAGTGCACGCCTCGCTTCCGCAACTGCAGCAGGACGCCTTTCACATAATCCGCCCACGGCGCGGCCGGATTCTTTTCAATGCGATCGACGCTGAACGATTCCTTGTTCGGGAACGCCGAGGAAACGAGTTCGATCTTGCCGTCGGCGCGGGGTGAGACGGCGATGGCGATGTAGCGGTTCACCGCCAGCGCCATGACGAGCCCGTCATTGTAATCGGTGTGATTGCCCAGAAGTTCCAGACGGCCCGGAGCGCGGACGGTATAAGCGGGGGTCTGGTTGAAGTGTTTCCTGAACAGATTGGAGACGTCCTGAATTTCGTTGGTAGCCATTGTCGTGCGTCATGACCCGGAAGCCGGGGCGGCAGGGGATGAAGAACCTGCCGCGGGCGCGAAATTACAGGCGGTCCACCTGCCTGGCCAGCGCAAAATCCTTTTCCGTAAGCCCGCCCTCGTCGTGCGTCGAGAGCGTCAGCGTCACCTTGTTCCATCGGATGTCGATGTCCGGATGGTGCCATGCTTTCTCGGCAATCCGCGCCACGGCGTTGACAAACTTGATCGCGGCGGGGAAATCCTTGAACTCGAACGTGCGGGTGATCGTCCGGCTGCTTTTCTTCCAGTGCGGAACGGACGCCAGCTCCTCCTTGATCTGCGCGGTCGTCAGTTTAGCCATGCCCAATCAGTGGCACACCCTGCGGCGGTTTGCAATCGGCAGCCTTCCCTACTCCCAATGCCCTGGTGGGCAGGGTTCACTGCCCTTGCGGATTCGGATTGCCGAACAGGCGCGCGGCCATCTTCAGGCTCCAGACCTGGACGTTTCGTTGGCTGACCAGGAACTTCTCCAGCGCGCTGAGCTGGTCCGGTTGCAGAAGGGATTGCACCCGGTTCAGATAGTTCTGTTCCATCAGTTCCCTCTCCCGTATGTAATTGGCCACCCGGTCTTCGGTGAGCAGTTCCCCGAGGTTTCTGGCGCTTTGCGCGTCCTGCGACGAGAAATCGGTTGTCCAGTTGAACCCGCTGCGCTCCTGATACAACGCGTCAATCAACTGCTGTTCCACGGCCGGATCCAGGGGCGTGGTCAGTTGATTGCGAAACTGCGTGATCGTCGTCCGGTCGGGCGCGCGTTTCTCGTAATCCTCAAATGCCGCGTACGCCTCGTCTCCCAGCAATTCTCTTAAGGCGCCTTCAACTTCCTTTGACTGCTCGCGCAGTTTGCGCATCGCCTCCTCACGCTGCTCGGCGTCGCCACTCAGGGCCGCCAGGCCCATCTCGGTCTGATCCAGTACCCTCTTCTCAAGCAACCGCCGGAGTTCGGCCTCCTGCTCGGGAGTCAGATTCAATTGGCTGAAAATGCCGCCGTAGAGCTGGTCGAGCATCGGTCCCATCATTGTCTTCTGCTGCGTCCGAATCATCTCCCGCATGTCGGGATCGCTGAACATCGCGGCAAGGTTCGGGCCCGAGTTGGTCTGAGCGGCGGCGAGGGATTCCTCCAGGCGGGCGACCTGCTCGGACTGTTCGGAAACCACGGCGACCGTCTGCTGAAGCACGTCGTGCAGCATCTCCTCCTTTTTTCGCGCGAGCCGCGCCTCGTCCGCTTCGGCCCTCAACGCGTCGAGCTCGGCCTGAACACCTGCAAGCTGGTCCTCCGTGGAGGCCAATTGGGCGCGCAAAACGTTCATCCGGCTTCGCTGGTGGGCGCAAACGGCAATCAACGCGCCCAGCGCAATCGCCAGAACTGCGAGAAGGATGTTTTTCATAGAAGCCCGCCTTAATGGGCGAATTGGTTGTATCACGCCGACTGGAGCATAGGAAGCATTGTTTCTGGTGGGCGCTGAGGGATTCGAACCCCCGACCTACTCGGTGTAAACGAGGTGCTCTACCACTGAGCTAAACGCCCGGAAACGATACCTACTATGGAACCGGAAATATCTCGCGCAAGCGCAAAGAAGGTTCGTGGGACACCACCCCGAATGCGAGGGAGGCGGATCGCGTGATGCTGCAGCGTCACGCATCCCGCACTACGCAGAGCCGGGTCTCCAGTCCCGCGGCCGGCCGGGTCAGTCGTTCATCGATCCCGAGGGGTAATATTTTTCTTCCCGCGCCGTCTGCCGCTCGTAACATGACCCGCTATGAAGAACACTGGACGGATCGTGCTCAGCGAACTGCTCTCCCCGGAAACCATCAACCTGAGCCTGAAAAGCCCGGATCGCGACGGCGTGCTGGCCGAACTGGTGGCGCAGATTCCGGAGATCGCTCAGCGGCCCGACGCGCGGGAGATCCTGCTCAAGGCCCTGCACGAGCGCGAACAACTGTTCAGCACCGGCATCGGCGACGGCGTGGCGCTGCCGCACGCCCGCAACGCCCTGGTCGGCCTCGTGGAACAGCCGGTCATCGTCCTCGGACGCCACCCGACCGGCGTCCCATACGGATCCATTGACGGCCAGCCGGCAAGGTTGTTCTTTCTGCTGGTCGCGCCGACGGTGACGCAGCACCTTGCGGTTCTGGCGCGGGTGAGCCGTTTGCTGCGCGACCCCGAATTCCGGCGCGAGCTGATGACGGTGGAAACCCCCGAAAAAGCTCTGGCTGCTGTCAGGGTCGCGGAAGCGAAGCTGTAAGGTGTGCACGAAATCCCTGCCGTCGCTTCGGCACTCCAGCCCGCCTCCGGACATCCTCGGCAACGCTGGTTTCACGACTCCCTTGCGAGCCGTTGTGCAACTGGTGTAAGTGAAGGATGCCGCCTGAAGCCGGGACTCCTTATGCGTCCGTTGAAGGCGCAGCGAGAATGACGAACGGACCTTCGAATCGCCCCAAGACGCCGCGCAGGCGCCTGCCAAGGTCATTCAAGGAGTTGACGCCCTCCAGGCACTTCAATCCGCGCACCTTCTTTCGCGAGATGGTCTGGAAGGCCCTCCTGACCCGCCGTTCGGGACAGCAACGACGTCCGGACTTTCCCAAACTCAACCCGGGGCAGGTCGCCATCACCTGGATCGGGCACGCGTCCTTCCTCATTCAGTTTACGGATCTGAACGTCCTGGTGGACCCCAACTTCGCAAACTGGCTGTTTCTGCTGAAGCGGATCAAACACTGCGGGTTGAAGATCGAGGACCTGCCGCCAATCGACCTCGTCCTGTTGACTCACGCGCACTTCGATCACTTCCACAAACCCAGCGTGCGCCGGCTGCCACACCCGAAGATAGGGGTGATGCCCTGGGGCATGGGCGACCTCGCGCTGGACCTCGGTTTCGATCGCATCATCGAGCTGGAGTGGTGGGAAAGCTTCGCGCATAAGGATTGGAAGGTGACGTTAACGCCGAGCAAACATTGGGGCGCAAGAACGCTGCGCGATGTGCACCGGGGCTATGGCGGTTTCATCCTCGAACACCAGGGCCGGCGCATCTATCACGCCGGCGACAGCGCTTACTTCCACGGATTTCAGCAGATCGGCCGCCGCCTGCCTCCGGAGATCGCGCTCCTGCCCATAGGCGCCTATCATCCCGAATCCTTCCGCCGCGTGCACATGGGGCCGGACCAGGCCATCAAGGCGTTCGACGCCCTTCGCGCGCGCTACCTGGTTCCGATGCACTACGGTTCGTTCCGCCTCGCGTTCGAGGACATTGACGAGCCGCCGCGCTGGTTGCTGCAACTTGCTGCGGAAAAGAAGATTCTCGACAAGGTGCACATTCTCGAGGAAGGCGTCCCCAGGGTCTTCTGAGGTGTGTCGGGGAAAGTCCGAAAACCGAGGCCCAAACCCTAAGAGCTCCGACGTCCGAATTCGTCTTTGGCTTCACCCTGGAGTGAGGAGACGAGGAGAAAGAACCGTCTTCGGACGCGCTATGCCGCCGTGTGCCTCCGTTGCGGCGCTTGACGGCCCAATAAATGGTGTGATAGAAACCACCAGCCACAATAAGCTGTAGCGTATGAGATGCCCGAGATGCGGCGGTCAGGACGACAAAGTGGTGGATTCACGTGCTTCGCGCGAAGGAGCCACCATTCGTCGCCGCAGGGAGTGCATCAAATGCGGTCACCGTTTCACGACTTACGAGGAGATTGAGCGGGAGAACCTGATGGTTTTGAAGCGGGATGGCCGCCACGAGGAGTTCTCGAAGGAGAAGCTGCTGGCGGGCATTCGCAAGGCCTGCCAGAAACGGCCCATCAGTCCCAAGGTCATCGAGGATCTCGTCGAACGCATTGTGGAAGACGTGACCGACAAGTACGAGCGCGAAGTTCCGGGCGAGGTATTGGGCAAGATGGTGATGGATGGGTTGCGGGCCATCGATGAGGTTGCCTACGTGCGGTTTGCGAGTGTTTACCGCCGGTTTCAGGAGGCCACGGACTTCGTGCAGGAAGTCAGGAAACTGGAGGCTCGCCAATGATCGCCCTTGCATCTGATTGTCTGCTGTTTCAAACGCCCGGCGGGGAGCAAATCCCGCTCTCGGCGGAAATGATTTCCATCGAGTTGATGGGCAACAGCGCCCGTCTGCTTGAGGCCGAATTCGTCAAGCAGGCTTCGCAGGCGGTGTTTCACTACTTCCGCACCGAGCTGGGCCGGGTGACCGTGACGGTCGCGGAATTTGCCAGCGCGCTGGAACGGGTGTTGCGCAGCTTCGGATACCGCGTGCGCTCGGCCGATTGCCCGGATGAGAAGGAGACCGGCGTTTCCGAGTTTGATCTTCGGCAATTGGCCAGCGAATCGGTCGGCGGCTGCGAGTTGTTCTTCTTCCCGCGGTTGCGGGAGCAATTGCGGCGGCATCTGGAGAATGATTCCAGGATCGTGCGGTTTCATGGCCTGCGCGGTTGCGTGAAGCAACTGGCCGGTGCCCGCCGCTGGAGCGGCCGCTGCGAGTCCCTCCAGAACCGGATCCTCGAGTTCCTGCGCGAGTGCCTGAGCATCGAGGCCGGACAAACCGATTGCTCGCTCCTCGTGGACTAGACCGGGCGGCCTGTCACTCCGGCTGAAACGTCCTGGCCGGCGCAACCATCAGGCGCGAAGTCGAAAGTGAAGCTGTCCTCCAGCGCCGATAGAGCGACCCGGTATCGACCCTGGTCAGATTGAGGCACAACAGGCGCTTCGCTCCATAAGGCGATCAGGGAAGCGGAGTCGCTGTACAATCGGCATCCACCTCGCGGCCCCGCGCCCGTGTTGCCGCAGCCTCGAGAAGGTTGACGTTTCCCGCCGAAGCCCTCACCTTTTGGGGTCCATGAGCAAGACGTTGTTCGAGAAAATCATAGCCCGAGAGATTCCGGCCACGATTTTCTATGAGGACGAAAAAGTGATCGCGTTCAAGGATGTCAATCCTCAGGCGCCGACGCATGTTCTGATCGTTCCAAAGAAGCCTGTTCCGCGTATCGCGGAGGCGAAGCCCGAAGATCACGACGTGCTCGGGCATCTGCTGCTCAAAGCCGCAGAAGTGGCGCGCCAGCTTGGGCTGAACGAAAAGGGATACCGCCTGGTCATCAACAACGGTCCCGACGCGGGCGAGTCCGTGCCGCACCTGCACTGCCATATTCTGGGCGGACGCAAGATGGCCTGGCCGCCGGGATGAACTCCGTTGGTGAGTCAGTGAGTTAGTTCCTGGTGCAGCACCTGGCCCAGGCGGCGAATGCCTTCCCGGATATTGCGCTCGCTGGCGCTGCCGAAACTGATTCGCATTTCATGAACCGGCTTCGGCCGGGTCGGGTCGTCGGCGTAACACAGTTCGCCCGGCACATACAGGACATCATTGGCCAGCGCTGTCTCGAAAACGCGGGAACCCGGCGCGGCGGACACGCGCGACGGCAACCTTGCCCAGAAATAAAGACCGCCTCGCGGCATTTCCCATTGCACCTCCAACGGGAAGTGCTTCCGAATGGCTTCTCGCATGATCGACGCCTTGTGCGCATAGCGTTTGCGCAGCTCCGCCAGGTGCCGGTCATAACGGCCCGAACTCAGCGCCCGAGCCATCAATTGCTGCAGCAGGTGGGAGGTTCCAAAGTCGTGGTTGCCCTTGATCCGGCACACCGCGGTGAACACCGGCTCGGGCAGTATGCCAAACCCCACCCGCGCGCCGGTCGCAAACGGCTTGCTGTACGTGCCGACATAGAGAACACGATCGCGCCTTCTGTCCACGCTCAACGCGGACGGGATGTCCTTTCCGGCAAAGCGCAGCTTCCGATAGGCGGCGTCTTCGAGCAGATAGATCGGGTGCCCCGCCGCGCGTTCGTACTTCCGCAGCAATGCCAGGATCGCCTTCTTTTTCTCGAGGCTGGTGGTGATTCCCGTCGGATTCTGAAAGTAGCTGACAACGTACAGCAGCTTGACCCTCGGAAGATCCCCGCTGCGCCGGAGCAGCTCCAATCGGGCGCGCAGCGCGTCAATCGAAACGCCGTCCGGTTCCATCGCAATCCCCCGGGCCTGCACGCCGTGGCTCTGCAGAATCGCCAGATACACGAAGTAACTGGGATCCTCCACCAGCACGATGTCGCCCGCGTCGCACAGCGCTTCGGTCAGCATGTAAAGCATCTGCTGCGAGCCGTGAGTGATGATCATCCGTTCTGCATCGGTGGACGCCTCCCCGCTGCGGCCGTCCATCCGCTCGATCCGCCGGGCGGTCAATCGGCGCAAGGCCGGGTCGCCCTGGGTCGATCCGTACTGGAGCGCGGACCGGCCTGCCTTGCGGGAACGCAGGAGCTGGTTGAGCAACGCGCGTGTGTGTTCGAGCGGGAGCGAATCGTTGTCGGTGAATCCCGCTGCAAGGGAAATCAGCTTCGGCCGTGCCAGCGCGCTGTGCATCAACCAGGAGATGGCCGGGTCCTCCGTCCGGCGGGCCAGGCGCGAGAAACCGGCGGGCATCCGCGCGGAAGCGATCGATTTGCGAGTGACGGCTTTCACGGGATTCTCTGCGGCTTCACGCGCCGGTGTTGGCCCGGTTTTCAACCAGCTTCATAAAACTTTCGATTCCCTCCATGAAACTCGCCGGGTTCGTCAGCGGATCGTTGTGCCCGCCCTGGATTTCCTGGAACAGCTTCGGTTCATTGGCATGGCGGAAGTTCCGCTCGGCATGGCTGAACCGGATCAGTCCATCGTCGCGGCTGTGCAGGATCAGCACGGGCACCGTGATCTGCGACAGCTTGCGGCACGTGTCATAGCGAATGGTGCTGAGCCAGCGAACGGGCAGCCACGGATAAAGTTCAGACCCGATATCCGGGAGGCTCGTAAAGGTGCTCTGCAGAATCAGCCCGCCGGTTGGCTCCCGGAGACACAGCTCCGCCGCCACCGCCCCGCCAAGGGACTCGCCGTAGGCGATGATATTCTTGCCCTCGAATCCCTTCTCCCGCAGCCACGCGTGCGCCGCCTGCGCGTCCCTGTAGGTGCCTTCTTCCCCGGGTTGCCCCTCGCTCCGCCCGTAACCGCGATAGTCGAACGCGAACACGTTGAACTCGGCGCGCAGAAGCGTTTCGTAAAGATCGAGCCGATGACTGATGTTCCCGCCGTTCCCGTGGCAGATCAGGACAACGTATCGCCCCCTCGGCGAACTGGCGTCGGCAGGATAAAACCAGCCGTTCAATCGCACGCCGTCCGAGCTGGTAAAGTAAACGTCCTGGCACTCGCGGCCCAGCTCCCGGCCGGTCGCGTCCAGAATCCGCGAGGGATGATAAACCTGATTGTGCTCAAATCGCCGCAGCATACACCCTGACAGGAACAATAGAACGATCCAGAACGCCAGTCTCAGCCAGGTCCGACGCTTCCTCATGCCGTTGGAGGCTGCCATAACCGCCCGCGGCTGGCCAGCGATGTCTGGCACATGCACCTGCAGGATGCCGCTACGGTTTCATCCTTCGCACAAGCTGCGCGACACGGCGCGGGTCCACCGGGTTCTCCACCTTGCCGCCGCGTTTCACCGACGTGCCCACAATGACCCCATCCGCATCGTCGAGATAACGCCAGACATTCTCCACCGTGATGCCGCTGCCGATCAGGATCTTCGCTTTCGGGCATGCCTGTCGTACGCGTTTCACCTCGGTCACGTCGGCGCTCGCGCCCGTGCCCGTGCCGGAAACGATCAGGGCATCCGCCAGACCGCGCTCGACGGTGTCGCGCGCGGCAATCTCGAGCGGCATGTCGCCCACAGGCACCGCGTGCTTGACGTGCACATCCGCAAGGATGAGCGCCTCCGGGCAGATGCGCCGGCGATACCGCAGCGTCTCGAATGCGTTGCCTTCGATGATGCCCTGGTCCGTGATCATCGCGCCGCAATGGACATTGACGCGAACGAAACCGCCACGACACGCGGCGCAAAGAGCCAGCCCGGCAAGCGGATCGTTGCGAAGAACATTGAATCCTGTCGGCAGGCGGACGGCCGCCCGGATGGCGCGTCCGGCGGCGCTCATCGCCGCCACGGTTTCCGGGCCGACACGGCCCCGGGTGAACGGAATATCGCCGAAGTTCTCGATGCAAAGGGCGTCCGCGCCGCCTTGCGCGTAAGCGCGAGCGTCCGACAGAGCCCGCTGGATTACCTGCTCGATATCGCCCGCGAAGCGCGGGGCGCCGGGCAGAGGCGCGAGGTGGACGACACCGATGACGATCTTCTTGCCGGAGGAAAAGAGCCTGGGCATGGGCGTGAGTGCGGGGCGTCGTTCAGCTCGCCGCGTCGGGAGCCGCTTCTGGAGGTGTTTCGCTCTTCTGCTCCTCCCGCAGGCGGGCGAGAGCGGCCATGGCCGCCGCGCTTTCCGCGGTCTTCTTGCTCTTGCCCCGACCGCGCGCAAGCTCGACCCCTCCGTGGTGGACCGTGCATTCGAAGACGCGGTCGTGATCCGGCCCGCTCGTGGATACAACACGGTAGCTGGGCGCCTCCGTGGAACGCGCCTGGAGCAGTTCCTGCAGTTCGCCCTTGGGGTTCTCCAGCATCGGGATGACGGAAAGCGTGCCGAACGCGCTCGCGAATTGCTGCAGAATCACTGTGCTGGCGGCGTCGAAACCTCCGTCGAGGAACACCGCGCCAAGGAGCGCTTCGAAAGCGTCGGCCAGCGCCGACGGCCGTTCGCGCCCGCCATGCAATTCCTCGCCGCGGCTGACGATGAGCGCTTTCCCGATCCCGACCTTGCGTCCGTACTCCGCGAGCGTGCGGCGGTTTACCAGCTTCGCTCGCGCCTTGGTCAGCGGCCCTTCTTCATAGGCCGGGTATTTGCAATAGAGCTCGCGGGTCAACACCAACTGGAGAACGGCGTCTCCGAGGAATTCAAGGCGCTGGTTGGTTTGCGTGGATGCTCCCTGCTCATGGGCAACAGACGGGTGCGTAAGGGCGAGCTTGAGCAATTGCGGGTCCCGGAACCGGTAACCCAGTTTCTCTTGAAGTTCCTCGTGGTCGAACACAGCGATGGTTACTGGACGGAAGCCACAGCGCCGATGTCCCCGTCCGTCACAGCCGCCGCTTCGGCGGAAGGCGCGGCATCAGACGCGGGCTCCGAGGTGTGGTTCTCCGGCTGCGACGCGGCGGGCTGCGGGATGCCGTGTTCCAGCAGATGCGTCACTTCCTGATGCACCTGTTCCCATTCATCCAGTTTCAGACCGGGATCAATGATCGTGAACACGTCCCCCGTGGACGGCTGTTCGTAAACAAAGACACGCCGGCCGTCCCGAACGAGCTGCTCCTTCACCTTCAACAGGCGTTTGCGCTCGAGCATCGCGGCCAGAATGAAGCCCGCCGGGATATACTTTGGATCGTTCAACTCCACGAGCTTCCGCAACAGTGTCTCGGCGGTTTCCTTCTTGATCGCTTCCTCCGGCGGAGGAGGCGCGGTATAAACTCCCTGCCAGCAGGAAATGAAATCGGGCCGGCTGCGCACGTCGGCAAATCGGGTTCGCCAGCAGTCGGCGCAGAGATCCGATCGGGCGAACTCGCTGCGGGCGTCCAGCAGAACGGTGTGGTACGCCTCTTTATCGGCGAACGACCTGCCGCAGGCCGCACAACCGTGCCCGCGCGACTGGATGTTCCATTCCGTAATCAAGCGCCTCAAACATACCGCTTCCCTCGCGGCGGCTGCAATCCCATTTGCGTCAGGTCGCGCGCCTGAGACGACCTCACGACGCGCTCGCGCTCAGGAAGTAACGCCGCTGCTTTTCGCTGATCGGCATGCCCAGACGCTCCATCACCTGGAGCATGTCCTCCCAAACCTTCCGTTTCTCGGCCGGCGCCTGGTTGCGCAGCAGATATGCGGGGTGATACGTCGGCATCAGCGGAATCCCCCGGTAGGTCTGCCACGTGCCCCGCAACCGCGTTATGCCCGCGGTCTTGCCCAGCAACCCTTCCACCGCCGTCGATCCCAGCGCCACCAGCACCTTCGGACGAATCAGGTCGATCTGCTCATGCAGGAACGGAATGCAGGTCTGCATCTCCTGCGGCGTCGGCTTGCGATTGCCCGTCGTCTGGCCGGGCGTGTCGGGACGGCATTTCAGAATGTTGGCAATGTAAACCCTCTCTCGCGTCAGGTTCATCGCCTGGATGATCTTCGTCAGCAATTGTCCCGCCTTCCCGACAAATGGTTCGCCCTGCTCATCTTCATCCGCGCCCGGCGCTTCACCCACAAACATCAGTTCGGCGTCGATATTACCCACGCCGAACACCACGTTCTTCCGTGAAGACGCAAGGTGCGGGCAACGGATGCAGGCCAGAACACGCTCGCGCAGATCGGCAAAGGCGGCGGCTTTCGCTTCCGGTCCAAGGGATGGAAGCGCCGGCGACGCCGTCGCGACGGCTGCGGGAACAGGATCCGGTTGAGCGGTCTTTGGCGCAGCCACCGGGGCGGCCGGTGGCGCGGGAGCGGCGGCCACGCGCTGCGGCGCGACTGCAGGCGCGGGGCGGCGCGCCGAAACCGAACGGCGCTGCCTGCTGCCGTTCAACGAAGCGATCGCTTCAGGCGAAAGCGAAATGTACCGCACCCCGCTCGCCTTGAGTGTCTCCAAATGACGAATGGTCGCATCGAGCAGCTCGTGGTATGCGTCGGACATGCCCGGATTCTATCGCACGGCGCGGCGGGCGCACTCAATTTTATTTCGTTTGCTTTACCTTCGGGATGTGCAATGACAAACGCCATGGCGAGACTGGAACAACAACTCAAACGATTCCTCCGCAGGAAACCAAAGCTGGGCCGCAATGTGTACATCGCCCAGGGCGCCGCCGTGCTCGGCGACGTGACGCTCAAGGATTTCTCCAGCGTGTGGTACAACGCCGTCCTGCGCGGCGACATCAACCGCATCGTGGTGGGCCACCATTCCAACATCCAGGACAACGCCGTGATCCATCTGGCCGACGACTATCCCTGCATCATTGGCAACTACGTTACCGTGGGCCACTCCGCGGTGGTTCACGCCTGCACCGTGGGCAACGAAGTGCTCGTCGGCATGGGCGCGGTCATCCTGGACGGGGCCGTCATCGGCGATCAGTCCATCGTGGGCGCCGGGGCGCTGGTGACCCAGGGCACGAAAATTCCACCGGGCTCGCTCGTCCTCGGCGCGCCCGCCCGCGTGGCCCGGGCACTGACATTGCGCGAGCGACGCGGACTCAAGGGGTGGGCGGAGAAATACGTCCAGAACGCGGCCTACTGCCTGAAGCACCGCATCGGTGTCGGCGGACCGCTCCCCGTCTAGAACCATTCTCGCCGTCCGTCCACGTACGTTCGGACAAACTCCTCGTCTGTCTTGGTGAGATAGATGATGCCTTCGATCAACCCGATTGGATACGTGACGATCGCCCCCACGCAGCAGGTGACAAGTGTCAAAAGGAGCATGATCAAGCCAGCACCGGTATAACCGAGGATGAATTTGTGAATGCCCAGCGTGCCGAGAAGGATTCCGCACACCCCGGCGGGTATTTTCGTCGAAGCCCGCGCGGCATAAGGCGACGGCCATGATTGCATCGGTCCGGGGGGCGGTGCGAACGGCGGCGGCGCATTCGTGATGAATGCCGCGAACTCCGGGAACGAGCGCAACGGCTTCCACTCGCCGGTGCCTTCGGCCTGAACCAGAGTGTCGCCGCGCGCCCGGTTCTCCTCAATCCAGCGCCGGATCTGGTTCGCGTCCACCGGTCCGTATGCCTGTCCGTCTGCTCCAATCATTCGATACATATCCGTGCCTTTCTGCGCGCATCATGGCACACGCGATGGGGATTGCGACTATATATCCGCTTCGGGTTTTGTAACATCGGCGTCCTGCCGCGCTGCCGCGCGAGCCTGTAACAGGACCTGGATGCTGGTAGCCAGTGACCAGAACCACGCCACAGCAAAAGTGATCGCTCCCCATTTCAACAGCCAAAGCGGCGCCGGCGCCCCGGAACCGTCTATCTGTTCCAGAATCAGATTGCGAAAGTAGAGCGCCATCCAGACGAGAATCTGGAGAAAGCCCGCGAATGACAGCAGGATCTGGAGCGTCCCCGACACGAATCGCCGGGCGAGCAGTGAACCCAGGCCGGGAGTGGCGAACTGGTTGACGAGGGCGCACAGGACGGCTCGCTGGGATTGTGAGAGGTTGCCGGGCGAACTCCGCATGCCCCTATTGGAACTGGTTCTTCACTTCCGGCCGATTCAAAACGACAAGGGCCCAGATGCCCGCCGGAAGTCCAAGCACGCAGCAAAGCGTGCATGGCAGCATCGCGATTACGGACGCAGTGATCGCTATACCATAGCTCCGCAACGATTGCATCCGGGCTGCGCCGACCAGCATCACAACCGCAAGTCCTGCCGCCACCGCAGAAGTGACCACTCGCACCACGCCGCTCATGGACCTCACCAGCTCTTCCAGGGCGGGATCGCCAAAACGGATGCCTTGCAGGGGATCGCCGTAGCCGAGCAGAGCGGCCATAAGCTCGTAAAGAAGATAGACCAACATCAACCCGCCAACGATCATCAGTGTGATCGCCGGAGGACGCACTGCATCGAGAGCGGCCTGCCGATCGCTCGCTATCGAGCTCGCGCCGGCGGCTCCGTACGGTACCGTGGGCGGCACCGCGCTGCCCACCGCATCCGCGAACTCCGGCAGGCTCCCGAGCGGCCTCCATTCCGAGGTCCCTTCGACCTGAACCTGGGTTTGAGCGTTGGCGCGACCCTGGGCAATCCACTGATGCACCTGTTCCTGAGTTGCGGGCCCGTACTGTCTTCCGTCCGCTCCAATGATTTTATACATACATGTTCTCTCCCGGCAGGGTTGGTTGTAACGAATCGCATCGCATGCCGCAAGCGACGGTTCTCCGCCTGCATCAGATCAGGTTTCGCCACAGGCTGAAGACAGCGAGCGACGCCCCGAAGATCCACCATCCGATCCCGTTTGCAGCCGGACGCGAAATGCCTCTCCAGCGGTGCCATGCCAGCTTCACCGCAAAGCCCGCCGCCACGGGGATCAGCAGAACGACAAAGGCATTGAGCCGGAGCGCCGCCATGACGTTGCCGTGCAGCAACTGATGCATCGCGCGCAAGCCGCCGCAGCCGGGACAGTCCAACCCCGTCCATTTCCGGAACGGACACTGCGGGTAAATCGGCACCTGCTCGGGATTGAAGAAATAGAGAAGCAAACAGGCCGCCAGCACACCGGCCGCGGCGCCGAGCCACACTACTCCGCTCCCGCTCCGGGGCGGCGTCGCAGCGGACCACTCCGCGATGCGCGGAGGAACCTGGCTCTGGGACGCAAGGCGCATGCGGCACTGTTGCCGACCTGCCAAGCCCGCGTCAAGAACGCCGCCCGCGTTCAGGGAAAATGCCCGTGTGGAAGTGGGGCCCTGCCCGTCCGCTTTCGGCCGCCGTTCACCCGACGTGGCCGGTAGCCGCCGCTGCGCGCGATTCGAACCGCAAACCCCATTCGCAGCCACGCGCCCGGGACGGATAGTCCTGCTGCATACCGGAAAAACGTGAATCGAAACTCACAAACGAAAGGAAAGCACAGTATGAAATGGACCAAAGCACTCGCAGTGGCCAGCGGCCTGGCGATGTTGACGGCCACAACCGCCACCGCCCAGTTAACCACGCAGGAACTCTTCCATGTGAAATTCAGGGCAACCTGCAAACCCGGCAACGATGCCCACGGAAAACAGACCCGACTGCGCGATCGCGATCTGATCGAGTTGTGCGTCGGAGGCGGATTCAGCCAGCGCGACCTGCGACGCAACTTCGCCCTCGTGTACAACCCGGTCTCGGACAGCATCCAGGTGGCCGACGCCCAGACCGGAACCATCCTCTGCGATGTCTTCCAGTTCCTTGGCGGTACCGTCGTCACGAACAACAACCGGCTCGAGCGCTTCACGTTCGTGTTCATCCCGACCGACGACACCGCCGTTGGCAGCGCCGTCATCACGGAACGCACGGTCGGACTCAACCGGGGCAACGCACGCGCCCGAATCCACGGACGCCTCCAGTTCTCCATTCCCGACGGCGTCAACTGGATCACCAATCACCTGCAGAATGGTTCCATGACAGTCCTCGCCGCCAACGTGAACGGCACGCAAACCGCCACCAATGGCACGGACAGGACCAACACAACGAGTGGCGACAATAAGGACCGTCCCGTCGGAAGCTTCGAAGGGCCCTTCGTGCAGGCCGCCGCCGCCACGGAATCCGTTACTCTCGAAAACGCTCAAGTCTGCACCGGCACCTTCACGGTCGGCCGCGCGTTCGAACCCGGCGTGCCGGGGCCGGACGACAACGATGACCTCGACGGCGTCGATGGCAACAACGGGGATGGCGGCGATGACGTGGTCAACGGAGGTCAGGATAATGGCGGCGAAACACCCGCCAACGGAACGAACGGGAATGATCTCAATGGCCGGGACAACGTGAACGGAACCACGAACGGAGTGACAAATGGAATCACGAACGGAAACAGGAACCGGAACGGAGTCAATGGCAACAACAATGGCGCCGACGGCACAGTACCGCCGATACCGTGACGATCAGGCTCGGGTCCTCTCGCGCCAGTGATCCGGAAACGGCGCTTGCGCGAAGCAAGAACGCGAACGGCGTCCCCAGGGACGCTGTTCGCGCGTCAGGGAGCGCCGTTGGATGGCCCGACTGCCAGCTCTTCAAGGCGGCGCTGGGCCCGGCCTCCGTCAATCAGCTCTTCCGCCAGCTCCCAGCCTTCCACCAGCGAGCGGACCCGGTCGGCGACCAGGAGCGCGGCGGCCGCGTTGAGAAGCACCGCATCACGGCGCGGACCGCGATCTTCCCCGGAAATTATGCGCCGCACGATGGCCGCGTTCTCGCGACGGTCGCCTCCCCGCAGGTCATCCAGCCCGGCGGGGCGAATGGCGAACCCGTCGGCGCCCAGCACCGAGCAGTTGAACCCGCGCTCCTGATAAAACTCCGCAACGACATTCTCGCCGAGGGTTGAAAGCTCATCGAGATATGCCGGCGCCCCGGTTGCCGTCACCGCCGGAACGCGTCCGCTGACCACGAGACCGCGGCGGACGCCAAGAGACTGGAGCACGCGGGCGACGGGATCGCAAAGCTCGGGCCGGGGCACGCCTATCAGTTGCGCCGTGGGCCGCGCCGGGTTCAGCAGCGGCCCGAGATAGTTGAAGATGGTCCGCTGGCCACGCTCGGCGCACAGGCGCCGCGCCGGGGCGATGTGCTTGAAGGCCGGGTGATAGTTGGGCGCGAAGAAAAACGCGAAATCGCGCTCGGCCAGCGAGCGCGCGGCGTCCGCCGGCGATAGATCGATCGGCACTCCCAGTTCCTCGAGCACGTCGGCGCTGCCCGACTGGGAGGTGATCGCGCGATTGCCGTGCTTGGCCACGGCGATGCCTGCGGCGCTGCAGATCAGCGCCACCGTCGTCGAGATATTGAACGTGTTGAGCCGATCGCCCCCGGTGCCGCAGACATCCAGAATCACCCGCGAGCGCGTGGCGGCATCGAGCGGAGGTTCAACCGCCTTTTCGCGCAACGCCACCGCAAACGCTGCGATCTCCTCAACCGTCTCGCCCTTGAGCGCGAGCCGGCACAGGAAGTCGGCCTTGACCTCCGCGGGAACGGTTGCGTCCACCAGCGCTTCAACGGCGAGCCGGCAGTCTTCTGCGGACAGATGACCTGCGCCCGCCGCGGGTTCCGGAATCAGGGATTGCAGCACGGTGCGATGTTAACGGGCGCCGCGGACGGAAGTAAAGATGTGGAAAATCACGGGATGCATGTGGACCGCGGCATGGACAAGCCGGGGAAAACAGGTAACCTCGCTGGCGCGGTTCAAGTCTCTATTCAGGACTCGAACCTTCAGTCTATGGCAAATAAGAGTTTCCGCTGGATGAACTGGGTTTGGGCAATCGTCGCGATCGCTTGTCTCGGCGGCGCCTGGATGTGGTATTCCAAAAACAAGTCCGGCTCGCAACCGCAATACCAGCTCGGCGAGGTCACGCGCGGCGACCTCGCCCAGACCGTGACCGCTTCCGGCCAGTTGAATCCCCTCGTCAACGTCCAGGTCGGCAGCCAGATCTCCGGACGCATCAAGGCCATCTACGTGGACTTCAACTCCCGGGTCCAATCGAACCAGGTGATCGCCGAAATCGACGCGTCCACCTACGAAACCGCCGTGCTGCGCGCCCAGGCCCAACTGTCCAATGCCGTCGCCAACCTCGCGCTCGCCCGGGTCCAGGCCGACCGCTCGGCGTCCCTGTTCAAGGCAAATCTCATCCCCGCTTCCGATCATGACACCGCCATGGCCCAGCTCCAGCAGGCCGAGGCCAATGTCGTCACCGCCCGCGCCAACCTCGAAAGCGCCGAAGTGGACCTCTCCCGCTGCACCATTTACGCCCCGGTGGACGGCGTCGTGATCTCGCGCAACGTGGACGTCGGACAAACCGTCGCCGCCAGCTTCAACACGCCAACCCTCTTCGTCATCGCCAACGACCTCAGCAAAATGCAGATCGGCGCGCTCATCTCAGAGGCGGATATCGGCGGCGTCGGCGTCGGACAGGACGTCAATTTCACCGTGGACGCGTATCCCTACCGAAGCTTCCACGGCAAAGTCACCCAGATCCGCTACGGTCCCGTGACCAACCAGAACGTGGTCAACTACAGCGCAATGGTGGACGTGGACAATGAAGATCTCAAACTCCTGCCCGGCATGACGGCGACCGTGCAGATCATCGTGGCCGAAAGGGAGAACGTGCTGCAGATTCCTTACGCGGCGTTGCGATTCCGGCCCCCGGAAATCGCCACGGTGGCGAGAACGAACCTGTTGCCCCAGGCAATGGGCGCCATGCGGAGCGGAGGAGGACCCGGCGGGCGGCAGGGCGGGAACGGCGGCCGCGGCGGCGGAGACGCGGAACGCGGCACGCTGCGCACCGTTTACGTGTTGAAGAAGGACGACAAGTCCGGCAAACCCGAGTTGAAGCCGGTTGCCATTCGCACCGGCATCACCGACGGAATTCAGATCGAAGTGCTGGATGGCCTCACCGAAGGCGAACAGGTCGTCACCGGCATGATCGTCGAGGGCGCGTCACAGGCCAACATGCCGCCCGCATCCAGCCCGTTCGGCGGCGGAAGGAGACGCGGATTCTGACCCGCGCGCACCGATGGAAACGAACGCAGTCATTCGTCTGGAGGACATCCACAAGGTCTATCAGACCGGCGAGGTGGAAGTGCACGCCGTCCGCGGCGTGTCGCTCGAGATCCGGCGCGGCGAGTTCGTCGCCATCATGGGCGCCAGCGGCTCGGGCAAGTCCACCCTCATGAATATCATTGGCTGCCTGGACCGCTCGACGCGCGGGCGTTATCTCCTGGACGGCACGGACGTTTCGGAACTGGACCGCGACGAACTCGCGGACATTCGGAACCAGAAGATCGGGTTTGTCTTCCAGGGCTTCAATCTGCTGTCGCGAACCACGGCGCTCGAGAACGCCGAGCTACCCATGCTCTACACGCACCGGCGGCTGTCCGGGCGCGAACAGCGCGAGCACGCGCTCAAGGCGCTCGAGCTGGTGGGGCTGGCCAAACGGGCGCATCATCATCCAAACCAGCTTTCCGGAGGACAGCAGCAGCGCGTGGCCATCGCCCGCGCCCTCGTGAACGATCCGGCCCTCCTCCTGGCGGACGAGCCCACCGGCAACCTCGACAGCCAGACCAGCATCGAGATCATGGGCGTGTTCCAGCGCTTGAACGACCAGGGCATCACCATTGTCATGGTGACGCACGAACTCGACATCGCGCACTACACAAAACGCAACGTCATCATGCGCGACGGCCGCATCGTGCAGGATGTTCAGGTGGAAAAACGGCTGAAAGCGGACGAAGAACTGGAACGGCTGCGCCGCGAGCAGCAGGCCGTTCAACTGGCGCCATGAGACGGGTCCTCGCCGCATTCAAGATCGCCCTGCGCGCATTGTTCCGGAACAAGACGCGCGCGTTCCTCACCATGCTGGGCATCATCTGTGGCGTCGCCGCCGTCATCACCACCGTCAGCCTCGGCCAGGGCGCCAAAGCCCAGATCGAGGCCCAGATCGCCAGCCTCGGCCAGAACGTCATCCAGGTCGGCTCCGGCAGCGTCACCCGCGGCGGCATCCACACCGGCTGGGGCAGCGCCGGCACCCTGACCATCGAGGACGCCGAAGCTATCCAGCGCGAAATCCCCGGCGTCGTCGGCGTCAGCCCGGAAGTCCGCACCAGCGGCCAGGTCGCCGCCGGCAACGCCAACTGGTTCACGCAGGCGCTCGGCGAATCCGCCGACTACTTCTCCATCCGCCAATGGCCGGTCGCCCTCGGCGAACCCTTCACCGAGCAGGACGTCCGCAGCGTCAACAAAGTCGCCGTCATCGGCGCCACCGTCGCCGATCAGCTCTACCCGGGCGAGGATCCCATCGGCAAAGTCATCCGCATCCGCAACGCGCCTTTCATCGTCGTCGGCGTCCTGGCTTCCAAAGGCTTCAACATGTTCGGCCAGGACCAGGACGACGTGGTGGTGATTCCCTACACCAGCGCCATGAAACGCCTGCTGGGACAGACATCGCTGCGCTCCATCATCGTCCAGGCGGCGGGACCGGAGATCATCGCGCTCACGCAACAGCAGATTACCGAACTGCTGCGGCAGCGGCACCGGATCACTCCCGACCGCGACGATGATTTCACCGTCCGCACCCAGCAGGAAATCGCCGAGCGCGCCACCGAAGCGTCGGAGACCATGCGCAACCTGCTCGCCGGCGTCGCCGCAGTCTCCCTGATCGTCGGCGGCATCGGCATCATGAACATCATGCTGGTCAGCGTCACCGAGCGCACCCGCGAGATCGGCATCCGCATGGCCGTCGGCGCGCGCGGCCGCGACGTCATGCTCCAGTTCCTCATTGAAGCGGTCACCCTCAGCGCCATCGGCGGCGCGCTCGGAATTCTCGCCGGCGTCGGCGCTTCGAAGTGGCTCACCTACTCCCAGGGATGGCCCACGGCCACTCCCCTCGGATGGATCCTGATCTCCGTCTGCTGCAGCGCCGTTGTGGGCATCCTCTTCGGGTTTTATCCGGCGCGAAAGGCGTCCCAGCTCGATCCCATCGAGGCGCTGCGTTACGAGTAGCCCTCTCCCCCATGCCCGTGGTCACCCGATCCGAAGTGCTGCCGACCCACACGCCTCAGTTGTTCAAACAGGCGGTGGAAAGAGCCGCCGCGGCATTGCGGGAAGGCGACGTCGTCGCCGTCCCGACGGAAACGGTTTACGGCCTTGCGGCCAATGCGCTCAATCCTTCCGCGGTCGCCCGCATCTACGAACTGAAAAACCGGCCGGCTCACAACCCCATCATTGTCCACGTGGCCGGGCTCGATATGGCCAGACGTTGTGTCGCCGAGTGGCCGCAAACCGCCGAACGCCTCGCCGACGCGTTCTGGCCCGGACCGCTCTCCCTGGTGCTCCGGCGCGCGCCCGGGATTCCTCCGATTGTCACCGCCGGCGGGCCTACCGTGGCAGTGCGCTGGCCGTCCCACCCGTTCATCCAGGAGCTGATCCGCGCGTGCGGATTTCCCATTGCGGCGCCCAGCGCCAACCCCGCCAACCAACTGTCACCCACCACGGCGGACCACGTGGAACGCCTGATGGGAAACCGGCTCCGGCTCATTGTGGATGGCGGCCCCGCGCAGGTCGGAATCGAATCCACTGTGCTGGATCTCACGGTTGCCCCGCCGCGCGTGCTCCGGCCCGGCATCATTCACGAGATCGCGATCCGCTCGGTGATCGGCGATGTGGGCAGCGGCGGGGCGGCGGAAGGCACGCTCAAGAGCCCCGGCCTGTTGCGCAGGCATTACGCGCCGAAAGCACCGCTGATTGTTATCAGTTGGA
>Ga0116168_1000489_pt1 | contig 38331 bp, 43 predicted proteins | sample AD_UKC129_MetaG_FD_89795 | JGI IMG/M metagenome (GOLD analysis project Ga0116168, IMG submission 89795) | Active sludge microbial communities of municipal wastewater-treating anaerobic digesters from Canada - AD_UKC129_MetaG | ecosystem: Engineered > Bioreactor > Anaerobic > Digestate | place...
GGAAATTATAAACATAGCCTTTAATATACCAATAGAATATAAGATAAAAGGTAGTGATGACACTCTAAGGAAGCACATACTCCGTGACCTTGCATTGGACATGGGAGTGCCAGCTTTCATCGCGAAAAGACCCAAAAAGGCCGCCCAATACGGTTCAGGGATAGATAAGATTTTAAGACGGAGCATACTACCAGGTTTTGACCACAGATCTTACATGGAAAATTTGAAGATGGAATTTTATAAGGGGTACCAGGTATGATAGAAAAGGAAGCCGAAAAGATACTAGAAGAGTTTTCCAAGGCCCTTGAAAAGGTGCCTGAACTTGAAGAGACACACTACATCGTAGATAATCTTAACAGGACAAGAGCCGACAAGAAACGGAAACATGATCCTAAAAGGATACTGAAGAACGCCCCAGTAGACGAGGAGGGTAACATAATCGTAGAAAGGGGAGAATGGACCCAATAGGGGTGTTAAGGTTGCGTATGAGCCTAGTTCTCGAACTACAAGACGTCCCAGGACAGCTAGTGGCCGCCCTTGAACCAATAGCCAGTGTAGGTGCGAATATCGTCACTATAATCCATGAAAGGGATGCGAAAACCGGGGCACTAGTACCAGTACAGATAACCATCGAAGGAGATAAAGAAACACTAGACCTTGCAATAAAAAAACTGACAGAAAAGGGTATAAGGATAATAGAAAAAGATGGCATCCCACTCAAAGAAAAAGTAAACGCCATCCTAATAGGTAAAATTTCCGAAGAAGAGCTGAAGAGTATAGTAGATGATATAAACAGACTAAAAGCTGTTAAAGTCGCAGACCTCTCCCTTAAAATGTCAACCACAACATCAACAATCAAGATCACAATGGAAGCAGAACACAACAGCCTAAAACTACTAGAAGATGAAATCCATAAAATCGGTACAAGAGAAGGACTCCTCGTCATCACAGAAACATGAAAAGAGGGAGAATTCTGGAGGATTTTTCTCATGAAAATTTCCATCATAGGATTTGGTGCTGTTGGCCAAGGAGTTGCAAAGGCTATAAGATCAACCCAAGAAAGACTAAAGAGAAAATACAATCTCAAAATTGATATAGTGGCCGTCGCAGACTCCAAAGGAGCCGCAGTAAAAGAAGATGGACTAGACCCCCAGAAACTCCTAGAAGTCAAATCAGAAAAGGGGACAGTAGCATACTACCCAGATCATGGACATGAGAACATGGACGGCCTCCAAGTACTTGAAGAGGTGGAATACGACTGCCTCGTGGAGGTCACCCCCACAAATATCATAACAGGAGAACCCGGCAAATCCCTCATAACAAAGGCCATGAAAGATGGAAAAGAAGTTGTAACATCCAACAAAGGCCACTTATCACTATTCTACAAAGAACTGGTTAACCTGGCCAAAAAACACAATGTAAATTTTAAATTCGAAGCCTCAGTTGGAGGGGCCATGCCCATAATAAACTTTGCACAGGAGACACTACCATCCTCCAAGATAGAATCCATAATAGGGATACTTAATGGTACAACCAACTTCATCCTATCAAGGATGACGGCAGAGGGCTCATCATACGAACAAACACTAAAAGAGGCCCAGGAGCTTGGAATAGCAGAGACAGACCCTACACAGGACGTTGAAGGGTTAGACGCGGCATGCAAGTCGGTAATATTAGCGAATTCCGTGCTTGGGCGAGAATGCACCCTAGATGATGTTGAGGTTACAGGGATCACAAGGATAACACCAGAAGCCATAGAACTTGCAAAAGAAGACGGATACCATATAAAACTCATAGCAGAAATATCACATGACATACTAAGGGTAGGCCCAAGACTCGTGAAGGAAACATCACCATATGCTGTTGATGGCACTCTTAACATGGCAACACTCCGCACAGACCTAGCCGGGGAAATAACAGTCATAGGCAAAGGCGCAGGCTCAATCGAAACAGCATCAGCAATACTCACAGACATAATAAATATATGGAAATCCAAACAATCCTAGAAAATATGAAATACGTGATACTCATAGGAGACGGGATGGCAGACTACCCCATACCAGAACTCAGAGAAAAAACACCACTACAGGTAGCCAACAAACCCAACATGGACCAGGTAGCCGAAGAAGGGGCTAACGGACTCCTAAAGACAATACCAGATGGTATGGAACCCGGATCAGATGTTGCGAACATGGCCATAATGGGCTACAACCCCAAAAAATATTATACGGGCAGAGGACCCCTTGAAGCCGCTAGCATAGGAATAGAACTCAAAAAAGACGATGTTGCCTTCAGATGCAACCTCATAACAGTCCATGATGGTCGCATAATAGATTTCAACGCCAACCACATAAGTACAAAAGAATCCTCAAAGCTGATAAAAACCCTAAATGAACATTTCAACATAGGCAAATTCTATACAGGTGTAAGTTACAGGAATCTATACATTTACCCGGGCAGAGAAGCCCTAAAAGTCAAAACCAGACCACCACACGATATCATAGGAGAACCCATAGAAGATCATCTACCATCAAATGGAGAAACCGCAGAAAAAATAAAACAGATAATAAAAGAATCCCATAAAATACTCAAAGACCACCCCACCAACATAGAAAGATCTAAAAAGGGTAAACGACCCGCGAATATGATATGGTTATGGGGACAGGGTCAAAAACCCACAATGAAAACACTAAGGGAAAAATATGGCCTCAAGGGCGCTACAATAACAGGAGTAGACCTGATAAAGGGCCTGGGAGTCTACCTAGGATTAGATAATGTTAATGTCCCAGGGGCCACAGGATACCTAGACACAGACTACAAAGCGAAGGGCGAACATGCCATCAAAGCCCTACAAGACCATGACATAATATTCATACACGTAGAAGCCCCCGACGAGGCAGGACACGCAAGAAACATTAAAGAAAAGATAAAATCCATTGAAAATATTGACTCCAAGATACTAGGCCCACTATTAGACGAACTACCATCATATGACAGCTTCCGTCTAACCCTACTGACAGACCATCCAACACCCATAAAAGTAGGTACACACACACCCGACCCAGTACCATACGCCATCTACGGCGAAAACATAGAAAAGGATAACATAAGATCATATGATGAAGAATCCGCGAAAAGGGGCTGTCTAGGCCTTTCAGTGGCCTGGAAGCTCCTAGATAAGCTTACAGGGAGTTGATTATCCTGGCGAAGTATATAATCGTGACCGGTGGGGTTGTAAGCTCCATTGGTAAGGGCATAACAGCAGCATCAATAGGCAGAATACTAAGATCCTACGGATTAAAGGTTGCGGCCATAAAAATAGACCCATACCTCAACTGGGATTCAGGGACCTTAAACCCCTACCAGCATGGCGAAGTCTTCGTAACAGAAGATGGAATGGAAACAGACCTAGACCTCGGACACTACGAACGCTTCCTAGACGTGGACCTGCCAGGAGAATCCAACATAACCACAGGGAAAGTATACCTCTCAGTGATAGAAAAGGAAAGGAAAGGCAAATACCTAGGATCCTGTGTACAGATCATACCCCACATAACAGACGAGATAAAATCCATGATCCGGAGAATAGCATCAAAGAGCAAGGCAGAGGTGGTCATAGTAGAAGTGGGGGGTACAGTAGGTGACATCGAAGGCCAACCATTCCTAGAAGCGCTAAGACAACTAAGAAACGAGGAAGGATACCAGAACGTCATGTTCATACACGTAACCTACGTACCCTACCTAAAGGCTGCCGGGGAATTCAAAACCAAACCCACACAACACAGTACAAAGGAACTCCGCAGCACGGGCCTAACCCCAGACATGATAATATGCAGGAGCGAAACACCAATAACATCCCCAATAAAAGAAAAGATAGCACACTTCTGTGACGTTGAAAAAGAAGCTGTCATAAACGCCCCCGACGTCCAATCAATATATGAGGTCCCCCTCGTACTCAACAAACAAAAAGTGGGAGAATATATCATAGATAGGATAAACTTAAAAGTTAAAGGGGACGGGGACCTCTCAGAATGGGCTAAGATCGTGGAATCCCTCAAGATAAAAGAACCCACAATAAAAGTTGGTATAGTGGGAAAATACGTGGAACTTGAAGACTCATATATGAGTATAAGGGAGGCTCTAAGGCACGCAGCAGCACACCTCGGCAAAAAAGTGGAGATAGGATGGATAAGCACCAATGAAAAAATAAACAAGGAGAAACTTAAAGGGTTTGACGCGATCCTCATACCTGGAGGATTCGGTAAAAGGGGAATCGAGAGTAAAATATACGCTGCAAAGTATGCCCGGGAAGAAAAGGTCCCAATCCTGGGCATATGCCTCGGAATGCAATGCATGGTAATAGAATTCGCACGCCACAAGGGCCTTAAGGGTGCTCATAGCACAGAATTCGACAAGGAAACCCCACACCCAGTAATTGACATGATGGAAGAGCAAAAGAGGATAAAGAAGATGGGTGGAACAATGCGCCTAGGAGCCTACAAATGCAAACTAAGACCCGGGACAATCGCCCACAGAGCATACAAAAAGGATATTATAAGTGAAAGGCACAGACACCGCTATGAACTCAACAACGAATACAGGGAAAAACTGGAAAAAGAGGGGCTCATAATAGCGGGGACAACACCAGACGACTTCCTAGTAGAAATAATAGAATTAGAAGATCACCCATGGTATCTTGGATGCCAGTTCCACCCAGAGTTTAAATCAAGACCAAACAGGCCACACCCACTCTTCATATCATTCCTAGAAGCAGCCATAAAGAATAAAAGATCATAGCATGTTGAATGAAATTTAGTGTGAAGAAAACCATAAATGTTCAATTTTGGTTGACTTATGTAAAGGTGAAGGATCATGTCCATCACACTACTTTCAGTGGTCATAGCATTAATAGCCACATTATATGCAGCATACAGTGACATCAAGACCGGTATAATCCCTAATAGGTTAACTATACCCCTTATAGTAGTAGGGATAATATTAAATGGTGTCAAGTCCCTCCAAGTTAAAGACCCGCAGATCATAATCTATGCGCTAATATTGACGGTTACAATATTCATCCTAGGATATATCTTATGGAGGGCAGGCGCATGGGCTGGGGGTGACGTTAAACTTTTCACGGGCCTCGCAGCCCTCCTACCATTCCAACCTTATATACTAAGATATTCCATCTTAGGGGTGCCATTCCCAATCATCGCCCCATACCCATTCCCATTCACATTAATAGTTAATAGCATATTGGCCATGCTCCCCTTCCTCATAGTTTTCATATTCTATACAAGTTACAAATGTAAGAGGCATCTCTTTGAAGAGCTCCTGGAACCCCTAAAGAATTATAAAAGTAGTCTCCTCATGGCCCTCGTCGTAGCGTCATCAATAACATTAACACTATCTATTATGCCCTTCATCCCACTAAGAGGTCTTATCCTTTATGCAATCATCATCTACATTTTCACAATTGTAATATCAAAGCTGCCCAACCTGTTAAAGGCGCCAGTAGTGGGTGTCATCACTGCTTACTCCTTCTACAGGAACCCACAATTAACATTAACGGGGATTATAATCCTATGGCTTTCAATGATCATCCTACAAGTTGGGAAGAGAGTACTAGGAAGGCAGGGTAGGGAGGCTCTCCAAGACAACCTGAAAGTTGAACAACTTGAGGAGGGGATGATACTAGCATATGGCCTATATGAAAAAGGGGGGAAATACTACTTTGACGATAAAAGCCTCCTCGAAAAATTTAAAGAGACTATAAAAAGCGGTAACCTCGACCATTTCAGGCCAGGAAGGCCAATATTAACGTCTATGGCGGCCGGCCTCACAGCCGCGGATATAAAATTCATAAGAGAGGTTGTAGATAAGGGCGAAATCCCCAACCATATAAAGATAAGGAAGGGCGTCCCATTCGCCCCTGCAATATCCATAGGCTTCATATTAGCTCTCCTCATAGGTGACATTGCAATGATATTCTCGAAAATACTGAACCTACTATGAGATTATTTTATATTAATGGAGGGATAAATAATAAATCTGGTGGTTAAGATGGACTCCAAAGGTCAAATTTCCCTTGAATACCTGCTACTGGTTTTTGTGAGCATCCTCATCATTGGAAGCGTAACCATACCATTAATTGGGAAATCTATTGACGCCAGTAATGATATTTCCAAGGCATCCGATGCAAAGGTTGCTGTGCAGAGCATGGCAAACGCCGCTGATATCGTATACGCTAATGGACCCGGGGCCAAGAGGACCATAACATTTTACATGCCCAATAATGGGGGAATAGGATTCAATAATAGCAAAATATACATAACAGTGACATATAGTAACGGTACTACAGATAATATAGAGGCAAAAACACAATACAATAAAATTGAAATAGATCGCACGGCATTGATTAAAGGTTGGCACACCGCCACCATCAAGTGGGAAGGAAACAAGGTCAAAATCAGCATATTATAGGTGGGATTTTATGAGATTTTTTTCAAAGCTTGGGGAGCTATTCATAAACTTGTTCACATTAATAGGAACACTTATCTTCGAACTCATAGAGCTCCCTCGTAGGATAAGATCCAAAGACTTCAGGAAGAAGATAGATATAACTAGGTTCATGGAGCAATGGAGAAAAATACCAGCCCACCTAGATAAATTAGAGAGGAAGATCTCCGATGTTAAAGCATCTGTTGAAGATAATGCAACAATCATGAAGAGCATCCATTTCGAAGCTTCAGAAAAAGAGAATACTATTTTAAAGCTTCAATTATCTGCCACGGCATTCCTTATTACCTCAATATTATACTCCTTTAATATTATTTCAATTATTATATTCGGGATAGTAGGGGTCCCGCTCATATTCACCATTTGTTATATCCTCTACTACCAGGTTAAGGTGATGTACCCTGAAGATTTTAACGCTTATAGAGACTTTTTCATAATGTATATAATGGTGGGAATCCTCCTAATAATGGTCGCGAACAACCCTGCTTTTTCAACTTCATTCTTTTTCACGTTTTTCCCATCACTTAGCATCCTCCTCTTTGCAATGATAGCAGTCCTAGCAGTATTTCTAATATTCAGGATAAGATATTATAGAGAGTATACATTCGGGAAGGTTATTGAAACTGGTAAGAACACATCATATGTGCGTGTGGACTATGACATAAGATCAAATGTGAAACCGGATATTTATATTGTTGAAAATAATGGATTTAAGGTCAAAAAAGATGATATTGTGAAATTGGCAATTGAAGGTTCATTATTTAGTGTAAAGGGTAATCGACCGACTAAAATAATAGGAATAGTTAAACAATAATAGTATAGGTTCTCTCACCTATTTTAACTGTATTATTATCTATTTGAACTCCTCCAATTTCAAGTACGGATTTAACTGTCCTATTCACCACGAACGGCTTATAATTCTCAGGTAATGGTCTGTCAAATACTAAAGTGATATTTTTATTCTTTGCACCTGTCAGGAGGATGCTCTCCAATTTGATAGGTTGCATTGAAACATTAGAATACACGAGTTCAGTGATGGCAGTAGAGGCCCCCTCCCTAGTGGCAGCTATAACCTTATTCTCCTCTGCCTGTGGACCTATAAAGGAGGTGAAAATTAATACTATGATAATAATAAACGCTACTATTAGGATAAATTCTGCAGAGATTTGACCCCGCCTATCAACCCTTTCCATAAACTATAATTATAAGGAACATCCATATAAAGGTTATAAAGAACATCCATATAAAGGTTGAGAGGGGGGTGTTTAAAAATTATAAAAGATAATCAAGGTTTTGTATTCTCACTTGATTTATTATTAGCCCTTATTCCAATCACCATAATCTTCGGCGCGGTAGTAATGAACATGGATAATATAATGTATCTATCCCAGAACACAATCCTTCAAGGCTCTCTCGATAGACACGCCTCCGACGTGGCTGATGCGCTGGTAGAGACCTCAGGGGTACCCTATAATTGGGAACAGACAGGCAACACATCTACTATCGGCCTTGCAAAATATGATATTAGAACAGGCTTGCCAGAGAAAAATTATCTGTCCCCGGCTAAAGTGGCGGCCATGGATGAGAATAACCTAGGGGAGCTTATAGGGCCACAGTATGGATATTTCCTCAACATAACAACAACTGACGGCTTGACAATAAAGAAGCTCGGCACTTATAATGAAAGCACTTTGAATATTGTAAGAGTTGAACGTTACGTTCTCACCAGTAAACTCGAACGTATAGCATCTATAGAGGGGCTTATAAGGGATGCTGGGCAACCTAGAACCTATAATACAAATTTTCCCACTAACAATGCATACTTACAAATATATGATTATTGGGTGATTGTCATAAACCGCGGTTATGATTCAGCATTTGTTGACGTGAATAACAATCGCGTCATACCACCAAATGAAATAAATCAACATATAACAGAGATCAAAAAACAGATCAACGAAACCTACCTCTACAATAATACAACATTCCAGGATAATATATTAACTGTAAGAACCCAAAGTAACCCTGGGGCGTCAATGGATGTCTATGTTATTGCAGCACCTAAAGGCACACCCGCCGAACAGATAAACCTTGATAATATTAGGCCACGAATGGCAAGATTAATCCTCTATCTATGGATTAGGTGATAAAGTATGGATGAGAGAGGATTTATATTCACAACAGATTCAATCCTTGCTTTGATAATATTCTTTATCCTGGCAACTTCTACACTCATCTATTACGTTTTACCATCATATATGGGTGCAGACCACCAACGCCTTGAAGCCATGGCAGCAGATGCACTCGACGTAATGAGGCAAGATGGAACACTCCAAGCTGCCGCAATCAAATACGCATCTGGAAATCAATCAGCGGCGGATGCAATGTTACGAGAAGAATTGGAATCATTAATACCCCCAGATACGGGTTATAAATTGACAATAGGTTCTTATTCTCCCGTCACAGATGATAGGGGTATCAACATTCCAAAAGACATAGCATCAAGGGCCATAATAATCTCATCTCCAGAGGAGGGGTGGATTGGGCGTGCATGGTACAAAGTCGAGGAAATTACAATGGAAGACCAAACAATAAATTCAACCACGACAGTCTGGAACTTTCATAATTGGCTTACTAATTTCAACCCCTGGCAGAGTTATGGGTTACGTGCTCGTCCATATTGGGGTGGAGGCACCTCTCCAGTTAACATCCCATTTACCGTGCCATCAAATAACATCATATGGGGTAAATTCTTGTTAGGCTCATGTAATAGAAATGGTGGTCCATCCTATGGTGCAGATGTTGTAATAAACGGCCAACCTTACAATGTCTCTAATTCAAGTTTCACATTTCTCAATGTACGACCCGGCACCGTACAGCGTATGTATAATTATCAAGGAAATATCACCAATCTTGTAGGTGGTTCAAACAATTTTTATGTGAACTTCAAAGAAATGCGTTCTAAGACTTATGATATGCCATGGTTTTCCATTCTTGCAAATTATACAACCACGATAAAAGTTCCCAAGGGTATAATAACAAGGACGATTCCTTTCAATGATGCTGCGGGTCTTGCAGTTCCAAGTCCACAAGATTTAGATGGGGATGGACGGGCAAATGAGTATGGTAGAGTTTATAATCTCCAAACAGGCTCTGTTAGTAACTTGAATGAGCCTAGGCTAATAGCATGGAATAGTATGGTGGGACAAAATCATAGTTATTCTGATGGTCAACCATTTGTTATAACAGGAGTCCAAGGAAAAAATGGATGTGCTGTGTCTGTTGTCCAGGATATAACTATACCTAACGGTACAAGGATATTTGATGCTTACACGGTTATAAATCCTTATGGTGGTGTTGATAATGCCCTTGTTGAGGTTTGGAATGGAACAGCATGGAATGTAGTCTTCTGTTCATTTAATTATGGTGGTACGCAATATAGTGCAAGAAGTGATGGTTATGGTAATTTTCCTGGTATCATTTATATCCGCGATTATCTCAGGAGTGGCACGATCAACAAGGTACGTGTTACAATATGGGACCAGGTACCTAGTAATGATTATGACCTTGTAGGTTTCGTGGATTGTTACAGTGTAGTTTCATATAGTGCGTTCCCAATACGATGGGAGAATTTCCCATTCCCAAGCTACCAAAATAGTACGAATACCACAGCCCCAGTGAACCGATTTACAATAGGACCTGACGCCCAGAGAGTCATATTATTCCTTGGAACAGGTCTTGACACACGGAATATTTCAGTGGAGGTTCGAAATTCTACAAGTGGTTGGGTGAGACTTTATACTGGCCCTCCACAGTTTGCAATCGATATAGGGTCGATAGATGTTCAGGGGAGCAAAGTGTTCACGAAGAGTGGCACGCCAGAAAATTATACTACCAAAACCGGGGATTATGATATTAGGGTAACGGTAGATTCAAGTGCATCATGGGAATCAGGGGACATTGGAGGCGGAGGTAGCACTTATCAAACTTATTCTAATGCTGAGATTTATTCTGGTACTCGCGTAGCCGTTATTTATCCGAAATTCCTTGCTAATATGTGGGCTAGTGGTTATGCAAATGATGCCTACACTGCACAGGCAATAGCGCGCCAAAACCTCATAGACATGTTACAAGCATCCGGTTATCAAGTAGACCCCAATTTTATAAAGACAGAGGCACTCTATACTGGTAACCTTCCAGATCCTCTAGTTGTTAGATTAGATTTATGGAGGGATTAAATGGATGAAAAAGGTTATTTATTCACACCAATGACCATCTTATTATTCATCCCTATTGTTATCATGGCCATAGCATACGCTGATATCGTGAATGAGGCTAATATGCTAGCCGCCCTTGCAACAGGTGGGGATGTTACATTAACTGTGTTTTCATCTTTTTATTCTGGCATTGAAAAAGCTACCAGTGATGCTGGCCGTAATGCGGCCTATAATGCGACAAGGATGGTTATCGATAATGAAGTAGCAGGAGATCCCAACCCCTTCTTTGAAGCCGGTCAAAGCAAAGAATATATTAAGAGCCATGTCGTCGACACCCTCAACTCTTATATAATACGATCAGCCCGTAGCCTTGAAAATGAGACGGGACGTGAAATATACATAAACAATGTCCCGATCGATAATTATACTAGTGCAGTATTGACAAGTAATGATGTTAGCATAACCCAGGAGGATCCATTCGGTTTTTACGTGGTTATAAAAGGGGGAATACCAGTCAAGGTCGTGCAAGAGGGACAATCCTTTAATGGTAAAACACCCGAAATAAGGGCTTATGTAAGTATCGAAGGGCTCGAAGATCCCTATATCTGGATAAATACTAAGCATAGGCAAAGTAATGTGATATATAAGTATCCATATTATGCCACTAATGGTACATACTTCGATTATCGATTAAATGAGAGTGTGGATGATAATGGCCATCTCCAACATCTATGGTATTGTCTTAATGGTACAGATAACCCAAGTAGTATAACGCCGCGTCCATATTATATCGTTGACTCTTCTGGGCTTTCATTCTTTGATCGTTTAGAGAATCGTTCAAGTGGAACAAATCCCAAAGCAGGGATGAGTACATTCATAATAGGTAACCCGCTCATTGAGGATCATAATGGTAACCAATATATTTCCAAGATTGACAGAGAATACTTTGCAGGGATAAACGGAGGAACAATAAAGGTTAAGGGTCATGAAATGGTGGACCCATTTGGATCCATATTCTGTCTTTCACAATATTATAAGGAACTTCTAGGACTTGCTCAAAATAATTATAGTTAAGTTGGTGTATTTTTATGGATGAAAGGGGAGTGTTAAGCGCGGATTTATTATTCGCGACGCTCATCGCTATCATCATATTAGCCGGGATGGTGAGCTTCGTAAACAGCGAGCTTTCAAAAGTACAAACAGCAGAATTTGGAAAAGCACGCATGGCAGGTGAAAGAGTGGCGGAAGCCATTAATACGGTATATGTTAATGGTCCAGGATATGAGGTGAATCTAACATTACCCGAGGGGGATTATACAATAAATGTTAAAAACGAGATTATCAAAATTTGTCAGGGAGGCCTTGAGGTAAGTTTAAAGATCATACCAAAAAATGATATCCAGACAAATCTTATTGCTGGAAATTCATATAATATAAAAAATGATAATGGTACTATAAAAATAATCCCCATGTGATACGGATGAGATGGGAGCATAAAGCACTCATTGGGATAATCGTCATAACATTTTCATTGATATTCTATGCCTATAAGCCATTTCTAGGGGAGGAAGCCACACCACCTCCACAGACTCCACCTCCACCAGAGCCACAACCTGTACCAGTGATCCCATTCAACTCTTCAAACAATACAACAAATATATCCTCAAACAATACTACTAATATAACTATTGAAAAGGCCAAAGAGATAGCGTCAAAACCAGGATACTCCACAGGGGAGCCAACATCCGGTTCCATTAACATTCAAGGGAAAGACATTGAAGTATGGATTGTACCCCTCTATAAAGACCAGAAACTTGCAGAAAGAATATATATAGGTAAAGCAGATGGAAAAGTAGTTGCAACAGAAAAATTTCAGTGAGAGGGAAGACAATGGATCCACTAATAACATTTTTAATGCTTATCTTATTCATAATATTCTTAATTTTTGTGTTCTCTGTTGGGCTTATGACGCCAGTTATTGGTAAAAGGAACATATTCTTCGTGATATTCATAGGTTTCATGGTTGGTGTTATCGGAGGCACATTTTTCATCCTACCAGTATACGATAATATACCACAGATTGCCAGGGGCTTCTATGAGAGCCTATCTAGTAGCCCCGAGACAGTCTATGTTGACCTTTCACATGATATTAATATTGCGGAATTCACCAGGGACGTGAAAAACATTGAAGGCGTTGAAGATGTTAAAGTGGAATACGGCCTCCTAAAAACTGATAATTTCACCAGCGAACGTGGAGAATTAATAGAGAAGGGCATACCATTCATAGACTCCAACGTAACATCTTGTAGTGTGGATCCCCGCGGGACTATCATATTCAAGGTTAAAGGTGGCGACCCCCAGGCCACTATCGACCGAATATCCGACTGGCTTATAATAACCAGTGAAATCTATACAAAATATAGTATAATACGTGTGTCCATCCACACCCATGCAAATAAGATTGAAAATCTACGCGAGTATCTCTCATCCAAGGGCATTGCAATAGCCTCCATTGAAGGCCCCGTGGAGGAGAATATTAAAGGTTTCAGGGCTTCCATGCCACCCAAATCAGCCGTGGTGGTCTCCTGCGGCTTCATCGGGATGTTAGCCGGACTTGCAGGCATATTCATAGATAGTATCATGGCCTTCCTATCCGCTATCAAAAGAAAACTGGGGAGATAATAGATTGGCTGCTGCTGTACTCTATTCTGGTGGTAAAGATAGTACAATGGCCCTTTACAAGGCCATGGAACATGACAATGTAAAATATCTAGTATCCATGGTCTCAGATAACCCATATTCTTACATGTTCCATGTCCCCAATATAAGGTGGACGCGTTTATCCTCCAAGGCCATTAGCATACCATTACTTGAAGGTCCAACAACCGGAATAAAAGAAGAAGAACTCAAGGACCTTAAAAGACTCCTAAAAGTGCTCAGGGAACGGGGAGTCAAAATATTATACTCTGGTGCCATTGCCTCCAGTTACCAGCGCTCGAGGGTTGAAAAGCTCTGCCAGGAGGTTGGACTCGTCTCAAAAACGCCCCTATGGCACGTGGACCCGATAGAATACATGACGGAAATCATAGATTTAGGCTTTAAGGTTATAGTGACTGCAGTCGCAGCCGAAGGCCTTGACAGTTCATGGCTTGGACGCCAGATAGACCAGAAGATGCTCAACGAGTTAAAAGATTTAAATAGAAGGTATGGTGTCCACCCAGCATTTGAAGGTGGTGAAGCGGAAACATTCGTCCTTGACGGGCCAATATTCAAAAAGAGGATCAAAATCTTAAAGGCTGAAAAGAGATGGTCCCAGGATAGTGGTGTATTAGAAATAAAGGATGCCATCCTCGTGGATAAGGACTAGTCAGATTCTTCCTCGATTCTGGGTGCTAACCAGTCTATAACCTCTTTCAGGTTCTCTGCCATGATCTCTACTCTTATATCACCCAGGGGTGACATCTCATCTTCTAGTATGTTAACCTTCCCTATGAAGGCGGCCTGCTTATTAAGGTAGAATATTGTCCTATTACCTGTAATGTTCTCATATAATACTTTTCTTGCTGTTGAACGTATCCTCCTCTTCTCCAGGGATTCTCTAAGCTCCTCTAGGACTTCAATCCCGCCTTCGCCCTGGATTGAATCCTCTGCTTCTTTAATTTTCACCTTTGGGAATATGTTAAGTACACTTTCCAGCACCCTCCGGGGGTTTTCCGTCGCCTTTATCTGGGTTTTGACTCTAACTTCACACTCCATAAAAAATCCAACCTTTTTCAACAGTCAAATTTTTTTAGTATCCTTTTTGCGTTTTCTTTGAATTTATGGAGGGGGCCCTCATTTATTATAAGGTAATCTGATGTTGCTATAACATCTCCAAGGCCGAATCCTAATTCCCTCTGGTCTCTTTCTAGGAACCTTTGGTAATCTTTTGTATCGTCTTTTCTCCCCCTCCTCTGGAGACGTTTGAATCTTGTCCTCCTGGTGGAGAATATTGATATTATCCTGAATCCCCTGTAGTGTTTTTTGAATATTTCAACCTCGTAGGGGCTTCTTATACCCTCTATTAAGATCTTCTCCCCTTTAGTATTTTCTATTTTGGGGATGCATTTTTCCGCTATTATATATTCTCCGTGTTCCCTCCTTAATTTGACTGCCGTCTCCCCGGGATCTTCACCCCTTTTTCTCGCCTCTTCCCTTATGATGTCCCCCATCCGTATTATATGGTAGCCCATTTCCCCTGCAATACTTGATACCACTCCTTTACCCGATCCAGGCATCCCAGCCAATCCTATAATCTTCATATAGTCTCTCCCTAAAGTTTTCGCATCCTTTGAAGGTCTATTAGACGGAGCATATCCTCCAGGTTCTTTTTATTGTCAAATCCTTCTAGGATCTTTTTTAGTTCATCCCTTTTGCAACCCTTTAATTTTTTCACATACCTTATAAGGAGGGGTATAGCCCTTACTATGTTATCTGTGATGCTAATATCCGCCTTCCGGGATGTTCTCGACAGTGGGTTGAGGTCCACTGTTATGATGGTTTTACCAGCCCTTTTAAGCATCTCGGCCCGGTCACCATCCTCTAGGGGTACTAGGACAATATCCGCAGTGTATATGCCCCTTGGACTCGCCGTGGCCCTCGGACTCTTTATACCCTTAAGGTGTTTGAGCTTTTCCCGATCCGTTCCAAGGACTTCCCTGGCCCCTGCTCTTTTGAGTATCTCTTCTATGAGTTTAACCCTCTGGGGTGTTCTATGGAATAAGTTTATCTCTATCTTCGCATCTAATAGTCTTGCGAGTTCAACTATCCCCTCTGGGATGAGAGCGGCCGTATTACCATTCACTGACAATACCGGGTCCTCGGCCAGTAATAGTAGTGCAGCGGCTGCTTTAATAGCTCGAAGTGCTGGTCTTCTCGTTTTTTCCCCTATAAGGTAATCGAAGGCTTCTCCCCTCCCATGGGCTATGATACCAGCATCTGCGAGCACCCCTTTATGGTAGGCTTCTAGGATCTTTTCCCGCAACTTCAATGACCTATAACGTGGATGCCCCTTCTCAACCATGAAAATAGATTCTCAAAACTTACTATAAAATAATTACCCCCACACACAGATATACGATTATTAGGGGGATAGAACCAGACTATTATCAGAGGTGATATTATTGGCAGAGGAAATTGAAATTAAAAAGAAGAAACCCAAAGGTAGATGGGGAGTCTACCTCGGCGGGATATTCATACTCATCGGCGCCGTATGGCTCCTCGTCGCCCTAGGGATAATACCAGGAGCCTACTTGCGTTTTTGGCCACAGGTCCTTTTGATAATCACAGGGATACTCATACTAATCAAATCGTTGGGGTAGATTAGAATGTTTGATTTAATGAGGCGTTTATCAGAAGCCAATGGCATATCAGGTTTTGAAGATGAGATAAGAGAGATAATAAAAGATGAACTAAATGGACAAGTGGATAATATAGAAGAGGACAACCTTGGAAACCTTATAATAACCAGAGAAGGCGACCCCGAGGCTCTCAGTATAATGTTAGCAGCTCACATGGATGAGATAGGCCTCATGGTACGCTACATTGACAAGAAAGGTTTCATAAAGTTTTCAAAGATCGGTGGGATAAACGATCAGATGCTACTCAACCAACCAGTAGAAATCCATGGAAAAAAGGGTCCAATAGCAGGGGTCATAGGTTCAAAGCCTCCGCATAGGATGAAACCAAAGGAGAGAAAAAAGATTACAAGTTATGAGAAGATGTTCATAGACATAGGAGCGGCCTCAAAAGAAGACGCGGAAAAACTCATAAGAATTGGAGACCCCATAACCTTTAAAGTCCCATTCAAGGAACTCCCAAACAGCCTATTCACTGGTAAAGCCCTTGACAATAGAATAGGCTGCCTCATACTAATAGAGGTTTTAAAGGCGGCTGAATCCAAGGCAACAATATATGGTGTTGGGACAGTCCAAGAAGAAGTGGGCCTCAAGGGTGCGAGGACATCAGCATTCAAATTAAACCCTGACATGGCCCTGGCACTTGATGTTACAATAGCAGGGGATCATCCAGGCATGGAAGAAGAGGATGCTCCAGCCAAACTCGGCCACGGACCGGCAATAATTTTAACCGATGCAAGTGGTAAGGGTATAATAATCCACAAAAGGATCAGAGATTGGCTTCTTTCAACCGCAAAGGAAGAGGACATACCCATACAATTAGAAGTTAGTGAGGGTGGTACAACAGATGCCACAGCAATACATTTAACCCGCGCGGGTATACCAGCAGGTGTTGTCTCAGTACCCACAAGGTATATTCACACGCCTGTAAGTGTTGCGAGCATGGATGATATTAAAAATTGTGTTAAGCTCATCCTAAAGGCCCTTGAACGCCTATAGTCTATTCATATTTTACCTTTTCTATTATTTCGATCCCGTTTTCACCTATCCTATAAGGTACAAAGTCGATTGGGGTTCTTGTACTACGCATCTTAACGATATCCATGACCCTTTCCCTTCTACCAGTGTAAGGATTCTCCCTCTTTATAAGGTTTATAGCACCATAAACTGAGAATAATGCTATCTCATTAAATTCCCTGGCCGTTGCACTATCAAGTATTATCAGACTTGTTATATTCCTCTTCTTCAATTCATATACGAAGAAGTCAAACCTATTCCTGAACTCATAGGGTGTTAAATTGCCAGTGTGACTCCCGAGATTGTCTATGATAAGCACTCTAGTATCGGGTGGAACCGCCTCTAGGAGCCTTCCAACGTCCTCGTTCATTGATTCGATGCCGATCTTCATCTCAGCCTCTGTAACTATGGCCCTGGTAGCGGCTAGGCTCATTATCTCTAGTCTACCATCCTCAATTAATGGTCTTATATCCCAGCCGAAGGAGTTGCATTGGAAATTAAGGTCGCTCTCATCCTCTTCTGTGGTGATATAGACTGTCCCAAGACCATCCTGTGCACTTTTTATAGCGAATTGCAAACCCATTATCGTTTTACCAGAACCAGCCCCCCTGTTATGAGTATGCTGCGACCTACTGGGAATCCCCCCCAATATCTCATCCAAGTCTTCTATACCTGTACTTATCCTCTGAAATTTTTCAAATTCTCCCAATTCAAATGCCTCCCCATACTTTTATTATATGTGGAATTCGAATTCGAGTTTTTCCCTTTTAGATGTTTGCACTACCTTCCCTTTGAGTTTTGTCCATGTGAAGCTTCTCAAGAGTATTGTTCTGAACATGAGTGAAAACATGGGATTTATCCTCATATGGTCACTCCAAGGGAATGTTACGAATTCGAATTTGTAATAGTCATCTTCTATTATTCTTGTTTTTATTCCAAGGTTTTTGAGGAATGACTCCAACCATGATATATAGGCTTTGAAGATTTTCTTAGGATTTTCTATTTTCCCTGTTCTGATCTGGGATAATAGGTCCTTTCTTTTCATATGTTCATTGAATGAGGGTTTGAGGTTTTTTTCGAATTTGTCCCCGAAATTTTTTATTATACTATTCCTAAGCTGTGGGGGGACTATTGATGCGAATACTGGTATGGCTGATAGGAGGAAACCATATAGTTCTCTTCTTGTTTTTTCCCTGATCAACTTTAATCTTCTTTCATCAGCTTCCACCTTTGCTGTTATATCATATCCTATAACCTGTATAAAATTTTCCCCATTTTTTATAGTGGTGGCATAAAACTCAAGGTAGTGTTCTTTCCCGTTCTTGTCTTTTATTTTCACCTGTACTGGATCATCCAGGCGGTCCTTGAATGGTTTTATAAGTTCATCCATGAGCTTCTCAGATTCTCCCCCGCTGATAATACCCATCTCTTCGAGGATCCTAACATGCCTCTTATAAAATTTTTTCCTTGGGAACCCTGTAACCCTTTCAAAAGCGTTATTAAGGAGCACAATCCTCCCAGTCCTATCCAAGAGCATGATTAGATCCGGTGAAGACTCTACTAGTTTACGGTACCTTTTCTCGCTTATCCTAAGCTTTGAATCCATCAAATGCTTGTATGTGGCTACTTCAATTACACTCTGAAATTCCCTATCATCGAATGGCTTTATAAGATAACCGAATGGTTCTGTCAGCTTAGCCCTTTTAAGGGTTTCTTTATCAGCGTGGGCTGTGAGATACACTACTGGAATATCATACTCCCTCTTTATTATCTCCGCAGCTTCTATACCATCCACTTCACCCTTTAGGACTATATCCATGAGGACTAGGTCCGGTTTCTTCTCCCTAGTAAGTTCTAGGGCTTCCTCCCCTGAACTTGCTATACCCACAACCTCATAGCCTAACAATTCAGCCCTATGTTTAATGTCAAGGGCTACTATGCTCTCATCTTCAACCACTAACAACTTTATGGCCAATCCCACCCGCCTCCGGCGAGTTTATATAGTTAGTTTGAATATTTTCACTGGTAGATTACCATAGACTATAGGTGTTTCACTCCATTCATAGTCTAATTTTGTAGCTGTACTTTTTAGGATTTTCTCATGGGGTGTTAAGAGTGTTATACTCCCATTTTCTGTGAGGATATCCTTCGCGGTCTTGAGGAAGTTATGATAAAGTTTCTTGATCTTAGATTTTCTCCCGATCCTGATCCCATATGGTGGGTTTGTCACGATAGTATCGGCTTCTTTAACATGCTGATCTAGATGCTCCGCGTCACCTTGTATGACCTTGATGAAGTCTATCCCAAGTTTTGATAGCGTTTCCCGGCAACCCTTAACGTGTTTCCCGAACTTTTCAACGCCTAAAATTTTAAGTTTAGGGTTGAATGGGAGTTCTCCACCTTCTCTAACCCGACCCGGGGGGATGTCACTCCCCACGAGGGCTGCTTCGACCAGTATTGTACCACTACCACACATGGGATCTACAAGTATCTTCTCCGGCCTCCAATCCGATATTCTGATGAGCGCAGCCGCTATCGTCGGGTTGAGTGGTGCTGGGTGCTGGTATACTCTGTAGCCCCTCCTATGCAGGCCCTTATCCCCTGTGGTGTCAACGCCCACCAGTAGAAGGTCATGGATTAATTCGACCCTGATTATGTTATCGGGGGAGTCCAGGTTTACTTTGAGGCGTTTTTTAGCGGAGGATTGGTAGCTTTCTATGATCGCGTCACCAGCAACCCTTGCAATGTCCATGGAGTTGAAGTCGTGTACGCCCACTCTTTTTGATCTTACAGCGAAACTTTCATTTGGTTTTATAAATGAAAAATCAATGTCTTTAATCTCCTTGTAGATATCCTCGAGTCCTGTGACCTTCACGGATTTGAGTAGTACTATGATCCTTTCACAGGTTCGCATATGATAATTTAAGCTGCTGATCAACCTTTCATCACACTTAAAATAGACTCTACCATTACCATATTTTTGTAGTTTACCCCCGAGTTCTCGGATTTCTTCTGCTGTTACCCTTTCCAATCCCCTGTGTGTTGTAGCATATACCTGCATCTTCTTTTCTAGTCTCCTGACTTGAGGAAGATATATATAATATATGCTATTATGAGGATCACTATCACTGGCAGTAACCATATGAGCACATAGAAGACTATGACTGCAAGTATCACCGCCACTATCAAATATATAATATCTCGTACTTCCATAATTACCCATCTAGGGGCTTATATAATTTAACTTTTTTGGCGGGAACCCCCCATGGGGATGAAAGCCGAAAAACATTTATGGTTATGTAGAGACATAAGTTGATAAACATGCGATATGATTTCTGGTATCATTTTGGCCACCTTTTAATATGTGGGGGGGAGCGAGGAAGTGCTCGGCTGCAAATTTCGTCTTTACCCATCCAAAACCAAACCCGGGGCTGTGACAGTCCTTTGAGCCCTGTTGAGACAAGACCACTACTCAGCATCCCCCCTGCTTTAGCTGGGCAGGTCTCGTCGTTGAAACAGGAAGCCCCCTCCCATCATGGAGGGGGTAGTTCACTAGTTTCCCCTTGGGAGTGGGAATATGATATTCATTGTGAACAATTATGGACAATACAATCATAGGATCCATCGGACGCTACGATACCTTAATATACCCTCAAAGATGATACCAAATACCATCCCAGTTGACACCCTCCTAGAATATGAGCCCACCGGGATCATAATAGGTGGGGGACCTTCATTAGAGGAGGCTGGGAATTCCATAGAATATATAAAGAAGATTAGGGTGCCCATACTTGGCATATGCCTTGGACATCAGCTCATGGCCCTAGCATTCAATGGTACTGTTGGCAGTGCAAAATCCGAGGAATACGCCCAGATAGAAATAGAAATACTAGACGAAGACGATATATTCAAGGGCCTCGGACCTCATATGAGTGTATGGGCTTCGCACAAGGATGAAGTTAAAATCTTACCAGAAAACTTTAAAGTCCTTGCAAGGTCAAGTATATGTGAGATAGAAGCCATGAAACATGTTAGAAGGCCACTTTATGGTGTGCAGTTTCATCCTGAGGTTCATCACACACCAGAGGGTCCTAGGATATTCGAAAACTTCTATAGTGTATGTGAAGGTGTAGAATAATGTTCAAACCATCAGATTTCATAAAAAAGGCAGTAGAGGATATAAAAGAGCGTGTAGGTGATGGTAGGGCTATAATAGCCCTATCAGGTGGTGTTGACAGTTCAGTTGCGTCCGTACTCGCTAGTAAGGCTATAGGTGATAGGCTAGTAGCAGTATTCGTGGATCATGGCCTCCTAAGGGAGGGTGAAGTAGATTATGTCAAGGAAACTTTCAGCGACCGCCTTAACCTACGTTTCATCGACGCATCAGACAGGTTCCTAGAAGAACTCAGAGGCGTAACAGACCCCGAGGAAAAGCGCAGGATAATCGGCAGAGTATTCATAGAAGTATTCGAGGAGGTTGCCGGGGAAATAGGCGCAGAATACCTCGTCCAGGGGACGATAGCGCCTGATTGGATTGAAAGTGAGGGTAAGATCAAATCACACCATAACGTAACCCTACCACATGGCCTCGTCCTGAAGATAGTTGAACCCCTAAGGGAACTCTACAAGGATGAAGTCCGCATACTCGCCAGGGAACTTGGCCTCCCAGATAAGATAATCAAGAGACAACCATTCCCAGGTCCCGGGCTTGCAGTTAGGATAATAGGGGAGATAACCCCTGAGAAGATTAGAATATGTAGAAGGGCTAATGCTATAGTGGAGGAGGAGATAATAGCCGCGGGATTAGATGAAATACTCTGGCAATACTTCGCAGTACTCACTGATACAATGGTCACAGGCGTTAAAGGGGACATAAGAGATTTTGGCTATCTTGTAGTTTTAAGGATGGTGGAATCAATAGACGCCATGACAGCAAGGGTACCCGAACTACCATGGGACATCATAAGGAGGATATCCAAGCGCATAACAGCTGAGATACCCGAGGTGACACATGTAGCCCTCTCAGTGAGTGATAAGCCGCCAAGCACCATAGAATTCGCATAATAAGAACTCTACTTTTTTTATTATCATAATTGTTATATTATGGTACCCCCCATATGATAATCAATGATGAAATTTAGCACGCCACTGCCAGGGGACGCAGAATCCCTCAAAGAAATCATAAAAGAATTAAAAGGGAGCATACATGAAGTTTACATGGCAGGCCCATCAGAGTACATGGGCAGCGGCCGGGCAACACTACATTCACCGCTCCTAGAAGACATTGGAAGACAAGCATCCTATGCACACCGACACAATATCAAATTCAAACTCATCCTAAATTCCTCATGCCTGGCAGGGCAACACTTAACCTCCAATGGCTATAACATATTCAGAAAGTACCTAGAAGAATTAGAGACGCTAAACGTGGACACAGTCATAGTCTCAGACCCCTACCTAGTGGAGATGATATCAAAGGAACTACAGGACCTAAAAGTGGGAGTATCATGCATAGCCCACGTAGACTCACCCCAAAGGGCCAAATTCTTCGAAGAACTAGGAGCTGATGAGATAACAGTTGACACGAACATAAACAGACACTTCAACCTATTAGAGGCTATAAGAGAAGCCACAACATGTGAACTTAAAGTTATAGCCAATGAAGCATGCCTCTACAAATGCCCATTCCGTTACTCACACTTCAACCTATTCTCACATATCACAGCCTCACCCCAAATAGCCATCATGGGAGACTATTATTTTGAAAAGTGCATTTCACTCCGGGTCAGGGACCCCACCCTCATAATAAGATCACCCTGGATAAGACCAGAAGACATCCACGAATATGAGAAGATAGGCATAGACATAATAAAAATTTCCGGCAGAGCAAACACCACCCACTGGATAATAAACACCATGAAAAGCTACCTCAAAGGACACCACAAGGGCAACCTCCTAGAATTATTGGATTGCCCAAACGAATTAAGGGACCACTTCCACATACCAAACGAGAAACTCGAAGGTGCCATAAGACAATGGAAAACCTGCAAAAAATCATGCCATAAATGTAATTTCTGTGAAAACCTCGCAAAGGAATTAATCCTTAAAAGAAGGGACCTATAATGAACAAAACCCTGAATGAATTGTCCCATGCAAGGGACAAAATCGAGGACACCCTCCAAGAACTGAGTGGGAGGGCAATATTCGTCCCCGAGGTGAAAATATTCAACATGGCATGCGGCTGCAGGGGATTGCTCGCAGACATCAGGGGCCTTGAAACAGAAGAAGCAGAGGTCTTCCACAAAAAAATAACAAAAACCCTAAAGGATATCCTAGGAAGGTTAGGCCTCAAGGCAGACATGATATACGCGAGGAACTTCCCAGGAACCTATATGGTCGTTGGGATAACCGCCAGAAGATTCTGTGGAAGATGCAAAAGAGAACTTGGAAGTATAACATCACGCCCAGACATAATAATCCTCAAATAATCGTTACTAGAGCAGCCTTGAGAGTATCAATGCAACCTCCTCAAGCAAGCCCTTGTCAAGTTCGTCAAAGGCAGCAGGCCTCTTACTGTCAACATCAAGAACTCCAAGGATCCTATCATCCCCTTTTATAGGGACTACTATCTCAGATTTAACACTCTCATTACACTGAAGATAATCATCATCAGATAAAACATCATCAACAATAGATGCCCTACCAGTCCTAGCAACCCTCCCACATATCCCCCGCTCTAGGGGTATCCTAACATGTGGCGTGACAGGACCCCTATATGGGCCTAATACAAGCTCATCACCCTCTAATATGTATATTCCAACCCAGTCAAAGTAGGGTATACTCGAAAGTAATCCTATTATCTCCTCAATGGACAGATCGGCTCTAAGTTTCCCCCGCACCCTCCCTATTATCTTCTCCTTATTAGAGTTCATACGATGATTATATTAGGGTAAAGTTTTTATAAAATTTTTCTAATGATAAAATCAAAGTATCTATACCTTCAAAAGCTTACACGGAACATTAGACTGAAATCATCAAACTTTGAGAAAGAAATCGAAGGATCCACACCCCCATCAGTTTTCATCGGAAGCTACAATTATCCAAAAGTTTATGCAGGACCCCTTGTAACAACCGATAACAGCGAAGTTCAACTCATGGATTTACCAGAAGAATGGATACCACAAGGTAAAAGTATCCAAGATATCATAGGATATCGCCTCAACCTCGTAAGGGGAAAACAGAGAGTCCATGTCAAAGACTTCAACAACAAACTAGTGGAAAAACTCCAAGAGATAACACTCGCTAAATCCCCCGTTGACAGCGAAGCCCTATTTTCATATAAACCGAGGGGAGTGCAATTTTTCAATGATGAACATCCACCACACGGGCCTAGCGCCCCAATAGAATATTTCCAAGTTGATAATATAAGGTGGGATCGTCACCTTGAAAAGGCCTACTATGATACCGACCTTAAAGCATCTGATGCAATATACAACCTCTATAAGGTGGGGGTGCCATTCTCCACTATACAGAAGAGCCTATCAGTGGGGGCTTTAGGCGTTGAGGAAAGACGCAGGCTCGTGCCCACCCGCTGGTCCATAACAGCCTGCGACAGCATACTAGCAGACAAACTCCTTAAAAGAATCCAAACCTATGAGACCATCGACTACTACAGAGTACATGAATTTGAAAGTTTTAAAAACAAGTATATAATAATATTAACACCTACAAGATGGCAATACGAGTGGATAGAAGTTTTCCTTGGCGTTATCGGATCGGAAAAGCTTATATTCTCAGATTATGAAGTTGGAGGTTCAAAAAGGGGATACTCAAGGGTTGGCGGCTGTTATTACAGTTCAAAGATGGCTGTGCTTGACGCCCTCGACCGTGAAAAGAAACAGGCCGGTGCAATAGTATTAAGGGAAGCATACAAGGGATACATTCCACTGGGAGTGTTCAATGTACGCGAGAATGTGAAAAATGCCATGAGCCAAAACCCCAAGGAATTCAACACTCTCAATAGCATGTTAAAGTACATTAAAAGCCGCTTAAACCTCGAACTCGACGAGTATATGAGGGAAAGCCACCTCCTCAGAGAGACCAGTAGACAGACAAGCCTCGACGAATTCACACAGAAGGGGAGAAGCCCTTGAACCTCAAATTTAGAAGACCATCAAAGGTCGCTATGAAAGCTCTCTGCAAAATCGCCATGGAACCATCCAAGGCAAAGAAGACCCTACAAGAGACTGAAAAAAGAATATTAGAACTAACAGGACATAGAATGGCTAAACTCGTGAATAGTGGGAACGCCGCCCTATTAACTGTTATGAGCAGACTACCCCCACCCTTCCTCATACCCGATCAAGGTGGTTGGCGCGGTTTCAAACAAATCCCAAGGTTCCTCAATAAAGAAACGATAACACTAAAAACTCGCCTTGGGATTATAGAACCCGGAGAACTCGAAAACACAATCAAGGAGGAGGGGGTCTCTGCGCTCTTTTTAACAAGTTTCGCCGGTTACACTGCTGAACAGCCAATCAAGGAAATCCATGACATCTGCTCCGAGAATGGTGTGATACTCGTCGAAGACGCCTCAGGGAGCATAGGTGATCCCCTTGGCCATCTCTGTAACAGCAAATACAATGATGTTATAATAGCATCAACAGGATCCCCCAAGATAGTGAATGCCGGTGGCGGAGGCTTCATAGCAACCTCCAACAAGAGAATACTCCAAGACAATCCACTCCTAAGGACCTTGAAGATTGACCCCTATCTACCAGCAGCAATAAACGAGGAACTTAAAATGGCGCCACAAACACTAAAAAAGCTCATTGAAGCCACAGCATACCTCAAAAGGAAATTAAAAAGAGTATACCATCCAAGAAGTAGGGGTGTGAACATAATAATACCCACAGAGGATCCCACCGAGGATGCTAGGAGACTCCGTAGAATCATAAAAGTGGATGGTGGAAACATCTTAACCGTCTGTCCAAGCTATGATCGCTTGAAGAAGAAGGCCATAGCAGTGGAAATAAAAAATTTAGAGATTGAATCCATCACAAAGGACAACCTTGACAATCTGATAAAGCTGATAGAGTCTACGATTCGAGGATGAGCAGGGTTGTGCGCTCCATAAGAGCCCCTGTAACACCTACGAGTTCTATCTCATCCCATGTCAGCTTATAAAGTTTCTTAAGATATTCAGTGTCTGGTTCGAGGACGGTGTCATCCCTCTTAAACATCCTTGATAACATATCTAACTTATCAGAGTCTATCAGGACCGCGCATATTTCCATTGGCCCTTCCCTGAGGCCCACCATCTTAAGGGCTTTGCTTATTTGCCTTGTGGCAGCCGTCCTTAGGCATATTTCCAAGCCAATGTCATTTGCTATGTTCTCCCCCCTCTCGAATGCTTTGATTGCATGTGCTGTGGCGTGTAACACGTGCTCTCTACCAGCCACAGCCCTGGCATCCATTAACTGTACGATACCATCATCTTCCAGCATGCTTAGGGTCTCATTTATATCCTTTACCCGGCCCTTAAATCCTAGGATTTCTATCTCCATTTTTCCTCATTTTTTCATTTGCTAATAGTCGGTTAACTCCAATTATGAATGCCTCTACACTGGCCATTATAATGTCTGGTTGCGTGCTTCTTGCACTTATGATCTTGTCCTTGTACCTGAGCTTTATTATCACGTCGATAAGGGCGTCTGTACCCCCCGTTATAGCATCTACGTGGTACTCCTCCAATTTTATATCCGCAAAATCCTCTAAACTCTTCTTTATAGCTACTATGGCCGCGTCAACAGGTCCCACACCTATACCGGCTTCTAGGATCTCCTTTTCATTTATTCTTAGTTTCACTGATGCTGTTGGCGTCACTTTATTGCCTGATACTACTGTAACCTCCTCAAGGTTCACTATTTTATCCTCCACGATGCCTAGCACGTCCTCTGCTATGGCTTGGAGGTCCACATCTGTTACACACTTGCCCATGTCACCTAGGCTTTTAACCCTCTCAAATATCTGTTGGAACTGCTTTTCATCAACTTTAAAATCGAACTCTTCTAGCTTTTCTTTCAGCGCACTAGTCCCAATATGTTTACCCATTACGAATCTTCTCTCACGACCCACGAGCTCGGGTGTTATGGGCTCATATGTTTCGGCTTTTTTAAGTATGCCATCAACATGTATGCCCGATTCGTGGGCAAATGCATTTTCGCCGACAATGGCCTTGTTGGGTTGGATGTATACTCCTGTGAGTCTTGCTACCATCTTAGAAGTTTCATATAACATTCTTGTATTGATCTTGGTTTTGACATTATAGAGTGAGTGGAGGGCTACTACAATTTCTTCGAGGGCGGCGTTACCTGCTCTTTCACCTATACCATTTACGGTTGCGTGTACTTCACTTGCACCAGCCCTTAGGCCCATAAGTGAATTCGCGACCGCGAGTCCGAAATCGTTGTGGCAGTGGACGCTTAGTGGCGCTTTGAGTTTTGAAAGTTCGCCGTAGAATTCGTAGGCTCTTTCAGGTGTTAGGATTCCTACGGTGTCGCATGCGCAGATTCTCTCGGCCCCTGCACTTATGCTCTCTTCCAATATTCCTTTTAGAAATTGCATGTCGCTTCTTGTAGCGTCTTCAGCTGAGAATTCTACGATCAGCCCATGATCCTTGGCATATTCTACAGATTCTATTGCCTCCTCTTTTACCTGGCTTGGGGGTTTTCGGAGTTTGTCTTTTATATGTAGTTCGGAGGTTGGGACTACCAGGTGTATGCTGTCAACGTCACATTTTATTGCCTCGTCAATATCCCCTCTCAGTGGACGTGCAAAACTGCATATTTCAGCGTCCAGTCCCTCTTCCGCGATCTTTTTCAGAGCCTCCCTTTCGCCTTCGGATGTTATGGCTGATCCGGCTTCGATGATGTCAACACCTAGATCGTCTAATCTTAATGCTATTCTAAGTTTCTCTTCTGGCGTTAATGAGACTCCTGGTGTTTGTTCACCGTCTCTGAGTGTTGTATCTAATATTTTCACTTGCAATGATATGAACCCCCACTTTTTTCCAGTGTATATATGATCCTAGTGAGGCTTTTATGCATTCTTATAGCATGTTTTTCTTTTATTTTGAATTCATCTGTTATATTTTCTAGTTGGAGGTAATGTGGTGTTGCTATGCATATTCTACCATCTTCTTGTAGGTTATATTTTGCAGTTTTGAGGAATTCCCTATAAAGTTTTTCTTGTTTCTCTCCCTGGGTAGAAGCGGATATACCATAGGGTGGGTCGGTTACAATGGCCTTCACCGGCTTTTCAAGTTTAAGACTCCTAGCATCGGCCCTTATAAGCTCATAATCTCTTATACCATAATATTTGAGGTTTTCCTCGGCTCCTTTAATCATCTTAGGGTCTATGTCAGCTCCTATGACCTTCACCCCTATTATACCCGCTTCTATGAGTATGCCCCCGGTTCCGCAGAAGGGGTCTAGTAGTCTTTCCCCCTCTCTGACACCTGAAAGGTTGACCATACACCTGGCAAGTTTCGGGCTCATGGAGCCAGGATAAAAGAATGGTCTTTTATGGGGCTTCGCACTGTTGAAGTGTTTCTTGTCGATCTTATAGAGTCTTTTTGTGATAAATATTTTATCCTTTTCTATGATCAAGCGGATTAGCGTCCTCGGGTTTTCTAGGTTCACCTGAAAGTGTGGGTGGCCCTCCTTTATCATGGCGCCTACCTTTTTTTCTATAATCGGCGAATCTATTGGGATTTTCTCTATCTTCTTTGCCCTGACTGCGAAGTCGCCTTCTATTAACCTTTCCCATGGTATGGATTTTATTGTCTTATCAAGATTCTCGGGTGTGGTTTTTGATATGATCTGGGATATTTCATGTGTATAGGCTAGCCTAGAAAGGGTGGGGATTTTATCTGCTTGGACTTCGAGGGTCATCAACTTGTCTCTGTGATATTTTATCCTGTATTTTGCATTTTCTGCTTCTAGTAGGTTCTTGACTTCACTTGGGGGTAATGTTTTGTGTTCTCCTGAAAGTATCACTGCTATTTCCATATTCTTGTCACCTTTTTCCAGATGAAGGATGGTATCAATGATGCGAAAAGGCCCCTCTTTAAGAATTCCTGTATTAGTGGGGTTTGATCATCCATGTCACCATACGCCATTATGATATCCTTAAGGTTTTTTTCCCTCATTTTTAGGATTATATTATCTAGTTCCTCGTTGTCTAAGAGTTTAAAGGTTCTCTGTACTCTGAGTTGATTTTTGATTTCCCTGTCGTGAATTTCATGGTATCTTTCATGGTATTTCCTGAGTATATTATGATCCCCCTCACTTATAGCCTCTTCTATGGTCTCGGCCGCTATCCTAGCTGCTCTGAAGCCTAATATTAGACCCCCTCCAGTGGTTGGTTTTACTTGGGCTGCTGAGTCGCCTATGAAGATGCACCTGCCCTTGTATAATCTTCTATCAGGGTCTGCTGCTGGTATGTTACCATGGTATCTTTCAAGTGTCCTGAACTGGGATGAAAAACTTTTTATGAACTTGACTAGGAAATCCCAAGATTTTTCAGATTCTGAGAAGAAGCCTATCCTAGCCCTTGTCTCTGATAGGGGTATCCTCCAGAGGAAGCCGGGGCTAATATCCGAGTTGATTTTCAAATCAAGGAATTCAGGATCCATTTTAGTATCCTGGAATTCTATAAGGTATTGTTTTGCCCGGAACCCTCTCTGGCCGGGTTTGAAGCCCATCGCATCAACGATTATGGGAGCTGATAGGGTGCCTGCCCCGTTTATTGTCACCTTGCCCTGATTATGGTCAACCTTTGTCACTTTACTGCCTGTTAAAAGTTCAACTCCATGGGAGACGGCCTCACCTGCCAGGTACTGGTCATAGGATACCCTGTCAATTACATAGGCCTCCACCTTATCCTTAGAGACTTTTAGGGTGTAATCTGATGGTGAGTGTATGATCGCGCCTTTTATCCTGTTTATTATAAACTCATCTGGGAGTATGTTAACCTTTTTTATCTTCCATGACACTAAACCGGCACATTGAAGTGGTAAGCCCACTATCCTCTTCTTTTCAACCAAACCAACTTTAAAGCCCTTTTCTGCTAAGAATCTTGCGAGGGTGGATCCGATTGGACCAGCTCCCAGGACAAGAACATCATAATCCCACATCTGTATCCTCCACTGTTTCTATAATGAGGAGATTATCTTAATCTTTTGAATTTCTTTGAATGCCTTTTAAACACCGAAGCCCCACCTGGGGGCCTATACCCCCTCGAAGCCCTAGTCATGGTCTCATAGTCTCCTGAAATTAACTGATTTATCAGCTGATCTATCCTCTCCGGGTTGGGCGCATTTTTCAAGACTATGGGAGTGTGTTCATGGCCTCCGAATATTTGAATATCCCCAGCCGATACCAGACGTTCTAATAGGCTCTGGGAAAATACCACATCAACTATCTTATCATAGTATATGTATGAAGTTTCCCTCCGAAGCAAACCCTTTTCTATGACAACTCGCTGGTCAGTTAAAATATACTTCGTAAATCTCCAGGATATGAGATCTATTATCGACTTTACAATCAATATTAATATGAGGATTAGGAATATCCATGTTACTATCTGTACAAGTGGCAACCTAACAGCAGATGCTATAGAATATTCAAATCTTGCAGCAGCCTCCATAGCGAATGGTAAAAGATAAAATAATATCACAACCACCATAAGGTTTAAGATTATGGAGCCTGAATAAAGGAATAGGCGAGGATGAGTACTATAGATGATCTTTTCACCAGATTTCATGGTCAATCACCCAAATTATAAATAATTAGAGGATATTTATAGTATTCTAATGAAGGAAAATATAAGGATTAAGGAGACGAGGATAAAACTCACAACTGACATAAAAGACCACGGCCTCCCAGGTTTCATACTAAAGGAAAGACTACTACTGGAAGATTATATAAGACGCAAACCCCATTTTCTCACATCCCTCGAACCATTACCAGCCCAAGACGGGCCCACCATAGTTAGGATGATGTTGAAAGCGGGTCTAATCGGGGGTGTGGGGCCAATGGCAGCGGTCGCAGGGACCATCTCCGAATTATCCCTCCACTATCTTATGGATAAAGGTTCAAGGTATACTATAATTGATAATGGTGGGGATATAGCCCTTATAAATGATAGGAAGGTTAACATTGGATTATATGCTGGTGATTCACCCCTCTCTGGGGAGATAGGATTCCAGTTAAAGGCTAGTCGAAAACCTCGGGGAGTGTGCACCTCCTCTGGTACCGTTGGACATTCCATAAGTTTCGGCCGGGCCGATGCTGTGACAGTGTTCGCTTCACAGGCCAGTATAGCTGATGCGCTTGCAACATCAATCGCCAACGCAGCTAATGGTGCCAGTGACCATGAAGCGGTGGAGAACGCCCTGGAGAAAGCTGAAGGTTTCAAGGATTATTTCCATGGGATTCTAGTGGTTGTCGGGGAAAACGCTGGTATAATAGGGAGAATACCAAAGCTGGTGAAAACAGATAAGAAGGTGACAATAGGAGAGTTATGGGATGTTTAGCCTCAGATCGCCCATCATTCATCACCTATCAGAGCTCATAGGGTTCATCACAGGCTAACAGATCCACTTTTAGCCGAACATTACCCCTGCTTCTCTTCTGAAGTCTTCCTCCTTTTCAATTCCAGTTATCTTGTCCACCGCATTTAAGAAGTCATTCATTGTAACTTCTTCTCTCTCTTCTCTGATGGCGAACATACCAGCCTCTGTGCATATTGCCTTTAGGTCGGCGCCTGATGCCCCATCCGTCATCCTCGCGATGAGGTTTATGTCAACATCATCTGCAAGTGACATGTTTGCAGTGTGAATCTTAAGGATTTCCCTGCGCCCCTCCTCGTTTGGTAATGGCACCTCTATGAACCTGTCGAATCTACCCGGCCTTAGGAGGGCAGGGTCTAGGATGTCGGGTCTGTTCGTTGCAGCAACTATACCTACGTCACCCCTTGATTCGAAACCGTCAAGTTCTGCCAGCAGTTGCATGAGGGTTCTTTGAACTTCCCTGTCCCCACTCGTTGAACTTTTAAGTCTTTTCGCCGCCACAGCATCAATCTCGTCGATGAATATTATACTTGGAGATTTTTCCTTGGCTAATTCGAAGACTCCCCTGACTATCCTCGCACCTTCACCGATGTATTTCCTGACAAATTCTGATGCAACTATCTTTATGAATGTTGCATGTGTTTCATGGGCAACCGCCTTTGCAAGGAGAGTCTTGCCAGTGCCTGGGGGGCCATAGAGTAGAACACCCTTTGGGGGTTCTATACCTATTTTTTCGAAAAGTTCCGGTTTACTTAACGGTAATTCTACTGTCTCCCTGACTTCTCTTATCTGTTCTGATAGGCCCCCTATCTGGTCATATGTGACTTCTGGCCTTTCCTCGACTTCCATGCCTGTGACTATTGGATCTTTCTCGGATGGTAGCACGTCAACTATGCTGAATGTTTGTTGGTTTAGGGCCACCCTCGCCCCCGGTTCTAAGAGTTTCTTGTCTATGAACCTTGAATAGCTTATAACGAAATGAGGACCCGTACTGCTTTTCACGGCCACTCTATGATCGTCCAGGACCTCTGTGACCGTGGCTATAACTAGTGGAGGTGTCCTGAACCTTTCTATCTCTCCCCTGAGAGATTTAACCTCCCTGTCTAGTCTTAGTTTTTCATTTTCGATTAAGAGCTTATCCTTTTCGAGTTTTTTGATCTTCCATGTGAGTTTTCTTTTTATCTTGGCATTTTCCTCTTTAAGGCTTCTTATCTCCTTTTTTAGTTCTTCAATTTTTTTAAAAAGGTAGAGTGGATTATTTTCCATGATTCTAGAACACTCCTATCCAAATTTTTAACCCAAGGACTCCCCCATCTTATGTGTGGGGGTTTTCCCTAGTTGAGAATGATAACATATCCACCCAATGTGGGCGTATCTCTCTATGGGCCTTCAGGACCGTCCCAAGCCCCACACTCCCATCTTTGGTGGAAAATTATTCTGCAAGTAGCTATTACAGCCTCCTTGGACAATTTTCCTTTATATACTGATTATAATTATTTCTATAAAAAGTATATAAACTTTTTCTCCCACCCCCATATGGGGAGAGTATAAATAATAAATCATATCACTAATCTAATATTATAATCGAGGAGATCTTCTATGAGATGCGAGATTTGCGGTAAGAAGATCATGGGCAAACCCATCAGGGTGAAAATCGAAGGTTCAGTAATGGATGTCTGCGCTGACTGTTCAAAGTTCGGTAAGGTGCAAAGGCAACCAGAAAAGCCTAAGAGGGCCCCTAGAAGGAGAACCGCCAGGCCCATGGAACCAGTATATGAGGTTCTGGAGGACTATAATAGGATCATAAGGGAAGCCAGGGAGAAGAGGGGCTGGTCAAGGGAGAATCTTGCCAAGAAGATGAATGAGAAGGTGTCTGTGATTCATCGGATAGAAGCAGGTAGGATGGAACCCGATATAAAACTTGCGAAAAAGTTTGAGAAAACCCTTAATATTAGGATACTGGAAAAATTCGAGGAGGAAGAGACTCCAGGAGCGAGGGCAGGATCCTTCAGGGGCGCTACCATCGGCGACATAGCCCGGATAAAGAAACGTTAAAATCCTCTTTTGTGGGAGTAATATCCCCTAAAAATTGGGGCTTCTCTGATAAGCTCCCCTAGAAGCTTATTCTCCGGATATTCACCGCTTACAACTATTACATGGGCTGGTGGGTGTATATCCTTTATCCTCATTATGGAGGTGGTATCATCCTCCTCAACATTAACTGCAACGGCCATGGAAGACTTCCTTTTCACCTCCCCTCCGAGGATTGATGATACTATTTTATCCGCAATTCTATTATCTACCAGGCGCGGTTTCCCTCTTATTTTCAAGTTTGCGTGCCTTTCAAGATCCGCTAATGCATTAAGCAATTTTTTCTTATTATCGGCCCTTATAAGTATTAAAGCCATCCCATATCAACTCTTATCTTCTAAATGAGCTTATAAGGGTGCTCCTGAATAATAGGAGTATCAGGAGGACGCATCCAAGTGCTGTTTGTATGTCCCCTAATATTTCAAAGAAGCCCGAACCTAGAGGGAGATCCATTGGAGGTGCTGTCCTATCATCTGGCAGGGGAGTGTAATAGACTCCCACAGCCCTTGAACCAGGCTTCACGTTTATATCCTTTGGTTCCACATAATTAACGCCTATGATAAGGCCATTATCTATAGCATCATTTATGGCCTTGGCTATCGCCTCCTCACTATAACCTTCCTCTTTAACTGTAGCCTTAACTATCTCCCGTGTCGTTTGTATAACCCCAGCTTCATCACTACCATATACTGAAACGGAAATGGCACTCTCTGAGACTGTTATAGCATCCCGCAGCGCATCATAGGCATAGATCGTCTTAAGGGGTGTTCCATCCAGTGGACAAACTTGATAATTCTCTGCAGTAGGATAACCTGCGCTCCAACCACAATGTGGACAGACCTTTGCATAGGGCTGATCCATTGGATAACCTGTCTCATTCAAATTGGCTGGTGTGAACATGTCACCCGTGGTCACGCCAGATGCCACATTAACAGCACCACCACCATACTTTTCACCAGCATTCTTTGCAACATCCTTGAAGACCTCAGAGACTATCACTGTAGCAGGATACCCATCACGTATCATCTTACCAATTTTTATCGCCACCTCTTTCCTGACAGAAGAGGCCGTACCATACATTGGATTCCCATGTGTGTTCCTAAGATGGATTATAGCACCCTTTTTCCCTGGTGGCAGGACAGCTAACCCACCAGAATAGGGTGTTACCTTGATGGTGCCATCATCTTCTACAATGACAACATAAGCGTCGAAGGATCCTCCGACAGCCGCCCCTCTACCAGGACCCCCGCACATTATCCTTATACCAGGGTACCCGCTTGCAGCCGAAGCAGCCTCTTGGGCGGTTCCACCATTCTTAAGGATGTTTATAGCGTCTACGATTGCCATGAGACGGGGAACAGCCTCTCCTTCACCACCAGAGAGGATTGTGAAATGATGTTCCTTGGATAATATGAAGGTCGATTGGAACATGTTCTGTGCAAAGGACATACTACCCCCAGCGAATCCATTGGGGTCCTGTCCACTGGGGTCTGTGACTACTATAACATTTAAAGTCGCGGCCGCACTCCCCATTAGGATATTAAAAAGTAGGAATATTCCGAGAAGTTTGATAATTTTCCCCTTCATCTTACTTCCACCACTGAAAAGTCTTCGATAACATTCACGGTTACTATACCAGTTTTTTTATCCACTTTAACATCCGCGGCTACGATAGGGGTGAGGCTAGTCCCTGGGATTGTTGATAGTTTAGCGAATTTTTCAGCATTTGATATGGCCTCGTCTAATGGTATGCTCCTCTTGGATGTTACTAGGATATCACCTTTAATATAGCTTCCTTGTCTGAAACCGGCGGCTGCAACATTCGCCCTTATGGATTCTATGGGTACTATGTCATTTCCTTTGACTATGATCCCTGAGATAGGTACGCCTTCTGGTTCGGCTGTTGAGGATGCATATGAAATGTATGTCATGAACCTGCCTGAGACGATAAGGATATATGCTACTAGTAATATGAGTAGGGTGTCCCTCCTGACTTGTATTAGCATTGATCTGTCACCCCCGCTTTTAGGATTTTTTCGAGTAGTGTTGCTGCAGGGTCCATGCCCTGGGCGCCTATAAGTAGTATTATATCATCCTTTGAAGCTCTGTTCAGTGCTTCCATAAGCGCGTCCTCAAGTTTCCTATAATGGGTGTATCTTATCCCGTGTTCCTTGAGGATCTCAAGGAATGCTCGTCTTTCATGATCCTTTACTATGTTGAGATCGTCCACCACATCATAACTATCAGTAACTATAAGCTTATAGTCTATATCTTTTATTGTTTTTGCAAGGGCCTTTGCATTTGCGGTGTTGATCTCTTTTCCACGGGAGCCTCTTATGGCACATACTATCCATAATCTCCCATTCATGGTGGCTGCACTTTCTATCGTTGCCTTTATCCCATCAGGGTTATGGGCGAAATCATCAATGATAAGAGGATCCTCATGGATAATCGAAAACCTCCTCTCCAGGGGCTTATATGATGATACCCCGGCTCTTATATCCTCTATTGGTAATTTGAGGCATATGCATGCTGCTATGGCTGCGAGGGTATTCTGTATGAAATGTCTGCTCTGGAATGGCAAATCATCCCTTGAGAGTAATAGTCCATCATCAATATAAATACCATCTTCTCTATATGATACTGAGGTCCCCTCACCATAAAAGAAAGTTTCAACTTTCTTATTCAAGTTGGCCATCGACCTCACACGCTCATCTTCATAATTTAGAACTGCAATCCCCCTATTCATAGCCCTCACAGCCCCGGAGACTTCCCAGCAGGCTTCCTCTATAGAATTCACCAATCCTATATGATCAAGGGCCACATTTGTAATCACAACAACCTCAGGGTCTATTGCACGTGTCATAAGATATGCATGATCCTCCATTACCCTACCAAGCCACCCTTGGACTTCTGAAACTTCTATTACCAGATATTCAAGTTCTCTTCTCCTGGCTTCTCCTGCTATCTGGGCTGGGACAACAGGGTCTATAAGAGTGTTAAATTCCGATTTTGAATCAGTATTAGTGTAGGTTTCCCTTCCTGAACTCTTTAGTATGTGGTATATCATATGTGTAGTTGTTGATTTACCATTAGTTCCCGTGACCACAATCCTCCGCGTGCCAGGGGCGAATTTTTTAATAGCCCATCTAAGGGCGAATGCATTGGCAAATTCTATCCTATCAACTAAGATTATGGGAATTCCCAAATCCTCGGCGAATTTAAGAGCATCTCCACGAGGATCCGCAGTTATAATAGCACAAACACCCTTCTCTGAGCCCATTCTCACACCATTCTCATCGATCCAATGTCTTATGACAATGTCACCTTCCCTGGCATGGCCTAATGTGGTGAAGATACCATCAAATCTCCTATCCGGGCCTCTAAGTTCTCCTTGGATTTTATCTGCTATAACCTTAAGGGAAAGCACCATATTAACCGCCCTAACCCGTTGGGAACAATGCCCTGAAATATAAGCCGATGGCACATATAATCAATGTTACAAGCCAATACAATAATACTATGCTCTTCTCAGACAAGCCCTTATAGTGGAGTGTGTGATGCAATGGTTCCACCGGGAGCCTTATTATATGGGCCCTATGAAGCAAACTTATTATAACAGAGACAATAGGAACCGTTAAAGCCAAAACACCAAAGTATACTGTGTCTGTTAGGATCACTGCAGCCGCATACCCGCCTCCGAGGGCGAATGATCCTGTATCACCCATAAATATGGATGCTGGGTGTCTGTTGAATACTAAAAAGCCTAAACTTGAACCTGCAAGTACAATGAATGGCACAGCCTCCATCGGCTTGGAACTTAAATATAAGAATAGTGCGCAGGATGCGGATGCTATAGCCATTATACCAGCAGCCATACCATCCATCCCATCTATAAGATTAACAGCGTTTATAGCCCCTATCACACCGAACACTATGACAGGTATCATGAACATCCCAAACTGGAGTCCCCCAAGGCTGGTCACAGCACCTGAAAGCACAAGCAAGGCCCCTGGCAGACACTGTACGATTATCTTGTCCCGTTCCCTGATCTCATATTTGATGGGAGCCTCCCCTACCACTGATATGAGACCCTTTCCCTTGAGTCTCCTAAAGTCGGCCCTTGCCTTTGGTGTTGCAACCCTGGCTTCTTCACCAGGTTTTAGTATGAGTCGGCCTATCTCAACCGGTCTATTGGAGATATTCTTTATGATCTTTTGAACCTCCTTTGTCCTTAGGCCGAGTAGGTCATCGAGTAAACCTATAAGGGCCGATGCCACTACTATGAGTGTTGTTATGACGAGGTTTAGGTTGTCTTTCAGTGGGATTGTTATGGATATTATGGCCAGTAGCATCCCTAAACCGCCCATGGTGGGGGTTCCTGTTTTATGTTTATGTTCTGTGACTATTGGCTTGTCAGTGATCTGGGCTTCCTTTAATGTTTTCCTTACAAAGA
>Ga0116168_1000491_pt1 | contig 38176 bp, 39 predicted proteins | sample AD_UKC129_MetaG_FD_89795 | JGI IMG/M metagenome (GOLD analysis project Ga0116168, IMG submission 89795) | Active sludge microbial communities of municipal wastewater-treating anaerobic digesters from Canada - AD_UKC129_MetaG | ecosystem: Engineered > Bioreactor > Anaerobic > Digestate | place...
AGGCGTGAGTTGGATTTGTTTGTTAATTTGAGGCCTGTTAGGTCTTTGCCTGGTGTTGGGGGTTTGTTTTCTGGTTTGGATTTTGTTATTGTCCGGGAGAATACTGAGGATTTGTATGTTGGTCTTGAGGAGTATACGGGTGATGGTGCTGTTGCAAAAAGGGTTATAACTCGAAGGGCTTGTAAGCGTATTTGTAAGTTTGCCTTTGATTATGCTGTTGATGAAGGTTTTGAAAGGGTTGCGGCTGTGCATAAAGCCAATGTTCTTAAAAAAACTGATGGAATATTCAGGGAGGAATTCTATAAAGTTGCAAGAAACTATCCAGGGATAAAAGCCGAAGATTTTTATGTTGATGCAATGGCAATGTACCTCATCAAAAAACCAAGAGAATTTGAAGTTATAGTCACAACAAACATGTTCGGAGACATACTATCAGACGAAGCAGCAGCCCTGGTCGGAGGACTAGGAGTAGCACCATCAGCCAACATCGGAAAAAAACACGGAATATTCGAACCAGTACACGGATCAGCCCCAAAAATAGCCGGAAAAAACATAGCAAACCCAACAGCAATGATACTATCCACCACACTAATGCTAAAACACCTAAAAAAGAAAAAAGAAGCCACACTCATAGAAAAAGCCCTCAAAAAAACCCTAAAAAAAGGAATAAAAACACCAGACATCGGAGGAAAACACACAACAACACAAGTAGCACAGGCAATAAGAGATGAACTAATAAAAATAAAAGATCATGATAGTAGTCAACTAAAATGAGGCTCGTATCCCCACATTCTCAAGGTGCTTGTTTCGATTATAATAGGCTCTTTCTAACCCCACTTTGTGACCGAAGTATAGCCGAATATGATTTCGTCTTCTTGGGGGGTGGGGTTGTCATAGGTCTATCAAAGGTGCTTGAAACCTTTTCACCGACAAATGTTAGAATGTGAAAACTGTTGACAATAAAGAAAAACAGTGAAGGTTATTATCCTTGGGATGAAGGAATCTATAAAATCCACGTTTTTAGCGTAAAATGACATTTTTCTCGGCTATTACGTCTTGGACAGTCCCCCCTATTATATAATTTTTAATATTTGTGGTCCTTTTATCGTGATCTTGGCTTGAAGTGGGAGAAGCAGGTGTATGTGTAGGGTGAAATCTTTCAACTCTTAGGTAGGTTCTTGGTGAAATATTCATAGTATATCAGGGTAAATTTGGGGGAGATTATGGGTCAAAAGAAACTTTTCCATGGGGTTTGAGCAGGGGATACGTTTTCGTTTCAAAAAAATTTAGATATGAAGGCCATGTTGGACTGTCGGGATCTTCTGGTGGTTTATTTTGTTATCATGGTCCCTATTCCCTTTTTTGTGAAAATTTCCAATAGGAGGGAGTGTTCAATTCTTCCGTCGATAATATGTGCTGATGAGACCCCATCCCTTATAGCTTGGATGCATGTGAGGGCCTTAGGGAGCATACCACCTTTTATGATGCCATCTTTGATTAGGTCATCCAATTCGCTTATGCTAATCTTCTCTATTAAACTTTCAGGGTCCTTAGGGTCTTCTAGGATCCCTGGGACGTCTGTTAGTATTATAAGTTTTTCCGCGCCAACCTCTGCGGCCACTTCACCCGCGACGGTGTCAGCATTCAAATTTAGGGTTTCAGCGTTCTTGTCGATTCCAATGGGTGAGATTATGGGTATGTACCCGTTACTTGTCAGTATTTCTAATATTTCGGGGTTGACAGATTCTATTTCACCGACTAGTCCAAGGTCTATTTTCTGTTCTTGTCCGGTTTTCTCATCCTTGATTATATGTGGAGCTTTTTTCTTGGCGAGGAGCAGTTGGCTGTCCTTGCCGGATAACCCTATACCCTTGCCTCCGTGGAAGCATATCTTTGATACTATGCTGGTGTTTATTTTACCGACTAGGACCATTTTAACTATATCCATTGTCTCTTCGTCTGTCACTCTTAGACCTTCGATGAATTTGGGTTTTTTCCCCATTTTGTTCATTGCACGGGATATTTCAGGTCCTCCGCCATGGACTACGATTGGTTCCATTCCAACGTATTTTAGGAGTACTGTGTCCCTTGCTGTGGAGTCCATGGCCTCTTCTTGTATCATGGCGTGTCCACCATATTTTATTAGGATCTTTTTTCCATGGAATCTTTTAATGTATGGTAGGGCTTCTACGAGGATTTTTACTGTTTTCATCTAATTTGACTCCCTTATGTTGTATATTCAGCGTTTATCTTCACATAATCATAGGTTAGGTCGCATCCATATGCTTTTGCGGTGTATTCGCCAGTGGCTAGGTCTATGATTATCCTTATCTTATCTTCTTTCATAAGGTCTCTTGCAATTTTAAGTTCTTCACTATCTCCGGAGGCTATGATTTCACCTGCCCGTATAAGGTCGATTTTTCTATTTTCACCCTCTAGGATTATGGATATTTTTTCCTCTTTTATAGCGGCCCCTGAGTATCCTATTGCTGCTATTATCCTACCCCAGTTGGGGTCTGCTCCAAATAATGCTGTTTTAACGAGTGTGGAGCCTGCAACGGCCCTCGCAGCCCTTTTAGCATCCTTTTGGGATTTTGCGTTTAAAACTTTCACTTCCATGTACTTTGTCGCTCCTTCACCATCCTTTGCTATCATCTTCGCGAGTTCTTTGCATGTTAAATTTAATGCTTCTTGGAAGTTATCATCTATTTTTCCTGATTTTCCAGTTGCTGCTAGTATGACCATGTCATTGGTGCTTTCATCACCGTCAACTATTAGCATGTTAAAGGTTTCGTCCACGGCTGTCCTGAGGGCCTCTTTTAACTGTGATGGTGATGCTTTCACATCTGTGGTTATGAAGGAGAGCATTGTGGCCATGTTAGGGGCTATCATACCAGAGCCCTTGGCCACACCACCTATCCGGGCTGTGCTCCCATCTTCGAGTTTGAATTCAACTGCAAACTCTTTGGGGAATGTGTCTGTGGTCATTATGGCCTCTGCGAATCTCCTGGATCCCCTTGGTGAGTTTTCAAGGTTTCCTAGAACTTTCTGGGTGAGGGGTTCTATTATGTTCATTGGCATTTTTCTGCCTATGACACCGGTGGAGGCCACAGCAACCCTATCCTCTGGGATTGAGAGGCCCTCTGCTGCAAGTTCGACCATTCTCTGAGCATCCTCCATGCCTTCTGGGCCTGTGAAACAATTTGCATTACCACTGTTGGCTATGATGGCTGATAGTTTCCCATCTTTTAGGTTTTTCATGGTTAATTTTAGTGGTTCGGCTTTTATGTTATTAGATGTGAAAACGGCTGTGGCGGTGCTTTTACCGGTATATAATATGCCAAGACCATATTTTCCTTTTCTGGACCCTCCGGCGAGTATACCTTCTACGGCGCATACTCCACCTTCTATTATCTTCATGGGTGATCCTCCCGCCCCTATGGATGGTTAGTCGCGTTATTATGGATTGTATTCGTTGGGATTTGTCATGTTACTTGTAACCGTCTCGTTAATCTGGTTTGGTGTGTTTTCTATAGGATTTGGGACATGTAGGCTTGTATTGTTGAGGGTGGTCTCTGTGGTGATATTTTCGGGTGATATTGCTAATATTATCCCTAGACAGGAGCCGCAACCAAATGCTATCAATGAGATTAAAAGGGCAACCATTATTTTAGCTTCAGTTTCCGGTCGCATTGTAAACTCCCCAGATTATATTATAGGTAATCCTTTAAATAATTTAAGATTATATGGAGGGTATGATTGGGATTTTCTAGGTAGTGGCTCCATACAATACTGCGAGTAGTATTGCGAGTAGTCCTAGTTGCCAGTATCCAAGGTTCCAGCCTAGGAAGGTTGCCATAAAAACGAAGATGAATATTATGATGAGTCTGGACTTTTTAGTGAATAGGTAATCTATGATAGCCCTAGTAAAGGGGTTGGGGATGAAGTATCCATAAAGTCCATCTGCAACGTCAAATATTATGACAGTGGCGGGGTTCCACAATTTTATATCATCTGCGAGGTGTGCTCTTTCAGCCGCTTCTCTTCTCGTTTTACCTATACCTGCTCTTATCTTCGCACCGTTTGCGAGTGCGTGCCATGCGGCATCTATTGTGGCCCTTAGTGCCATGTCTTTGCTTGGTAGGTTGGCGATTATGTCGTCACCACCTTCTTTGTAACCTTCGATTTTCCCTTTACATTCTTTTTCAATGTAATTTTTGATGTCGTTCATTATCTCGACTAGGGCTCCTTTGCCATATTTTTCTATGAAGTTTGTGGAGTTGATAACGTCAATGAAAAGGTAATTGTCGTGGGTTGAGGGTTCACTCTCCTTTAGGGTGAATGGTGTTGGGAATATGAGGGCGAATTCGCCGCCGAGTTTTGTGAAGCCCACCCCTGGGATTTCGCCGATTTCTTCGTTTAATTTTATGGATCTTTCTATTGCAGCGGCTCCTGTCATCCCCACAGCGGCCCTGAGATTGATCTTCTTGGCGCTGGCCAATCCTATAAGTTTTATAGCAGCCCTTATAGCATCATTCTTTGAGGGGAGTCTTGCAAGGATTTCTGTGGGGCTTTTTTCAATAATCTCTCCTTTTTCTCTTCTTAGGAGTTCTGTGAAATCGTTGATTATCCTTGCCTTGTTAAAAACTTCTATGTAGAGGTAACGGTCGCTGCCTATTATGATGTTGCTGAAGAGGGCATATTCATCTACTTTGTCTAATGGGGGTTTTAATTCGATGAATCTCCTATTGGGGGGGATGTTTTCAGGGCCAACCTCTTTTATAAGATTGTTGAAGATATTCTGGCTGTTTATATCTGCTTTTTTTATTTCTATGAGCATTGTCTTTGTATAGTTTATCATGTCAACGTATTCACGTTCCCTGGCATTGTTTGGGGAATATTTGGTGCCTATGCCTAAAACCTTCTTCTTTAATAGTAAACCTAGTAGTGCGCGGAGGATGTACTCTGTCAGCATTTTAACTGCTTCCTCCCTTCTCCAAGACCACTTCAAATTCTCCGGGTTTTTCCATTAGCATGCTAGGCTTAACAGAGACTATGGGGAATCTCCAGGATCCTATTCGAGCCGCCACAGTACTTGCAATGTTTCTTGAGTTTTTCTTTACAAAGTTATAGTCATGGTCATTGATGATTATGTTAATATCATATGGGGCTTCTTCCATGACCTCATCAGAATATAGTATATTAACCTCGAAACGACCCTTTTTGATGAAAACATCATTTCTAACAGCGACTAGGGGGGCGTGATCCAACTTTAAACGTTCGAAAACTGTCACTGCGATGTTGCCGGCATATTTGACAACTTCTCTATAGTCTTGGGGATTTACAAGTACGAATATTATGAAGTCTCCTGTTTTTTCTGCTTCCTCAACGAGTTCCATGAACTTGTCAAAGAGGGGTAATTTCATGAATAAGCTTTCAAGTTTTGGTTCAAGACCCTCTTCTTCTACTTTTTCTATCCTGTCAATGGCTTCCTTTGCGATTGCTATGCCACTCAGTTTTTTACCCCTTTTGACCTTATAATAGTCGAAGCCTTTACGTTCGAATTCTCCTAGTATTTCTGTGCAGATCTTCTGGAGGATATTCTTAACTCTTTTAGGTTTTGGTGGTCTGCCGATAACTATTTTATCTTCTTTGAAATTGTAGGGTATCCTTCTACTACTTATGTCCTGGAATTCGTCAGAGTATTCTTTGAAGGCGTCATTTGATAGTATCTTGGCATCTTCTTCTTCTGCCAATTTTAGGATGAAATGATCCGCGTTGGTCCCGGAGGGCACCTGCTTAAACTCGCCCTTTTCAAGGTATTTTTTAAATTCTTCTTTATCATCAATTTCATGCTTTAATGATGCATCAGCAATTATAACAGGCTCATAGCCGAGTTTGCGGAGTTCCTCAGCGGCTTTTAATATATTCTCTAATCTGGGCTTGTCATCATCTCCTTTTTTAGAATGAGCTACATTGGATGCGTCTATAATAACCCTCAATTGATCACCTTTCTATTTATTAGAATAGAGCTTATAGGATCCCATCAGATAGCTTTTCCTTTGCACCTGGTTCAATCTTATCTCTATTATATCATCCTCGATATAATATGTGTTATATGAATTAATATCTTTACCTCGAAGCTTGAGTGATGCTACTGTACCAGCTGTTACAAAGAATATGTCTTCAACCCTCCATACGTGTGGAACGTGTTTGTGGCCGCAGATGACTAGGTTAGCCCCACCCTTGACTATGGAGCATAAAACGTCACCTGCGTCGACTAGGACGTTCCTTTCACGTCCTGTTTTCGGTACTGGTATAATATGATGGTGTAATGCTATCACACTATACAAGTCGGCCTCTTTGGCCTTTTTAAGCTCTTTTTCCATCCATAATTGCTGTGACCTTCCCACCTTCCCCTCATCTAAGTCTGGTTCACTGCTGTCTAATCCTATCACGTGTAATTCGTCATTAACAGTTAAAGTGCCCTTCTTTTCTCTCAGAACTTCTTCGAATGTTTCATTACCTACATGTCTTGCATCATGGTTGCCGGGGACAACAACTAGCGGACTTTCTATATTACTAAGATAACTTGCCACTTGTAAAAATTCCAGATAGTAGCCGTTATCGGTTAAATCGCCTGTGGCAACAACAACATCGGGTTCCATGTCATTTATCTGCCTTATAGCCTCTAATAGTATATCCTCTTTGAAGTTTTCCGCGCCTACATGCAGGTCTGAGATATGGGCGATGAGCACCATCTTAACTTAACCTCAGGATAGCCTCTGCAAGATCTCCCTTTGTATCCTTTAGAGCATCCTCTGCTTCCTTCCTAGTGGCGCCTGTCTGACTCATCACAAGCTCTATATCCTCCTCGGGTATTTCAGGTTCTCTGGCCTTTTCCTTGGCTTTACCAGTTACCTGGTAGGTTCTCTGGCCCATGAAGTCCATGATACTAACCTTAGGATTCCCTATGATTATATCCTTGTCCTTTAACCTTATTATAACCTCTTTAACGCCCCTGAGATCTTTCATCTCCATTCCCATCTGTTTCATGGCCCTCTGCATTTGTTTCAACTGCTTGGGATTCATACCGGGTATCATCTTCTTCCTCTCCTTGTTTTTATAGCCTGGCCATAACTAAAGTCCATGATCTCCTCACTACAGAGGAGTGACTTGCCAGTGGCTAATAATTCATCATCTTCGTTAACTATTAAAACTTCATCATTAGCACGTATATTTTTATCACATTCTATAACAAACTTTGCAAATATATTTTTCCCCTCCCTTGCAAAGGGTTCTGATTCGCCATCTACAACAACCCTACACCTAGGATAATCTAGTTTAGAATGTAGGAGTGACGCACCCTTCCATGATGGGATTATGAAACCATCAGATGTCCTTATACTCGCAATGAGCTCATCGTCCACGTAAACATAACGTATCCTCCCAGTCCTCTTACTTTTCACTATCTCTAGGTTTCCATTGAAAAGCGCTTCACCAGCACCTTCCCCAAACTGATAATCTGCAACTGCGATTAAACGTTCCCTATGGGGAATCTCAATTTTGGGGGCGGGCATCTCATAGGTGAAACCAAGGCCAAATTTTTCATTCAAGTCCCGGCTGACTAAAACAGCATCATATTCATGGAGAACTTTACTGATGAGGGATTTAATAAACTTTTTTGAATCAGAATCAAGTATTGATGGGGATTCGCTCTGGGCTAGTGGATAAAATTCATCCAAGGTTAAGGGTATGAGACCGAATGGGATGTCAACCACCATGAAGTCCCATTCATCAACTTCAACAGGAGCTGATGAAAAAAGAATATCCATCTGCGGCAGATTAGCAGAGTATGGTTTTTCGCAGGCTGGTAAAAGCACAACCCCCCTCTTTCTATGGAGTCTTTTCATCCTTTTAAGATGGCGGTAAACTTCAACTCTTTTGAGTGATTCTGGGCCACCATAGAAAAACGCCGACTTTTTAGAGACTGGATCATACTTTTCAATCAGCTCTTGATAATCGAGGAACCTTCTATAAGCGTCTAATAGTCTAGGATGGGATCTGCACCTTTGTTCGACAAATTCCATGAGGTTGCCATCAGCTATCGCCTGCCTAATCCTTCTAATCTCCGCGAAGCTTATATAAAGGTTGTGGGTTGCTATGAGATCTCTCCTATCATCCTTTTCCATGCTTTTGAGCTCCCGTGGCGTATACTCTACACAGATATTACATGAGCAGGGCATTTCCTGTAAATCCTCCAGCTTATATGTGCCTGATGATGATAGTAGCCTGTCGTCATCTGCATATAACATGTAAGCTGCAGAATCGAAGAGATCACAACCCATTGAAACCGCGAGGGAGAAGAACATAGGATGTCCTGCGCCCATGAGATGCCGGGGCCTTGATGGGGGTAGGAACTCTACAGTTGCCATGACAACATCAACGAGGTCCTTGTATTGGTATGATTCAAGTAGGGGTACTACAGCCCCTATAGGGTGAACATCAAAGTCCATGGTTGAAAGTCTCCTGGCGCATTCACTCCTCAGTTCTGGATAAGTTGACCCTTGAACAACAGCATTCAACATCATCTTCTTCCTATAATTCAATGACTCTTCAGCTCTTTGAATAGTTACCTTAAGGTCTCTTTTGGCCTTTTCATAACCTGCGTATGGTGGGGTGGGTATATCAAGGGATGTTCCAATATTTGATCCTATCGCTTCTTGAAATTCGACAATTTCCTTGTTATCCACGTCAATACTCCCGTATTCTGAGAGTTGAAATGAACCCGAATCTGTCACTATAGGCCCATCAAAGCCTATAAGTCTATGAACTCCCATTTTAAGTGCTTTTTCTCGCAATTCATCATTCTTGTATATGATATAGGCGTTTGTTATCACTATCTCAGCGCCGAGGGACTTGACATCAATGGTCATTTTCCCAGGATGCACTACGGGCATGAGGGTTGGTGTTTTGATCTTATGATCAGCTATGGTGAACTTTCCTGTCCTCCCAAGATTGTCCTTGTGTTTTACTTCAAACATTAGAATCACCTTTGATTATTGTGTTGAGCCTCTTTTCCATCTCAAGTATCCTATCCCTCGAAGAAGATAAGCGAGACAATCCACAACCACATATACACTCCTCAAATTGTGGGCATATAATATAGAGGGCCTTATTGGATAACGTGTCAGGTATGCCCACCCTTTCAAGGTTTTTCAGGATTCTACGTCCCATCCTATCCATTTCAACACGCCTTCCAAGATAAATGGGGGTTCTGACAGTTGATGAGATCTTCTTAACGTTCCGTAAGACCATCCTCTCATTTTTTCTCCTCTCAATTATCTTCTCGGGGCTATCATCTAGTCCATGATCCCTGTAGGGTATCCCAGCATCACTCAGGGCTATCATCCTTTCATCTTCCATTGAAAGTGAACCCACCTTGCCTTTGCTTGGTGATGCGATTGTACCACCCCTCTTCCTCCCGAAGGGTGGGCTTTCACCCACATGGAAGCCCACCTTTATCATGGCAGCTCTCACAGGAGCTGCTGAAGTGTAGGTGGTGAGCACACCATCATCTTTTATTATCCTGTAAAGTTCCTTCATGAATTCCAGGGTATAGAGTTCTGGGGCTATGGATGGGCTGAATGCATCAAGGAATATTGCATCATAATATTTTGGGGTGAGTGAAGGTAAAACTTTCCTAGCATCTTCGCAAAAAACTCTAAATGATAGGCTGTCAGGGATTTCTGCTTTTATGAGTTGAAAGCGCACCAGTCCCTCTTTGATAAGCCACTCTTCATACACTCTCTTGACGATCTCATGTTCTTTTATAGGGCTTGGGATAAGCAATGTCGCGGCGATTGTCTCAGGTGATGCTTCGATCATATCCACACTCATAGCACATTCTAAATGTCCTATTAGGGCTGTTGTATTGTATCCGAGACCAGAGCATATATCCAAGACTTTCAGGTTATCTTTGCCCTCTAATTTAGAGGGTTTGACAAATTTTTCATAGGATTCTGTTATCGCACCATGGAGGGTGTGCATGGTTTCCCTGTTACCCATCCGTTCATCTGATGGGAGGGTATATGAACCATCCGCGGTCTTTTCCAGGTATCTTTTAAGTTTCTTTGAAGCAGCGTCCCTTAAATTCAAACCTTTAGTAACCTCCATGTGTAGGTATTCCTTTATCATTTTTTTAATATTATCTGGGATTGTTAATGGTTTGTACATGGCTTTATGCTCCCCCCACTTTTGGGATACTATAATATGAGATATATATCAACTTTTTTGAAGGATCCCATGGGGATAGTTATGGTCTCCTATTTTCTTGTGCCTTATTATAGTAGAGGATATTTTGAAATAGCTAAAAGGCTTGTGGAAAGGGGGGTCATATGGTTGCTGTGTTCTCTATGAAGAGAGGGGGTGTTGAGGGTCATGAAGTCATAGATGGAGTGGAAGTCCATTATATAGGTCCGCTGATCACAATGACTTGTCCCGGAGGAGCATTTGATGTTGGCAGTTTATTGGCGGCTGTTAGGGGGGAGACTATGATAATATTATTGATGTTCAGACATTTGCACCATTGATGCTAGCATTCCTTGCAACGATTGAAGAGAGTTTTTATTATCGCAACGATAGGTGATGTGAGCGTCGTCCATGGCGACCAGTGACTGATCATCAGGAATTGTAGCAATAGTTGAAAAACTTGTCATGAGACCCCCCCATATGATAGTATCGTCAGTTGGCAGAACAACCAGGGACGCCCTCAAAGAACACGTTAAACCTCCAGAAGATTATCGTCATATAATGGGGTTGATTTGTCACTAATAGACTCGGATAGAATCTTGGAGGAAAATACTCAATTCCATAGTTCATAGGAAAATTTGCGCCACATAAGCATGTTGACCCCCATTACAGGTTTAACGTATTATTTTGCACCATTAACAAGTACAATTTTGACCCCCCCATACTTTAACTTTTTCAGCGGGAACCCCCGGGGGATGAAAGCCGAAAAAACATTTTATAGTGATACATGGCTTACATGTGATATGCTTTCCAGTATCACTATATTTATGTGGGGGAGCAAGGAAGTGCTCGGCTGCAAATTTCGTCTTTACCCATCCAAAACCAACTCGGGGCTGTGACGATCCTTTGAGCCCTGTTGAGACAAGACCTCTACTCAGCATCCCCCTGCTTTAGCTGGGCAAAGTCTCATCATTGAAACAGGAAGCCCCTCCCATCATGGAGGGGTAGTTCACAGAGATCCTCTATGATTTCATTAAAAATTTTTCTAAATTTTTCAACTTGTTTTTCCTCTGAAAAACAGCGACTTATATCTTTACATTTCATGGAGATTTCTTTTTTCCAGTTAAGGGGTTTATTATAGATTTCGATTATCTTACTGGCTATTGTTGATGGTCTGTTGTTATCCATTATTAAAAAATCGAGACCATTTTCTTTTAAAATGTCTGCTTGGCCTGTGCATTTTGTCACTATGGGTATCATTCCAGCGGCCATTGTTTCAAAAACTGAAACTGGACAGGGGTCAAAATCTGCTGGATGAACATATATTGAGCATTCACTGAAATATTTTTCAGGACGTTCTGTATAACCTATCTTATGGAGCCAGTCATAATTTTCATTTATAACATCCGCACATGATCCAATTAGATAAAGTTGGAAGTTCCAGCCTTTATCGTTTAATATCTTTACGGCTTCTACTAGATTATCAAATTTTTTATCAAAAACCCTATGGTCTCCGATAAAAAGTATGTTTGTAGTGTCAAGAGGGCAGTTTATATTGAAATTAACATTTACTCCGAAAGGATGTACAACGCTTATTTTTGAATTATCGAAATACTTTGATGCGAGCTTTTTATTCATTTCCGAGATTGCTATTATCCTATCAACAAACGAGAGTAGAAATTTCATCAAAAGCCTTTTAATGGGGTTGGTCTTTGAAATTAAATAGAAGAATTTGTCTGCATTGAGGAGTATTATCTTTGTACGTGAATTTTTAAGTTTTTTGAGGGCTGCTATTGGAAGGCCAGACCCTCCTTCAGAAAAAATAACATCAAACTGTTCATTATTTTTAATGATCGATTTTAAAAAAGTTTTTATTATAGATTTACGGTTGTTTCCATAAAAAAACCATTTATCTGTTATGCTTTCTCCAAATGCTGCGTGAACTTTGTGTGGTCCTTGATGTATAAAAAGTATCTTCATTTTTTCACCATTTCAATTATCCTTATCTCACCGAACAGGTTACCTCCTTTGATGGGTAATCGTATTTCGATACCGATTCGGGGGAGAAAACCTATAACTTCCCCTGCGTTGAATGTCTCTTTTTTAATTAAAAACTTTTCTTTAACCATATACCTAAATATCCAGCTAAAAATGGGAGTTTTATGGTCTTCCAATGCTTCTTCTGTATGAAACCAGTTAAATTTTCCTTTTAAAAGATAAAAAAGTCTATTCTGAAGTGTTTCAACGTTGGGGGATGTTATTATACATGTTCCCTTTTCTTTTAATATTCTGTGTATTTCGTCTATAAAGAACCATGGGTTTTTAAGGTGTTCTACTGTTTCAACAGAAACCACGTAATCAAAACTTTCTGGACCAAAGGGTAGTTTTTTATTTGCATCGACCTTAATGCATTCAATGTTTTTGGGTTTGAATAAATTTGGGTTTATATCAGCAGCTGTTACGTCAAAACCCATTCTTTTTAACTGTAAGCTAATATTCCCGTAACCTGCAGCTATATCTAAGACTCTACCTCTTTTTTTGGTTTTCATTAAATCTAATACCTTTTTGTGAGTATTTTTCCCAGCGCATTCTTTAAGTTTCATTTTAATCAAACACCATACTCTTTAATATTTTATTAAGATTCAGAGATAAAACATCCCAGTCATACTTTTTAAGAGAATTTTCAAGCTCAGAGTGGTTGAAATCAAGGTCACTGGCTATTTCCATCGCCATATTTATGTCTTCAATTTTATCAAAAAATACGGTATTTTTAAACTTTATTCTTTTAATCTCTTCTAGGGGGGATGAAACAACCCGACTACCTGCTGCTGCGTATTCGAAATATTTTATGGGACTTGCAGCATCAGTATATGGACACTTTTTGAAGGGTAAAAGACCTATATCAAATGTCTTTGCCAGTGGGGGTATTTCCCTGGGATCTATCATTCCTGTAAATAGAAACCTTTCATTATCCCCAAAGTCTTTTTTTAATTTTTCAGCTTCTGGTCCAATTCCTACTATGATTAGTAGACCATTATTTTTCTCAAGAAACTCTTGGATGTTCACTGCTGATTTATAGAGATTGGACCATTCACCAAAATATCCTATATAACCGACAACCCAGTCATAATCATCTAGGCCAAAGCTGTCAATGTATTTTTCGGGATCAGCGCGCTTGAAGCTTTCAAGATGGACGCCGTTTGGAATTATAGAAGATTCTTGACAAATTTCTCCATATTTATCCTTAAGAACTGATGAAACAAATATTGTGTGGTTTGAATTTTTAATCTGACTCATTACGGAATCTTTCACCCTGCTAAGGGAACTCATAATCCTTTTGGTTAAAGGAGCATTCTTAAAAAACTCCAGATGATCGTCCACCATGTCATATATTACTGGAACCTTATTGAATGGGGGTACAAAATCCCATAAAAAGGATTCCGAAAAGATTATATCAATATCATATTCATCTATTATCTCTATTATTTGTTCATTTACGGATCTTCTGTTGAATGGGGGAAAGACAAATGGTCTTGATACATGATGAACAGTTACATTGGTTTCAATTTCTTCTTTGAATTCCTTACGGGATTTCCAGAAATTATTTCTGATATTATTGAGAGAAATGGGATAGGGCATATGCCATGATATGACATGTAGATGGTTTTTACTTTTTAATCTGTCTATGAAGCAATCAAACCTGCCTCTCATCCCCGTCCAGATAGAATGAGGTATTATTAAAATGTTCATTTTCCCACCAAAGGATATAAATCATATGACCATTAATTTTTTAGTTGTGTATTTTTTTCTTTTATGCTCTTGTCCTTTTATGGGCATATGAAGCCTATCAAGCCATCAAATATACCTATATCTTTAGCTGTATTCTTATCCATATATAAAACAAATTAACCTCTTGGATTTTCACCTTTCATGTGACATGTAAACGCTCATAGCATATAAACTTTGCACGCCTTGGGGACAAGAAAAGATTATGAGGATTATCATTCAAAGTAGGGACTAAAGATATTAGAAACGTTCTCCACCATTCACAGGAATCGTATTTTAATTCAATCGGCGGGGAAGCCCCCCAAGGGGACGAGAGCCGGAAGGTTTATATATCTTCAAATAGGATGAGATAATCTCTACTTCTTCTGTCTGTAGGGTCTTGGGGGAGCTGGGTAGACGAGATGAAGTAGGATGGTTGTTCCAGGGCTGGGGACGATCCTTTGAGCCTGTGGAGATGAAAACGTCTACATGGTATACTAGCAGGTCCTCATTGAAGCACCCGTTCGATAGGAGGGGGTGGTTCACGATTTGTTAAAGAGGATTCTAAGCAACAACTTGATATTGGGAAAGTTGAATTCAAAAATTCAGAATCAAATTTGGAAAAAGGACAAAAAGGTTGACAAAATGTTCCTAGATTAGGATAAATGAATCACTAGCCCCTCGAGGGGAAAATATAGGGAATTTGACAAGACAAAGCTAAAATGTTGGTAAAATTCAAAGATTTTTTAAGTTTCAGGTTCGTTTCCCTTCTTTCTTAATAACATTTTCTATCTTGTATTCTATGTTCTCTTCTTCAAGTTTTCTTGCTATGGTTTTGCTCATCCTACCCACAGCCAATACTAGGACATTTAGGCCTCTTTTTGCCGCGGCTAGGGTTGCTTCGGGTGTTGCGAATTCGAAATCGACTTTCAAGTTTAATTTGTTGGCCACGGCCCTTGCCACTGTCCCCATTATACCGACTTTGTCGTGGCCCTCTTTTTTGTATATTTTTTCTATTTTTTGGAGGTTGGCGGTTCTGGATCCGCCTTCGTTTATCCTTGGGAGTACTAGTATTGTTACTTTGCCACTTTTGAGGTTTATCAGTCCCCTGAGTTCTGTGAGGGCCACATCTTCACCCTTTTTGGCGTCGTGGAGGACTTTCCCGTGGGCTTGGCCGTCTGTTCTCTTTTTCGCGTATAGTATTCCTTTTTCCATGAATAGTTCGACTTCTTCGCCTTTTTGTAGGTTTTCTTTTGCTATTGCTGGCCATGTTGACTTGTAGGTGCTCATTGTCTCGAGTACGGTGTCGGCGTATTTTCTGAGTGTTATGGCTTCTTTTTTTAGTTTTTCCATTCCCTTTTTTGTCAGTTTATAGTATGATCTTCCGTCTCCTGCTTCTAGGTAGCCTTGGTCTGTTAGTGTTTTTATGTTTTCTGAGACTGCCTGTACTGTTATGCCTAGTTTTTCTGCAATGTCTCTTTGCCTTATATGTGGTTGGTTTTCCGCTATCTCGGCTAGTATCTGGAATCTTGTCAGTTCTCCCTTCTTTTTGAATGCTCGCATCCTGTTTCACCTTATCTTGTCTTTGAGCGCATTATCGAATAATTCTAGGAATTTTTCTTCGGTTCCGTGGGGTATGTAGGCTCCGCATGCCATTGCATGTCCGCCGCCGCTGCCACCGACTTTCTCCGCTATTTTGCCTATTATGGATCCGAAGTGTATCCCATCTAATGCTAGGAGCCTTGAACAGCGCAGGGAGACCTTTGTACCATGTTCTTTGACTCCGAGGCCTATTATGGGTTTTCTCCAGTCACCATAGCCTAGTATCATCCCTGCTATGGTGCCTATCACGTTATCCTTTATCTCGGTGGTTTTGAAGTATTGTAGGTTCTTTTTTTGTTGTAAGAGTTCTTCTGTTTCTATTAGCTCTATTTTTTCTGCTAGGTATCTTCTATACGCCCTTGAGACGCTTTCCAGTTCATCTAGTGCCACGCCTCTTTCTCCTTTTAGTATTCTGAGTGCTAGTTCGATGTGGTTGTTCCGGGTGCAAGCGTTTATGGCTGTGGAAAACTCTGCCAAGTCCCGGAGAGGAGTGTACTTCTTCTCCTCTTTGAGGTCGTAGGCTTCTGCGAATACTAATTGTGGAATATATTTAACGTATCTTGGGGGCACTTCCCTTGATAGCATTTTAACAAGTTCTGAGAATAGTTTTCTTTTTTCTTCAATGGTTAGGTCGCATAGGCAACGGTATCTTTCCCCTTCCTTGTATGGTATCCCTAGTTTTTTCAATAGTAGTATAGATTCTGTCCTGTTATTGGTGATTGGCAGGTTAACGTCACTGAAGTATGATAAGGCCACGAATATGGGTCTTGTTTGCCTGCCATAGATTGACAGGTCTTCTATGATATCTATTTGCCCCAGTCTCCTGCTATCTTCTAGTATTTGAGCGTTTAGGCCTGTTAATTTGCCTGTTAATGTGTTTTGGAGGTCTCCTATGGCTGATAATACGCCCATCCAGCTCAGGTCGTGGTGGTTGAATTTTTTTGAGAGTAGGTATGCCATGCCACCGCCTGAGATTTGGGTTGAACCGTCTATCCCATGTTTTATTGGATTTAATTCTAATAGTTCTCCTTTCAGGTTTTTTCTTGGTAGTGGTGGGTGGTGGTCTAGGATTATTATAGTGGAGTTGGATGTTGTGATCTCTTCTATGTGTTGGCCTGAGCCCATGTCGGTGAAGATGGTAAGTTCATTTTCTATTTTGATGTCCTCGACTTGGTTGAGGTTTATGAATTCTATTTCGTGTTCTTTTCCTAGTCTTTCAAGGAGGGTTGAGATGATAGCCCCTGCTGTTATGCCATCACAGTCGCGGTGACTGTAAACTTTGATATCCTCTGAGGATTTTATCAGTCTCTTGGCCTTTAATAGGCCTTTATCGAGTTGTGGGGGTGTTTTCATCTTATCATCCCTTTCGGGAGGCTTTTATCATTTTACTGATCTTGAGGAGTAGTTCTCTTTTTTTTAGGTTGTTGTGTTCTATTATGACTCTTCCGCTGCGCTCCCACCATGATGGTGGATATGCTTTATCCGCTTCTACCCTTGCCTTGAATTTTAACCTTTCAGCTGCCTTTTTGATCTCGTTTAGGGTTGGGGATTCGACTGCATGTTTTCTTGGGATTTTTCTTCCTTCTTTTTTTGTTTTTTTAGAATCGAGGTAGGCTGGCCATATGATTGTTTCCATGTTTTCAGTCCTCTGAGAGTTCGTGGAATAGTTTTGTGAGCATGCCCTTTATCGTGTAATTTTTTGGGGTTATCGCCTTTATACCATATTCTTTGAGTTTTTTGGCGGTTATGGGGCCGATGGCAGCTACTGTTATCCCCCCATCGGATAATCTTCTTATTATATCATCTTTTTTTTCATTGGCTGCTTTGATTAGGTTTTCCACGGTCAGGGGGCTTGTGAATGTTATCGCGTCTATCTCCTCTTTTAGTATTTTTTCTATGAGTTTTTGTATTCTGTCATTTTTTGGCATTGTGGATTTGTATGCTTCCGCTATATAGACTTTGGCACCCATTTTCTGTAGATTTTCTGGTAGCACGTTCCTGGCTGCGAGTGTCCGTGGTATTGCAACGTTTTTGTCTTGCATGTCATAGGCTGATAGTGCCTCGACTAGCCCCTCTGCGGTGTAATTGGATGGGATTACATCTGCATCTAGTCCTAGTTCTTTGAGTGCTTCGCGGGTTTTGGGGCCTATAACTGCAATTTTACAGTCTGGTTTTAGTTTTATTTTTTTGCAGTGTTTTTTTATGGATTTTATGGCTGCTGGTGATGTGAATATTATCCAATCGAATTTTTGGAGGTTTTCGCATAATATTGTGAGGGTTTTTGTCTTGGGGGTTTGGATTTGGAGGGTGGGTGCGATGAATGGTTTTCCACCCGCCTTTTTTATGAGTTTTATGGCTTCTTCGCATCTTTCCTCTGGTCTTGTGATGGCTATTACTTTGCCTTTTAGGTCCATTATGGGTCCTCTTCTATTATTTTCTTGTATAGGTTTACTATGTGTCCTATGATGATTATCGCGGGCGGTTTTATATCCTTGGTGTGTATGTCTTCTAGTGTTGCGAAGGTTATCCTCTCATTTTCGGTTGTCCCATTTTCTATTGCGCAGACTGGTGTGTCAGCTGGACGATATTTCATCAATTCTTTTGTGTTCTCTTTGAGGTTGCCCACACCCATTAGTATGATGAGTGTGTCTGCCTTGTAGTCCCAGTGTACTTGTTTTTTAGCCTTTGTAGGATCTTCATGGCCTGTTACAATAGTGAATGATGTTGCCAGGCCCCTGTGGGTGATGGGTAGGCCGGCTGCTGTGGGCACTCCTATGGCTGATGTTATACCTGGTATTATCTTTGTTTTTATTCCGTGGGATTTCAGCGCTAGGAGTTCTTCTCCTCCACGGCCGAATATGAATGGGTCGCCCCCTTTTAATCTGACCACTATATTGTTTTTCTTGGCTTCCTCGACTATTATCCTATTTATCTCATCCTGGGCCTTGGTGTGTTCACCGGGTTTTTTACCCACGTATATGAGCTTAGCATCCTCTGGAGCATATTCTAGGATTTTATTGTTGATTAGGCGATCATATATTATGACGTCAGCCTCTTTTATGATCTTTAGTGCTTTTAGTGTGATGAGTTCTGGGTCTCCGGGTCCTGCGCCGACAAGATATACTACCATATTCTAACACCTACTAATGTATTCTATTATACCCTTGAAGAATCTTATACCATCATCTGATCCTAGTATGGCCTCTGAGGCCCTTTCTGGGTGGGGCATCACAGCACATACTAGCCCTGACTTGTCACAGACTCCTGTTATCCCATCTATGGACCCGTTAGGATTTTCTGAATGAAATTGTAAAACCACCTGTTCATTGTCCCAGAGTTCTTGGAGGTTGTCGGTGTAGTATCTTCCCTCTGCATGGGCGATCGGCATCCTAATAATCTCATCCCTACTATAGAGTGAAGTGAAGGGTGTCCTAGTAGTTTTGACCTTTAGTTTTGTCCATTTGCAATTAAATTTTGGGTATTGGTTGACTGTGAAGACTCCGGGTACTAGGCCGACTTCAGCGAGTATCTGAGCCCCATTACATATTCCTAGGACGGGTTTTTCTTCTTTCACAAGTTTCTTCACACCATCCATTACTGGTGTTATGGCCGCTATCGCCCCTGCCCTGAGGTAATCCCCATATGAGAACCCGCCGGGGATTACAACCGCATCCAAATGGCTTAGATCCTCCCGATCCCACCATATGTATTCTGGCGTGGCCCCTACCAGTTTAAGGGCGTGGTAGACGTCCCTGTCACAGTTTGAGCCTGGGAATCTTATAACTCCAACCCTCATATTTAATCCTCAGGTTTTATATTAATTTGATAGTCGTGTATTACTGGATTGCAGAGGAGGCGTTGACACATGTCTTCAACTTCCTCTTCAACCTTCTTTTTGTTATCCTCTTCCATTGTGAAGGTTATGATATCTATTGTGTTGGTATTTTCAACCTCGTATCCTAGCAGTGCCAGGGCTCTTTGTATTGTGGCTGCTTCAGGGTTTAGCATGCCCTTTTTCAATTTTATCCTGACTTCAACATTGAATTTCATAACAGATCATCCTTTAGTTTCCATCTTTTTTTATCCTCCTCGTTGAGGATAAGGGATGCGACTCTCCTATAGGCTTCTATTATGTCGCCTTCACCTCTCCTGAAAAGATCCTTGTCTAGTGTTTTCCTGGTTTTCATCTCCCATAATCGGCAGGTGTCTGGGCTTATCTCGTCACCTACTAGTAATCTGCTATTGTATCGTCCAAATTCTAGTTTAAAGTCTGGGAGTAGCAGACCTTTTTCCTGGAGGAACCCCTTTAAGGTCTTGTTAACCTTTAGTGTTATCTTCCTTATCTTGTCTAGTTCTTCCATTGTTGTGAGGCCAAGGGCGATGGCTATATCATCATTGAGCATTGGATCTCCATATTCATCACTTTTATAATCTATTTGTATTATAGGCTCTTTGAATTCTTGGCCTTCCTTGAATGGATACCTTCTGGTGAGGCTTCCGGTTGCTATGTTCCTTGTTATGACTTCTATGGGTATCATTTCAAGTTTCCTGGCGAGGATGTATCCTGGCTTTATCAAGCTTATATAATGGGTTTTTATACCAGCGGCTTCAAGAACCTCGAAGAACTTGGCGGATATTATGGAGTTGTAGTATCCTTTCATAGGGATCCTGTCACGTTTTTCACCATCACCTGCGGTTATATCATCCCGGAATCGGATCATAACCTCATCTGGGTGGTCTGTCTCGTATATGTCCTTTGCCTTGCCGGTGTAGAGTAGTTTTCCCAGTTTCATGATCATCACATCTCTCTTTGGGGGGGGAGAACTTATATAGGTGTTATAACTATTATTGTGATATATTATCAATAAAGTTTATATAGATCCCTTTATGATTATCCACTATAATCTGAGAGTATAAGACTATGAAGCTTCTCCAGGTGAAATAATGTGTGGTATAGCTGCTTGCATACTAAAAAATGGTAAAGCCGCCCCGATACTATTAGGATGTGTTAAAAGGTTGGAATATAGGGGTTATGATTCTGTTGGTATCGCAACACTCAATTCAAGCATAATCATCGCAAAGGATGAGGGTAAAATAAAAGATTTTGAAAAGAAAATAGACCTTTCCAAGTTCCCGGGTAGAATAGGCATCGGCCATGTGCGCTGGGCGACACACGGCCCTCCAACAAAAGAAAATGCACACCCACACCTAGACTGCGAGGGAAATATAGCGATAGTCCATAATGGGATAATCGAAAACTATATGGAACTAAAAGATGAACTGGAAAAGAAGGGGCACAGTTTCGAATCCGAGACAGACACTGAAGTCATAGCACACTTAATAGAAGAATACAAGAAAAGTGGACACAACCTCGAAGAGGCTGTTAGAAAAGCCCTTAAACGTTTAAGGGGGGCCTATGCGATAGCTGTGATCTCATCAGACGAACCCGATAAGATCATAGGCGCCAGGAAGGAGAGTCCGCTAATAGTGGCTAAGGGTGAACGAGGATATTTTCTAGCATCAGACACCCCAGCCATACTAGAGCATGCAAGAAATGTCATATTCCTAGAGGATAATGAAATGGTTACAATAGATGATAACGGACACCAAATAAAAGACCTGGAAGGTAACATCAAAGAAAAAAGATTCAAATACATTAAATGGACTCCTGACATGGCTGAAAAGGGCGGCTATGACCACTTCATGTTAAAGGAGATACATGAACAACCACAAGTTTTAAGGGACACCCTCAGGGAAATCAAAGCAATCCAACAGGTTGTGGATGAGATAGGGGAAATAAAAAGGATATGTTTCGTCGCATGTGGAACATCATACCACGCAGCCCTCGTGGGCAAATACCTCTTCGAGAGCATCCTCCACATACCAACAGATGCCATAATAGCAAGCGAATTCCAATACACTGCCAATGCACTCGACGAGGAAACCCTCACAATATTCATAACCCAATCAGGCGAAACCGCAGACACACTCAACGCACTAAGAGCCGCTAACAAAAAATCAAAAACATTAGCAATCGTGAACGTCCTCGGGAGCACAGCCACCAGAGAAGCAGACCATGTAATATATACCCGGGCGGGTCCAGAGATTGGTGTCGCGGCAACAAAAACCTATATAAGCCAACTAGCCTGCATATACATGTTAGCAGCCACTATAGGCCAAAAACCCGATATCATAGAGGATCTGAGAAAGCTTCCCGAGGAGATGGAGAAAATATTAGAAAAGGATGAACTCATAAAAGATATTGCAAAAACCTACAAGGATGAATCTGACTTCTTATTCATTGGACGCGGATTTTCATATCCAACAGCACTAGAAGGAGCCCTAAAACTCAAGGAGATCACTTATATCCACGCTGAAGCCTACGCATCAGGAGAACTAAAACACGGCCCCATAGCATTAATAGAAAAAGGAACGCCTGTAGTGGCCATAGCACCCCCACCACTCTTTTTAAAATCAGAAGTACATGGGGATAAGGAGTTCCGCAATTCACATACTCTAACTTTAAGTAATGTTAAGGAGGTTAAATCGAGGGGTGCTGAGGTCATAGGCCTCGGATCAGAAGATGATGAAGAATTTAAAAAGAACACAAGTGATTACATATCATTTAATCCAAGTATAAGAGAGGAAATATCACCAATCCTATATATCATACCATTACAGTTACTAGCCTATTATATCAGTGTAATGAAGGGCGAAGACCCAGACCATCCAAGAAACCTTGCAAAGTGTGTAACAGTAGTATGAAGTAGCCCGGGCACCTGCATGATAAGAATCAAGGTACAGAAGCCCCTATAATAGACGAAATATTGATGGTACCAATCTATTGACCCCCACACACTGTAGTATCTTAACTTGTTATATATGGTTTGGATGGGGGTATTTTTGGCTCTGATGCTCACACTACTGGCAGTCTCTATAATTTAGGTTTTCATTGGATGGACGGTACCAGTGAGGCTTAAAATTTTACCGTTTGGGTGGCCGGGATACCCATGTTTATATAGGTGATCACAGGTAGTTATTAGATCTAGAGTTTGTAGACTTCTTCAGCTGTTAATAGTCGCGCCTCACCCTCTTGTAGTGCTTTTATTGTCCGGTTTATGTCATCAGCTTTTAAGAATAGGATGGCCTTGTCTTTTTTTTCATGTACAAAAGCATATATGTATTCTAGGTTTATCTGGGAATCTTTGAGTATTTTTAGGATGGATGCGAGGCCTCCTGGTTTATCTTCCAATTCTACTGCTATTACTTCATTTGTTTTAACTGCGAAATCGTTTTCTTCGAGAACCTTCTTCGCCTTCTGGGGGTCTGGGACTATAAGCCTCAATATGCCAAATTCTGAAGTGTCTGCTAAGTATAATGCTCTGATGTTTATACCAGCATCCTTTAATGTGTTAAGGGCTTTCCAGAGTCTTCCTTTCTTGTTTTCTAGGAATATTGAGATTTGTTCGACTTTCATATTATGGACCTCAGAATTTCCTTTTATCTATAACCCTAACCGCCTTTCCTTCACTCCTTGGCAAAGTTTTTGGTTCTACTAGGGTTACTTTGACTCTTAATCCTATCTCATCCGCTATGTAGTCTTCAATTTTCTTCTGTAGTTTCATCATCTCTCCTATGTCATCTGAGAAGACCTCTGGTGAAGTTTCAACTTTAACTTCCATCTCATCCATGAGATGTGGCCGGGTTACGATGATCTGGTAATGGGGTTGAAGCCCTTCAACTTTGAGCAGGGCCTTCTCTACTTGTGAGGGGAATACTGATACTCCCCTTACTTTTAACATGTCATCGGCGCGTCCTGTTATCCTTGAAATCCTCGCTAGGGTTCTCCCGCAAGCGCATTCATCATAGTTTATTGAGGTGATGTCCTTTGTGCGGAATCTGATGATTGGCATCCCAATCCTTGTGAGGGTTGTTATGACAAGTTCACCCCGTTTTCCGGGTGGCAGGTTCTCACCAGTTTTACTATTTATGATCTCTGGGTAGAAGTGGTCTTCGAAGATGTGTAGGCCATTTTTTTCATGGCATTCCATGGCAACGCCTGGTCCGATGATCTCTGTGAGACCGTAGATGTTGAATGCTGGTGCGTTGAAACGCTTTTCAAGTTCTCTTCGCATTTCCTCTGTCCACATCTCGGCTCCGAAGCCTATGGCCTTTAGTTGGAATTTGCTTGGGTTGTAGCCTTCTTCTTCGGCCACCTCTGATAGGTATAATCCATATGATGGTGTGAATATCATGACTGTCGTCCCAAAGTCTTTCATGATCTCGATTTGTCTCCTTGTCTGGCCGGTTGAAATGGGGATCACTGTCGCCCCTATCCTCTGCGCTCCATAGTGTACTCCGAATCCTCCTGTAAATAGACCGTAACCATGGGTGTTTTGTATGATATCATCTTCTGTAACCCCCATCATTGTAAGGCCTCTTGCCATCACTTCGCTCCAGATTTTTATGTCCTCTTTTGTGTACCCTGAGACCACGGGCTTGCCTGTGGTCCCTGAGGATGTGTGCACTTCTATTATCTCCCTCTTGGGGGTTGCAAACATCCCGAAGGGGTAGGCTTTCCTGAGGTCATCCTTTGTCGTGTAGGGGAGTTTTTTCACGTCTTCGAGACTTTCAATATCCTCGGGGTAGATGTTGTTTTCTTCAAATTTCTTCTTGTAGTATGGTACTTTCTCATATACCCTTTTTAGGGTGTCCTGTAATCTTTTAAGTTGTAGTTCTTCTAGGTCGTCCCTTGTAATGCATTCCATTTTTTCGTCCCAGATCATCTTGGATCAACCCTTCTTTGAAATATTCTAAGGATAAAATTTTTGAGGAGTTTAAAAAATAGTTTTTGATTTGGGGGGTGGGATCATTCCAAAATAAGAAAAAAATTAGAAGATATTATTAGAGGGTTTCTATTCGGTTGTTTACTTCGTCCCAGTTTATGATGTTCCAGAATGCTTCTACATAATCTGGGCGCAGGTTCTTATAGTCGAGGTAGTATGCATGTTCCCACACATCTAATGTGAGGAGAACTTTACATTGTGGTATTAGGTTGATGTTGTGTTTCTCAACCTGGACTATGAGTAGACGATCCGTGAGGGGACAATATGTTAACATGGCCCAACCAGACCCTTCAACGCTTATAGCAGTCTGTGAGAACTCCTCCTTGAACCTTTCAAAGTCTCCGAAGTCTTTTTCGATATAATCTTTTATCTTGCCATGGGGTTCTCCCCTGTTCTCGTCTGCGGGGCCCATGTTCTCCCAGAAGAACCTGTGTAATAGGAAGCCGCCAACATGGAATGATAATTCCTTCGCAGTGGCTTTGTAGTCTATGCCTGTTTTGGATTCGCGGGCTTCATCCAATCTTTTAAGTAGGTTGTTGGCACCATCCACATAGGCTTGATGGTGCTTCTGGTGGTGTATTAGCAGTTGCTCCTCTGAAATATAAGGTTCGAGGGCATCATACCCATAGGGCAGTTCTGGCAGTTCATAAAACTTTTTCCCCATATTATCATCTCCCCCTATTTTATGGTTTCTTGTAGCATAGCCACCAGTCAAAACAGTTTTCTTTGCCTTTCCTCTCCTTGGCGGTTTCCACGTCCGTTGGTGGTGGTATAATAACCCCTTCACCAACTATCTCATTCTCGGGCCAGTTGGCTGGTAGGGCGACACCTTCCTCGTCGATCTTCTTGAAACCCTTTATCATTCGCAGTATTTCATCCATGTTACGTCCAAGTTCCTGTGGATAATATAGTATGGCCCTTATTATACCCTTAGGGTCTGTGATGAAAACCGCCCTTACTGTGTTGGTTGGCCTTCCAGGGTGTATGAGGCCGAGTGTATCAGCTACTTTCCCTGTGTCTGCGATTATGGGAAATTCGATTTCTACTTCCATGTTCTCTTTTATCCATTCGATCCACTTTAGGTGTGAGAATACCTGGTCTACGCTTAGTCCTATCAGTTCACAGTCCAGTTCTTTGAACTGTGGGTATCTTTTCTGGAATGCTATAAATTCTGTTGTGCAGACTGGTGTGAAATCTGCTGGGTGGCTGAATAGTATGAACCATTTTCCCTTGTATTCTGTTGGGAGTTTCATCATACCATGGGTTGTCTGAACTTCCATTTCTGGGAATTCATCCCCTATAAGGGGCATTCTTCCTTCTTTTTCCATTATTATTCCCCCTTTTCATCTGTTGGCGGGTTAAATACTCTCCCTCCAAGCTCGTTATCGACCATGAGGATGCTGGCGGGTGATTCGGATGCTAGTTTAACCTTTCTGAGGAGTTCTCCCGCTGATTCCTCCTCTTCAACTTGTTCTGCGACGAACCATTGTAGGAAGTTGTAGGTGGCATGATCTTTCTCTTCTAGGGCCAAATCCACAAGATCATTTATCAGACTTGTGACCTTCCTTTCATGTTCTAGCACATGTTTACTAACATCCACTGGGGATTCCCACTCTTCTGGTGGTTTTTCAATCATTTCGAGGGTTACTCGGCCATCTCTTTGAACTATGTAATCGAAGAATTTCATGGCATGTGTTAGTTCTTCTTGTGCCTGGACTCGCATCCAATTAGCGAATCCTGGCAAGTCAGAGGCTTCATAATATGCGGCCATTGAAAGATACAGGTAGGCGGAGTATAATTCCGCGTTCAACTGCCGGTTCAGGGCTTTTTCTATCCTTTCACTTATCATTTTTCATCTTCTCCAATTTTTTCTTTAATTTCCCATGCAAGTTTATCTAGTCTTTCAAAATCTTCCTTGTGTGGTTTGCCCTTTATGAGCACGGGCTCCAGGAATTCTATGTTCATGGTCCCGAGTAATTTTCTGGTTTCTTTTTCGATGAGGGTGCCCCAACCATATGAGCCTATTAGGGCAACGTATTTTATTGGTGGTTTGAGCATGTTAACAAGGTATAACATGGAGGCTACACTTGGATGCGGCCTAGTTAATACTGTGGGGGATGCTATGATCATGGCCCTTGAATCGACAAGTTCCATTATAAGCTCCCCTGTACTGGTATTTGCGAGGTTTATTACTCTGATGTTAACATCCAAGTCTGTGAGGGTTCTTGTGAGGTGTTTGACCATGAGTTCTGTGCTTCCATGCATTGAAATATAGGCTATGGTGACCTTCTTTGATGTTTGTGATGACCATCTCCCATAGAGGTCTAGTATGATCTCTGGTTTTTCTATGATGGGACCGTGTGATGGTGCTATCATCCTTATTTCTAGGTTTCTGAGTTTTTCCAGGTTTCCTTGTATCATCTGGGAGAATGGCATCATTATATGTGCATAGTATCTTTTAGCCTCCTCTTGGATTTCCTCTAACTTTGTTATTGTCTTAGTTGTTGCAAAGTGTGATGCAAAGAAGTCACAGGAGAATAATATGCCCTCTGGTAGGAGGTATGATACCATGGTATCTGGCCAGTGAACCCATGGGGTTACTATAAGATTTAGTTTGTGGCGGCCGGCTGATAGTACTTGCCCGTCTTCTATGTTCTGGATTTTCTCGGCTGGTATTCCCAGTAGGTTTTCTAGGAGTTCTTTGCATGCTCTCGTCCCCAGGATCTTGGCATTTGGATATTCTCTTAGTAGGGCTGGTATTGCACCTGAGTGGTCCTGTTCTGCATGCTGGGATACTATATAATCTATTTGGACGTTTAGGGATTCAAGATCCTCTAATAGTTCCTTTGCCATTGAAGGTTTTGTTGAATCTATTAGGATGTTTTTCTCGTCTTTTATCAAGAAAGAGTTATATGTTGTACCCTTTGGAGTTTCTAGTATGCTATCGAAGGTTCTCCTATCCCAGTCAAAGCTTTGGAGAGCGTAAACGTCCTCGGCTACTCTTTTAATTACCATTTTAATCAATCTTTTCGAATTGGTCCTTTCCCACTCCACAGATGGGACAGGTCCAATCATCTGGCAAATCCTCGAAGGGTGTTCCAGGTTCTATGTCACGGTTTGGGTCACCTTCCTCTGGGTCGTAAATGTATCCGCACATTTGACACTTGTATCTATCCATGGAAAATTACCCCCCCACAAATTAGTCTATTGGTTTAAACATCCTCTTAGGAGCCCCGCAAGATGGACATCTCCACAAGTCGGGTAAATCCTCGAAGGGTGTCCCTGGGGGCGTGTCCCTACGCGGTTCGCCCTTTTCCGGGTCATAGATGTATCCGCAAACTTTACATTTGTATTTTTTCAAAAATGACACCTATAGAAATTGTGAACTACCACCAGCTATTGCAGGCCCGCTTCACAGACGACCTGTAGCATCACCCTAACAGGTGCGAATTCTGGGTTGTCCCAACCCTACCCCATCCAGTCCCACGGTTTTATAGGATACAGGGCTAATGGATGAGGTCACATCCTTCCTACCTGGAGGTAAGCACAGAGAAATATATTGGAAGAGAAAGTATATAAACTTTCGGCTTTCATCCCCTCCCAAAAGGGGGACTTCCCGCCGATAGGGTTAAAATATTAGTGGCTGAGGAAACTTTTCATGTTACGATGGGTATCATTCAAAAAGGAAGGATAGGCTATCTATCACTAATATAAGCTCCTTTGCTTGTTTAAATGTTTGTTCTGGGGTTTCATAGGCGTATGTTTCATAGACTATCGCGGGTATGCCCCTCTTAATTAAGGGGATGGTAACATATTCTGGGCTGGTCGGATTTGGGGGTTCATATAATTGTAACCAGCCAATCCTATCAGTTATCATATTGGCAATTTTCCTAGTTTTATCAGAGGGGTATGGGATAAAAAGGAATCTTCTCTCATCGTAACGGCCCACATTAGAGTGGACATCAATCACGAGTTTTATTGACATCCTTTCTATGTCAGGGATAACATACTCTCTGGCTAGTAATTGGCCGTTCAACCTCCCTTCCTCATAATCGTTGGGATTCCTTGTAACATTCACCTTGTAAATGTAATAGCATTTCTTTAGGGATTTGTCTTCTTGTCTTATGGCTTTGATGATGGCTTCATGGGCCTGTGACTCGTGGGGGTGCACCCCAACTATATATGCTACCCTATCAGGAGAGTTCGGGTCTCCGAATGGTCCTTCGCGTATAACTTCACCATACTCGTTTTTGCCTATAATAATTTCACTCACCTTTCCATTTGGTTGATAGATGAGAAGGGATAAAATAGTCACTATAATTAAGGTTAATATGAGTATCCGGGCTTTTTCCATGATATCGCTATCCTTTAAATTGACCCCCCTTGGCATTGTAATATGATTTTCACATAGACTCTAAGGTGCGGTCTCTGGTGAGAAACTTGGGGCGCCTAATGTTGCTCGGTGAAATTGTATTGGGGGGTGTAAAGCCATGCTTTTCCATCCAGTATGAGTTCTCCTGGCCATTTCAACATATTCTATTTTTTTGGGCGCGTCAGATTCGATACACCAATAGGAGGGTTTGATGGGGCTTCGAACCCTTTTATGGGCATGTTCCCCAATTCATTATCTATTACAATATGGTATTGGATATCCGTTAAAGGGTATCCGCTAATTGGATTGAAGTTGTTATCATGGATTTTGTGTCGAACAAACTATGAGGGTGCATTTTAGTATTATGAAAGATTTGAGTTAATCCTATTGGCAGGAAGTCCCTTTGCGACAGCTATGGTAGTTCAACCTTCCATACACTCCCTGGGTAGATTTCTTAGTGTGGTGTCAATGCTGATCCAGAAACCCCCCAGATCGGTTATAATCCATTAACAGGCCATTCAATAATATAAGAGCATCTTAATGCTGTGAAGTGTCTTTCCAGGAAAGAATCTAAGGAAGCGCATTTATAGTGATTCCGGAGGTCAACAATAGGAGTGGAAAAAAAGCAGTTACTGCTAATTTTAGGTTTCTTCTCCCCATGCCTCTTTTTTTTCATTCCATAATCGCAATCTTTCAGATGTTGAACTTTTGGGGGTTTTTGTTTACTAGTTCTTCTCGTTGTCTTTCATAATCTTTAGCCTGGTACATGAATTTGTTTGCGAGGTCTAGACTATTATTGGCTGAGGTTATCTCGTCTATGTTCAGGAGTTGTATGGCATTTTTAAGTTCTGATGTGGCGTTCAGTTTCGCATCTATCTCTGCTAGTACAAGTTTCAGGTATTCTATGAATACTTGGTCCCCTAATTCATTTGCGTATGCCATGGCCTCGGATGTTAAAAGTCGGGCCGCGTTATACTCAGATGATGCTGATTCGCATTTTTCAAGGGCGCTATCCAGCCTATAATTGTTCACGTCCTCTGCGGCCTCATTATAATATTCATCACCCTTTTTAAGGTGTTGGTTGATATCCCCTGATAGCTTGTTTATTTCACTTATATTAGAGATGCACCCACTAAAGGAAACGGTTATAAGTATTATAAGGGCTAATAAAAGTCCTCTTTTCATGCTTCATACTCCCTCGGCAAAGAAACCCATCATGTGGGTGGTGTCCACCAGAATCTTGGGGGTAAGCCTCCTTGATGCATTAAATGTGCATTTTGTGGGGGGGCTTGCCATTCTCTTTTTTTAATCGTGCCATAGTCCATGTATGTTGCAATATGATCTTACCATGATATTCTTGGTTGGTTTTTCTTTGAATGTTGCCTCTGGTTTGTCACCTGGTTTGAGGGTTTTCCTTAACACTTTATCATCTACTAGGATTTCTATCCATTGGATGTGGTGGTTTTTTTCCATTGGATGGGCTGTTCTACCAACTTTCACTTTTAGGTTTCCTTCTTCTGTTTCCTCTGTTATGGGTATGTGTTTTTCTGGGCCGACGTCGGTGCGTCTTGCTAATAGTAGTTCCATTGGCTGGTCGCAGCATACTAGGCGTCCTTCACCTGGATTGAGGACTTCGACTATGTTCCCGCATATGTTGCATCTGAATATTTGGTTTATACTCGTCAATTTTTTCCTCCTTAGTATTTTTCACATTTTATTTGGAAGTATCTGCTTGGATGGTCGCATGATGGACATTTTTCAGGCGGTTTTTTGCCTTTGTGTGTGTACCCGCATTTTCTACAGGTCCATGTGACTTCTTTGTCTTTCTTGTAAACTTTATTGGATTCTACAAGTTCTAGGAGTTTTTTGTATCTTTCTTCGTGGTGTTTTTCAGCGGCTGCTATGGCTTTTAGGCGTTTCGCTATATCTGGGTATCCTTCTTCTTCCGCGGTATCCGCGAATTCGGGGTACATTTCACTATACTCGTAATTCTCCCCTTTTATGGCTGCTTTAAGGTTCTCCATGGTATCTCCTAATGTGAGTGGGGCTTCCGCTTCCACTGTTATGGGATCATCTGCTCCTTTTAGTTCTTGTATCATCCGGAATAACCATTTGGCATGTTCTCTTTCATTATCGGCTGTTATTAGGAATATTTCTGAAATTTGTTCAAATCCTTCCTTTTTAGCTATTTTAGCATAGAATGTGTATCTGTTCCTTGCTTGGCTTTCACCAATAAAAGCTTTGACCAGATTCTTAAGTGTTTTCACCATACTTTTCACCTCTTTATGATGGTTTTGGAGTTTAATATTGGGATTATGGTGCTTAGAACCATTAGGGCGGCTCCTATGGGCGGGTTTATCTGCTGGTATAATATTCCTGTGGCGAGTGGTATTGTTATCATGTTGTAGATGGCTGCCCATGCAAGGTTTTCTTTTATCTTATTGTGGGTGGCTGTGGCGATTTCTAGTATCCTTGGAACATCGGATAGTTTACCCCATGGGATGATGATATCGGCGCCTTCAATGTCCAGTCTATGACCTGTACCCGTTGCTATGCCGAGATCGGCCTGTTTTAGGGCTGGTGCGTCATCAGCCTGGCCTATCATCGCGACCTTTAACCCTTCTTTTTGCATTTTCTCGATTTTCTCCGCCTTTTCCTTGTTTGTGAGTTCTGCATGGTATTCGTCTAGTCCAAGTTCCTTGGCGATGGGTTCGGCGACTTTTTTATTGTCTCCTGTTAACATTATACATTTTATCCCCTTGTCTTGTAGGTTTTTTATTGTCTTCTTCGCCTCTTTTTTTATTTTATCTGAAAGTCCGATGCACCCTTTGAGTTCGTCGTTGATGATTATGAATGCTAGTGTTTTTCCCTGGTCTATCATCTTTAGGATTTCTGGGTTTACTTGGAATCCTAGATCTTTAATGTGCTTGTAACTTGTGACTTGGATTTTTGTATCTCCAACGTATCCTTTAATGCCTTTTCCTGGGATCTGCTTGGATTTTTTCACTGGTATGGGGTCCTTGGCCACTTCTTTTATACCCTTTGCTATGGGGTGTTGGCTTTTGGATTCTATTGCAGCTGCGTAGTTTATTATGTCCCCTTCATCTATTTCGTCGTCTAATGATATGATATCTGTTACTTTGAATTCGCCCATTGTAAGGGTTCCCGTCTTGTTGAATACTATGGTGTCTATTTGGCGCGCGGTCTCATATGATCTTCTGTTTTTTATGATTATACCATCCTTTGCGGATATTATTGTGGCTGCGAGGGTTGCGGTGGGTGCTGCTAATCTGATGGCGTGTGGTGATGCTGCTATGAGTACTGTTATGGCATGTTGCAGTGCGGTTATGTTTTTATTCCAGTGGAGGAATGTGAGTATTGCCACTGCAATTACTATTATTATGAGGGCGGATGCGGTTTTGTCTGCTGATTCTTGTATCCTAGTTTTATCTTTTCTTTTTAGGAGTTTTATTATCTGGTGGATGAATGATCCTTTGCTGGTTGTCAGTGCTTCTATTAGTATTGGGTTTTTGATGTTTATTGATGATGCTGTAACTTTCTCTCCTGGGGTCTTCTCTATAATGTTTTTAATGGTTGGGTGTATTATGGTTGAACCTTTTATTATTGTACCATCTGTTGGTATCCTTTCCCCAGTTTTTACTAGTATGAGGTCTCCTGGTCTTATAGTTTCTGTGGGAGCTTCCTTGACCTTCCCATTCTCTATAATACGCGTATTAACGGGTATGCTATTCATTGGCCCTTCTAGTGGTTCTTTTATCTTTTCTGTTAATTTTGTTCCGAGCCAGCGGCCGGCTAGTATTATTATGATGATTATGGCCAGTTCTATTGGGATGGTTCCTGTTTGGGGTGTGAGTATAATGTAGAGGTAGGCTATTGTAATTGCGATAATCGTTAGGCTCATGGATCCTAGGTTCTTGTTTTTTAGTTCTCTGATGGTGTCCTTGAAGAATGGGTAGCTTTCATAGAAGAAGATTATGGAGGATGGTAGTATGCTCCAGTATCCTAGGTTGGATCTTACCAGGAGGATTATGGCTATTGTTAATAGGGTGCAGATTATAAGCCTTTTTTTGGAGGTTTCCATGGGAAACCCGATCCTATTATTTGGTTAGGATATCTATTATGGTTTCCGGATCTTGTGTTGGTGGGTGGCAGGTTTTATCCTTGCATAGGTAATAGGTGCATTCGTTGAGTACTTTCTTATTTCTTAATGTTTCTGGTGCGAATGACCAGTCGCTGTCTTCTAGTTTAAGGGTTATTGTAAGGTAGGGTATAAATGTACTTTTTAGTTTGTTGGGTATGCACGATTTTGTCTTGGCTGCTATAACTAGACTGCTACCACCTTTTTGGTGCCAGTGGGCCCCTACTAAAAGTAGGGTGTAGGCGATAGGTATTCGTTTAATCTTGGCTGCGAATGATTTTATGATATCTTCTGAAATTTTGGTCAGGGTTTCATCTTCTAGTATGCTCCCTAGCCTTAGCAGGTTTAGTGCATGGACAGAATTACCCGATGGTGTTGCACTATCAGAGGCCTCTTTTTTCCTGATTAAAAGACTATCAGAGTAATCTGCCGTGAAAAAGAATCCCCCATTCTCTTCATCTTTGAAGTGTCTGTTTAGTTCCTCTGATAGTTCAAGGGCGAGTTTTATGTATTCTTCATCGAAGGTTGCATCATATAATTCTAGTATCCCCCAGATGAGGAAGGCGTAATCATCGAGGTTGCCCCATATTGCACTTTCACCGTCCCTGTAACGGTGCATTAATCTCCCGTTTTTATAGAGTTTTTCCATGATAAATCCTAGAGCATCCTTACTTGCCTTCAGGTACCTTTTATCCCCTATTATCCTATAGCCCCTTGCGAAGGCTGCTATCATGAGCCCATTCCAGTCTGTGAGGATCTTATCATCTTTATTGGGTGGGCTTCTCTGGGATCTGTAATTGAAGAGTTTTCTTCTCCCCTCTTCAAGTTTCTTTAGGAATTCGGTGGGGTCTATACCCTTTTCTTCTGCGAATTTTTCTGGGATATTCTTCATATAGAGGATGTTTTCTCCTGAGGGTTTTCCGGTTTCATCTGGTATGTTGCCCTCTTTTTTGGCATTGAAGAATTCGCAGAGTAAATGAGAATCTAGAATTTCTCTTAGTTCTTCCATGGTCCAGAGATAAAATTTGCCTTCTTCTCCTTCGCTTTCCGCGTCCTCAGCTGAGTAGAACCCGCCTTCTGGGGATCTCATCTCCCTTATAACATATTCGAATATTTCCTCTGCTGTTTCCTTGTAGAGTTCTTTTCCCAGTGTCTGGTAGGCTTCAAGGTATGCTATGGCCATTAGAGCCTGGTCGTAGAGCATCTTTTCGAAGTGGGGTATCCTCCATTTGGGGTCTATGGTGTAACGGTGGAAACCATAGCCTATATGGTCGTAGATGCCCCCTAGGCGCATTTTATCAAGGGTTAGTTCAACCATTTCTAGGGCTTTTTTTTCTTTTAAAAGACCGTACCTTAGTAGGAAGTAGAGGTGGTTTGGTAGTGGGAATTTCTGTGAAGACCCGAAACCCCCGTTTTCATGGTCGAATGCCTTTTCTAATTCCTCGAATCCCACATCTATTATCCTCTCTTGGATTTCGTGTGGTTGGGTGGGGGCGTTCATCCTCTTGATGGCCATGGTGATCTCTGTGGCGGCATTGTCTATGTCTTCTGGCTTTTTTTCCCAAAGTTCCCCAGTTTTTAATATGATCTCTTTCAGGCCTGGCATGCCCTGGCTTGTCTCTTTTGGGAAGTATGTGCCTGCGAAGAATGGTCTACCATCGGGTGTTAGGAATATTGTGAGTGGCCAGCCTCCTGTACCTGTTAGAAGTTGGCAGGCGTTCATGTAAATATTGTCAATGTCTGGTCTTTCTTCCCGGTCTACTTTGACTGGTACGAATGTTTCGTTGATGAGTTTGGCGACTATGGGGTCGTTGAATGATTCTCTGGCCATTACATGGCACCAGTGACATGTGGAGTAGCCTATTGACAGGAATATCGGCTTATCATCCCTTTTAGCCATCTTAAACGCCTCTTCGCCCCATGGAAGCCAATCCACGAGGTCGTGGGCGTGTTGTAGAAGATATGGGCTCTTCTCTTTTATAAGGGCGTTTTCGTGTTCCATTTAAAATTCTCCTAGGACATAACTGGATACAATATATATAAATCTTCTGATAAAATACTTCCCAAAAGGGGGAGAGTCAACACCTCTCAGAGTATGATCATCCAATTCAAATGTGGATAGGTGACCCATAGATGAGCCTTATAATAACCTATGTGAGTAGTAAAGGCTGTGTAATAATAGGTGACAGGAGAAAAATAGCATACCTGGGGAGCGCCCAGAATAGAAGGGAACTCGAAAGGGAATTATATGAGGGTAATATCAAAACAGAGGAGGAACTGAGAAGTAGGGCCGAGCAACTTGGCATAACATTAAATATAACAGATGATGCCAGGAAGGTTCGAAGCATCGGAGACATTGTAGTAGGTGAAGTGAGCTTTAAAACACCCTTCGAGGCTAAGAGAAGGAGAATATACGCCACTACAGGAGCATACCAGGTGATAGAACTTATAGGATCCAATATAACCAAGTTTGAGAAGGGTGAGAGTTCCATTGTAATATTCGGGAATAAGATAACAAAAAAACTCGCCAGCAAACTACTAAAGAAATATTGGAAGAAAAAAACAAGCCTAAAAGAAGTCTCAAAACTCCTAAAGAGAGTATTAGAAGAGGTCGCGGCCAGGACACCAACCATAAGCCCAGAATATGACATGTACATAAAAACTCCAAGGTTAGATAAAAGAGAAGCTCACAGACTGCTCAGAGAAACCATTCTAAGGGATGTGAAAACACTCCAAAAATGGAGGGCCAAATTACAAAGGGAACTCATAAAAAGGAGTGAACAGATAAAAATGGCATCAAAGATAATCAAGGAAGGGAAAGTTGGACAAGTGATAAACATAGACAATGACAAAATCGAGGTAAAATTAGCCCCCAATGTAGAAGCCTTCAACATAAAATGGAAAAGGGTCGCCAAACCCGGGGAAAACGTGCTAATGCTAAAAGAAAAACCTGGAAAAGTCAACGTGGGCGATCTCGTCGTTATAGAGGATGAAAACCTGCAAATAAAAGATAAAAAAATCCCACTACAATGTAACGTTATACTCTGCAGAACATGAAGGGTTGTGATTGACCATGAAACTAACATTCCTAGGAAGTGGTGGTGGACGATTTCGCCACCATAACACAAAAGAGGATGACCGGCGGTTTAAGGATAGACAACCTCGAGGGTAAAAACATCCATATAGACCCCGGACCAGGAGCATTGATAAGATCATATCAATTCGGCCTAAACCCCCGAAGACTAGACGCTATAATAGTATCACATTCACACACTGACCATTACACAGACGCTGAAGTTCTCATCGAAGCCATGACAAGGGGGATGACCAGAAGCAAGGGGACAGTAATAGGGAGCCTCAGCGTCATAAAAGGTTACAAGGATTGGGGTCCTTGCATATCCAAGTATCATCTAAGCAAAACAGAAAACATAATACTAGAGGATGGTGAGACAACAAAACTAGACAATATAAAGATCACAGCCACAAAAACCATACATGGGGACCCCACATGTATAGGTTTCAAGTTCCAAACCCCAAGGATAACTATATCATATACATCAGACACGGCCTATTTCAATGAACTCGGCTCATATCATCGTGGAGCCGACGTCCTAATAGCAAGTGTTATAAGACCGGATAATGAACATATAAGGGGGCATATGTGCTCAGATGATTTCAAACTCCTCATAGAGAATGTGAAACCCAAACTTGCAATAATGACCCACCTTGGCATGAAGATGATATTTAACGATCCAGATGGTGAAGCCCTCAGAGTACAGGAAGATACAGATACGAGGGTCATAGCTGCAAGGGATGGAATGTGCATAGACTTGGAACAGTTAACAGATCATCAGTTAACCTTGGACGATTATGGTTACAGGGGGGCCCCGGTAGCTCAGTCTGGTAGAGCGCGGGACTCGTAATCCCGTGGTCGCGGGTTCAATCCCCGCCCGGGGCTTAAATCACTAATTTTTTAAGTGTTTCTTCGAATTTGTCCGTTATGACCTCCCAGTCGTTGGATTCAACAAACCTTCTACCTTTCATCCCTTCACCTTGGAGGTCGCCAGTTGCAAGTTCGCTGGCTACTGTGAGCACGTCCTCTGGTTTTTCTATGTAGTGTATTCCATTGTCTTCGCCGAACTCCATTTTTATACCTGGGAATCCTGTGGCTATAACTGGTTTGGCCATTGCAAGATACTCGTAGATTTTTATCGGCACGATATCTTGCATTATCTTCTCTTCTCTGCGGGCTGGTAGTATGCAGATGTCAGCCGCCGCTAAGAACTCAGGTATCCTATCATAGGGTTGGCTCCCCACGAGTATAAGGTTTTTGAGGCCGTTTTCGTCCTTTATATTCTTGAGGTCATTGTAGGCGTCGCCTTCACCCACTATCATGAGTTTAATCCGTGGGTGGTTCTTCTTGGCCATTTCAAGGGCTAATTCTTTTAAACCTGAGAATTCATAGAGGTAGCCCATGAAGAATAATAGTATTTCATCATCCTTTATATTGTATTTTTTTCTTATTTTGGACCCGTCTAGGCTGGGGTTGAACTTTTCAAGGTCTATACCGGCTTCTATGACTATCGTATCATGGGGGTTCGCGCCCATTTCTATCATTAATTGTCTTAGCCGCTTGTTTATAGTGATCACGAGGTCTGCGGATCTTAGAATCTTTTTCATCAGCCATCTGCCAATGGCCTGTAGGGTCTTCTCTGGGATGAGCGTGTATAGGACGTCAATGGGATAATATACAAATGGTATGCCCCTTTTTTTGGCCTCTTTTAATCCTATGTAAGTGTTGATTATCCCGAATCCTACTATGATGTCTGGTTTGAATTTTTGGATTTGTTTTTTTATCTCTAGGCTGTGGGTGATGGGTATTGAGAGGTAATCTAGGATTGGCAATTTTAATATGCTGGGTCTTATCACGTCGATTTTGGCCTCTGGTTTAACCTTCCAAGCGCCCTTGAAGAGCCTCCTGGGGTAGATGAGTCCCCTTGGCTCGTTTTTCCTCCAATCGATGGGGTAGTCTATGACTTTTATCCTGTGTCCTCTGAGGCTTAGACGGTCAATGAGGTGGTGTTGTTGGTGGGGGTTTCTTGCGATCCAATCGGATTCTTGTATTAGGAGTATTTTCATGTCTTCACCGGTCTAGAATTCAGCGCTTTCTTGTATGAGTTC
>Ga0116168_1000495_pt1 | contig 38087 bp, 41 predicted proteins | sample AD_UKC129_MetaG_FD_89795 | JGI IMG/M metagenome (GOLD analysis project Ga0116168, IMG submission 89795) | Active sludge microbial communities of municipal wastewater-treating anaerobic digesters from Canada - AD_UKC129_MetaG | ecosystem: Engineered > Bioreactor > Anaerobic > Digestate | place...
ACAGGTTTCGGTGGGAGGAAGTTCATTGTATTCCACAGTCTCTTCGGGAGGAGGGTGAACGATGCAATCTCCCGTGCAGTCGCCTACGTCATTGCCAGACGCTACCGGAGGGATGTTATGATATCTGTATCTGACAATGGTTTCTACCTCAGTTCAGAGGGCAAAATGGGTGGTCTTGAGGCCTTCAGGGAACTTGAACCTGAAAACCTGAGGAATGTGCTCAAGAAGGCCCTTGACAGGACAGAGACGCTGGCAAGCAGATTCAGGCACTGTGCTGGCCGTGCACTTATGATACTTCGGAGGTACAGGGGCGAGGAGAAATCGGTTGGCAGGCAGCAGGTGCGGGGTAAGATACTCCTCAAATTTGTGAGTGAACTTGATGATAAGTTCCCTATCCTCGAGGAAGCGCGGAGGGAGGTCATGGAGGACTACATGGACATTGAAAATGCCATCAGGGTGCTTGAATGGATAAGGGACGGTGATATGGAGATAAAACAGATCAACACCCGCATACCATCACCCTTCGCCTTCAACCTTGTGGCCCAGGGTTACCTGGATGTCCTCAAATATGAGGACAGGATAGAATTCATAAGGAGAATGCACCAGGCGATAATAGATGAAATAAAAAGGTAGGTGGATGTCCTGAAAACTGGATCAGCTCCTCAGTATGAGCATCCTGTTGCCACCTCTCCTGAACTCATAGTCCACCTCCACCACATCAACATCAACTCCCCTCATCCCATCATTTATTAGTTCCCTTGCATAATCCGCCAGTTCACCGTTTTCCCTGACGATGGGGTACACCCTCACCTCTGAGCCCACCCTTGTGAGTTCTTCAAGGGCTTTTCTATGGAATTCCCGGTCAAGCCTGTGCTCGTAGATGAACAGGAGGTGTGATGAGACCACCAGGTCGAATTCACCGTCATCAAAGGGTAGCTCCCTGAGATCCCCCCTGATGTACAGGGCGGGGTTCAGTCTGTAGCTTTCCTCGAAGCAGCTGCATGCTTCAAGGCGTTTTTCAAGCATCTCATCAGGGGATTTATAGAATTCCCATTTAAAGGTATCTTTAATTCTTTTTAATGCTTCTGTGAGGGTCCGGAGGTGCTCCCTGCACATTTCACCGAGGATCCCTGGTTCCTCGCCGTACATGATGTCACATGCCCTCACATCAAAACCAGCTGCGGCCATGATGGGGGTGAATGAACTGGCACCCCCCGGGCAGTCCAGTATCCGGAGGTCCCTCAGGTCGGGAGGGTTGAGGTTGAACATTTTAAGGTACTCCCTGCATGTGCGGGCCGTGAATAGTGGCCCTTCCACAGGTTCTTTCATGGATTCACTCCTTCAGGTTCTGAAATTAAAGATTGTCATCTCATGGTCCACTACATTAATTATGTTCAATCACCTAATTCACCCTTCACCTCACCGAAATGTTTATATAGGAGTATTCTAACATATAGGTTTGTGTGTCTCATACACACATCACCCCCTTATTATGGCTTTCAACATCCGGGATATTCGTTCTGTTGAAAGCACAAAAAAATATCAGCTTCCAGAGATGTGAAAAAATAAAGCACCTCCCCGTTTTTTCACTCCTAACAACCCCCCTTAAAATCTCTGGAAGCTACCCCCCATATTATCACATGCATGGACTATTTCTAAGTTTATATGAAGGCCAGCTTCAATTTAGTGCATGTTATCATCTCACAGTTTTTCAGCTAAGATCACAGAATAGATTCCACAGATAAACAGAGAACCCTGATTTTAAACCATCAAAAGAACAGTCCATGATATGAAACGCAAGAGAACCCTGGAAGACAGAAAACTGATTTTAAAATTAAGCAATAATATAAATGAACAGATCCACATATTAGACTACATGAAAGCACTTGTGGTATATTACTCAAGAACCGGGAACACAAGGGAGGTTGCAGCCAGAATAGCCGATGAACTTGGATGCGATATCGAGGAGATCCATGATACCCAGAAACGTACAGGGATCATAGGATTTATAAAATCAGGTTACCAGGCTGCAAGGGGGAAGGACACCGTCCTTGAACCCTATGAAAAGGACCCCTCCAGTTACGACCTTGTGATAGCTGGAACTCCGGTATGGGCTGGTAAGCCATCTGTACCCATAAGCACCTACCTGAAGGAGAACCGTTCAAAGATAAAGAATGTGGCCTTCTTCTGCACCTACGGTGGAAGCGGTGCAGAGGGAACATTCAGGACCATGAAGGAAATCCTTGGTATGGAACCCATCGAAACAGTCGCAATCACAGAGAGGGAGATAAAGGAAGATACCTGCGACTGCAAGATAGAACCCTTCGTAAGGGATGTTGAAGAACCATTCAGAAAACCATCAGAACCCCAGTGAATCCATATCCCCCGGATGCTGAAGAACCATTCAGAAAACCATCAGAACCCCAGTGAATCTATATCCTCATAGTATGGTTTTATATCAATAACCGGGGAACCGTCCAGGGCATCAAGGCCCCTGACCCTCAGTATCTCCCCACACTCAAGTAGCTCCACAAGACAGAGCCCCACAGGGTTGGGCCTCGCAGGAGCCCTTGTAGAGAAAACACCCCTCTTCTTCCTTTTACCCCTGGGTACCACCCTTAAAACATTCCTCTCAGCGAGGTGCAGCCAGTATAAAACAAAGATGTGGCTGAAGAGTTCAAGACCGTCCACCGCGTCCAGGTACTCTGGAAAGATGTGGATCTCACTTTCCTCGCTGGAAAACCTTCCCTGTGCCGGTGCATCGCTCCTGGTCTTGAAGGGTGACCTTACAACCCCGACGGGCCTTATCCTTATTTCCATGTCACTCATCTCAGCTCCGCTATAACGGTGCAGGGTGCGCTGTCAACAGATCCAAGCATCCATGGAACAGCAAACACCCTCCCGGTAACCTCCCGGATCCTGTCAAGTTTCATGTCCTCTATGAGGAGCAGGGGGTCCCCATAGTAAGGTTTCTCCATGAAGGCGTTCAGATGGGCCATCCTCCCCTCAGAGGGCCTTGATGAAGTGGATATGGATATGCAGTCAATCCCGATAGCCCTTATCCCCTTGAAGTTTCTTCTTATATGGTCTATGAGTTCAGGGGTTATCCATGGGTTGTCCCTGAGGTAAACCTCCTCTCCCCTGAGTGACCCGAAACCTGTTTTTATGATGAGGAGCTCACACTCCACAAGTTCAACGTCATCCTTCCCTATGGGGACACATGGACCTGCATCCACCTCAACGATGGAGACCTCGTTGAAGATAAGATCATTGATGCTGTATTCAGAGATCCTCCTTCCGCCCTCAATGAAGTGTGCGGGTGCATCTATGTGTGTACCTGCATGGTTGCTGGTCCTGATGGTGTGGGTCTCATATCCATCATTCCCTACAGTGGTGCTCATGGTTATACTCACATCCTCAAGGGATGGGTGGACCGGTGATCTGTCCTCAAGGGGGTATGAGAGCAGCTCATACATTTTTATTCCTCAGAGCGTGAATGCAGTTTACTGCACTGCTCTATGAACTCCACAACCCCATTATCCCGCAGGTAGTAGCGTGCCATCTTACCATCCCTCTCATAGTCAACCATCCCCGCGTTCCTGAGGATCCTCAGCTGATGTGAAACCGCTGACTGGGTTACATCCAGTAATGATGCCAGTTCACATACGCAGAGGGAGTCCAGTGAAAGTGCCATGAGTATCTTAAGTCTTGTTGGTTCAGATAATATCTTAAAAATGTCACAGATCCCCCTTATCTCATCCCCGGAGGGCATTTCAGCCCTGACCCTGAGCACCTTTTCCTCGTCTGTATGCTCAATTTCACAGATATCCCTCTTCATGAAATACTTTATAGATGGAAGTGTAGATAATAATAACGGAGAGACTCTGGTGAAATATGTGGATGGATTAGCATGGCAGTGGACTGGATAAGGATAAGGGACCTTGTGGGGGAGGAGCACACCTACAGTACGGGTCCCCGTGGGAATGCAGTGGAGATTCGTGTGAGTGAGAGGAAGATAACCGTCACATACCTTCAGGATGATGAACCCGTGCAGAGGGTCTTTATAAAGTCCAATATTGTCTATTATGATTACAGTTCAGAGCATCTGAGAAAAAAGTACAGCTAGAATTGAATTTCAGCTGATCTGCTTTAAGTAATGGAATGATACCATGAAGACCATCATATTTGATATTGATAAGACACTCCTTGTGGGTTCCCACTGCCACTTCTACTCCTTCAGGCTGGCATTCAGGGAACTCTTTGATGTTGATGTCAGGATAGACATCGGGAACATTCAGGGGATGACCGATAAGGAGATAATATTCAGGACAGGGGCAGAACATGGCCTTGAGATTGGAGATGAAGAGTTCAGAAGGATAGTTGACAGGATATCCTGCAACTACCGGCTGAACCTTGGCAGGGATAATATAAGGGCCCTTGATGGTGCCGGAGCGGTCCTTGAGCGCCTCAGAGATGCGGGGATACCCCTTGGAGTTGTAACCGGTAACATTGAACCCGTGGCCTGGCTGAAACTGAGGGCTGCGTCCTTTGATACTCACTTCAGCTTCGGAGGCTTCGGTAATGAGGGCTGCAGCAGGGCCTCAATTCTGAGGCTGGCCCTTGAAAGAGCTTCAGGTATCTATGGAAACCTCAAGGCAGGGGATGTTATTGCCGTGGGGGACACACCCCGTGATATTGCAGCCGGCCGGGAAGTGGGTGTCACAACGGTGGGGGTTGCAACAGGTGATTTCAGCATGGATGAACTTGAGGATGCTGGTGCAGACCACGTCCTTGAGGGACTGTTTGATGTTGATGCTTTTCTTGAGATAGCAGGGTATCCTTACCCGGTAACCTCAGAGGTTCCAAGATGATTCCTGCAATCAGATAAGGGATTTGTTATCATGAAAGATATCCTGGAGAAAATCAGGAAAATAGGGGTTTGTATTAAGATCCCTCTAACAATAAAAGACCAGAGAGAGGTGCTCAGATGAAGATCCTTATAACCGGTTCCTCGGGCATGCTTGGAGGGGACCTCGTTGATGTCCTCTCCCTGGGGCATGAGGTTGTAACTTCGGGCTCCCTTGACATTCGTGACCTTGAGGGTGTTATGGAATTCCTAAGGGAGACCCGTCCAGATGTCGTTGTACATGCCGCGGCATTCACAGATGTTGACTGTGCAGAAACAGAGAGGGACACTGCATACCAGGTGAATGTGCTTGGCACCAGGAACATTGCAGCTGCGGCATCTGAGGTGGGGTCATCCATCCTGTACATATCAACGGATTACGTCTTTGACGGTGAAAAGGGTGAGGGATACCTTGAATTTGATGAACCAAATCCCCTTAACTTCTATGGTAAAACAAAGTACCTCGGGGAGGTTTCGGTGCGTGAGCTTTCAGAGAGGTTCTACATTGTCAGGACATCCTGGCTGTTCGGGAGGAACGGTAGGAACTTCGTGAGGACCATGATTGAACTGGCAGAGATGGGACATGAGATAAGTGTTGTGGATGACCAGTATGGCTCGCCCACCTACACCCGTGACCTTGCAGAGGCCATCGGGAAACTTGTGGAGAGGCCGGCCTACGGGGTCTACCACATCACGAATTCCGGGCAGTGCTCGTGGTATGAGTTTGCCTCTGACATATTCAATGAACTCGGCATGGAAGTGCAGCTGAAACCAGTGAAAAGTCATGAATTCCCGAGGCCTGCCAGGAGACCATCATTCTCCGTCCTCAGGAACTATAACTGGTCCATGGAGGGTTTCAAACCCCTAAGGAGCTACAGGGACGCCCTGAAGGATTACCTTAAAGAGACAGGCGCCGGGAGTGAATGATGTACTGGAGGTGAAGCATGAAGGGAATAGTTCTTGCAGGTGGCTCAGGGACCCGCCTCTACCCGATAACAAGGGCTGTTTCAAAGCAGCTGCTGCCGATCTATGATAAACCAATGATATACTACCCCCTATCCGTCCTTATGCTGGCGGGAATAAGGGACATACTTATAATATCAACACCCCGGGACCTTCCACTCTACAGGGATCTTCTGGGGGACGGCTCGCAGTTCGGGGTCAGGTTCTCCTACAGGGTCCAGGAGGAACCCCGGGGGATTGCGGATGCATTCATCGTGGGTAAAGATTTCATAGGGGACTCAAAGGTTGCCCTTGTTCTGGGTGACAACGTCTTCTACGGGCACAGGTTCAGTGAAATACTCCGCAGGGCGGCTTCACTGGAGGATGGCGCTGTCATATTCGGTTACTATGTCAGAGACCCGCGTCCCTTCGGGGTGGTTGAATTTGACAGTGAAGGCAGGGTTATCTCCATTGAGGAGAAACCATCACGGCCAAAATCGAATTACGTTGTACCCGGCCTCTACTTCTATGACAACCAGGTTGTTGAGATCGCAAGGAGGATAGAACCCTCAGATAGGGGTGAGCTTGAGATAACATCAGTCAATGAGGAATACCTCAGGATGGGTAAACTCAGGGTCGAGCTCATGGGTCGTGGGATGGCCTGGCTGGATACAGGGACCCATGATGGTCTCCTTGAGGCAAGCAGCTTCATAGAAACAATACAGAAGAGGCAGGGTTTCTACATTGCATGCCTGGAGGAGATCGCCTACAACAATGGCTGGATCACCAGGGAGGATGTGCTTGAAATGGCCGAAAAGCTTGAAAAAACAGATTACGGTAAGTACCTCAGGGACCTTGCGGAGGGGAACTTCCATGGCTGAATTCCGGTTCATAAAAACCAGCCTTGATGGTGCCATAATCATAGAACCCGAGGTGTACACGGACGAGAGAGGATACTTCATGGAGACATTCAATGAGGCCATATTCCAGGAAAATGGCCTTGAAGTCAGGTTTGTGCAGGACAACGAGTCTATGTCAGTTAGGGGTGTCCTCAGGGGACTGCACTTCCAGAGAGAAAAGCCCCAGGGAAAACTTGTGAGGGTTATAAGGGGCGAAATCTTTGATGTTGCAGTGGACCTCAGGAAGAACTCAGATACCTATGGTGAATGGACTGGCGTCAGGCTCTCAGATGAGAACAGAAGGGAGTTTTTCATCCCAGAGGGCTTTGCACATGGATTCCTGGCCCTCTCAGATGAGTGCATAGTTAACTACAAATGCACCGAGCTTTACCACCCTGAATATGACTCAGGGATCCCCTGGGACGACCCTGACATTGGAATAGACTGGCCACTTGAAATGGTGGATGATCTGATAATCTCAGAGAAGGACAGAAACTGGAAACCCCTCAGGGAGAACCCTGTATACCTGTGAGGAGATCTGAATGGAGAAGATTCTTGTAACCGGGGGGGCTGGTTTCATAGGGAGCAACTTCATAAGGTACATGCTCCAGGAACACCCCTACCATATAATAAACCTTGACGCCCTCACCTACTGCGGAAACCTTGAGAACCTGAGGGGGGTTGAGGATGAACCCCGCTACACCTTTGTGAGGGGGAGCATAACCGACAGGAAACTCGTGGATGGAATCATAAAGGACGTGGACGCCGTCATTAACTTTGCAGCGGAGTCACATGTGGACCGCAGCATCGAGGATCCAGAGATATTCATAAGGACAAATATCCTGGGCACACAGACTCTGCTGGAGGCCTCAAGAAAACATGGAGTTGAAAGGTTCATACAGATCTCAACCGATGAGGTCTATGGTTCAGCAGAGAAGGGTTACTTCACAGAGGAGACACCCCTGGCACCCAACAGCCCCTACTCCGCCAGCAAGGCCTCTGCGGATCTCATGGTGAGGGCATATCACAGGACCTATGGTCTGCCAGTCAATATAACCCGCTGCTCAAACAACTATGGACCCTACCAGTTCCCTGAAAAACTCATACCCTTAATGATAACAAATGCCCTTGAGAATAAGCCGCTGCCTGTCTACGGTGATGGGATGAATGTCAGGGACTGGATACATGTCCTGGACCACTGCAGGGCAGTTGACCTTGTTCTGCACCGCGGACGTGTAGGTGAGGTCTACAATATAGGGGGTAACAGTGAGAGGAGGAACATAGAGATCGTTGAGCTGATAGTGAGGGAGCTTGGCAAGGATGAATCCCTCATAAGGTTCGTTGAGGACCGCCCGGGACATGACCGGAGATATGCAATCGATGCCAGTAAGATACGGAATGAACTTGGCTGGAAGCCCCTTTACTCATTTGAGGAGGGTATCAGGGAGACCATAAGGTGGTACATTGATAACAGGGACTGGTGGGAGAATATAAAGAGCGGGGAGTACCTCAGGTACTATGAGAGAATGTACGGTGGGAGGCTCCAGGATTAGTGGTCTTTTCCTGATGGATGCTATTCCGGATCTCCCCAAGATTAATCTCTATGAAATTCCTGAGAAAGGATATTCCGGATCTCCCCAAGATTAATCTCTATGAAATTCCTGCTTGAGGGATCTGCAAGTATCCCCAGCTGTCTTTTTCCTGTTTTCAGGTGGGCCGCCTCAAGGATGTTCTGGATATCAGAGACGTCCATTTGAAGGACGGCCCTCACTCTCTCCCTGTCAGATTCTGAGAGCTGCGAATACCCCTCGATTATCTGCGACCTGAATCTTGAGGCCAGGTTTGTCCTTCCACGAGCCCAGCGCCTTAGAATGAATGATGGGACCCTTGTGAAGAGTTCAAGGGATTCAATAACATCGTCCTCGGTTATTTTCATGATCATATCTGTGGCGATAGGTTTATATAACACTAACCCACAGAATGTTAGTAAGTACTTACATAAGTGGTATCATGGTCTCAACAGAGAAGAGGATAACCAATGCTGCAAGGGAACTCTTCATAAAGAGGGGGTACAGAGGTACAGCTACCCGTGAAATCGCATCGCGGGCCGGTGTGAGTGAAGTAACAGTATTCAGAAAATTTGGATCCAAGAAAAATCTTCTCAAAAGGATAATGGATGAGAGCACTGAAAGGCTGTCCCAGGTACTTGAAGTCCTTGATGGGGATGGTGACCCGCGTGATGTACTTGAGGAAGTCAGCGAACAGCTAATCCGGGTAATGGTCGAGGAGAAGATCGACCTCCTCTTCGTAATGATGGTTGAGAGGGAACTTGAAGAACACGGTTTTGAGGAATGAGAGGTTCCTGATTCAGCTGGCAGATTGATATACAATTCAATTGAGGCTTACCTGAGGAAGAAGATCGATGAGGGCTCCTTAAGGGCTGTGGATCCTGGGACCGCTGCAGAGATTATTGTAAGCTACATCTCACACGCAAGTCTCAGTTCACACTTCCGTGGACATGAAACACCATCAGCCGGGCGGTTCATGGACATATTATGGAACGGTATGGCAGGAGGTGGTATGATTAAGGGATAGTCGCCGGGGGGATCTCAGGGATCTTACAGATACATTCCGGAGGGTTGCTGAAAACCCTGCTTCAAGGATACTTCTAAAGCATATGACAGGGGAGTGCCGGAAGGACGGAGCTCCAAGAATAGAAAGTGCCCTGAAACATTTCCTCCATGGTGATGAATGCTGCTTTGAGTGCAGGTTACTGTCCAGTATCCTTGGACTCATAGTGAAGAGGGGAGCGGATGCCTTTGGCGTGAAGGAGGAGGATATACGGGAACAGATGCATGATCAATACTGGTTCAGGGGCCTCATCAGCGTCCTCAGGGGCATCGGGTTTTTCGGTGTTAACAGGCCATTCATACCCGGAGCCCCCTTCCAGGTTGTATGGAACATTACAAAGCGCTGCAACATGAAGTGTAAACATTGCTATGAATACGCCGGTCGAAAATCATGTGAAATGAAACCTTCTGAAGGTCTCAGGGTTATAGACACCCTCGCAGACGCAGGTGTAACATCCCTTGCCTTTTCGGGTGGAGAACCAAGCATACACCCCACCATAATAGAGTACATATCAAGGTCCCATGAAAACGGCATGTACACTGCCATAGCAACCAATGGCTACATCTTCAGTGACATGGATGCTTGCAGTAAATTCGTCGATGCGGGCCTGCAGTTTGTCCAGATAAGCATAGATTCAATAAGGCCAGAGGTCCATGACAGATTCCGTGGTGTTGATGGCTCATGGGAGAGGGCCTGTGAGGCCGTTAAAAACTTCTCAGAGTACGACATCCTTGTGGAGGTTGCGACCACTGTAACCTCAGAGAACTGTATGCATCTGGCCGGCATGGGTGAATTCTTCCATGAGCTGGGTGCAGACTGGTTCATGCTCTACAACTTCATACCCGCTGGCAGGGGAAATGAGAACCAGGAACTGGACATAAGCCCGGGTGAAAGATACAGGGTCCTCTGTGATGCCCACCACAGTAACCTCCAGGAGAAAATCCAGATACTTTCAACGGCGCCACAGTTCGCACCAATTGCAGCGGGTCTCAGCCATGATAAGAAGATAATACCCACCCACTTCTATAACCCCGAATACACAGAGGAAACTCTTCAGCTGGCTGAATTCATCGGTGGATGTGGCGCTGGAAGATTTTACCTTAGCATAGAACCTGATGGCGATATCTACCCCTGCGTATTTTTCCCCCACCGTGAGGATATGCGTGTGGGAAACATTCTCGAAGACAGCTTTGAAGATTTATGGAAGACAAATAAGGTCCTCAAGACCCTCAGGGACAGGGATGAACTCACAGGTCACTGTGGATCATGCGAATCAAGATACATCTGCGGCGGCTGCAGAGCACGCGCCCTATCCTACCTTGGGGACATCCGTTCACCGGACCCCGGCTGTGTGAACAACATGAGTGAATGGTGCAGAATCTGTGGAGAAAAAGAGACTGGTGGTGTTTAATTGGACGTCGTGCTTATAAACCCCGAGGACAGGACAGCCGTGAAAAATAAACTGGGCTTTGTTTTGCCGCCCCTCAACCTGATGTACCTTGGAGCCTCCCTTGAAAGGGCATCCTTCAGTGTTAAGATAATCGACGATGACCTCCGGAGAATGGGAGTTGAGGGGGTTGCCAGACTCGTTGAGAGGATCAACCCCTTCATCGTGGGAATAACCGCAACCACCGCAACAATAAGAACATCTCTCGAGTACATAAAGGCCATAAAGGATCGTTTACCCAACGTCCTGACGGTTATAGGCGGTCCTCACCCCACATTTCTCCCTGTAGACACACTGAGGGAGTGCAGGGACCTTGATGTTGTTGTCATGGGTGAGGGTGAGGCCACCATCGTTGACCTTGCAGAGAACCATGAGAGGGGAGGATCCCTGGATGGTGTTGCAGGTATCACCTACCGCGAGGGTGACAGGATACGGACAAACGAACCCCGGCCCCTCATAGAGGACCTTGATGAGATACCCTTCCCCGCAAGGCACCTGGTGCCCTTCAGGGACTATGAGACATCCAGCCAGGACGCCGGGGGGATGATAACCAGCCGCGGCTGTGTCTACCCCTGCAGGTACTGTTCATCATCCCTCATAATGGGTAAGAAGTTCAGATTCAGGAGCCCGGAGAACGTAGTGGATGAGGTTGAGGAACTTGTGGAGGTTTATGGCCTCCATGATATAGCATTCCTTGACGACACCTTCATGCTCCACCGACCCCGTGCCAGGGAGATCTCTGAGGAGATCCGGAGGAGGAACCTTGATGTGAGTTTTGTCACGTCCTCAAGGGTTGATATGGTCCAGGAATCCCTTCTCAGGGACCTGAGGAACGCTGGAATGAGCACAATCTATTATGGTGTTGAATCAGGGTGTCAGCGCGTCCTTGATATGATGAAAAAGGGCATAACCGTGAAGCAGGCCGAGGATGCTGTGAGGGTCACCAAGAAGGTTGGGGTGGATGTCATAACATCCTTCATACTGGGATATCCCGGTGAAAAACCCTCCGAGATGGACCGGACCATAGACTTTTCAATAAAGCTTGACCCGGACTACAGCCAGTACTCCATACTGACCCCCTTCCCCGGCACCCCGATCTATGCGGAGCTCAAGAGCCAGGGACTCATCGAAGATGACTGGGAGAATTACACCGTTATAAAGCCGGTTATCAAATACGAGAAGCTCGGACTGAGCCGTGAACTCATCCAGAAAAAACTCGTGAAGGCCTACCTCAAGTTCTATTCAAGACCACGTTACCTCCTGAAGCACAGTTACATGATACGCGTATTCTTCGAAACCCTCTACAGGACCTATATCGAGCCAAAGATCCCCTTCAAAAAGGACAGATTATAGGCATATCTGATGAAATCAAAGCTCCGATGATAAAAAAAGAGTGGTGGTGGGTTCAGGGTGCCACCGGCATTCTGAACACCCCCACATTAACACCTCCAAGGCCCACACGGTTTATTATTCCAATTTTCCCTGACCCTTCAAGTTCAAGGTAGCTTGTTGAATTCCTTATAACCCTGAGACCTGCCGGTTCAAATGCTATACCCCCGTAATCCACTGAACCCGTGATTCTAAGGACGTTGTCAGGTGAAATGGCCAGTGCTGTCCCCCCTATGGTGACATCGGTGCTCAGATTACCGCTGGCCCTCAGATTCTGATGCAGGTCTGCTATGTAGAAACCGCCGGTGTTAACACGGAAGGACGCATTCCTGAAGGTGGAATTTCCGATGAGCACCGTCCCTCCCCCTGCGTACTGAATGGTTGAGTTGAGGTTTTCTATCCTTGAATCGTTGGCAAGTACAACCATTAATCCGCCTGTCTTTGTCCTGATGGTGATGTTGTAGATGTATTTGTTTGACAGGATTATCCTTGCGGTGCCTGTGTCCATTGTAATGTTCAGGTTCAGGTTTTCACCGTTCACCGCATGTTTAACCCCCGGAACTGGGCCTGTGGAATTCCTCTGTGTCTCAACCGTGTAAACCCTCTCTGATGTGTTTGTAAATTCAAGTTCAACGTCGCTGGCATTCGATTCAAGGTTCACATTCACATATCTGACCCCTGATACCTCGCTTGAGTTAAGTGTGAAGTTCTGAGCCGCCTCCTTATCCTTCGGCTGCAGGATCGGTGCTGCAGATGCAACGATGAATGCAGCCACCAGTACTATGAGGAGGACGGCCCCTGCAATGTTCATCCTGTCCATCATAACACCCCCAGAATCATCATCAGAACTGTTATCACAAGCGCTGGAAGTGCAAATACCGATAGAAATGCCCTTCCGTAGTCGATTCCATGTTCAGCAGCCACTGCAGCCATGGCAGTTGTAATGACCCAGATGTACATCACCACAAGGAGTGCTGTGGATGTAAAGATGGTCCTCCAGAGTATCAGGGTCATGAAGGCAAATATTCCAACCACGAAGGGGGCCGCTGCAAAGCCCATCATCTTGAGGGTTCCTGCGAATGTCCCCTCCCCACCGAAAACCTTCGATGCAATTATGTGGGATATCAGAGCCCATACCAGAAGTTTTATGAAGGAAACGATCAGCACAGCAACTGCAAATAGAATGGGAACTGCAATTCCTGCTCCTGTTGCGGTCGACAACACACCCCCAAGCATGTACCCGAGAAATGCTGATAGGAAGATGTACAGGTAGATGCCCTGACCTTCAAGACCCCTCTCTCTGACCCTCCTGAAGGCCTCCTCGGGTGATGCAAGGACAAGTATCATGTCCTTGGAAAAGTTCATTATTCTGTTCAAAGAATTAACCTCCCGTCATGTATCTCAATCTTCTCAATCCATATCAACTTCAACGCTCTTCGTACATTTCACAACAGCTGGAAAGGCATTCCCATGGTATCACCTCCCGCTCTCTTTGAGAAAAACAATTACTCAGCCTCCCTCTCAATGAATTCCTTCACGTCCCTTATGGATGACATGAACTGGGCCGGGAATACTATCGTTGAATTCTTTTCTGTGGCTATTTCAGCCAGTACCTGCAGATTTCTCAGTTGAAGGGCCACCGGATGTTTTTCAATCACATCAGCGGCCTCTCCTAGCTTTGCTGCTGAGAGGTACTCCCCCTCGGCAGTGATTATCTTGGCACGTTTTTCTCTTTCAGCCTCTGCCTGTCTGGCCATGGCCCGCTGCATCCCCTCAGGAAGTTTTATATCCTTTATCTCCACCGTTGTTACGTTTATGCCCCATGGTTCGCTGTGCTCATCTATTATCTCCTTTATCTTCTCATTTATCCTTGCTGTTTCTGAGAGGACCTCGTCAAGGACAAACTGGCCTATGACGTTCCTGACTGTTGTCTGGGATATCTGGTTAACCGCACCATAATAGTCCTCAATTGCAACAACGGCCCTGAGAGGGTCTGCAACCTTGAAGTAGGCAACCGCGGCCACATCTATTGAAACATTGTCCTGTGTTATTATCTTCTGGGATGGTATGGGCATCGTAACTATTCGAAGTGAAACCCTTACCATGCGATCAATAATCGGGATTATTATGCGAAGACCTGGCTCCCTGACGCCTATAACCTTCCCCAGTCTGAAAACAACACCCCTCTCGTACTGTTTAACTATCTTCAGGCTCAGAGAAATAATAACGATTATCACAGCAGCCAGCAAACCTGCAGTTAAAATATCCATATGCACCTCCCCCCATCTTTCCGTATGTTTATCTGGACCCGCGCCCATATCTAGATTTCGATGCGGAACTTGTCCTTCGTAATAGGGTAGTATACTGAAGTTGACAGTTAAAGTAAAACTAAAAACCATGAAAAAGTAAAGTATTTTCAGCAGTCAGATCAACCTCATAATGGGATTGACATGGATTACTGGAAGCTCATAAGAGCCAAGGAAATTGCCCTGCTGTTTCTCATCATCCTTGACATAGTGCTACTCAGCTACATCTCATTCTACCCATCAAATCCCCTGACCGTGAACACCATAAACCAGTTTGACCTCATCCTCTGCATAATCCTATTCATAGAATTCTCAGTAAACCTGAAAAGGGCAGAGGATCGTAAGAAATTCCTGCTGGAAAACTGGCCTGATATAATCGCATTCCTCCCGGTGGACTTCTTCCGGGCATTCCGTTTTATAAGGATAATAAGGGTTGTGAAGGTCATCGCCCTCTTCAGGAAGTATCTCAAGAAGTTTTTCACCTTCCTTGTGGATACACACCTTGACCAGGCTGTGGGAACACTCCTAATTGCACTCGTGGCCGGGACAATGTTCTTTTACATGATGGAGTCAGGGGTCAACAGCTCCCTCCATGGACCCCTGGACTCCCTCTGGTACAGTTTAACAACAATAATCGCCGGGGAGGTCGTGATACCCCCCAGGACCATCTATGGCAAGGCCATAACAAGCATCCTCATGCTGGTTGGTGTCACCTTTGTGGGGTTCCTGACAGCTTCACTGGCCTCATGGTTTGTCAGGAACCCCGAGGAGGAGCGCGAAGTCCATGAAAGGATCGGGGAAATAGAAAGGGGCATAGAGGACCTCAGAAGGGAGGTTGCTGAAATCAAGGAGATGCTGAAGAAAAGATGATTCATTATCTGAGGAATTTAATCTAGAAAGTTTTTTTCACTGGGACACCGTTACTTTTATACAGCATGGCCCCTTAGCATAAATAAGTAATTCATCAACGAGGATAACATGGCAAGATCATCCTACATAATCATCGGAGCCATTCTACTATTCGGCGCCTACCTCTACGGGGTGACTGCACTGAGTCCAGTGGAACCTGTGGGGCGTCTGGGCTTCGTTAAACTGGCAAACCCTGACATGTATCCAGGGCACCCCCAGTCAAAGGTCCTGGCATCCTATGCAGCCCAGAGGGGATCCAAATGCGCCCTCGTGGTCCATTACGCCGGAAGTTCAAACTACATGCACTACCGGGAGGGCAACGTCACCATAATAGAACTCGCATACATCAGTTCAGAGTACCGGACCGACATAGACTGGGGCGAGGTCATCGAATCATTCATATTCGGGATCCCGGATGGTAAATACCGCTACCGGGCGGACGGATATGAATTCGACAGTCTTGATGAGGCCATGGATTACGTTGAGAGTGTTGCCAGGAGTAAGGGACAGGAGGGTCCCATGCCCATGGTCTTCCACGGCACAGTCAGGGAGGGTAATGTTTTCATCAATCCTGGCTGCGGTTTCCCACTCTATGTCCAGATCGCCTGGAGGCAGTACGGTAGACTCGGAGCCTACTATTACATCGTGAAGGGGCTCCTGCATCCCTACCTGAACAACCCCTATGCTGCATATGAACTGAGCCACGCATCTGACCTCCAGAGGCTCTACAATGAGGGCGCCCTTGACTATACCGGATACGATTGATCTTCACCATTTTCTGTGGATTTTAAGGGTAGAAACCATTAAACTTCAATCGATCAGCAGCCCCCAGCGGATTGACAGTTAACTACAATCCCTGCCGGCCCATCAGTTCCCCCATGAACTCTTCACGGATCCCCCTGAATTCTTCAAGTTTCCTGTCAGTCAGGTACCTGTACAGAACCCTGATACGGGGGTTGTTTCCGATCAAGCTTCTTTTTTCATTTAGAAAGGTCCAGAAAAGGGCATCCCATACCCTGCACCAGTCCCCGCGCCGGTGATCACTCATCCTGAGGATGTAATTTGACGATGAGATGTAAGGTTTGGTTGCAATCAGGCCGCCATCAGCGTACTGGCTCATGCCATAAACATTTGGCACCATCACCCAGTCATAGGCGTCTATGAACATCTCCATGAACCATCTGTAGACCTCATCCGGGTCCATGCCAAGGAGCAGCATTAAATTCCCGATAACCATGAGCCGTTCAATGTGGTGGGTGTAACCGTGCCTTAGAACCCTTCCCACAGCGATGTCATAGGGATCTATACCTGTTTCGCCATGGTAGAGTTTATGATTGATTTTCCCGCTGTGGTTGAAGAAGTTCTGTGTCCTCTGATAGGAGCCCCTGAGGATATAAACTGCCCTTATGAATTCCCGCCAGCCCATGACCTGCCTTACAAATCCCTCAACAGAGTTCAGTGGCGCATCTGCCCTGAGGACTGCCCTTATAACCTCCATGGGTGTGAGGAGGCATGTGTTAAGTGAAGATGAAAGTACTGAGTGGAAGAGGAAGGTCTCATCACGGGATATGAAGTCCTGATAGCTTCCAAAGTTTTTAATTCTCCTCTCAATGAAGTCCCTCAGGAAAATCCTGGCCTCAGTGTGTGTTGTGGGGTAATTGAAGTGGTTCATGGATCCCGGGTTGTCAGGAAATTTCTCAGATACATATTCCCTGGCCTCCTTTACGTATTCATTCTCTGGGAGTTTCACAGGGGATGGTACCTGCAGCCCGGGGGGCATTCTCTTCCTGTTTTCTGTGTCAAATGTCCACTTACCACCAGCTGGCCTGGAATTTTCCATGAGAATGGAAAGCCTCTTCCTCTCCCTGATGTAGAATGATCTCAGAAGGAACCTCCCATCCCTGAAGTAACCGTCCATCAGATTCCTCCTGAAGATGAATGGGGCCTCAATTTCAGTTATTTCAAGTCCCAGTTCCATGGAGAGTTTCTTCATTCTCGCCTCAAGTTCATGGTCAAGGAGCTCAAGTGTGTAGACACGGTCATATCCATCCAGGTGGTCCCTGAGGTACCCCATGTGCGGGTCAGGACTGTATTCTATGTATTCCGCCTTAAGACCCCTTGATTTAAGGTGGTCATGGTAGTAGCGCATTGAAGCCCGATGGAGTACAAGCTTGTTCTTATGGAATCTGAGTCCAAATACCGGGTCTCCAAAGAAGAGCTGGTCCTCCACCAGGATGAAACCTGAGGTTTTCCCTGCTGCAGGGTGGTCCTCCAGGAGGTGGTGGGGGAATACAATGGCCACAGATTTCTCATCCATGCCCATAATTATGTTGCATGATAACTATAAATCTAAAAGTTTTTTAGGACTCCGAGACATAAACTGTAATGGTGTTTACAATGGTTAAGTGGGGAGCCGTTATTCTTGGATTTATACTTTCAATTGTTTTTCCATACATCCTCAGCCCCTTTATTGGGCATGCTTCAATCCTTGGATTATTCCTGGCAGGCTTTGTCGTTGGTCTCATGGTAAATGAGGGGGCCAGTGGGGGTTTCTGGAATGCGACTGTTGCGGGGGCATTTGGAGGCATATTGGTTGCCATTTTACTCACGATCTTTGGAACTGCCCTGGCCGGACCTGTAGGTTTCCTGATTGGAGCTTTTGCAGGGGGAGTGCTCGTGCTGGCCCTCCTGATTGTGTCAATGCTCTTCATGGGTATTGGCGGGGCGATTGGAGGTTTCCTTGCAGGTGACTGATAACGTTCATTACAGAATATCTGAAAGAAGAGCAATACCCGGTCGATGCTTACCTCCGCTTTGAAGGTCTTCCAGGCAGGTGCCCCTGTGCCCCTTTGAGTTGGGGTTCTATGATGGAACCGGCCCCTAAAAGACTTGACCTCCAAGTTAAATGATGGGTATGGTTTAAGGAGTCTGTAGGATAACCTGCCCACCATAATTTCATTCCATTTCATTCCATTCTATCTTCTCCTCTAAATGAAAAAACTAATTAAAGGAACAGAGATAACATGTTCCCTTCTCCATCCAGATCCCGGAAAAACTAATTAAAGGAATATAGATAACTAACTTTAAAGCATACATCCAGCAGGTCTTAAAATCAAGCACATCAAGGAGAGTTGAGATGCTTATAGGCGTTATATCAGATACACATATACCTGACAGGGCATCAGAGATCCCGGAGGCTGTTTTTGATGCCTTCAGGGACGTTGAACTGATACTCCATGCAGGTGATCTAACATCCCCTGATATCCTCACGGAACTCGAAACACTGGCCCCTGTGGAGTGTGTGCAGGGAAACATGGACCGCCACTATGGTATAGAAACCCCCAGGTCAAGGCTATTTGAGATCGAATCCTTCAGGGTGGGGCTAATCCACGGTGAGGTCTACCCCCGGGGTGACACCCAGCAGCTGAGGTACCTCGGCCTTGAACTGGGAGCCGATGTCCTGATAAGCGGGCACACCCACCAGCCCTTCATAAGGGAACTTGAAGATATGGTCCTCCTCAACCCTGGAAGCCCCACCGTGCCTCGCCTCACGGATCCAAGTGTCATGGTGCTCAGAATTGATGGGGAAAAACTGGACGCCGAGATAATAAGAACCGGGGCACCTGTATGCAGGTCCCTGAATTTCAGGAGGTGATCATATGGGTAAAAGGTGGCAGTCCGAAAGGAAGAGGGACCACTACTACAGAAGCGCAAAGAAGGAGAACTACCGTTCAAGGGCATCCTACAAGTTACTGCAGCTCAACAACAAATATAAGCTTATAAAGAAGGGTGACAGGGTCCTTGACCTGGGCGCGGCCCCGGGGGGGTGGTCACAGGTTGCCCTTGATAAGGTCGGGGAGGAGGGACTTGTGGTCGCCGTTGACCTCCAGAGGATAAAGGGTTTCCCTGCTGAAAACTTCAGGGCGATAAGGGGAGACTTCACCGACCCTGAGGTGAAGGAGAAAATAATCAGGGAACTTGGAGGCAGGGCCGACGTGGTCATATCAGACGCAGCACCATCACTCTCGGGTATAAGGGATATTGACCATCTGAGGTCAGTGGACCTCGTTGAGAACGTCCTTGACATAGCCTACAGGGTCCTTGACAGGAAGGGAAACATCCTGATAAAGGCATTCCAGGGCCCTGAGCTTGACAGGGTTATAAAGGAACTGAGGAAGGACTTCTGGAAACTTAAAACCACCAAGCCGGCCTCATCAAGGAAGGCCAGTGCAGAGATGTACATTGTGGGCAGGGACTTCAAGGGTAAAGAAAAATGGGAAAGAATAATCCACTAGAACCCACATGAAAGATAAGAGTAAAAGAAAATGGGAGAGAAGGATCCCCTGAAACTACATGAGGGCCCTCACATCACTCAGGGCCTGTGAGGCTACCTGTAGCTGATACCTGGCCGTTTTAATCCTTTCATCAACCTCTGATTTGGGCTTGCTGGTCTCAAGTGCACTTTTAACGTCGTCTATAGCTGACCTTGCCTTCACAAGTTCTATTTCAGCATTCAGGTAGGTCTTCGTGAGGTTATCATTGTTCCTCTGGTATACCTCCTTCTTGACTGAATCGTACTGGACCTTCAGGGAAGAGTAGTCGCTCTGAAGCTTTGCAAGTTCATCGTACTCCTCCCCCCTGTTCACACTACCTGATATTGCATCTGAGATGGTATCAACACCTATGTAGGCAAATACCAGGATTGTTCCTATTATAAGAAGAACTCCCAGGACGGATATGGTCATTGAAGTCAGTTTAAAAAGGTTTATCCTTGATCTCTTCATTCTATCAACCCCGTTGCCGTGGATTCAGCTCTCAGTTCACAGTTTTATATCTGATCTGGTCCCTCCAGAGCACGCTAAACTAAGTTCTGTTTACAGTTATCTGTGCACAGACTAAGGTTTATAATGTTATCATAATATACTTTCCATGATGAAAACCGTGGATAAGAGCAAGACACTTACAAAATTTGAGGAATTCTTTTCACTGCAGGACTACAAGGACAGGGTATTTGAGGCAATAGAGAAATATCCAAACGTCAGATCAATTGAAGTTGATTATCTTGACCTTGAAATGTTTGACCCTGACCTTGCAGACCTCCTCATCGAAAAACCCGATGATGTGATAAGGGCGGCCCAGCAGGCCATAAGGAACATCGACCCCCTCCGAAAGAATGTGGACCTCAACATAAGGTTCAGCGGGATCAGCAACGTAATACCCCTCAGGGAGCTCCGGAGTAAATTCATAGGCAAGTTCGTGGCAGTTGATGGCATCGTCAGGAAAACCGATGAGATAAGGCCAAGGATAGTTAAGGCCGTCTTTGAGTGCCGTGGATGTATGCGGCTCCATGAGGTAACACAGTCAACCAACATGATCACAGAGCCATCACTCTGCTCAGAGTGTGGTGGGAGATCCTTCAGGCTCCTTCAGGACGAATCCGAGTTCCTGGACACCCAGACACTGAAACTCCAGGAGCCCCTGGAGAACCTTTCCGGTGGGGAACAGCCCCGGCAGATAACAGTTGTCCTGGAGGACGACCTGGTTGACACCCTCACACCCGGGGATATTGTGAGGGTGACCGGCACCCTCAGGACGGTGCGGGACGAGAGAACAAAACGTTTCAAGAACTTCATCTACGGGAACTACACCGAATTCCTTGAACAGGAATTTGAGGAGCTCCAGATAAGTGAAGAGGATGAGGAAAAGATAAAGGAGCTTGCAGGGGACCCTAACATCTATGAGAAGATCATAAGGTCCACCGCACCATCCATACACGGCTACCGTGAGGTTAAGGAGGCCATAGCCCTCCAGCTCTTTGGAGGAACCGGGAAGGAACTGGATGATAAGACCAGGCTCCGTGGGGATATCCACATACTCATAGTGGGGGACCCGGGTATCGGTAAGTCACAGATGCTCAAGTACGTCTCAAAGCTGGCCCCCAGGGGGATATACACCAGCGGTAAGGGTACCTCAGGGGTCGGTCTCACAGCGGCAGCCGTGAGGGACGAATTCGGTGGCTGGTCACTTGAGGCAGGGGCCCTGGTCCTCGGGGATAAGGGTAACGTCTGTGTGGACGAACTTGACAAGATGCGTGAGGAGGATCGCTCAGCCATACACGAGGCCCTGGAGCAGCAGACCATCAGCATAGCTAAGGCAGGGATAATGGCAACCCTGAATTCCCGGTGTTCGGTCCTGGCAGCTGCAAACCCCAAGTTCGGAAGATTCGATAGTTACAAGTCAATTGCAGAGCAGATAGATCTTCCATCAACAATACTATCACGTTTCGACCTCATATTCGTGGTTGAGGACAAACCGGATGAGGAGAAGGACAGGGAGCTTGCAAGGCACATCCTCAAGACACACAAGGAGGACCACATGCCCTTCGAGATTGACCCTGAACTGCTGAGGAAGTACATAGCCTATGCAAGGAAGAACGTCAGGCCGGTCCTCACAGATGAGGCCATGCAGGTCCTGGAGGACTTCTATGTCTCCATGAGGGCCAGCGCCGCAGATGAGGACTCACCGGTCCCCATAACCGCGAGGCAGCTGGAGGCCCTTGTGCGTCTATCAGAGGCCAGTGCCAAGATAAAACTTAAGGAACATGTTGAGGCAGAGGATGCAAGGAAGGCAATAAAACTGTCACAGGCCTGCCTCAAACAGGTCGGCTATGACCCCGAGACAGGCAAGATAGATATAGACAAGGTTGAGGGGAGGACACCAAAATCAGAGAGGGATAAGTTCAGACTTCTCCTTGAACTCATAAAGGAATATGAGGATGACTACGGTGGCAGGGCACCCACCAATATTCTTATAACTGAGATGATGGATAGATATAATGTAAGTGAGGAAAAGGTTGAAGAACTAATAAGGATCCTCAAGGACAAGGGAGCCATATTTGAACCCGCAAGGGGATACCTTAAGATAGTCTGAATTTTCCATTTACACACTTTTACTGGAGGTATCAGTTATGGATGATTATGAAAAATTACTTGAAAGGGCAATAGACCAGCTGCCCCCTGAAGTGTTTGAAACAAAACGTTTTGAGGTTCCAAAGGCATACTCTGTCATACAGGGAAACAGGACATTCATACAGAACTTCAGGGAGGTTGCAGATGCCCTCAACAGGGACCCGCAGCACCTGCTGAAATTCCTTCTGAGAGAACTGGGTACCGCAGGGAACCTTGAGGGCGGAAGGGCCATACTTCAGGGAAAATTCACCCACTTCCTCATAAATGAGAGGATAGATGACTACGTGAACAAGTTCGTCATATGCCACGAATGCAACAGACCGGACACAAGGATAATCAGGGAGGGCCGCATATCACTCCTCAAGTGTGAGGCCTGCGGTGCCAAGGCCCCCCTCAAGAACGTCTAGAGAACAGAGAGGAGCAGCCATAGAAAATGTTCTGTGTCAGATGCGGTAGTTCTGATTCTGAATTATATGAAGGCCTCTGCAGGGACTGTTTCCTTGAGGACTACAGTATCCTCAGGATACCTGACAGAATAGAGGTCAGGGTATGCAGCCACTGCCGTGCAAAGTTTATAAGTGGTCAGTGGCTGGATGAAGGACTCCCAGACGAGGAAATCGTGTACAGGGCCCTTGAGGACAGTATAAGCTGGGATGAACCCGTTGAGAACCCTGAAATCGAACTCGAAATAATGCAGGAGAGGGGCACCATCTACAGGTGCCTTGTGGAGGTTGATGCAGAGGTCCTCGGGAAGCGGCTCAGCCAGGAATACGAGGTGGAGGTCCGCATCACCAACACAGTATGCCCCACCTGCAGTAAACAGAGCTCCGGCTACTATGAGGCGGTTATACAGCTGAGGGCCGATGGAAGGGAACTTGCAGAAACCGAAATAGAAACAGCTGACAGGGTTGTCCAGAGGACACTCCTGAAACTTTCCAGGCGGGACAAACTGGCCTACCTCCCCCAGAGGGTTGAGGTGAAGGAGGGTGTTGACTACTACATAGGATCCCACAAATCCGCCCGGAAGGTTGTGGATGCCATCCGGGAGAAACTCGGGGGGATAACAATGGAGTCCCCCAGACTCATGGGTCAGGACAAATCGACGGGCAAGGGACTCTACAGGACGTGGATATCCCTCAGGCTTGCGAATTTCAGGATTGGAGACTTTCTATCCCACCATAACAGAATTCTGGCAGTCATTGACCTCCGAAAGAAGGGGGTGAGTGTGAGGGACCTTGAGACCCGTGAGGTAAAGAACATACTCTGGGGGGAATATGAGGATATGGATGTTGTGGGCCGTGCAGATGATGTGAAGACCACCACTGTAACCTCAAGATCCCCTGGAATGATCCAGATACTCCACCCGGAAACCTTTGAACCCGTGGACCTTGAGGCGGACAGCTACACATCAACACTGGATATAGGGGAACAGGTCCCTGTCATAGAAATCGATAAAAGACTCTACATCATCGAGGATGAGGCGGAGGAATGATTGAATGGATGATTCGCTGAAAACCATAACCCGTGACGTTCTGGAGGTCATAACCCCTGAAGAGTTAATGGATGTCCTCAAGAAGGATGAACCCGTTGTCTACACCGGATATGAGCCCTCAGGAAGGATTCATCTGGGGCACGCCCTGACAGTAAGGAAACTCAGGGAGCTCCAGGATGCTGGCTTCAGGGTCAAGATACTCCTCGCAGACTATCATGCCTACCTCAACGGGAAGGGGAGCATGGAGAGAATAAGGGAACTTGCAGATTACAACCAGAAATGCTTCCTTGCCCTTGGACTCTCACCCGAGAGAACCGAGTTCATACTGGGATCATCGTTCCAGACAGAACCAGAATACACTGACCTGGTCTACAGACTGGCCCTCATAACAACCCTCCTGCGAGCAAAAAGGAGTATGGCCCAGATAACCAGGGAATCAAGGGACCATAAGGTTGCAGAGGTCATATACCCATTAATGCAGGTCATAGACATGGTTTACCTGGGCGTTGATGTTGCCCTCGGTGGGATGGAGCAGAGAAAGATCCACATGCTTGCACGTGAAAACCTGCCCAGACTTGGCTTTGATGCCCCTGTATGCATACACACACCCCTCCTTCATGGAACCGATGGTTCTGAAAAGATGTCATCAAGTAAGGGTAACTTCATAGCCGTCGATGATTCCCCCGATGAAATAAGGGAGAAGGTTAAGAAGAGTTACTGCCCCATGGGTGAGACTGAGGGTAACCCCATCATCGAAATCGTGAAGTACTTCATAATGCCAGAGTATGGAATGATGACCATAAGGAGACCTGAGAAATTCGGGGGCGACCTGGAACTGGAACTCGATGAGCTGCTTGAGATGTACTCCAGTAGCGAGCTGCACCCCCTGGACCTCAAGAACGCTGTCTCAGACTACCTTGTGGATATGCTTGAACCTGTAAGGGAATACATGGAAGGTGTTTAGATGCTCTATGAGATGAGACTGCCGCCTGGAATAACACATACAACAATGGCTGAAATAATCGAAAAATATGAGGTTGAACTGATACAGACCGATGACGGCCCTGTTCTGAGGGGTGAAATGGAGGAACTTGAGATGGCGAGGGACAGAATCCTGGAGTCCCTCAGGGAGAGAATAGAGGAACTTGAAAACCCCGGCTCAGAGAGCTGATTCCACATAATAAGTTTCTATTTTTCCTGAAAGGATCCGGGGCCGACTTCTACATTATACCCCCTGAACATATGCCAAAATGTGGGGCCAGTATCCTCCTTATATCCCTCTGGATCAGGTTAACCCCCCTTTCAGCATCCACGGTGTAGAAACCGTTTTTATCTGCAAGTTCAAGGTACCTTTCACGGACTCCTGCAAGGTATGATGGGTCCTCAAACTCATCGGTCCCACCGCAGCGCTCCATGGCCACCTCCACGTCAATGTCGAGAAGTATGACAACATCCGGTCGTGGAGCGAACCTGTTTATCTCACAGATCCATTCCTCAGGTCCCTGATACACCATGCTGGAATAGTAGCACCTGTCACTTACAACCACATCCTCTGCCCAGTCACCCTCAATTTTGCTCCTCAAGGTCAGACGGTCCGCTGCAAAGAGGAGGGCAAGCATCCTCTGAACATCAGGTGTCCGGGCATCTGGACTTGAAAGCATGCTCCTTATAAGGCTGCCGATATTAGAATCGGTTGGTTCCCTCACCTCATGGACCATGTAACCGTTTTCCCTAAGCCAGCTGGCCGTCAGGGCGGCATGGGTTGTCTTACCGGAACCATCGATTCCTTCAAAGCATATGTACATGGTGGTTAATCTATCAGGAAGAGTAAAAAAATCTTCCCCTACCGAGGATCGTGGTTAATCCATCAAAAGCCGGGAAAAGATCTTCTCCTCCGCTGGAGGACATAACTTTATAATGCTTCAGACACAGAATTATTTAGGATTATTTTAGTGATAATTGAGGTGGACCATGTCTAGAGCTAAGGTTATGGTGGTTGAGGATGAGAGCATAGTTGCCATTGATATCAGCCAGCGCCTTCAATCACTTGGATACGAGGTTACAGCCACCGTCTCCTCAGGTGAAAAGGCCGTTGAAATGGCCGAAAAAACAAGGCCAGACATCATACTGATGGATATAGTCCTAAAAGGTGAAATGGGCGGTATAGAAGCTGCTGAAGAGATAAATAAGCGGATGAAGGTCCCCATAGTCTACATAACAGCATATTCAGACGAGGAAACCCTCAGGAGGGCCAAGGTAACAGGACCCTTCGGTTACATAATAAAGCCCTTCGAGGACCGTGAACTCCACAGCGTCATTGAGGTGGCCCTCTACAAACATGAACTTGAGCGTAGACTGGCTGAGAACGATGAACTCTTCAGGGCAATACTCTCATCGGTTCAGGATATACTGTTCACAGCAGACAGTGAAGGCCTGTTAACGATGGTATCCCCAGGACCCCTTGCAGGATACGGCCTTGAAGCCGATGATGTTCTGGGAAAAGGACTTGTGGAGGTCTTCGGGGATGAGGTCCACCATGAGATGATCGGAAGGGCCCTCAAGGGGGAAGCTGTGACCTATGAATGGACATGGGCACCCCATGACAAATTCTACTTCGAAACAACCCTCTCGCCCCTCCGGGACTTTGAGGGCAATATCACAGGGGTTGTGGGAATACACCGGGACGTCACCGAAAAGGAGACTGCAAGAAGGGCCCTTGAAAGGGAGACCCTCATAAACCAGGAACTCGCAGACCTCTCAAAACAGTTACTTGCATCAATGTCACTTGAGGAGATTTCAGATAGCATAACCAGGAAGGCAGAGGCCCTCACTGAGAGCAGATACTGCCTTGCGGGTTTCATTGAATCAGGCACGTTGAAGAATTATACCCTCACAGAGAACGTCAGAAGGGAGTGTCACCTCGATACAGATTCATTAAAACTGGGCGGTTTAATTGAGTGGATAATGAGAGAGAAGGAGGCCATTCTTCTAAATGACCCCTCCTCTGATCCACGCTACAGTGGTGTCCCCGAGGACCACGTGGAGATCAGCAACCTGATTGCGGTTCCAGCAGTTCTCAGGGATGAACTGGTGGGCATATTGATGGTCTCAGGGAAGGAAGGAGGCTATGATGATGGCGACCTGGAACTACTCCAGCGCCTTGCAGACATATACGCCCTCGCAATTCACAGGAAAATGGAAGAGGATCGTTTGAAGGCCAGTGAGGAACGTAACAGGGCTCTGGTGGAAAAATTCCTTAAAATAGTCACAGAAGTCCTCGAGGAGATTAAATAAACCTGATTTTAACCGGAGGAAATTTCAGTTGGAGATACCTGAACTCCTTGCACCTGCTGGTTCCCCTGATACATTCAGGGTGGCCCTCAATGCCGGGGCCGATGCGGTTTACCTCTCAGGGAAGGACTTTGGTGCAAGGTACTATGCAGAGAATTTCAGCCTCAGTGAAATCCGGGAAGCCGTGGACTACGCTCACCTCTATGACAGGAGGGTCTACGTAACCCTCAACACACTCATAAGGGACTCGGAGATCCGGAGGGTATCCGATTACCTCCAGGAACTGCATGCAGCGGGGGCAGATGCGGTGATCATACAGGACCCCGCCCTGCTCTTTCTCAGGGAGGAACTCTCCATCGACATCCCCCTCCATGCCTCAACCCAGATGACCATCCACAACATTGCCGGGATCAGATGGGCGGAGGAAATGGGTCTTGAGAGAGTCATACTTGCGAGGGAGCTCTCAGTTGATGAGATCAGGGATATAACCTCAAGGGCAGGGGTGGATATCGAGGTATTTGTACATGGAGCCCTCTGCTACAGCTACTCTGGACAGTGCCTGCTCTCATCATTCATAGGGGGTAGAAGCGGTAACAGGGGCCGCTGCGCCCAGCCATGCAGAAAGAAGTATGAACTCATCCAGCTCAAACCCGAAAGGAGGGTTGTTAACCTTCCCTGGAAGTACCTCCTATCTACCAGGGACCTCTCAGCCTACATGCACCTTGACAGACTCGTGGATGCCAGTATCAGGTCACTCAAGATAGAGGGCCGGATGAGGTCAGCCGAGTACGTCGCCACAACAGTCAGTGTATACCGGAGGGCCCTTGATGAGATAAAAAAGGGTGGCTGGAGACCCAGCACGAGGGAGTTTGAAAGGCTGAAGCTGACATTCAACAGGACCCTTACCGGGGGCCACCTGGTCGGCGAGGACTTCATGGGCCGTGAATACCCTGGTGACCGTGGCCTTCCCATTGGATACGTTGAGAAGTACTCCGGGGGGAGGGCCCTCATAAGGCTGACCTCAGAGACCGTGCCCGGAAGGGGTGATGGCCTCTTCTTCCAGGGAAATGGCATGGGGATCCGCCTCGGTGACCACCTGCTTGATGGGGGTATTCTATCGATTCCCTCAAAACCTGTCATCCCGGGTAGCAGGGTCTATCTCACAGGACGAAGGGAACTCCAGAAATTCACTGAAAAGCTCAGGAGTTCGCATCCACCCCACCTCTGGGACGTTGAGCTCCGTTTCATTGCAACGGAGGACGGTGAAGTTCATCTCACAGCGGAATGGTCAATGGATGGAAGGACTCTGAGGGAATCCATTGAAACGAAGTTCGAGAGGGCCCTCAGGAGACCCCTTGCATCCGACACAATCAGAGAGCAGCTTCTAAAAGCCGGTGATAAACCCTTCAGATTAAGTTTTGCGGAATTCAGATACCCTGGAGGACTTTTCCATCCCATCAGTGGCCTCAATGCCCTCCGGAGGGAGCTTCTCAGTAGAGTTGAGAAGAGAATAATTGATGAAAAGAGATCCGGAAAGGTTAAGGAGAAGAAATCGTCTGAGAAGGTTTCAGAGGGTTTCAGCAGGAAGTCTGCAACCGGGGGTGGAGATGGGAGTCCCTGCATCTCAGCATATGTTGAGGACCTCCCATCCCTTGAGATGGCCCTGATGGCGGGGGCCGGGAGGGTGTACTTCGAACCCCAGATCCACACTGACTTCAGGGAATGTGACTGGAATGATGTCAGATCAATCCTCAGGGAAGCCAGTAACATTGCAGCGGGATACGATGCTGAATTCGTATGGAAGTGGCCTGATATAACCCATGACTGGCTTATAAGGAGACTGCTCAAAATTGAAGATGAAATGCGCCTCAACATCATGGTGGGTGGGTGCGGGATTCCCGGCTTAATAGAGGGTGATGTGAGGATATATGGATCCTCCGCCCTCAACATATACAACAGCATATCCGCCATGCTGATGTCGGAGAGTTTCCACATGCTCACGGCTTCACCGGAGCTATCCAGGGAGGATCTCAGGGGCATGGAGGGTAAAATTGAGATTCCGGTTCACGGTAACCTCACCGCAATGGTGACGAGGGACAACCCCTGGAGGCTGGTCCCCCATAGGTTCAGCACCAGATCGAAGTCCAGGTGGGCTTTAAAGGATAGCAGAGGGGCCATATTCCCATTAAACCAGCTGATGGGCTGTGAAACCACCATCATGAACTCAAAGGAGACCTGCCTCATAGATTTCCTTCCATCACTGATGGAATGGGGTTTCAGGAATTTCTCCATTGACTGCCGCATCCAGTCACCCGAAAGAACAGGAGAACTTGTTGAATCATACATTGAGGCCCTTGAAACCCCTGAAAGGATAGGTGATATTAAGAAAAGAATTGTGGGAGATGCTGAATACGGGATAACAGCATCACACTTCAGGTATGGCCTCAGGGAGTAGTATAACTACCATACCCATCAGCAGCGACCTTCCATGTGAATTATTGCACCTAATATCCCCACTCTTTCTGAAGTAAAATCTGGGAGTAACCTCTTCAACAGAGAATACTTTCCACACGCACTCTGAATCCATATATATCCAGGGAAATTTATAGTTGGGTTGATGAATTCCAGAGATTCAGTGGGGGCAAGCCTTACAGAGGTCGGTGGAATAGGGGAGAGACTGGCCAGGAAGATAATAGATGAATTTGGTGGAGAGGATGAGCTCCTCAGGGCAGTTAAAAACCTTGAGATTGATCGGCTTGTGGCAATTGAGGGTATAAGCCAGCGCAGGGCCATTGAAATAGCCAACAAACTCCTCGGAAACCCATTACCATCATTTTTAAAAACAGAGAAGGCATTTCATATATACCACGATATACTGGAATTAATGATGTCATATGCCCATACAGACTACGCCCGTAACCGTATAATGCTCCTTCATCCCACCACAGACACCGCTTCCATGAGGGAACATATAAGAATGGTCATGGAAGCGAAGAAGATGGTGGAGGAACTTCCTGTTGAGAAACTTCGGGGACTTCTCAGTAATATAGACAGACCCCGGGAGCCCCCCATAAACTTCAATCCATCGAAGGCCATCCTGGTGGAGACACGGGAGGACTACGACCTCCTCATAGACATGGGACTCAACCGTTACCATCCTGTGATTCTCAATCCGGACCCTGGTGAACTGGATGAATATGAACTCATAATCTATGTCTACTCTGAGGGAATGCTTGAACTTGAGGATACATTCAGCACCATAATGGTGACCGCTGATTCAGATAAACACGAAATTGTGCCTGAATGCGTCCTCAATTACTTCAAGAAAAACCTTGAACTCTTCCGCAACGCCCTTGAGATTAAGAGGATACTTGGAATGGAGACCTGCCTCCATGAGGTCGTTGAGATAATGGATGAGCTTCAGGCTGCCGGCGATGAGGAGGTTGACATCGACGAAGTCGTGAATTCAGTCAAAGCCTGGGCCGATATGAAGCTCAGGGACCTCATAAAGGACATCGACCTCAGCGGTGATGAGGTACTCACCCTCCTGAACCAGGGTATGACAGCCAAACTTGAAAGGATATTTGATGATGTCCTCTCTGAGGCGCGCAGCATGATAAAAAAGCGAAGCGGTGTCGAATTTGACCCCTTCATAAAATCATATCCCCTCAAGATTGACCAGAGAGAGGTTGAAAGGGTTAAGAGGCTTGAGGCGGCTTCAAGGAATCTCAGGGAATTCGAGGTTAAGGTTGATGCTGCCACCAGACTGGATGAACTGAGGGTAGCCGTCGAAGGTGAAATAAGGGATATAATGGAATTTGACTACCGCCTCGCCCTCGGACTCTTTGCCCATGAATATGAACTAACCGAACCTGAGTTCGGCGATGAAATAAGTCTAAGGGGGGCCCTTCACCTTAACCTTGTGGGATCCAGGAAACCTCAACGTGTTGACTATCGCATCGGTGACCCTGACAATGTGGTGCTCCTGACCGGAGCCAACAGTGGGGGTAAAACAACCCTCCTTGAGACACTTGCCCAGGTCACCATAATGGCCCAGATGGGTCTGCCAGTCTGTGCCCTTGAGGCCCGTGTCAGGATTGTTGATGAGGTTTACTTCATCTCAAAGAAGAGGTCACTGGATGCGGGTGCATTTGAATCATTCATAAGGACCTTCACCCCGGTCACCACAAGTGAAAATTCAAAGCTTATCCTCCTTGATGAGCTTGAGGCCATCACAGAACTTGAAGCTGCCGTGAAGATCATAGCAACATTCATAGAGTTCATAGGGGAGTCCAGTTCCCTTGCGGTCATCGTTACCCACATGGCCCGTGAAATAATGAAGTATGTTGATGTCAGGGTCGATGGTATTGAGGCCAGGGGCCTCGATGATGACTACAATTTAATAGTTGATAGAACACCCCGCATAAACTACCTTGCAAGGAGCACCCCTGAACTTATAATAAGGATGATCTATGAGAAATCCTCTGATGATGAGAGGATTGTCTATGGGAGGATACTTGAAAAGTTTCAGAAAACAGATAAAGCAGAAGAACAATAACCCACATTATGATTGAATATCTTGAAGGATATATACGGACTCTTAAAGGTGAGGATCCGGCCATCTATGAAACCTTTAACCGGATATATGAAGTGGGGTGCTCACAGGGATCCCTTAAGGTGACTGGGGGACTTGAAGAGAGATTTGATAAAAACTTTATTGAATCCGTGAAAGAACAGAAGATTATAAGGGTTTACAACCGCTGGACCGGTGAAGGCGCACTATTTAATTCATTTCGTCTAAAGAAACCTGTTATGGATCGTGGAAGTGCTAAAAAAATCCTGAGGGAGTTGCTCAGGGACGATACCATGTGTGATTTCTGCATGCCGGAACTGTATACCCCTGAAGATGATTTTGGGCGTGTAAGGGGCCGGCACTCCATCACAGCGTCAAACATCGCAAAATATGACGCATGGAGTGGCCTTTTAATTTTCAGAAAACATAATCCCCTTGATTTTAGCTTCGAAGAACTTTCAGATTACCTCTCAACAGCCTCAAAATGGTTTAAAATGGCAGGAAAATCCTCAGGATTCCGTTTTCCATTTATAGTATGGAACTGTATGCCGCGTGCCGGCGCATCACAGATACATGGACATATGCAGCTTCTACTGGGTGAGAGGCCCTATGGAAAGGTTTCATTCCTTGAGGAAGTCTCCAGAAGGTACCTTGAAACCTATGGTTCATCCTATCATGACGATGTCTTCCGGGTGCATAGTGCCATCGGGCTGGGGGCTGAATACGGTGGTGTATCTGTATATGCGAGTATCACGCCTGTGAAGGAAAGGGAAATTAACATAACATTTAAAAGTGAATTTGACAGGGACAGTGAACTCCAGAGGTGCCTCTTTAAAATTTTGAGGTGCCTCATAGATGAAGCTGGAGTCCACAGCTTTAACCTCTCGATGCACCCATTCAACCGGGATATGAATATTCCTGGCATTATAAGGATCGTTGACAGGGGAAACATAGCCTCGAAGTCCTCTGATATAGGTGGAATGGAACTCTTTGGTAGTGCTGTTATTGGGAGTGATCCCTACATAATCTTTGATAGAATTAAGGGTGTCCTGGATGCCTGATTATCTATTTGACTTTCTGGATGAACTGAAGTTTCTGAGGAATGGCAGGAAAACAGCGATAATTACAGACATCGATGGCACCATAAGTGAAATAGCACCGACACCTGCAGAAGCCCGTGTAGATGATGAAATGAGGGATGTGCTGAGGGACCTCGCATCAAGATACAGAGTCCTGGCATTTATAAGTGGAAGACCGGTCCGTGAGGCACTCCGCATGGTTGGGGTTCCCGGCGCAGTTTATGTTGGAAACCACGGCCTCGAATATATAATAAATGGGAATTATCAGCGCTTCAGTGAGGTTGAAGAATACATCCCTTTAATAAAAAAATGTGCCCTTGAACTGAGGGATAAGATAGATGAAGAGAACGTCATCTTCGAGGATAAGGGCATCTGTTATTCCATACATTACCGTCAGTGCACTGACCCTGAGCTGTCACGCAAAAGGATACTCAAAAACCTGCAGGAGATACCTGAATCAAAGGGGCTTAAGGTGGACCATGGAAGAATGCTTGTGGAACTCAAGCCACCCCTTCATTACAACAAGGGCTTCATAGTGCGGAAGATACTGGAGGATTCTGATGTGTCATCCGCAGTGTACCTTGGAGATGATATAACAGATGCTGATGCCTTCAGGGAAATCAAAAAACTTGAATCAGAGAGAGGCATGAAAAACGTCCCCATCCTTGTATTATCAAAGGAAATACCTCCTGAGGTAAAGAACAGCGCTCGATTTTTTGTCTATGGCGTCTCCGAAGTTCTTAGATTTTTCAGATGGCTCCTAAAATAGTTCTGGTTATTATAATGTAATTGCATATTCGCTGGAAAAAAAATACTTATTAGTTCAGTGTGACATAAATATTGTTCATGACATCTGTTGTTGTCATGGCGGGGGGGAAGGGTACAAGAATAAGACCCTTAACATTCTCAAGGCCAAAACCACTTGTACCTGTTGCAAACAGGCCAATCCTCGATTACATAATCCATAGGGTTCTTGATTCTGGTTACAGTAAGGTTGTGATGACCCTTGGGTACCTTAAAGATCAGATAAGATCCCACGTTCTCGCAGAGTACCCTGAGATTGACTTTAGATTCTCAGTCGAAAAGAAGCCACTTGGAACCGCTGGAGGTGTGAAGGCCGCCGCCAGTGAAATAAATGAAACCTTCATTGTACTCAGTGGCGATGTAATCTTTGATCTTGATCTGCGAGAAATGGTAAAATTCCACAGAAAAAAGAAGGCACTTGTCACAGTGGCGCTCACACCAGTTGAAGATCCCTCACATTATGGAATAGCGGTTCTCGATGATGATGGGAAGATAAAACGATTCCATGAGAAACCACGCCCCGAAGAGGTCTTCAGCAAAATGGCCAATGCTGGCATATATGTGATGGAACCGGAGGTCCTTGAACACATCCCCCAGGGAAGCTCTGACTTTTCAGCCGATATTTTCCCTGTTCTGATAGAGAGGGATGCCGGGATGTATGGATTCCTTTTCGACGGATACTGGAATGATGCCGGCAAACCCAACACATTCTTAAGGGCCAATCATGATGTCTTGAATGGAACGGTGACTCCTGAACCTGATGGTGAGATAGCTGAGGAGGTGCCCGGTAGATTTGGAAAGATATGGATCGGCAGGGATGTCGTTATCGGGGACAGGGTCCGTATTGTGGGACCAGCTGTACTCGGGGATGGTTCAAGGGTAGATGATGGTGCATACATAGGTAAAAACACCGTGATTGGATCCTCTGTTAACGTGGGGGAGAACAGCTTTATAAGGGGGTCTGTTATTCTTGATGGCTGTGTGATTGGAAGAGGTTCTCAGCTTCTAAACTGTGTTGTAGATGAAGACTGTGAAATAGGAGCAGGATGTGCAATTGACAGATGCGCAATAATTGGTCGCGGGGCATTTATAGGCCCATCCACCGTTATCAGATCTCACTGCAGCGTCAGTAACCGTCTCAGGATATTATCTGGCTCCCTTGTGGACTCAGACTATCCGCTGGTACCTGAGTGATTCGCATGGCACGGTATGTACAGGATATAAGGGGTTCCGTTAACCGGGATATAGACTGTCAGTTTGCACTCAACCTCGGAATGCTGATTGGGGACTATGTGAGCTGCAAACGCGTCCTCATAGGACGGGATGCCCACACCCCATCTCAACTTATAAAGAGGGCCATCGGGACGGGATTGATGGCTGCAGGTGTGGATGTAATCGATTTCGGTGTGGCCACAGTTCCGGTTATACACCACCACATGAAGAGTTTCGATACCCATCTCATGATAAACGTTTCCCGTTCACCACTCCGTGCAGATGAAATAAACATCAAACTTCTCAGCAACCATGAAATACCCCTTGAACAGCGCCCCACCCTCTATGCGGAATATGAGGAACTTGGAAAGCTGATGTATGTTGATAATTATCTTGAATCCTATGTTAGATCTGTTCTTCAGTTGATAGCCCCCTCTGTTAGTGAAAGGGAGTTCATGGTTGTGCTTGGATGCGATGAGGGCTCCCCCCATAACGTTGAAGGTGAGATACTCAACCAGCTTGGGTGTCAGACCATCAACATCACATTCAGGGGATCCCTCTTTGGTAAAAACTTTCCCATCGCAAATCCATCCAGCATAGCCATGATTTCAGATGTTGTTAAGGCCGTGGGTGCAGACATGGGGGTTATACTGGACAATGACCGGGATACTATCTTCTTTATAGATGAGAGGGGACAGCTACTAAGGGATCAGACTGTTCTATCAATATTTGCAGGGCATTACCTTTCAAGGGGGGATGGGCCAGTGGTGTCCTCTGTGGTTGCATCAAAATCCCTGGAGAGGGTTAGCAGAGGACGTCTCATAAGGACATCTGTTAACAACGTTCTCAATGAGGTTCACACAAACAATGCTGTTTTTGGCGGTGATGAACCTGGAATGTACATATTCCCTGAATTTCAGTGCTGCTATGACGCCACCTTCGCACTTTTAAAGATGCTCGAAATCATTACAGAGGAGAACAGGACACTCCACGACCTGGCATCTGAGATAGGTAAGTACAGCAGGGTTGAATTCAGTGTCGAATGTCCGAACGAGTTTAAGGATACTGTTATTGAGAGACTGCTGGAGCAGTTTCAGGAAAGTGATCCTGAACTTATTGATGGTATACGGGTTGAGGACCGGGCGGGAGTTATTCTTATAAGGCCCTCAAGATTTGAACCCGTTCTGAGGGTTTATATTGAATCAGAATCCCCGGAGGAAACCCAGAAAAGATCACGTGATATGATAGATCTTATAAAGAAAGAAATGAGTGATCTGTATGGTGAGTGAGCTTCAGAAACGTGCCATGAGGTTTCTTGAAGACAAGAACCCTGTTATTGTATCCAACAGGGGGCCTGTGGAATTCTTCAAGGAAGATGATGAAACTGTTATGAAGAGGGGTGCCGGTGGCCTTGTCTCAACACTGCTGCCCCTCGTTGAAAGGTTCAGTGGTGTCTGGATTTCAAGTGCAATGACAGTTGAGGATGCAAGGGTCGCCTCAGGGTACCCTGAGAACAGGGTTCCACTCCCTGAAGATGATCCCAGATTCACGGTTTCATTCGTTATAGTGGATCGTGAGCGATATGAGTCATACTACAGCATTATAAGCAATCCTCTCCTCTGGTTCGTCCAGCACTACATGTGGAATACTCCCTACGATCCTCAGATAGATGATAAAGTTTACCGTGCCTGGGAAGATGGCTATGTCCATGTCAATAAAAAATTTGGGGATAAGGTAATATCTGAAATTGAGAGAAATGAAAAGGATTCCCTGATTATGTTACAGGATTACCATCTTTATTTATGTCCTTTCTTCATAAAAAAGGAAATTGGTGACGTCTTTTTAAGTCACTTCATACATATACCCTGGCCACAAAGGGATTACTTCAATATACTTCCTGAAAGGATGAGGGCTGACATAATAGGAGGCCTTCTATCAAATACCATCCTCGGCTTCCATATAGAGAGATACTGCGCCAATTTCTTTGAGTGCTGTGAGGACCTTGGTTATGAGGTTGACAGGGACAGAGGTATCGTGAGGAATGGGGATGAAAAAACCCTTGTTAAAAGTTATCCCATATCTGTTGACCCTGAAAGCATGGAAAGGACCGTCAGCTCCCCCACCTTCATGGAAAAGGATGAATTTGTTCGGAAATTAAAGGGGAACATGTTTCTCATATACCGCACAGATAGGGCTGATCTCAGCAAAAACATAATACGTGGTTTCCGGGCCTATGAATTATTTTTGAGGGATCATCCAGAATTTCATGGAAAGGTAAAGTTTCTTGCAACCGGTAAACCAACAAGACAGCAGATAAGAGAATACAGGAATTACTCTGAGGATGTCAAAGATACTGTAGATGAGATCAACGAGAAATATGGTACAGATGAATGGAAACCCCTTGAATACATTTACCGTGCCGACTACGAACTTGTTGCAGCCGCCTTCAAGAACTATGACTGCCTCATTGTAAATCCCATTGCAGATGGTATGAACATCGTGCCAAAGGAGGCTGCGATTATCAATAGAGAAGATGGTACCCTGATACTCTCGGAAAGGGCTGGATGCTATGATGAACTTGCTGAGCATGTAATAGGTGTAAACCCCTTTGATATAAAGGAAACTGCAGATGCGATTTACAGTGCCATGAAAATGAGCCCCGGGAAAAGGAAGAAGCTTTCAGAAGGTCTTAAGTCAAGGGTCCTTAAAAGAACAATCTACCACTGGATCAACGAGCAGTTCGATGATTTTGAGGATCTATGGGAAAGTTAATAGAAATTTTGCCTGCGTACTAACTCTACGGGTTCACAGGTAGATTACCCTTCCCTCCCCGAGCAACCCTCGAAGCAGGCAGTCTGTCCGATGCTGGGTTTCTTCTAATCATATGAGGCATCAGCCCACATCATAGAAGGACCTGTGGCACCGGTCGTTAAGATGTGACATTGAATTCTATGAAAATTAATGCATATAATTTTTTTGAGATTGAGTGGCTGGCAGTGAAGTGGGCTTCCCACAGCAAAAAACCGCAGTACACACCCACAACGCAGCAGGACTTAACTACTGAGATCGAAACGAGATCAGGTATAACCCCCACGCCATGACCGCCATGCCATTTATGAGAGTGATGAAAGTGATGAGTATGAGGGTGGTCTGGCAGTGAAGTGGGCTTCCCACAGCAAAAAACCGCAGTACACACCCACAACGCAGCAGGACTTAACTACTGAGATCGAAACGAGATC